>Ga0153915_10000188_pt1 | contig 56266 bp, 48 predicted proteins | sample Opewatmetagenome_2_FD_107003 | JGI IMG/M metagenome (GOLD analysis project Ga0153915, IMG submission 107003) | Freshwater wetland microbial communities from Ohio, USA - Open water 3 Core 3 Depth 3 metaG | ecosystem: Environmental > Aquatic > Freshwater > Wetlands | place: USA: Ohio, Lake Erie...
AGCGGCGTGTACCGTGTGGGCGAGGACGGAGAACGACAAGCGGATCGTGGCGTACTACCGGTCCGAGGGGGCGATCGACGAGGGAGGCCTTGGGGCGCACCTGAGGCGGACGCTGCCGGACTACATGATTCCGGGCCACTACGTGCGGATGGAGGCGTTCCCGAGGACGCCGAGTGGAAAGGTCGACCGGAAGGCCTTCCCTCTCCCGCTCGACGCGCCGCTCGTCGCGCCGCCGCGCGACTCCGTGCCACCGCAGAACTCCGTACAGTCTGTGATGCTCGAAGTCTGGAAGGGTGTGCTGGAGCGGGACGGCTTCGGAATCACCGAGAGCTTCTTCGACTTAGGCGGCCACTCCTTGCTGGCGACAAAGCTGATCCACGACATGAACGGAAGCTTCGGCCCTCATTGGACTCTACGCGATCTCTTCGAGACTCCCACGATCGAAGGATTGGCGGAGAAAATAAACGCCTCTCTGCCTAGGCTGCGTCTCCAGGATGGCATTGCGGGGGCGCCAGAAAACGAGCATTTCGATGAAGTCATCGTCGACGAACCCATTGTCATCACCTTACAGCGGGGGAAACTCGGGGTACCGCCGCTTCTCTGCCTTTTCGGTATTGAGCTCTATGCTGATATAGCGAAGGAGATCGATAACGGAACTCCAGTCATAGGCATACATATTCCTATAATGTTCGTACCGAGTCGTACTGAACGCCCTCCCCTGGATAAAGTCGCCCGTCATTACATAGACGCAGTACGAAAGATACAGCCCTCGGGGCCGTATCATCTTGCCGGGTTCTGCTTCGGCGGCATCGTCGCTTACGAAGTAGCTCATCAGCTCGAGCAGCAAGGGGAAGAAGTCTCCTTAGTCGTCGTATTCGACGCCGTACTTCCCAATGGATTCCATACTGATTACTCGGTCTATCTTGCTGAGCACATGCGCACGCCCGGCCGATCCTTTCTGGCCGTGTTGGGCAAAGCCGTGAATGTGATCGCTTCGTTGAAGCCGGCATTCCGAGCCAGACACGGAAGCGAAAAGACGGAGTATCCTATCGACCTGCCCGTCGGAACGCGCGAAGCGAAAAGGGATGTCGAGAAATTCGCGTCAGCGAATCCGTACATCAACGCAGATCTGATAGCGTTCCGCGCCGGACGCCCTGCGCTTCCGGCTTGGGTGAAGATCCATCCCGATATGGGGTGGGCCAGCAGCGCGAGATCCGTTCAATTCTGCGCACTGGAATCGGACCACCTAGGCTTAGTCCGCCCTCCTCACGCAAAGCAGGTCGCCGAGGTAATAATGCGCGCGCTGCGATAGTTACCGATCGGGGCAACGCGCGGATCAACTCAATGGGCAGGATGAGTCGGCGAGAAAAAAGCCTTGCCGCGAATCCAGTTAATGCATATATACTTACTTGATTTTTTCTTGCTTCTATACTCGGGAATGTTGCCCGCTCAGGAAGGTATAAACATCTCTTAAAGTCTACGAGGTAAATAATGAGCGACCAACCAAAGGAATTTGAGGTTACAGACGAAGAAGAGAAGCGCCAAACGACGATAGAACGCAATTTGTCGTACGAAAAGCTTTCGGCGATATCGCTCATCATCAGCGACGCGAAGAAATACGGCGGAATCCGCTTCCTTTACTCCGTCGGCTTCTACGTATCGTTGGTATACAGGCTCGGACATCTTTTCAGGAAATTCAAGCTGGGAATCATCATCGCGCCGATCCAAGCGCTGATTACCATGTTTACCTTCTGCAGGATCAGCCCCAAGGCGCTGATCGGCCCGGGTCTCGTCATCCATCACCCGACGAGCGTCTTCATATGTCCTTATGCGAGCATCGGACGTGATTTCAATGTCGGGCCGAGAACCTTCATAGCGCATATCTACTATGCGAAGGACAAGAAAGGCTGTCCCGTCATCGCGGACGGCGTCTCGATGGCCGTCGGATCGGTAGCCATGGGAAAGATACTGATCGAGGAAGGCGTGATGATCGGCCCGAATGTCGTCGTAATGAAGGATATCCAAGCCTTCAACAGCGTCCCGCCGCCCGTCGCGCGCGGAATTCAACGGGCTAAGGATGGATGGGTATAGCGATCATTGACCGAGAAAGAAAGCCCTAGGCGATCGCGGCCGCCTTCCTTTCAACGAATCGGGCTATGTTCTCGACGCTATCGAGATTCTGCGGCGTCGTCTCCTGCTGATCGATCTCGATCCCGTACTCCGCCTCGATGAACTCGATCAATTCGAGTATTCCGGTGGAATCAATGATACCGTTCTCGATCAAGGACGCCTCGGCGGCCGGCATTCGGCCCGCGTCTCCGAACAGAAAATTTTCGACGATAAAGCGCTTAACCGACTCCCGAACCTGACCGGACGCGACAGAAGCACTTTTTTCCATTTTAGTCCCTCTCGATTCCCAGATAGTTTTTATCGACACAATCGAAGCCGCCCGCCTTCTCCGGATGGCGACCAACTAATGATCAAGCAGAAACGATTATTTTGCAATATCCTCGCCGGACCGAAGTACGCGGCGAATCAATAATACTCAGTATGTTTCTTTATGAAGAGTCGGATTTCTCGACAAAGATCCGCCGCCCCCTTCCGATCCGTCCGATCTCGGTATTATTCTCGAAGTCAATTATTGAACGAGGTCCTGCGCATGAACGATGAAGCAGTCAAGGCTACACTCGCCGATTTCGAGGAGCTGCGTCTCTGCCGCTCCGAAGGGAAGCTGTCCCCCGTCGAAGCGGCGATGTACGTCGAGGACTGCTTCCGCGTCGCGCTCTCCGACGACGACATCTCGGAGGCCAATCTCGAGGATGCAGCCGCGGTCGGGCGCCTCCTGGCCGGGAAGAAGGACTGACGCAATGTGCGGCATATGCGGTTTCGCATCCGCAAGCCTCGCGCCCGCCGGCCCGGCACTCGACGCTCGCCTCATCGAGCGAATGATCGGCCGGCTGTCGCACCGCGGGCCGGACGGATCGGGATGGTACCGCGACGAATCGGCAGCCCTCGGCCACGCGCGGCTCGCGATCATCGACCAGGAAGGCGGCGTCCAGCCTCTTTCGAACGAGGACGGCTCGATCTGGATCACGTTCAACGGCGAGATCTTCAATTACGTCGAGCTCGGCAACGAACTCCGGTCGAAGGGTCACGTATTCAGAACCGCAAGCGATACCGAGGTCATCGTCCACGCATTCGAGGAATGGGGCGAGCGATGCTTCGAGCGGCTCAACGGCCAATGGGCGATCGCGCTCTGGGACAGGCGGAGGCGCAGGCTCGTGCTCTCGAGGGACCGCATGGGGGTGCGGCCGCTCTACTACGCGGCTCGCCCCGGACGCATTGTCTTCGCCTCCGAGGTCAAGGCGATCTTCGCCGACGCGTCGATCGAGCGCGCCCTCGATCCCGCGGGGATCGATGAAGTCCTCACGTTCTGGTGCCCGGTAGCTCCAGGGACCGTCTTCAAGGGAGTAAGCGAGCTAGAACCCGGCCACTACGCCGTCTTCGAGGAAGGCAGGCTGACGGACGCCGCGTACTACCGCAACGACTTCCCCGAGGCCGGCCGCGAGGAATGCCAGGACCTCGCCGAGAACGGCCGGAGGCTTCGCGAGAGACTCATCGAGGCGGCGCGCCTCCGCTTCCTCAGGAGCGACGTGCCCGTAGGCGCGTATCTCTCCGGCGGGATCGACTCGTCCGTAACGGCGGCCATCATCGCGCGCTATACCTCCGCCCCGCTGCGCACGTTCTCGCTCCGCTTCGCCGACGCCGAGTTCGACGAAGGCGCGTATCAGGCCGAGATGGCGCGGCGCCTCGGCACGGACCACCGGGAGGTCGTCGTCTCCGGCGAGGACATCGCGAATGTCTTCCCCGAGGTAGTCCGCCACGCCGAGCGGCCCCTCCTGCGGACGGCCCCCGCCCCACTCTTCATCCTCTCGAGGCTGGTACGGCAATCGGGATACAAAGTCGTCGTGACCGGCGAGGGCGCGGACGAGGTCCTCGGAGGATACGACATATTCCGGGAGGCGAAGGTCCGGCTCTTCTGGGCGCGCGATCCTGGATCGGTGAAACGGGCCAGCGCGGTAGGCCTGCTGTATCCGTGGATGGAGCGGTCCCCGAGCAAGGCGCCGTCGTTCGCGCGCGCCTTCTTCGGAAAGAACCTGGATCCTTCCGACCCCGCCGTCTCGCACCGGCCCCGATGGGACGCGACCGGGTCGATCAAGGCGCTCTTGAGCCCCGAGGCAAGCCGCGCGATCGCGGACCTCGACGCCGCGGCCCGGCTCGTCTCCAGGATGCCGCCGGAGAGCGCTCGCTGGGATCCCCTGTCTCGAGCCCAGTGGCTCGAGATGACGACACTCCTTCCGGGCTACATCCTCTCGTCGCAGGGAGACCGCATGCTGATGGCGAATTCGGTCGAGGGCCGCTTCCCCTTCCTCGACCCGGAAGTGATATCCCTCGCGAACGGCCTTCCGGCGCGGCACAAGCTGCTCGGCCTCGACGAGAAGCATATCCTCAAGCGCGAATTCGCCGACCTCGTGCCCGACTCCATATTGAAGCGGCCCAAGCAGCCTTACCGCGCCCCCGACGCCGCCAGCTTCTTTGGCGAGGCCGGCCGCGAGTTGATCGAGAGGGTATCTTCCGAGAAAGCGCTGAAAGAGGCGGGCATCTTCGATCCGAAGACCGTCGCCGGCCTGTTCGCGAAGTGCGCCAAGGTCGGAGGCGGCAAAATGAGCAATACCGACAATATGCGCATCGTCGCCGTGGCATCCACGATGCTCGTCCACGAGCAGTTCATCGTCGGTGACGGATCGGGAGGAAGCTCGGAGGAGCCGCCTCGTCCGATGGCGGTCTACGACACGCTGAAGAAATCCTGAGCGCAAGGAGATGACGATGAGCGAGAAGAGAGCTTTTGGTCCGGAATCTCTGGTCGTCGACGCCGCCGTCGAGGCGGAAAGGATCAGCCGGCGCATACGCGAGTACATCGCGCGGGTCCGGAGGAAGGGAGCCGTCGTCGCTCTCTCCGGAGGCATAGACTCGAGCGTCACGGCGTACTTATGCGCGCGCGCGCTCGGCAAGGACAAGGTCTTCGGCCTCCACATGCCGGAGAAGGAATCGTCGTCCGAGACACTCGGCCTGAGCAGGTCGGTCTCGGACTCGCTGGGCATCGATTCCCAGCTTGAAGAGATATCCGGGACGCTCGAAGCCGTCGGCTGTTATCGCAGGCGCGACGACGCGATCAGGATGATCTACCCGGCCTTCGGCCCGGGCTATAAGGCGAAAATCGTCCTCCCGAGCGTCGTGGACAACGATAGCTTCCGGCTCTTCACGCTCGTGATCCTCAAGCCCGACGGAACGGAAGAGAGGGTCCGCCCGACGCCGGAATCGTACCTCGGCATCGTCGCCGCGACCAACTTCAAGCAGCGGATCAGGAAGATGATCGAATACCACCACGCCGACCGCCTCAACTACGCTGTCGCCGGGACGCCCAATCGGCTGGAGTACGACCAGGGATTCTTCGTGAAGCTCGGGGACGGCGCGGCGGACTTCAAGCCCATCGCGCACCTCTACAAGACCCAGGTCTACCAGATGGCGGCCTATCTCGGCGTGCCCGAGGAGATACGCAGGCGCCCGCCGACTACCGATACCTACTCGATGCCCCAGTCTCAGGAGGAGTTCTACTTCTCGCTGCCCTATCCCAAGATGGACCTCTGCCTCCTGGGCAGGAACACGGGCGTACCCGTGCCCGAGATCGCGGCGGCGGTCGGCATCACGGAGGAAGCGGTCCTGCGAGTCTTTAAGGACATCGATCAAAAGAGGCGGACTACCGAATACTTGCACCTGGGCCCGCAGCTCGCGGGGGAGGTGCCGGAGATCGTCAAGGCCTGACGGCCCGGCTTCGGCCTTCGTTTTGCCTTCGAGGCCGGCCCGTCGCGCGGCGGGCTTTAGGGCAAGCCGGCCAGCGCGGCGAGCAGCCGTCCCGCGACCGCCTCGCGGCCGGCTTCGTTCAAGTGCCCGCCGTCCGACGAATAATCGTCCCTCAGTGCGATGTACCGTCGCCCGCCCGCGCTCCGTTCCGTAACGACGCCGTCGTCCGACGCCGCCTCGGCGAGCGCGATGTCGAAGAGGGGCTTGCCGCTCGCCGCGCAATCCGCGCGGACGAGTTCGTTGAAGCGCTCGCGCGAGGCGTTAGCCGATGCCGCCGTTGACTTGCCGAGGACCGACTTGGCGAGCGCTTTCAAGGCGCCCTCGCCCGTCGTCAACGGCGCGGTGGCCCGCACGAAGACGACTCGAGGATACTCGGCTTCAAGCCTGGCGAGCGCGGCGGCATAGGCCTCGTACAGGCCTCGCGCCTCGGTCTTCCCATCGAAGTCGACGTAGCAGAATTTCATGAGCGCGATGTCGACGACGTCGCCCGCGCCGGCGCGCATAATCGACTCGAAGTCCTTTACCTTCCCGAGCGGATCGCCATTCTTCCCGATCCCCGCGTGGTAGAAGCCGGGAGACAAGGCCGGAGCCCTCGTCTCGACGAATGAGAATCCCGCCCATCCCCTCTCGCGAGTGGCGTCCTTCAATCCGTCGATGATATTCCATCCGACGGACTGGTGGCCGAAGAAGATCCTCTTCTTGAGAAGCGTTTCAATCGCCTGCGGCAGCACCGAGTCCAGCGTCGCCGCCTTGTACTCGACCTTCGTCACGTTACCTCCATCGCATGAAACCGCGGCCAGCGCGATGCAGGCCATCCCGGCCCAAAGGTGAACCTTCATCCTTCCGCCCTCTTCCGTAGCTCGGACTTAACGACCTTGCCGTTCGAATTGAGCGGTAGCTTGTCGATGAACGTGACCACCTGGGGGACCATGTACTTAGCGAGACGCTCGCGGCAGTGGGCGAGGATCCGGTCGGCCGTGAGAGCGGAGTCGGGCCTCAATACGGCGAAGACGTGGATCGCCTCGCCCGCCTCGAGGCTGGGCGTGCCGACGGCCGCCGCCGAGACGACGTCCTTGAGCTCGAGGACGCAGGACTCCACCTCCTGGCTGGAGACGCGATAGCCCCAGGACTTGATGAAGTCGTCCTTGCGGTCGACGACGAAGATGTAGCCGTCCTCGTCGACCGTGGCGAGGTCGCCGGTCCGGAGCGCGCCGTCGACGAATTTCTCGGCCGTGGCCTTCGGGTCGTCGAGGTATCCGGGCGAGATGTTCTTCCCGCGCGCCACGATCTCGCCGACCTCTCCGGGCTTCACGCTCTCGCCGTCCTCGCCGAGGACGCGCAGCTCGACGCCGGGGATGCCCTTGCCGATCGAGCCGAGCTTCGCGCCGAGCATATCGGGCGGGAGGTAGGACATCCTCGCGGTCGCCTCGGTCGCGCCATACATGACGAAGACCTTCGCGCCCGGCTTGGCCGCGACGAGTTCCTCGATGAGGACCCCGTGGAGCTTGCCGCCAGCCTGCTGGATGAGCCTGAGTTTCGGGAGCTCCCTCTTCGAGAAGGTGCTGATGCGCAGGAGGAGCTGGAAGCTCGAGGGCACGCCCGCGAAGCCGGTGCACTCGGCCTTCTCCATCATGTCGAGCGCGGTCTCGGGGAAGGTGAAGCTGTTGCAGAGGGCGAGGCTCCCGCCGACCCGCAGGTGCGAGTGGAGGAGCGAGGTCCCGAAGCAGTAGAAGAAGGGCAGGATGACCAGCATGCGGTCCGTGTCCCGGAGCTCGAGGTACTCGACGATGGAGTCCGTGTTGGCCTGGATGTTCTCGTGCGTGATGCGTACCGCCTTGGGCTTGGCCGTGGTCCCCGAGGTGAACAGCAGCACGGCATCGGAGCAGGCATCGAAGTCGGCGGGGGTCTCGGGCCAGGCCGAGGGGCCGGCCGATCCGAGCGCGGCGTCGGTGACGATCGCCGTCCCTTCCGCGAAGGCCGAACCGAAGGTGCGCTGCTGGCGGCGGTCCAAGAGGACCAGCCGGACGCGGGCGAACTCGGCGTTCCTTCCGACCTCCTCGGGCGTGAGCATGGCGGAGAAGGGAACCGCGACGGCCCCGAGCTTCAGAGCGGCCAGGTAGGAGGCCACCCAGAAGAAGGAATTCTGGCCGAGGATCCCGACGCGGTCGCCCGCACGGGCTCCCCGGGCCCGTAGCTCGCCGGACAGCCTGGCGGCGGCGGCCTTGAGCTCGGCGTAGGTACTGGATCCGGAGGCTTCGATTAGCGCGATCCGACCGTCCTGCGCGTTCTGCAAGAGGTAATCGGCTGCGTTCATTTTCCCCCTCTGAACTTTATTCAATTGCGGGGGGTCGGGAGCGCTATACGCGACACCCCGCCGTCTCTACTTCAGTATCTCCCCTATCGCCTCGGATTCATAGAGCCTGAGGAAAGCGGCCACGACGTTCGGATCGAACTGGCTGCCCGACCCTCTCTTGATCTCCTCGACGGCATCCTCGACGGAAAGCCGCTCCTTGTGCGGCCGATCGCGGGTCATGGCGGCGAAGGCATCGACCAGGGCGATGATGCGGCTGGGCAGGGGGATAGCGTCGCCCGAGAGGCCCTTCGGGTAGCCGGCTCCGTCGAATCGCTCGTGGTGGAACAGGGCGAGCGGCGCGGCCCTGACTATCAGGGGGACGTTCTGGATCATGCGCGCCCCTTCCTCCACGTGGCGTTTGATCTCCTCGAACTCGTCGGGAGCGAGCGGCCCCTCCTTCTCGAGAAGGCCCTCGGGCACCGTCAGCATGCCGAGGTCGTGGAAGAGCGAACCGAGCTCGAGGTCGAGGAGTTCCTCCTCCGAGAGTCCCATCTCTCTGCCTATCGTGAGGGCGAGGGATTGAACTCGATGAGCGCGCGAGGCCACGCGCGCATCGCGCCGCTCCACGACCTGGATGATCATGGACATCGTATCGATATAGGCTCGGTAGATCTGTCGATTGCTCTGCTTGAGGTGCGAGATCAAAAGAGCGCCGGTCTCCCTGAGCCTCGCGCTGAGCTCCTTCAGGATGCGGTAGGCGAGGACCGGGGCCTTGTACAAGAGCGTCTCGAAATCGCTCCTCGAGATCTCCAGGACGGTCGTGGACTCGAGGGCCCGGACGGTCGCGGAACGGCGTCCTTCGTCCAGGAGAGCCATTTCTCCGAAAAAATCACCATCGCTCTGGACGGAAAGCACGAATTTGTCCCCGCTCTCGAAGCTCTTCGAAATCTCGATTTTTCCTTTATAGATAATGAAAAAGCGCTCTGCTTCGGTCATTTCTTCAATGATGATCGCGTCCTTCACATAACTTTTTTTTACAGTGATTTCGGCAATTTGTCGTAAATCGTGATCCGACATATTGGAGAAAAACGAGATTTCCCTTAACATAGGAATTGTGAAAGCGTCCGTACTGTCCCCCTGCTTTGGCGGCGCCGAGGCGCGAGACTTTTTGGCCTAGTCATGATACGGGCAAACCATGCTTATATCAACATGTCGGCGGCCGAGCACCGAGGCGCGGAAGGCGCTCCATAAAGGATAATCTATCGGCGCCTTGATTTCCGCGCCGATGTACGTATTATGGGATCGATTGGAGGACGAATGGGGACGATACTCGTCGTCGACCCTGACAATATCTTCTCGACCGATATAGGCATGTTCTTCGGAAGCATCGGGCACTCGATATTTCAGGCCTCCGACATGCATTCGGCGACGCTCAGGCTCGACGAGCACGACTTCGACGCGGTCATCAGCTGCGTCCCCGTCCCCGGCGGAGACATCGCCGACCTGATCCGCGAGGTCCGCAAGCGGAGCAAGCACACGGCGGTCATCGTCTATACCGAGGCCGAATCCGTCCAGGAAGGCCTCCGGGCGGTGAAGGAAGGCGCCTTCAGCTTCCTCCAGAAGCCCTTCAGCATCCCCGAGCTGAATTTCCAGGTTCGCAGGGCCCTCCAGGGCAGGCAGGATCAGAAGGCCTCGGGCGCGGGCGATGATGATGTCTATCGCCCGTATAACTTCATCGGGGAGAGCTCGACCATCAAGAGCGTCTTCAAGATGGTCAATCGCGTGGCCAAGGCCGACGTCAGCGTCATCATCCTGGGAGAGACGGGCACGGGCAAGGAGCTCGTGGCCAGCGCGATCCACTATAACAGCCTCCGTGCCGACGGCCCCTTCGTCCGCGTCAACTGCGCCGCCCTTCCCGAGCAACTCCTCGAGAGCGAGCTCTTCGGCTACGAAAAGGGCGCCTTCACGGGCGCGGACCGCGCGCGCATCGGCCGTTTCGAGCACGCGGACGGCGGGACGATCTTCCTGGACGAGGTCGCGGACATGAGCCTCTTTACCCAGGCCAAGGTCCTGCGCGTCCTCCAGGAGAAGGAGTTCGAGCGCCTGGGCTCGAACGAGTCGCGGAAGACGGACGTCCGCATAATCTCGGCCACCAACAAGGACCTCGCCCAGCTGATGCGCGACGGCCAGTTCCGCGAGGACCTCTTCTACCGCCTCAACGTCGTGACGATACGGCTGCCCCCCCTGCGCGAGCGGGAGGGCGACATCGGCCTCCTCATCCAATTCTTCCTGAAGCGCGCGAGCGCCGAGATGAAGAAGAAGATACGCGGCATCGAGCCCGAGGCCCTGCGCATCCTCGAAGGCTACCACTGGCCGGGCAACATCCGAGAGCTTGAGAACGCGATCGAGCGGGCCGTCCTCATGGCCGAGAGCGACACGATCACGGCCGAGGATCTCCACATGTTCTTCTCGAGCCAGGCCAGGTCCGAGGAGGATGTCAGCGTCCGCCTGCCTCCCGGCGGCATCAGCCTCGAGGAGGCCGAGCGCCAGCTCATCCAGCAGGCGTTGGAGAGGTGCGGCTGGGTGCAGAAGCGCGCGGCCGAGCTCCTGGGCATCTCGTCCCGCGTCATGAACTACAAGGTCAAGAGCCTGATGGCCGCCGGCCTCCTCAAGATGCCGTGATCGGGCGCGACGGGCCGCCGGAACTCGCCCGTCGCCTGAGGCCCGCGATACCTACTCGCTTAACTCGACTCTCCACCTGACGCCCCGGCCGTCCTCGCAGGGGCCGAGTGAGATCGCGGCGCCGAGCTGCTTGCCGAGGACCTCGACCAGCTTAAGCCCTAGACTCGCGCGGCCCTCCGTCGCCGAGCGAACTTCCGTCGCGGCGCGGCCTTCGGCGGCCTCGGGCATGCCGACGCCGTTGTCCGAGACCTCGAGGATCAGGGCGCTCCCCTCGGCTCGAATCAGGCGGACGGAGATGAGCGAGTCGCCCGCCCAGGGAGCCGGGAACGCATGCTTCAGGGCGTTCGTTATGAGCTCGTTCGCGATGAGGCCGAGGGGTATCGCGCGGTCTATCGGCAGGGCGGCGCGATCGCCCGAGCAGGCGATGCGGGGCGTCGCCTCGACGCCGGCGTAGGTCGCCGAGAGACTCGCGGACAAGGCCCTGACATAATCGAGGAAATCGACCTCGGCCAGGTTCTCGGAGCCGTACAGGATCTCGTGGATGAGCGCCATCGCGGAGATGCGGCATTGGACGTCGAGAAGGAGGCCCTGCGTCTTGTCGCTGCCGACGCGCGGCGCCTGGAGGCGGATGAGGCTCGACACGATCTGGAGATTGTTCTTCACCCGATGGTGTATCTCCCGGAGCAGCGCCTCGTTCTCGAGAAGCCTGGCCTCGAGGCTCGCGCGCGCCGCGAGGAGGCTCCTCTCGGTCTCGATCTCGCGGAGCACGCGTTCGACGACGTGGGGCAGTTCGTCGAGGAAGGACGAGTCCTTGATTACGTAGTCCCGCGCGCCCGCCCTCATGAGGCGCACGGCCGTAGTCTCGTCCCCCTTGCCCGTAGCGATCATGAAGGGCGGGAGGCCCTCGGAGGCGAGGAGCTCGTCGGCTTTCATGTCGGGAAGCGAGTAGTCGAGGATCACGAGATCGGGGCGACGATCCGCTATCGCCGCTCGCGCGGCCCTTCCGGTCGCCGCCGCCTCGCAGGAGCAGCCGATCGCCTCGAGCCTCTCGCGCTCGAGCTCGGCGACGCCCGGATCGTCCTCGACGATGAGCACGCGTCGCCCGTCGGACGTCGGGGCGGCCCCGTCGCTCATTTCCCTTCCCCTCCCGGGACTTCGGACACGCGCATGATCATGATGAAGAGGCCCAGGCGCTTGAGCGTCTCGGTGAAGGCCCTGAATTCCACGGGCTTAGTGACATAGCAGTTGCAGCCGAGGTTGTAGCACTCCTCGATCTCTCGCGGATCGTCCGTCGTCGTGAGCATGATGATGGGGATCGTCGACAACCCCGCGTCGTCCTTGATCCGCCTCAAGACCTCGACGCCGTCCATCCTCGGCATGCGTATGTCCAGGAGGACGAGGTAGGAGCCGCCCTTGCGGCCTTCCGCGTCGAGGTAGGACCACAGCTCGAGCCCGTCGCGGAAGCGGCGGTACGGATTGCGGATTCCCGCGTCCAGGAGCTGGGCCCTGACGAGCTCCGCGTGGCCGTCGTCGTCCTCCGCGATCAGGATGGACACCTCGTCGCGCATCCTGTCTTCAGGGTCTACCATGGCCCGAACCTCCGCGGGGGAGCGACACGATGAAGCGGCTCCCTTTCCCGAGCTCAGACTCCGCCCTGAGGGAACCGCCGTGCCGCTCGACGATGCGACGCGCGAGCGTCAGGCCGAGACCCTCCCCCTCGACGCCGTCGTTCGGATCGAGGCGGTTGAACAGCTCCCAGACGCGCTCGACGCGGTCCGCCTCGATGCCGATGCCGTTGTCAGCGACGACGTACTCGGACTTCGAGCCATCGCGCTTCCCGGAGATCCCGACCTCGAGCGATCGCTCCTTCGCCCGGTACTTGATCGCGTTGTCCAGGAGGTTCGTGAAGACCTGCGCGACCTGGTCCGCGTCGCCCGAGCAGGTCGGCAGGCTCCCGATCTCGATCCTCGCTCCGGCCTTCTCGACCTGGAAGGACATGGCCTTGATGATCTCGCGGAGCATCGCCTCGATGTCCAGCTCCTGGCTGACGAGGGCGGCGCGGCCGGTCCTCGATAGCCGGAGGAGCCCTGAGATTAACCTGTCGATCTTGATGCCGCTGACGCGGATGAACTCGAGCGACCGGGGCATGCTCTCGCGGCATATCTCCTCGGCTCGGGCCTCCGCGCCAGCGTCCCCGCCTACCGCCGCGAGTATCGACGAGAGCTCGGCGCAGTCCCGCTCGAGCCTGGCGCTGAAGCCCTGGATGTTCACGAGAGGCGAGCGCAGGTCGTGGGACGCGACGTAGACGATGCTCTCGAGCTCCTTGTTCTTGCGCTCGAGCTCGGCGACCAGGCGCTCGCGCTCGGCCTCCGAGCGCTTCGTCTTGCTTACGTCGAAGAAGATGGTCGCGAAGCCGTCCGGGCCGAGCGGGGCGACGGAGATCAGGAAATGTTTGTCGAGGGGAGGGAAGTAGGTCTCGAAGCGACAGGGCTTCCCCGTCGACGCCACGCCGCAATACTCCTCGAGGAAGGGCGCTGGCGAGACGCCGTAGAGCTCGGACGCGAGCGTGCCCACGGCCGCGTTCCTCGAGATCCCGACATGCGACTCGTATTGCGGATTGACGTCCACGATCCTGTAATCAACGGGGCGGCCATCCGCGCCGAGCACCACCTCATGGAGCGCGACGCCCTCGGACATGTGGTCGAAGAGCGAGCTGAAGAGGTCGCGGGACCTCTTCTCGGCCTTGCCGGCCTCCACCTCTTCCGTGACGTCGTCGATCCAGACGAGGGCCCCCAACGGCCTGCCGGATCCTTCTTCGATGCGCGGCACGGCGTCGAGCTTCAACCATCGGGTGCGGTCCCCTGCCTGATTTCGTATGCCGGCGATCGCGCCCCGCACGGGCTTGCCGGTCCGGAGGCATACGGAGACCGGATGCTCCTCGATCGGGAACGGCGATCCGTCCGTACGGACCGACCGCCACTCCGGATCGTAGGCGTCCGTGCCGATCGCCCCCGCGGAGGATATGCCCAGGATGCGCACGGCGGCCTCATTGCACACGAGCGCCCTCGACGACGCGTCGTGATACACCATACCGTAGGGCGAGTCGCGGAAGGCCATTCCGAGGAATTCGTCCATGCTCGCGGGCTCGAGGCGCGTGCTCTCCGATCGCGTCATATTGATAGTCTAGGCGAGCGAGGCCCCGGATTCCAGGAAGACGCCGCCGGCCGGGCGAGGCTCCTTGACTCGGCCCGCGCCTCGCGCCTAGACTCCGAGGCCATCATGGAAAGAGGCATGCCATCGATCGCGATGGAGAGCTGGCCCGCGATAGCGCCGATGGGCGGCTACGTCGACGCGGGCCTCGCGACGGGTAGGCTCTTCGCCTACGATTCCGAGTCCGTCGCGCATCGGGGCGCGATAGACGACGCGACGCGGGCTGCGGCCGCGAGGCGGCGGCCGACGATCCTGCTCATCCACGGCCTCGGCGACGAGGCGGACAGCTGGCGCCACGTCATCCCGCTCCTCGCGGCGAGAGCGCGCGTCGTCGCGCTCGACCTGCCTGGCTTCGGACGCTCCGAATCGCGATGCCGAGTCGGCGTCTCGGCCTGCGTCCGCGCCGTCCTCGGCCTCCTCGACGCGTTAGGCGCCGACCGCGCGATGCTCGTCGGCTCCTCGCTCGGGGGAGTCATCTCGGAGATCGTCACCTTCCGCGCGCCGGAGCGCTGCTCGGGCCTCGTCCTGGTCGACGGGAGCCTCCCCGGCCTCAAGGCCTCGCCCGACGCGTGGCGCGGGGCCGTCCCGATAATCGGCGAGCGCGGATACCGCAGCCTCCGCGGAAGACCCGAGGCCGCGTACCGCTCGCTCGGCCCTTACTACGCCGACCTCGGGGCCCTTCCCGAGGAGGACCGCGCGTTCCTGCGCCGCCGCGTCGCCGAGCGCGTCGAGAGCGACAGCCAGACGCGCGCCTACTTCTCGCTGTTCCGCAGCCTCGCGCTGTGGACGACGACGCGCTCCGGGTTCTTCGCTCGAGGGCTGCGCTCCTTCGCGGGACCGGTACTCGCGGCCTGGGGCGAGTTCGACCATATCGCCGACCCCGCCTCTGCCGACGCGCCCGCGGCCCTTGCTCCGCGGGGCCGCAAGGCGACCATCGCGGGAGCCGGGCACCTGCCCCAGCAGGAGCGCCCCAGGGAGCTGGCCGACCTGATCCTGGGAGTCGCGTCCGAGGCCGCCGAGGCCTGAAGGCCGCGGACTCGAGCGGAAAGCGGCGCGTCCCGGGGACGCGCCGCCTACGTCGTTCAGTACGCCTTCCTGTATTCTCCCAGCTTCACCTTCGCGAGCGGTATCGGCGACGCGGCCGGCCCATCGGGGACGGTCACGGCCGGAACGTTTTTCGTCGGATCGAAAGGATTGTTCCACGTGCGTGACCCGGCGGGGAATTTCCACTCAGTCTTCTCCCAGGTCCCGAAGGGCGCGGGATCGACGTAGAAGGCGTTGGTCATGGCCATCGAGGGCCAATCGCCGAAGGCCTCGACCACTATCCAGGAATCCTTCGCGGCGTCGACCTTGACCTTCACGCTCCCTTCCATCTCCATGACGCCGTCCTTCGTCGGCAAGGTCGAGTCGATCTTCCCGTTCTTGATGATCCTGATGCCGTCCGCGTATCCCTTCAGGGGCCTGTTGGAGAGGAGGCGGTAGTGCAGCGTCACGGTCCCGTCGGCCGCGGGCCTCAGGGTCTCGCCGGGGGCCTTCCCGCCCGAGTCCACGAGCAGTAAGGGGCCGTAGTAGCCCGAGGTCACGAAGCCGTTGCCGGCCTTCAAGGCCTTCTTGACGATCGGCCACGAGAGGTCCGCCGCCTGGACGTAGACCCTGGCGTTGCCCGAGGTGTTACGCCAATAGACCGGCGCGTCGCTGCCCGTGTGCTGCACCGAGTAGACGTCGTGCGAGTCCGAGGAGGCCCAGGCCGCGACCTTGTTCCCCGCGTTGAGGAGCTCGAACCAGACCTGCGTCGCCATCGTGTTGAGATTGTACTGGGCGGTCCCGAAGATCGAGTCCGCGTAATCTGCGGCCATGATCGTGGGCATGTGGGGGCCGAGGTCCCAGCCGATAAACACGTCGATCGCGTCGTAGTTCTTAATCTCGCCCCACGTGCTGATGGTCCCGTCCGGCCAGTCCATCGCCCACATCGAGTGCGTCAGCAAGTAGAGGCCGCCTTTCTCGTGGGTCTCGTCGATACAGCGCTGGACGTACTTCGCGTTGTCCATGAGGTACCTCGAATAGATATTCGTATTCGAGGGATCGGTGGCGCCGGCGAGAGAACTCACGCCGATCGCGTTCATGTGTCCCCAGCCCTTGCCCGCCTTGGCCTGCGCGGAAGACGCGGTCGTCGAGACCTCTAGGCCCGGGATCGGAAGGAAGGCCTGGCCGCCGTAGGTCGCGTAGCTCGCCCACTCCTCGTCGCCGGCGACCTGGTTATGGTCCGTGAGCGCGGCGAAGTCCAGGTCGTTGCCGATCACGGCCTCCAGGATGCCGCGCGGGTTCTGCCTGCCGTCGCTCTGGCTGCTGTGGTGGTGCATGTCGCCCGAGTACCAGCCGAGAGCGCCCATGTCGTAGAGGTGGGCCAGGGTCCAGTCGATCCTGCGGCCATCGTTTTCGCCTTTGGCCACGCTGATCCTCGTCTCCTTGATCTCGTACTCCGGTCCCTTGGTCACCCTGACCAGCCAATCGCCCTCGATCGCCTCCATGCTGTACCAGCCGTCCTCGTTCGAGTATGCCGAGTGGAAGAGGTCCCTCTGGTATTGCTCTCCCCGCGGCAACGCCTGCCCCATCTCGGTCGTCACGAGGCCGAGCTCAGGGTACCAGAGCTCTACCCTCGCGACGATCGGCTTGCCCGACTGGTCGACGATCCGGCCGTAGACCGTCTCCACGTTCCTCTCCCCGAGCCACAGATCGCGAGCGAACAGCTGTCCCGCCTGCGAGCAGACCGCCGCCGCGACGACTGCCGCGACGATCGCGCCGCGCCTTCCCGTCCTCATAGAGCCTCCTTGAGTCCGAAGCCTCGGACGGGCAGATATCTACATCAGCCATATTGCGGCACGGTAAGGATCGTGTTTCTTTTATATTGATATTGCGTTATGCGATCGGTTGGGCCCCTTTGACATTCCGGACCGCTTCGGACGAACATAGGAACATGAGGATCGCGATCGACACCCACACGCACAGCGTCGCCTCGGGCCACGCGTACTCGACCGTCGAGGAGATGGCGAAGGGAGCGCGCGCCGCGGGCCTGCGGGGCTTCGCGCTGACGGACCACGGCCCCGCGCTGGCGGGGACGCCGCACCCCTACCACTTCGGCAATCTCCGGATCCTGCCTGAGCGCATGCACGGCGTGCGCTTCTACAAAGGCATCGAGGCGAACATCATGGACATGGGAGGCGGGCTCGATCTCGCCCCGGGCCTTCTCGCCAAGCTGGATTTCGTGATGGCCGGCTTTCACCGCGAATGCTTCGCGCCTCGCGGGATCGAGGACGACACTCGAGCCCTCGTCGCCGCCCTCCGCAACCCCTTGGTCGACGCGGTCTCGCATCCGGGCAATCCCGAGTTCCCGGTGGATCCCGCGGCCGTCGTCGCCGCGGCGAACGAGGGCGGGAAGGCCATCGAGATAAACGCCGGCTCGTTCCGCATCAGGATCGGAAGCAAGGAGCGCTGCCTCGAATTCGCGCGCCTGTGCGCCAGGACGGGCACTCTGATAGTCTGCGGAAGCGACGCCCACTGCCGCTACGACGTCGGCAGGCTGGGCGATGCGCTCGCTCTTCTAGAGGACGCCCGAGTGCCCAGGGAACTCGTGGTCAACGCGACGGTGCGGTCGTTCGAAGAATTCCTCGAGCGACGCAAGGCCGCGCGCGCGGCCCTGCCGGCCGCCTCCGTTTGACAGGACATAGATTCTTTCATATATTCTAGTCATGAGCAAAGAGATTACCGTGACGTCGGCGAACTTCCAGAAAGAGGTCCTCGAGTCGCCGCTCCCCGTGCTCCTCGATTTCTGGGCAGGATGGTGCAATCCCTGTCGGATGATAGCGCCCTCGATCGAACAGCTGGCCGCGGCCTACGACGGCAAAGTCCGCGTCGGCAAGGTCGACGTCGACGCCGAGGCCGAGCTCGCGAGCCGCTTCAACATCATCTCCATACCGACGCTCATGGTCTTCAAGAACGGTGCCCTCGCCGCGCAGAAGATCGGCGCCCTTCCCAAGCACGAGATCGAATCCCTGATCAAGAGTTCCCTCTAGTCATCGCTTCGACTTCACGCTCCTCTTCAAGGCTAGGGCCTGGACGGACGGGGGCGGCGGATTGACCGCGCCGGGGCTTTGCCCGCCGGCGAGCGTCACGTACCAGGACGCGGCTCCCGCGGCCGCCGCGCAACGGCTGATGGAACGCGCGCTCGAAGGCTTCCATTTGAACGCGTCGTCCCATGTCGGCGCCTGACCCGCGGCCGGCCACGCGCCGGAGCGGGCGAGGTCCGACGCGAACGCCGCCAGCTTGTCGTCTCCCATCGCCCCGGACTTCTCGTCGCTGGCGTAGAAGAATCCCTCGACGACGGGGCCTCCCGGCCTGCTGCGGAGGCTCATGGCGCCGCTCTCGTCGGGCAAGGCAAGCGCGCCGCTCCACAGGTCCCTTCCGTCGACGGTCGCGTCGATCCCGCCGGATACCGTCGTATCAGCGCCGAGCTCATCGACCTCGGCCTCTATGCCCTCGGGCGCAAGGTGGAGGACGATGAAGTCGCCCGCCTCTACTTCGATCCCCGGGAACCTGTAGGTCATGGTCTTGACCGAGCTCGTCCACGCGAGCTCCTCCCCGCCGATGTTGCCGTCCTTGAGGACCTCCATCTCGACGTAGTCGCGGTGCGGCCGCGTCTGCGATCCGTTCTTGCCGGTCTGAACCTCCGAGATCCGCATCGCGGGAGGGTTCTCATTCCATCCTGAGAAGCGGACGAGGAAGCGCGTCCTATTGCCCCGCGAGTCGTCGACCTCGCCCGAAAGACGATAGTCGAGGCCCGGGGATTGGTCCGCCTCGAAGGCCACCGTGAGCTCGCTTCCGCTCGCGGCTCCCTGGACAGCGATGCCCTCGGGCTCGAGGCCGAGGCTGTCGGGCACGAGCGCGACAGCCTCGTCGAAACGAGCCGCGAAGCTCCTGGCACCTGAGGGTCCGGCCTCGAGGAGCTCGGGCGGTCGAAGGTCGACGACGGGCGTGAGCGGAGCGACCGAATCGGGAGAGCAGGCCGCGAGCGCCGCTGCGATCGTCAACGGCAGGGCCAGGGATGCGAGCCGCCGTTCCGTGATGCTGGCGTCCATTGGGGCCTCCTTCGCCTCCTTGAACGCCGACGTCTCGCCCGAACGATTGAAGCGAGAGCGGGCTTTCGCGACGCGGCACCTTTGTAGTACTTTCATCGCATGAAGATCGTCATTGCCAACGACCACCCCGCCGTAGCCCTGAAGAAGGAGATCGCGGCATGGCTCAAGTCGAAGGGTCACGAGGTCGTCAACCTCGGCGTCGACGTGGAGGACAGAGTCGACTACCCCGACATGGCCGCCGCGGGCTGCTCGGAGTACAAGAAGGGCGGCTACGACTTCGGGATACTGATCTGCGGGACGGGGATCGGAATATCGATGGCCGCGAACAAGATCGCGGGCATCCGCTGCGCGCTGGTCCACGATACGTTCACCGCTCGGATGGCCAAGGCGCACAACGACGCCAACTTCATCGCCCTCGGCGCCCGCGTGGAGTACGCCGTCCCGCCGACCGACATCGTCGCGGCCTTCATGGAATCGAGCTTCGAGGGAGGCAGGCACGCCGAGCGCGTCAGGAAAATCGGCGAGCTGGAGGGGCGTAGCTCCGATTAGCTATTGCCCATCCTTCCGATAAAATCGTATTCGAAGCCGCGCTCTTCCATCTCTCTTTGATCGACGACGTTCCGCGTATCGAAGATATAGGCTTTCTTCATCAGCGACTTTACTCTTCCGAGGTCCAGCGAGCGATACTCGTTCCATTCCGTGAGCACCATTAAGGCATCGCATCCCTTCGCGGCGTCGTACTCGGAGTTCATGTACTTGACGGATGGAAACAGACGCGAGAAGTTTCCCATAGCTTTAGGGTCATGGGCCTGAATGACCGCTCCCGACTCGAGCAGGAGCTTAACGATAGTTATCGCCGGCGAGTCGCGTATGTCGTCGGTCTCCGCCTTGAATGCGAGACCAAGGATCCCGACGGTCTTGCCGTTGATTTCCTTCAGCCTCTTGCGCAATCTCTCGAACGTCCTGACCTTCTGCTCCTCATTTGACGCGATTACCGCATCGACGATCGTCAGAGGCACCCCGTGGCTCCTAGCGACCGAAGAGAGCGCTTTCGTGTCTTTCGGGAAGCAGCTTCCACCGTATCCGGGCCCGGCATGGAGGAATTTCGATCCGATCCTGCTGTCCATACCCATAGCTTTCGCGATTACCTGAATATCTGCGCCAACGACTTCCGAAAGATTCGCTATCTGATTCACGAATCCGATCTTTAATGCGAGGAAGCCATTGCTCGCGTACTTAATAATCTCCGCCGACTCCCATCCGCACCAAACGAACGGAACGTTAATACGATAAAGGCTTCGATAGACATCCTCCATGGTATCTCTCGCCCTGGTGTTTATGGATCCGACGACGACGCGGTCAGGATGGAAGAAATCATAGACGGCCTTCCCCTCGCGGAGGAATTCAGGATTACTCACTACATCAAAATCCGTTTTCACGCTGGATTTTATTCGTTCAAAAACTGCTTTATTCGTTCCGACAGGAACCGTGGACTTTATCACGATGACCTTATACTCGTTTAGATTCTCGATTATCCTATCAACAACATCGAATAGGTACGAAAGATCCGCTTCGCCGCTTTCTTTCGCGGGCGTACCTACAGCGATAAAGACGACATCGCTCTCCGCGATGGCAGATGCGATATCTGTCGTGAATCGAAGCCGTCCGGAAGCTAGGTTGCGCTCGAGATACTCATCTATCCCGGGCTCGTATATTACCGATACTCCGGAATTCAGAGTGTCGACTTTCCCCTTATCTATATCAGCGCCAATTACGGTATTTCCAAAATCAGAAAGCCCAACCGCGGTTAAAAGCCCAACGTACCCAGTGCCGACGACGCAGATTTTTTTTGCCATGATCCCCTCAAGTTCTTTTGAAGTACTTTATCGAGAGTAGAATCCCCAACATATTGCGGCGAAACAGAACTCAATTATCAAATATATCCAATAAACATTATCCTATCAACAATAATACTACTAGACAAGGAGCAGCGGCTATTGCACGATTCGAAATGAAAGTGCGCGTCAGGAAAATCGGCGAGCTGGAGGGGCGCGCCTAGCGCCTTCGGCGCTGGGCCGAGATGAATAGATTGTCGGACGCGCGCGCGAACGCGCGCCCGGCCGGCGCCCTCAGCGCTTGACTTCCAGGTTCCGGAACTGGACGCCGCCTCCGAGGGTCCGCAGCGACATGCCGACGCCGGCGCCGATGCCGAAGTAGGTCCTGTAAGCTGCCCGGATCGACCCGTTGACCGCGATGACGATGAACTCCTCGGCAGGCTCGTAGAGGACTTCGATCTTGTTCCACGAGTCGAGTCCCTCCTTGATCTTCGCGTCGAGCACGCGCTCCATGCTGACGTCGTTGTCCGAGCGGTAGACCTGCAGATAGGTGCCGTCGTTCCCGCGGACCTTCTCGTCCCTGGTCAGCCAGACGAGAAGGCTCTTGCCCTCGCCGTAGCCCTTCTTCCTCTTCACGTCCGCGGCGAACAGGTGGATGCCAGCGCCGACCCAGCCTGACTTGCCCGTCCTCGCCTCGAACGAGTAGAGGACCGGCTGCGCCGACTGAGTGAGCGGGAAGGTCAGGCGCGAGAAGTACTGCTTCTTGTCGGTCTGGGAGAGGATCCCGTCGGCCTGCTTCCAGGTCCCGAGCCTCGGCGTCGAGCCGTCGAAGCCGGAGCGAAGCGTCTCCTTGAACAACGTCGAATCTATGCGCAGCTTGCCGAAGGAGGCGAGCTTGTCGTACATGACCTCGCGACCGGACTCGAGGGACGCGATCTTCGCCTCGAGCTCGGCGACCCTGGCCTTGAGCTTCTCCGCCTCCGCGGCGAGGGCGTCCGCCTTCGCGGCCGCTTCCATGGCGACCTTGAGCTGAGCCTCGCTCGCGTCCTTGATGCCGACTGCTGCCTTCGCCTTGCGCTCGGCCTCCTCGGCCCTCGCGACGGCCTCCTGGGCCTTGCGCTCGGCCTCGGCGACCTTGGCGTCGGAGACCGCCTGGGCGGCCTCGGCGCCGCTCTTGCCCGCGGCCGCCGCGGTTAGGCGCTCGGCTTCCTGCTTCATGGCCGCGGCCTCGGCGGACAGTCGCTGGGCCTCGGCGATCTTCTTATCCGCGTCCGCGGACTTCGCCGCCGCGTCCTGAGCCGCTCGCTCGGCCTCGGCCTTGGCAGTCGCCGCCTCGTCGGAAAGGCGCTGGGCCGCCGCGGACTTGTCCTCGGCGGCCTTGGCCTTCGCATCGGCGCTCGCGGCCTTCATGTCCGCTTCCGCCTTCGCGACCGCCGCGTCGGCGGACAGCTGCTGCGCCTCGGAGACCTTCGCTTCCGCGTCCAGCAGCTTCGCGGCAGACTCCTCGCGCGCGGCCGATGCTTCGGAGGAAAGCCGCTGCGCCTCGGCGAACTTGGCCTCCGCGTCGGCGGAACGGCGCTCGGCCTCTTCCTTGAGTGCCGCCGCTGCGACGGTCAGCTGCTCGGCGGCCGCGATTTTCGAATCGGCCTCGGCGGCCTTGGCGGTCGCCGTCGCCATCGCGCGGTCGGCCTCTTCCTTCGCCTTCGCGGAGTCGGCGCTCTTGGATGCGTCCTCGGCCGCCTTCGCGCTCTGGTCGGCGGCGGCTCGCTGAGCCTCAGCGGCCTGAGCCGCCTCCTCGGCCGCCTTGGCGGTCTCCTCGGCGGCTATCCGCTGAGCCTCGGCTGCAGCCTTCTCCGCGGCGGCGGCCTTCTCTCGGAGGTCGTACGACTCGGTCCTAAGCTCGTCGATGACAGTGTTCGCTTCCTCGAGCTCCGCCGAGAGCCGCTCGACTTCCTCGAGCAGGGCGGCCTCGTCGGCGGGGACCGCCGCGTCATCGGCCGCGACATCCGTTGACTCCTCGCTCGTCGCCTCCGCCTTCGGCTCCTGGGTGGACGTATTGTCTTGCCCGAAAGCCATAGCGGAAACGAAGATCAGAATGGTCAGTATCGTCGCTTTTCGCATGCGGTCCCTCGAGCGGCTCGAGCCGGTCTCGCGCCTTCGACAGGGCGATGAATGGCCTTCGCCTTCAACGCCTGTCAGCGCGGACTCCTGCCGCTTCTCTTGAATATCGGAAGGAAAAAGGCCGGGTTTAGCCTTGTAGCATCGAGCGGATCGCCTTTCACGATGCGACACCCGAGAATGATAAATCGGTCAAACATCTTGCTAAGCTCTATTCGAAGTGGTATTGTATGTTTCAGGTAATCGATCGCAAAACGAGATGAGAACAAAGGGGAAGTTAAAATTATTCCAAGTTTTGGCGGATTTATGAAAATGGAGTTTTTTACCATTCCCGTGAGTAGCTGCGTTCTCAGAAGCTCATGCAAGATGTTGTCATCGATTATCATTGCAGTGTATCAGGCTCAAGGCAGCGGTGTGGGCGGTCGATACGCTTGAGGACGCGTTATACGACCGAATAGCATTCGGCAAGCCTTAAGAAAAATAAGATTTCATAATCGACGGAGGTAAGAAATGTCGAAGGCAAATCCTGTCGTGTCTCGAATCAGAGAGAGAGGATCGCCGCAAGCCGGGATCTACGACGTGGAAGTCTTCTCCGCCCTCCTCAGGCACGAGCGCAGCCGGGCGGATCGCTCTGGCAAATCCTTCTCTCTCGTAGTATTTCCCCTGGGCGAGCGCGTGGCGTCGCGGTCCTTCGTCAAGCGGACCTGCGATAAGCTCCGCAAGACGATACGCTCGATAGACGAAATCGGCTGGCTGGACGAGGACAGCATCGGCGTGCTCCTCCCCTCGACCTCCAGCGAAGGCGCGCGCCATTTCGCGCGCCGCGCTACGGCGGGCGAGACCGAGATCCAGTTCCGGATACTCACCTATCCCGAGCACTGGGCGCCGGATTTCAAGGAAGAGCACGCGAAGTCCAACAACGAGACTGCGATAGGAACTCCCGATCCGTTCAGCATCGCCTCTCCCGGATGGAAGCGCGCGCTCGACATCACCGTCGCTGTCGTCGGCCTCCTCGTCCTTTGGCCGGTGTTCCTCCTGACGGCGATCTACATCAAGGCCGTGTCGCCGGGTCCCGTACTCTTCCGGCAGATGCGGGTCGGGCGCGGCGGCAAGCTCTTCCATTTCGTGAAGTTCCGGACCATGAAGCCGAACGACGAGGCCGCCCACAAGCAGCACATCCTCGAGAGGATGCGGGCGGGCAACACCCTGGCCAAGCTCGACGACAAGGATCCGCGCATCATCCCCGGCGGGAAGCTCATCCGCAAGCTTTGCATCGATGAGCTGCCGCAGCTCTTCAACGTCATCAAGGGCGACATGAGCCTCGTCGGCCCGCGGCCCTGCGTCCCTTACGAGGCGCAGGAATTCCTGATCTGGCACAGGCACCGTTTCGACGTGCTTCCCGGCATGACCGGCCTCTGGCAGGTCTCGGGCAAGAACAGCCTCACCTTCGCCCAGATGATCAGGTTGGATATCGCCTACTCGGAGAAGATGTCCCTCCTCTTCGACGTCAAGATCATTCTCATGACCTTCCCCGCTATCGTGAAGATGGTTCTCGAGAGCGTCTCGAAGAAAATGAGGATAGACGCGCCGCTCGTGGAGAACTCGGCGAGCTGAGAACAGCGCCTTCTCGCGAAGCTTAACAAAGAAAGCGCCCGTCGGCACACTGCCGGCGGGCGCTTTCTTATCGTATTAGTTCGCTTCGGCTCAACCGAGGCAGGCCACGGCCTTCAAGAAGGCTTCGATATTCGCGGTAGGCACTCCTGGAGGCATGCCGCCGGCGCAAGAATGCACCAGCCTGGCTCCCGCGGGGAGGGCCGCGGCCTGGGCCTTAACGGCGGCGGCGACCTCATCAGGCTTGGCCACGGCGAGAGTGTCGCGGGGAGGGACAGTGCCGAGAAGGGCCAGCTTCTTCTGGACGGCCTCGTAGATCTCGGGGGCGGGCGTCTGGATGCCGGGGTTGTAGAGGTTGATGCCGATCTCGGGATAGTGCCTGACCGACGCCTCGCAGGGAGCGTCGTTGTGGAAAAGCTTGACGCTCGCGGGGGCGGCGAAAAGCTCGGCCAAGTATGGCTTGCCGAATTCGACGAAGTCCTCCTCGCCCATGAAACCGACGATGTCGTCGAGCACCATGATGCCGTCGATCGAAGGGAAGAGCTGCCGCTGAAGGGCGTGCCACTTCTTGAGGAAGGACGTGATGACGGAAAGGAGCTTCTTGGCCCGGTCGGGCTCGGTCTTCATCGCGATGAGGAACTCGGTCACGCCCATGAGGAAGGTGGCCACGTTGAGCGGCCCCCTCGAGATCGAGAACCTGAACTCGTGCCCGATAGCCTTCATCTTCGGCTCGGCGCGGCTCATCCGCTTGAGGACGAAGGGCAGGAGGCCGTCCTTGGAGGGATCCGGCTCCTCGAGATTATCGATGTCCTCCACCCTGAGGATGGTCGGCTTCGCGTGCGGGAACTCGTTCTCGGGGAATGAGCAGCGCGCGCCGAATGCCGAAGGCTCGGTGCACATGCCGTACTCGGCCCAGAAGCCTGGTATGAAGGCCGCGGTCGGGAAGGCGTCGATCGCCGCCCTGTTCGCCGCGAACCAGACGTCGTCGTCGGTGAAGTAGTCGAGTATCGTCGTGCCGTACCAGTTCGGCAGCCAGGGGCAGTCGATGATGAAAGCGGCGACGGGCCTTGAGGCCCTGCCCTCGACTGTCGCGCGCAAAGAATCCCATTGAGCGTCGGTCATGGATCGTTCCCCTATTTGAGCTTGAAGACCATCTGCGTCGGGCTTACGAAGCGCAGCGAGATGAGAAGGCTGGTCATCGCGATGAGGAAGTAGATCACCGCGAGGGCGTCGACGGCCTGAGGCGGACGAGCGCCGGCCGCGTAGGCGTCGGAGAATAGCGCGACTACGATGGTCTGGTTCTTGCCGCCCGCGATAAGGTACGTAAGGTCGAACAGGGAGATCGACTTAACCAGCGACAGGATGCCCGCGGTGAGGATGCCCGGGGTCGTGAGCGGGATGAGCACCTTTCGGAAGATCGTCATCCGCTTCGCCCCCAGCATCTTCGCCGCCGACTCGAGGTTCGTACCCACCTGCTCGATGAAGGGCATGAGGACGAGGATCATGAAGGGCACGATCGGCACGAGGTTTACGACGATTGTGCCTATGATCTGGCCCGCGAGGTGGAACTTATAGCAGAGCATTGCGAGCGGGATGCCGTAGGCCATGGGCGGTACGATCATCGGCAGGAGGAAGAGCGACAAGAGAATCGCCTTGCCCTTGAAGTCGGTCCGCGCCAGCGCGTAGGCGGCGGGGAAGGCGATGAGGAGTCCCACGAGGACATCGGCGATGGCCACGAGGAAGGTGACCCAGATGAGCTGCGGGATGACGTGGTCGCTCGCGGCGTACTTGTACCACTCCGTCGTGATGGTCTTGGGCAGGACGCCGGAGTACCAGCCCTTGGAGAGCGAGTTGAGCACGACAGTAAGAATGATCCCCAGCACGATCGCCACATAGACTGCGATGACGATCGCGAAGAGGACGCTGGACATCTTTAGCTTCTTCTTTTCCATGGGATCAACCCTTCCCTACGATCGACGCGCCCTTGTACATCTTGTTCCGCCACGCGAGGACCACGGCGATAACAACGAGCTCGATTGCGGCCATTATCATGGAGATGGCCGAGGCGGCGTTGAAGTTGAATTTCTCGAAGGCCATCTGATAGGCGGCCAGAGCGATGACGCGCTGCGGCCCCGAGGGCTGCCCCAGGAGGACGGCCGAGGGGTAGACCGAGAAAGCCATGACGAAGTTGAGGCAGAACGAGATGGCGATGCCGGGCACCATGAGCGGGAACAGGATCTTCCAGAAGGTCTGCCACTTGTTCGCGCCGAGCATCTGGCTGGCCTTCTCGAGGTCGGGGTTGATGCCCGACACGTAGCCGAGGAGCATGAGGAAGGCGTAGGGGAAGCCCTGGAGGCCGACGGAGATGGCGACGCCCGCGTAGTTGTGGGTGAACTGCACCGGCTTCTGCACGAGGTGAAGGGCCATGAGCAGCTGGTTGAGCCATCCGTTCGGTCCCATGAAGGTGAGCATGCCCTCCGACACGAGGACCGTGCCGAGGGTCACGGGCACGATGAGGAAGAAACTGATGATCTTCTCACCCTTGATGCCGCGCCTCATGTAGTACGAGAGCGGCACCGCGAGGCCCACGGCGAGGAGAGTGACCGGCACGGCTATACCGAGGGTGACCCAGATCGTGCGGATCTCGCGGGGAGTAGTGAAGAACCTGATGTAGTTCGCGAAGGTGAAAGTCCCGTCCGCCTTCGTGAGGCTCGTGTAGAGCCCGTAGCAGAAGGGATAGACGAAAAGGAGGAAGATGAAGACGACCGCGGGGATCAGGAGGAGCAGGACCCCGTTCTTCGACGAGCCTTTCATGTCGCCTTCCCCTTGCTATTGGCCTGGGCCGTCTGGGGCAGGGCGAAGAGGAGGACCTTGGAGGGGTCCACGCTCGCCTCGAAGAACTGCCCGAAGCCGACCTGAGAGACCGAGCGGAGATCGACCCGTTCATCCTCGCAGCCCTGGATGCAGGCGCTGATCTGGTTCGCGTGTCCCTGATACTCGACGAGATCGGCGACGCAGCGGAAGACGTTGCAGCCCGGCTGCGACCCGGAGACGATGTCCTCGGGCCGGATCGCGGTGGTCACGCTCTTGCCGGTCTTAAAGGCCTCCACCAAGTCCTTTCTCCTCGGATCTCCCTCGGAATACGAGACTCTCGATTCGATGAGGATGCCGGCGGTCCGGACCTTCACCGAGAGGGAAGACCCTTCCTCCTTGAGGCTCTCGATCTTTCCTTTCCAAGCGTTCTTGTAGCCGACGAAGTCGGCCACGAAGGGATTGGCCGGGTCCGAGAAGATGACCTGCGGGGAACCGATCTGCTGGATCTTGCCCAGCTTCAGGACGACGATCCTATCCGAGAGGGCGAGGGCCTCGGTCTGGTCGTGGGTGACGTAGATAGTCGTAACCTTGAGCCGCTCGTGCAATGCCTTCAGCTCGTAGCGCAGCTCGACGCGGAGCTTCGCGTCGAGGTTGGACAAGGGCTCGTCGAGGAGGAGGAGGCGCGGCTCAAGGACGATGCAGCGGGCGATGGCCACGCGCTGCTGCTCGCCTCCCGACATCTGCGAGGGGAACTTGGAGGCGTAGCCCTCGAGGTGGACCATCTTGAGGGCGTCGCCCACGCGCTTATCGACCTCGCTCCTCGGGAGCTTGCGCAGCTTAAGCCCGAAGGCGATGTTTTCCTTTACGGTGAGGTGGGGGAATAAGGCGTAGTTCTGGAACACCATGCCGAATTCCCGCTTCTCGGGCGGCACGCTCGTCTTCGAGTCATCGATGCACTCGTCGTCGATGAAGATCTCGCCGCTCGTGATGGGGATGAGGCCCGTGATGCAGTTGAGCGCGGTCGACTTGCCGCAGCCCGAGGGGCCCAGGAACGTCACGAATTCCTCTTTGCCGAACTCGATGGAGAAGTCGTCGACGGCGGTCTTCTCTCCGAATCGCTTGCTCATCCGCCGGACCGAGATACGTTTGAAATCCTTCATATAGAGACCCCCGTCGTCGAGAGATAGGCGCCCGGAAAGATCGGGCCTTCGCAAGGCGAAAGCCCGATCGATCCGGAATCAGATGATCAGCGGAAGAAAGCTACTTCTTGACCTTGGCTCCGACGAGCTGGTCCCAGGTATCGAATGCCTCGACGGTCGCGGCTGCGCCGAGCGGCGGCGTATTGGGCATGCTCGCCGCGTTCTTGTCGTACTCGGGGCGCAGGAAGGGCTTCAGCTGCTTCTGGATGTCGGCGGGCGCCATGTCGAGGGTGATTCCCTTCTGGGAGGGGCCGGGATAGAAGTAGCCGTTGCCGAAGAGGTAGGCCTGGTTCTCCGGCAGGAGGAGGAACTTCATGAGCTCGAGGGTGACGGCGAAGCGATCCTTGTCCTTCTCGAGGCCCTTGGGGATAGCCATGAAGTGGGCGTCGTTGATGAGGGTCGTGCCCTTGAGCCAGATGGACTGGTAGTTGGCCGGGATGGTGGCCAGTACGCGCTGCTGGACGTCCCAGCCGATATGGCTGGCGATGATCCAGCGAGTGCCCTCGGCGAGTTCCTTGAAGGTGATGCCGGTGCCGGAGGGATAGTAGTCGATGTACTGGTTGAGCTGCTTGAGGTAGTCGAAGGTCTTTGTCCAGGTCTTGGGGTCCTTGGGATCTTTGTCGCCGAGCATGTACGGGAGGCCGAACACGAAGCTCTTGCCGGGGCCGGAGTTCGCGGGCCGGGCGTACATGAACTTGCCGGGGTTGGCCTTCGCCCAGGCCAGGAGTTCCTCCGCAGTCTTGGGCGGATTCGGGACCTTGTCGGGGTTGTAGGTCAGGATGGGCGCGCCGTAGCAGAACGCGAGGCAGAGGCCGTAGCCGTTGTAGAGGTCGTAGGCCGCCTTGGCGCCGGTCAGATAACCGTCGATGGCCTTCTGGAATTCCTTCTTGTACTTGGGCACGAGCTGGACGTAGACGTCCTGATCGATGCCGGAGGCCATGCCGTCGGTGCCCGTGAGGACCAGTGTGGTGTCGATGTTGCCGGCCATCTGCTGGGCCTTGAGCTTGGACGCGAGCTCAGGCGAGGTCAGCTTGACGTACTCGATGTCGGAGACCAGGTTCGGATACTTGGCCTTGAAGGCCTCGATCGGCGCCTTGGAGAGCGTCAGGTTACCGGCCACGTCGACGACTTGAAGCTTAACCGGCTTCTTGACCTTGACCTCGGCGAACGCGGACTGCGTCGTCAGGAGCAACGCCGCCAGGACGATGAGAATTCCCCATACAGGATTCCTCGACCTCATGATTGCCTCCTTTGCGATAAATGATTAGCGCTCCGGTGTTGCGGTTTCGTTGGTTGCCGAACATACGATCCGTCCTCCCTTGCGGGCGGGGCAGGATTTACGTTAGCGCTAACGTTATTCTACTTGCCTTTATCCGTTTGTCAATGTAAAAAGGATCCGATGGCGAGCAAAAGATGCACGGTAGACGACGTCGCGCGAGCGGCCCACGTCTCGAGCATGACGGTCTCCCGCGCCATGAACGGCATGCCCGGCCTCGGCGCCGAGACCCGCAAGCGCGTCCTCGAGGCAGCGGAGCGGCTCGGCTACCGGCCGAGCAAGGTCGCCCGCGCCCTCGCCTCCCGCAGGACGTCGACGCTCGGCATCGTGCTGCCCGACATGACGAATCCCTTCTTCGCGATACTGGCGAAGGCGGCTACCGACGTCGCCCGCTCCGTCCGCAAGAGCGTCTTCATCATGAACACCGACGAGGATCCGGCGCTCGAGATCGCGGCGATCGACTCGCTCCACGGCGAGGAGATCGCCGGCGTCATCGTCGTCGGCTCCCGGCTCCCGGAGGCCAAGCTCCTCGAGGCGGTCTCGTCGTTCAGGTCGGCCGTCCTCGTGAACCGCGATTGCTCGGGGCCGGGCCTCGGCTGCGTCAACGTCGAGGACCGCGAGGGCGCGGCCATGGCGATCGAGTACCTGGCCTCGACGGGACGGCGCAGGATCGGGCTCGTGGCAGGACCCAGGATGGCGACGGGAGCGCGCAGGCGCATCGCGGGATACCGCGACGGGCTCGAGCGGAGGTCCCTTCCCTACGAGCCTTCCTTAGTGGAGCGCTGCGTGCCGACGATCGAGGGAGGGGCCGTGGCGACGCGCGAGCTCGTCGCGAGGGCCCGCGGCATCGACGCGATCCTCGCGTACAACGACCTCGTCGCGATCGGCGTCTTGCGCGCCCTCGAGGAGGCGGGGCTCTCGGTCCCGGGCGACATCGCGGTCATGGGAACGGACGATATGCCCTACGCGGCGCTGGTCAAGCCGGCGCTCAGCACGGTACGCGCGGACATCCCTCGCCTGGGGGCCGACGCGATGAGGCTGCTTCTCGCGCTGGGGGGAGAAGGAGAGCTCGTCGCCTATCCTCCTCAACAGCCCCGGATAGTGATAAGGGAATCGACCTAGCTCGAATCGCGCGTCTTGAAGCGCCCGACCTGGGCGCGCAGCGCCTCGACCGTCTCCCTGTTCTCCACCGACAGTCCCTTGACCGCGGCGACGGCGGAGTTGATATCCGAGGCCCCCCGCGAGATCTCCGCCATGCCGTCGTGGATCTCGACGGTCACGCGAGAGAGGTCGCGCATCGCGTCGCCGATCGCGCCGCTTCCCCGCTCGACCTCGTCGGATCCGTCCCTGACTGCCTGAGTCACTGAATCGATCGAGCCCAGGGTCGAGAGGACTTCGGCCGAGCCCGCCTTCTCCTCCGCGACCGCGTCGCTCACCTCGCGCTCTATGTCGCCGAGCTGGCGGATCTCGTCGAATACGAACGAGAACGACTCGTCCGCGTCCTTGGCCGCGCCCACGACGAGGTCGATCGAGGCCTTGATCGACTGCAGGTCGGCCTCGGTCGAGACGGCCTGCTCCGACGAGCGCTCGGCGAGCTTGCGTATCTCCTCGGCGACGACCGCGAAGCCGCGGCCCGCCTCTCCGGCGTGCGCGGCCTCGATCGCCGCGTTCATCGCGAGGAGGTCGGTCTGGGAGGCGATGTCAGCGATGACCTGATTGGTCTCGATGAGGCCCTGCGACTGGTCGGCGATCTGCTTGACGTAGTCGTTCACCGCCGAGAGCTTCGTCCTGCCGTCGTCCGAGACCCGGAGCAGCTTCCGCGAGGCCTCGGAAAGCCTCTCGACCATGGCGGCGACCGCGCCGATGGTGTTGATCATCAGCGAGATCGAGGCGGAGGACTCGGTCAGGGCGGCGGCCTGTTCTTCGATCCTCGCGCGAAGCCCGCCCACGACCCTGCCGATGGCCGCGACCGTCGCCTGCGTCTCCTCGACGCCGGAGGACTGCGAGACGATGAGGCGGCTGATCGAGTCAACGTTGGCCGCAATCTCCTCGACCCCCGCCGAGGTCTCGCCCATGCCCTGAGCGAGCCGGTCGCCGATGCCCGAGAGGCGGTCGGCGGAGCCGTGCACGCCGATGACTATGTCCTCGAGGCTGTTCGAGAAGAGATTGAAGGCCGAGGCCAGCGACCCTATCTCGTCCTTCGACGCTACGGGGATCCTCCTGGTGAGGTCGCCCTCGCCCCCCGCGATCTCCTTCAGGGTGCGGGAGACGCCGACGAGCGGCCTGAGGAGCCGGGACACCAGGGCGAGCGCCAGCGCCGCTGAGAAGACGCAGACGGCCGCGATGACGGCCGCGAGCAACGCGACGGTCCTCGCGTCGTCGCGCCTGGCCTTGATCATGAGGATCTTGTACATGGTGAGCCGCTCGCTCGAGAGGAACTTCACGCGCGACGATATGTCGCCCTGGACATTCTCGATCTTGTTGAGCTCGGCATTGATGCTATCGGCTCCCAGGCTTCCCGATACGCTCTCGACGAGGGCCGCGAAGAGTCCCTTGCACTCGTCCAGCCTGCCCGCGAGCGCGTCGAGCTGCTTCGCGCCGTCCTTGTCGACGATATAGGCGCGCAGGGACTTCACGCGTCCCGCGTTCTCGTCGATGATCTTGAGCGCTGCGTCCTTGTCGTCGTCTGACCTCATCGTGTAGTACTTGGACGCGTGCTCGTAGAGGGTCAGCGACGTCTCGTCGATCTGGCTCATGAGTATAGTGGCTTCCATCATCGCGCCGAGGGAGTCGTACGAGTTCTTCATGAACGCGTAGGTGACGACGTTCATGCCGCCGAGGGCGATCACTATCATCGCGAAGCCGAAAAGGAGCCTCGCGCGGAGAGACGACTTGCCCGAGGCCTTACTCTTCATGCGCACTTGGCGGACCTCCGCTCGCCGCCATGATAAATCGGGTCCGGCGAGAGCGCAAGGAATAACCTGAGCGAAAACGGAAGATAACCGGGCAGCCGAGCCGCCCGATCAGCCTTCCAGGTCGAAGGTGAATTTCGCGCCCCCGTCGCTCTCGGCCCTCATCGTCCCGCCGAGCTGCCTTACGAGGGCGCAGATGATGAGCATGCCGAGCGAATTCGCGGCATGGGGATCGAAGCCGGCAGGAAGGCCGACGCCGCTGTCCCGGTAGACGAGGGACAGCCTTCCGTCGGACGCGCGAGCGGACTCGATCGCGACTCTCCTCGGCTCTCCGCTCGGGAAGGCGTGCTTGATCGAGTTGGTCAGGAGCTCCGAGACGATGATGGCGATCGCGACTTCCTTGTCCATCGGCAGCGCCACCGGCTCGATCGCGTAGCTCACGAGGATATCGTCCCTGACGAGATCCTCCAGTATGAAGTCGCAAAGCCTGGGTAGGTAGACGTTGAGGGGCGGCGCCTCGACGCCGCTCGAGCGGGATATCTGCTCGTGGACCATGGAGATCGCGAGGATGCGGTGCTGTATGTCCTTGAGCGCGACCTTCGCGTCGTCGTCGACGCCGACCTGCAGCTGGAGGCTAATGTAGCTGATGAGGATGTTGAGCTGGTTCTTGAGGCGGTGATGAATCTCGCGGAGCTCCATCTCCCTGGCGCTGAGCCGTCTCTCGAGTTCCGACTCGAGAGAGATATACCGAAGATCCGTCTCGATGAGCCACTTGAAGTGGCGGAGGAGCTCGACGAACTTCTGCTGGAACTCGTTGGTCTTGTCGGTGAGCATGCAGAAAGTGCCGAAGAGCTCGCCGTCCTCCCATTCGATCGGTACGCCGACGTAGGCCCTCATACCGAGGCCGGCGTGCGGATTCTTGGCCCAGAACTCGTCCTTCGAGACGTCGTCGACCTCGAGCTCCCGCCGCCTGCCGGCGACGGTCTCGCAGAACATGCCGATGCCCAGCCGGTCATGGTCGTCGCGCGAGTACGGATTGCCCGCGGTCTTGCTGGCGACGACGATCTCCAGATTGTCCTCCGTCAGGCGCGTGATGAGGCCCGAGGGGACGCCCATGATGGACGCCACCAGGTCGACGACCTTCTGCCACTTCTCGATGAGCTGGTTCGGGATGTCGGGTTTGTCGTGCGTTATCGCGACCGCGACGAGATCAGGTTCGCCCCGCACCTTGACGTACGCGAGCGCGCCATCGACGGCGTGCATATCGCCCATGGGAGCATTATTTACCATATATGCCGTTTTCGCCAGACGGAAAAAGTCGGAAGCCACGCCCGGCGGCGCGCGGAAATCGTTTCTACGCGCCCATACGTTATGCGGACTATGCGGACTTCGCGCAGGCGGCCGCCGCGGCGTCGGCCGCGCTCGCGGCGTCGGGCGTGTAGATGTCAGCGCCTATGGACTTGCAGAAGGCGTCCGTGACGGGCGCGCCTCCGACCATGATGACGAGCTTGTCCCTGATCCCGGCCGCGGAGAAGGCCTCGACCACGGACTTCATCTCGGTCATGGTCGTGGTGAGCAGGGCTGAGCAGGCGACGACGTCGGCCTTGTGCTCCTTTGCCGCGGCGACGAATTTATCGGTAGAAACGTCTACGCCGATGTCGTGGACCTCGAGGCCCTTGCCCTCCATCATGATCTTGACGAGGTTCTTGCCGATGTCGTGGAGATCGCCCTTGACCGTGCCCAGGACGACGACGCCCCGGGACTTCGCGCCCGATTCCGCCAGGCGGGCCTTGAGGGGCTCGAGGGCGGCGTTCATCGCGCGGGCGGCGATGAGCACCTCGGGCACGTACACCTCGTTCCGCTTGAACTTTCCTCCGATGATGCTCATGCCCGCCATGAGGCCTTCTTCGAGGATGGTCTTGGCGTCGATGCCCTCGTCGAGCGCCTTCTGGACGGCGGCCTTGGTCTCGTTCGCCTTGCCTTTCTGGAGAAGGGCGGAAATATCCTCGAGCGTGGACATGGCATCCTCCGGGTTCCGCAGATTACGTTCACGATATGCGATCGTTCCGCGTATGTATATAACAGACTTGCCGAATTTTGTCATTTCTTGCGCCGCCCACGGCGTCAGCCCCGTCCGCCCGACTCGCGATATTTCCCGGGCGAGAGCCCGGCGACCTTGCGAAAGACTTTCGTGAAGTAGCTCTGGTCCTCGTAGCCGACCAGCCCGGCGATGTCCACGAGGGGGATGTCGGTGTCCCGGAGGAGGAGCTTCGAGCGCTCGACGCGAAGCCCGTTGAGGTAGGACGTGAAGCGGCAGCCCATCTCCTCGCTGAAGAGCTTGGAGAAGTACGTCGGGCTCAGCTTGACGGATCGGGCGACGTCTTCGAGCGTGATCTCTTCCGCGTAGTGGGCGTTGACGTACTTGACCGCCTTCTGCATCGCGTCAGCGTGCTTGACCCCGTCGAGCGGCAGCACGAGGTCGGTGAAGCGGACCATTATCCCGGACAGCCAGAGCGCGAGGTCGTCCACGCTCCGCATCCGGGCCACCTCCTCCAGGTACTTGTAGTTGAGGCCGAAGATCAGCTCGATGTCGGCGCCGCCCTCGAGAGCCGCCCTCGAGAGGAGCACGACGAGCTCGAGGACGCGGGCCTTGACCGCGCGCGCGTCCGAGCCCGTCGAGAAGAAGATGAAGCCGAGGATCTCATTGAGGAGCCGCTGGGCCTCGGGCTTGTCGCCGCGCGATATCGCCTGCAAGAGCTCGCGCTCCTTCTCGATCGGATAGGGACGAGCGCTCCCTCCCGCGTCGGAGTCCGCCTTCAGGTCGTGGATGTACTCGGAGATCCTCGCGTGGGCCTGCTCGCGATCGCGGCGGGAATCGAGGACCGAGGAGCGGGCGACCGCCGAGGCCATGTCCGCGAGGAGCTCGCCGAGGCTCGCGGCCCGGCGCGGAGTCACGCGGCAGGCCGAGTCGAGGGCGGCGCGCAGTCCGCGCTCGCGACCCTTAGGGATGCCGCCGGCCGCGCGGAGCTCCGCGATGACCTCGTCCGCCTCGACGACCATGGCCGGCCCGCCGACGATGGCCGCCCTCATGACGCCCTCGGAGATGACGGGCGCGGCCCAGATGAGGAGCGAGTGCGGGCAGAGCCTGACATAGAAGCCGCCGAAGCGGTCCGCCTGCGTCGCCGCGTTGAGCTGGGCCCTGCGCTCCTCCGGGGCGGCCTCAGCGCCGAGGGCCGCGCAGGCGGGACAGAGCGACTCGGGCTCGCCGGGCGACAGCTCGCCCCCTTCGGCGTCGAACGCGAAGAGCGTGGCGCCGTCGGTATCCAGCAGGCGGGCGGGAAGGCCGGTCGCGCGGCAGTAGTGCTCGAGCCTGCGGCGCGCGGCCTCGACGTCGAAGCCGGGGCCGGGGCCGTTCTTCTTCGATCCCGGTTCCTCGGGCCGCGAAGGCCGATCGTCGCGGCTCACGAGCGCTCCGGAAAGGTCATCCGCTCGACGTAGGCCTCGTTGAAGAGCGGCATGCCCGAGAGCTCGACGTAGTCGCACAACGCGCGCGCTTCGGAGCAGGCCTCGAGCGCGGATCGCGACAGCGCCGCGGCCGTCGCTCCGGCGAGCGAGGCGTTGCCTACGGCCACTGCCCGGTCCGCGAGAGGGCGCGGGATGAGTCCGATCCTCGCGGCGCTCCGCGGGTCCACGAGGCCGCCGAAGCCCCCGGCCAGGAAGACGCGCTCGGGGGGATCCCCGGCGCCGGCGATGATGTCGATGCCCGCGGCGATGGCCGCCTTCGCGAGCTGCGCGGCCCTCACGTCGGCCTGACTCAGATAGACCTTCCGCCCCTCGTCGAGAAAGATAAGGGGTCCCCGCTCGTTCTCCGACCTGAGCGACGCGATGGCCGGAGGCAGGGCGCGGGCCTCCTCGGCGTCGACGATCCTGCCCGTCGAGTCCACCAATCCCGCTTCGAGGAGGGCCGCGAGGACGTCGACGAGCCCCGTTCCGCAGATGCCCTCGGGGGCGGCGTTCCCTATCGTGCCGACGCGGAGAGATCCGTCCTCGATCCAGGCCGAGTCGATCGCTCCCGACACCCCGCCCGTTCCCATCTCGATGCCGGCCCCCTCGAAGGCGGGACCCGCCGCAGCCGCGCAGCAGAGTATCCCGTCGCGGCCTCCGCAGGCGATCTCGCCGTTCGTTCCCAGGTCGAGGTAGAGCGAGCGCCCCGGCAGCTCGCCTAAGCCCACGGCGGCCATGCCCGCGACGATGTCGGCGCCGACGTAGGCGGAGACGCCGGGGAGAAGGAAGACCGGGCATCCCGGCCGCGGCGCCAGTCCGAGCGCCGCCGCGTCCTCGATCCTGGGCCCGATGAAGGCCGGCACGAAGGGAGCGCGCGCGATCGCGTCGGGAGGCACTCCTGCCAGCAGGTGCAGCATGGTCGGGTTGCCCGCGACGACTATTGAGGCGATATCCTCGCGCGCCGCGCCCGAGCCGAGCGCGAGGCCGCGGGCCATCTCCGCGATCTGCGTGACGACGAGGTCCTTGAGCTCGCGGAGAGCTCCTCTCGAGGACGCGTCGATGCGCGAGACGACGTCCGCGCCGAAGGCGCGCTGCGCGTTCAGGGCCGTGCCGACGCCGAGCGCGCGTCCCGAGCGGAGGTCGACCAGTCGGCAGGCGATCGTGGTCGTGCCGAGGTCGACGCCGAGAGCGAGGGCGCGGCCGCCCGCGAGGCGAAGGCCGACGACGCGGCCGCCTTCGACGACTGCGTCGACATCGCCATCGCCGCGGCCGAGATGAGCGAGCTCGGGCAGGGCGCTCAGCGCGACCATCGTCGGGGCGGGACGGGAACGGCGCGCCGCCCCGTCGGCCGCGACGGTATCATTCCGGAAGCCCTCGGCATCGAGGGACCGCGCGACGGCGTCGAGGAGGCGCGACTCGTCGTCGAAGCCGTCCCCGAGGCGCGGGGCCGCGAGATGAGCCGTTACGACGCGGACCGGCGGGTCGAGGGCGAAGCGAGTCGCGGGCCCTTCCGTCTCGATCGACGCCTCGCCGGGCTCGGGCAGCTCGATCGACGCGCTTCCCTCGACGCGGGCCAGGCAGGCGAGCCGGATCCCGGCGGACAGCTCGGCCGCGGACAGGAGCGCCGCCTCATCGCTGCCCGGCGGATAGAGAGAGCCCTCGGCGAGCCTCGCCCTGCACTTGCCGCAGATGCCTCTGCCGCCGCAGGGCGCCTCGATCGCGCCTATGCCGGCGGCCAGGGCGCAATCGGCGACGGTCTGGCCCGGCTCGACCTCGACTTCGTCGACGCGGGAGCCTCGTATGAATCGTATCGTGCATCTCATGGGCGGGGCCTACGACGAGCATTATTAACCTCGGCCGGCGATGAGCGCAATCCGCCCCGCTCAGGGCCGCCTTGACGCGGGCATCGGCGCCGAGCCAATAATCATCGAAGGGGAAAGGCGGCTGATGGCGAGATATAAGCTCATCTCCTGCGAGGTCTTCCAGCGCGAGCTCTGCGCGGCCATCGCGACATCGCCCAACGCGATCGATCCCGAATTCCTCGAGATCGGCCTCCATGACGAGCCGGAGGTCCTGCGCGGGCGCCTCCAGGAGCGGATCGACGCGGCGGGAGAGGGTTACGACGCAACGCTCCTCGGCTATGGGCTCTGCGGCAACGGCCTCTCGGGGATCAGGGCCGGCCGCTCGCCGCTCGTCGTCGCGCGCGCGCACGATTGCTGCGCGATCCTCATCGGCTCGCGCTCGGCGTACGAGGAGCATTTCGGGAATTGCCCGAGCGCCTCGTGGAGCTCGGCGGGCTACATAGAGCGGAGTCCCAACTATCTGCGGACCGCCGACGAGGCGCTCGGAATAGACTACGAGGAGATCGCCCGGAAATACGGCGAGGAGAACGCCCGCTACGTCCGCGAGGCGCTCAAGTCACGGGCCCCGGAAACGGAAGTGCGCTTCATCGAGACCGAGGAGACCGCGGCCCTGGGCTACGCCGAGGTCGCGCGCGAGCGGGCCGCCGCCGAGGGGAAGGGCTTCATCCTCATACAAGGCTCGTCGCGGCTACTGCGCGGTCTCCTATCCGGCGGCTGGGACGAGTCCGAGTATCTCGTGGTCCCGCCGCTCTCGCGCATCGCGCCGACCTACGATCGGGAAGTCGTGTTCGAGGCCGAGGATTAGCGCGCCCCGATCGAGACGTACTCTCGCTCATCCGGCCCCGTGTAGATCTGACGGGGGCGTATGAGCTTCTGATCGGGATCGTCGAAGGCCTCGAGCCAGTGCGCGAGCCACCCGCAGGCGCGCGGGACCGCGAACATGACCGTGAAGAGCGACGTCGGCAGGCCCATCGCCTTGTAAATGAGGCCCGAGTAGAAGTCCACGTTCGGATAGAGCTTCCGCGAGACGAAATACTCGTCGTCGAGTGCGATGCGCTCGAGCTCGAGGGCCACGTCGACGAGGGGGCTCTGGCCCGTGACGCGGAACACGTCCTCGGCCGTCCTCTTGATGATCCGGCAGCGGGGGTCGTAGTTCTTGTAGACGCGGTGGCCGAAGCCCATGAGTCGGCACTCGCCCTTCTTCACGCGCTCGATGTAGGCGCTCACGTTCTCGGGCCTGCCGATGAGCTCGAGCTGCGAGAGCACCGCCTCGTTCGCGGCGCCGTGCAGGGGCCCGTAGAGCGCGGCCGCGGCCCCGGCGAGGGCCGAGTAGGGATCGCCCTGCGCCGAGCCGATGACGCGCATCGCCGTCGTGCCGCAGTTCTGCTCGTGGTCCGCGTGCAGGACGAAGAGGAGATTGAGCGCCCGCTCGAGGACCGGGTGCGGCTCGTAGTGGACCTCGGTCATCTTGAAGAGCATGCCGAGCATGTTCCCGACGTACGAGAGCTCGTCGTCCGGGCCGTTGAAGGGCCAGCCCTGGTTGTGGCGGTAGGCGCAGGCGGCGATCGTGGCGACCTTCGCGATGATCCGCTCTACCTGGAGCCTGCGGTTCGCCGGGTCGGTGACCTTGCGGGAGTCGGGGTACAATGTCGCGAGCGAGGCCACGGCGCTGATGAAGACGCTCATCGGGTTGGCGTCGTAGCGGAAGGTCTCGATCAGGTTCTGGATGTTCGTGTGGAGCATCGAGTGGTTCATGATGTCCCGCTCCCAGCTCGCGAGCTGCGGGGCGGTCGGCAGCCTGCCGAAGATGACGAGGAAGGCGGTCTCGAGGTAGTTGGCCTTCTCGGCGAGCGCCTCGATCGGATAGCCCCGGTAGCGCAGGATCCCCTTCTCGCCGTCGATGTAGGTTATCGCGCTGCGCATCGCGGCCGTGTTCGCGAGCCCGGGGTCGTAGGACATGAGGCCGAAGTCGTCCTCGCCGGCTTTGACGCCGCGCAGATCCATGGCCTTGATCGTACCGTCGACGATGGGAATCTCGTAGGTCTTCCCCGTCCTGTTGTCCGTTACGCTGAGGCTGTCCTTGGCCATACGCCGCTCCTTGAGGCTATCCGAGCCGCCGCGCGACCGCGTCGATGAAGCCCTCGGTGCTCTCGTATCCGGCCGGCCTGGGCTCCACGAGGCCGACGAGGTCCTTGGTCACGATGCCCGACTCGATGCAGCCCAGCACGGCCGCCTCGAGCTCGTCCGCGAAAGCGACGACGTCAGGAGTCCCGTCCAGCTCTCCGCGCTTGCGGATCGCGCCGGTCCAGGCGAAGATCGACGCCACCGAGTTGGTGCTGGTCGGGTTGCCCTTCAGGTGCTCGTAGTAGTGGCGGCGGACGGTGCCGTGGGCCGCCTCGTACTCGAAGGCGCCGCCCGGCGAGACGAGGACCGAGGTCATCATGCCGAGTGAGCCAAAGCCCGAGGCGATCATGTCCGAGAAGACGTCTCCGTCGTAGTTCGTGCAGGCCCAGAGGATGCCCCCCGGATGCTTCATCACCTGGGCGACGGCGTCGTCGATGAGGAGGTAGCGGTACGATATGCCCGCCGCCTTCAGCTCGAGCTCGCGCCGCGCCGCCTCTTCGGCGAAGATGTCCTTGAACCTCGCATGGTAGCGCTTGCTGATGGTGTCTTTTGCCGCGAACCAAAGGTCGGTCTTCTCCGACAGGGCGTAGGCGAAGCAGGCCTTCGCGAATGAGGAGATGGACGCGTCGACGTTGTGCATGCCCATCGCGACGCCGGGGCCGTCGAAGCGGTGCACCATCAGGCGCGTCGGCGCGGCGCCCGAGTCGGGGGTGTACACGAGCTCCACGGTGCCCGGCCCGGGCACTACGAAGTCGGTCGCCTTGTAGATGTCGCCGTAGGCGTGGCGGCCGATGACGATCGGCTTCGTCCAGCTTCGCACCGCCGGCTTGATGTTCTTGACGAGGATGGGCTTGCGGAACACGGTCCCGTCGAGGATGCTCCGCAGGGTGCCATTCGGCGAGGGCCAGGCCTTCTTCAGGCCGTACTCGCCGACGCGGTCGGCGTCGGGCGTGATGGTCGCGCACTTGACCCCGACGCCCAGGCGGGCGATGGCCTTGGCGGACAGGGTCGTCACCGCGTCGTCGGTGCGGTCCCGCTCCTTGACGCCGAGGTCGTAGTACTCGAGCTTCACGTCCAGGCGCGGCAGCACGAGCTTCTCCTTGATCATCGCCCAGATGACGCGCGTCATCTCGTCGCCGTCGAGCTCGACGATCGGAGTCTTGACCTTCACCTTGGAGCTCATTTCCTCATCCCCTTCGCCCAGGCCAGGGCGCCGCCGGCTACGGCTATGGCCCGCTGCCGATCGCTTAAGTCGCATATCGCGTCGAACTCGAAGCCGCGCGTCGCGTCCTTGACGCGGACCTTTGTCGCGCCGGAGGCGACCGCTCTCCGCAGGTCCCGGATCTCCAGAGCGTCTCCCGCCTCGATCCGGTCGTAGTCCGCCTCGCTCGCGAAGGCGAGCGGCAGTATGCCGAAGTTGACCAGGTTCGCCTTGTGCATGCGCTCGAAGGACTTCGCGACGACAGCGCGGACGCCCAGGGCGGCGGGGCAGATGGCCGCGTGCTCGCGAGACGAGCCCTGGCCGTAGGAGAGGCCCGCGACGATGACGTTGTGCGAGCCCGTATCGCGGGCGGCGGCGGCCCTCTTCGCGAAGCCGGGATCGACTCCCTCGAAGACGAAGGCCGAGTAGGCCGCGATGTTGCTGCGGTACTTCATGCGCGAGCCGGCGGGCATGATGTGGTCCGTGGTAATCTTGTCGCCGACCTTGATGGCCGCCGTCCCGACGAGGTCATCGGGGACGGGCGCGGCGACGGGAGGCGCGCCGATGTTCGGCCCGCGCGCTATCTCGGAGCGAGCGCGCTCGGAGGCGGGCGCGGGCGGCACGATCATGCGGTAGTCGATCTCGAAGGCATTCGGCATCTTGACCGAGGGACGCTTCACGCCGAGCGCGGACTCGAGCTCAGGCCCGCCGGCGATATGCCCCAGGAGGGCCGAGGCGGCCGCGGTCTCGAGGCTCACGAGATAGACCTGGGCGTCGGCGGTGCCCGAGCGGCCCTCGAAGTTGCGGTTCGAGCTGCGCAGCGACACGGCGCCGCTCGCTGGTGAATGGCCGTTGCCGATGCAGAAGGAGCAGGAGGGCTCGACGATCCGCGCTCCGGCTGCGACGAGGTCGGCGAGGTAGCCGTCCTTCTCGATGCGCTGGAGGACCTGGCGCGAGCCCGGGGCGACGACGAGGCTGACTCCGGGCGGCACGACCCTGCCCCTGAGCATGAGGGCGACCGTCGCAAGGTCGCGATACGAGGAGTTCGTGCAGGAGCCGATGCAGACCTGGTCAACCGCGACGCCGGAGAGCTCGCGGACCGGCTTGACGTTCCCCGGCGAGTGGGGCGTCGCGGCCAGGCTCTCTATCGCCGTGAGGTCGATCTCGACCTCGCGCTCGTACTCGGCGTCCTGGTCAGCCGCGAAGGGCGTCCAGTCCCTCTCCCTTCCCTGGGAGCGCAGGAAGGCCCGCGTGGCCTCGTCGCTGGGGAAGATCGACGTGGTGACGCCGCACTCGGCGCCCATGTTCGCGATGGTCGCGCGCTCGGGGGCCGACAGTGAGGCGAGGCCGGGACCGGCGTACTCGAAGATCCTGCCGACGTTACCCTTGGTCCCGAACTTCTCGAGCACCTTGAGCACGATATCCTTGGCCGAGACCCAGGGGCGGAGCGCCCCTTTCAGCGTTATGCGAACGACTTCAGGACAGGGCAGGAAGAAGGGGGCTCCGCCCATGGCGAGGGCCACGTCGAGTCCGACGGCCCCGATGGCGATCATGCCCATACCGCCGCCGGTCGGCGTATGGCTGTCCGAGCCCAGGAGCGTCCGCCCGGGCCGGCCGAAGCGCTCGAAGTGGACCTGGTGGCAGATGCCGTTGCCCGCGCGGGAGAGGTGAAGGCCGTAGCGGCGCGCGATGCCCATGAGATAGCGGTGGTCGTCGGCGTTCTCGAATCCGACTTGGAGCGTGTTGTGGTCGATGTAGCTGACCGAGAGCTCGGTCGCGAGCGCGTCGATCCCCATGGCCTCGAACTGGAGGTAGGCCATGGTGCCGGTGGCGTCCTGAGTCAGAGTCTGGTCGATGCGGATGCCGATCTCTGTACCGGCCTTCCACTCGCCCTCGATAAGGTGCGCCTCGAGGATCTTGCGGGTGAGGCTCTTTCCCATATGCCCTCCTACATTTATGCATATTTCTACCAAGAAACTGTATAAAAATGCAATACCGCTACACCGCAGTATATCTTTGGCTGATTGATATATCAGAAGCGACGGAATGAGGACAGAGCGGATAAACCGGAACCAGCCCTGCTTGCCGTAGAGGAGGTCCTCAGTATAATCGTAGTTCGCATGAGATACGCCCTGATCCTGGCCGGAGGCTCGGGAACGAGACTCTGGCCCCTATCGAATGAATCGACTCCAAAGCAGCTCGTCCCCCTCGGCGATGGATGCTCCCTTATGGAAGCGGCCTACGCCCGCCTCGAGGGCGTCGTCCCCGAGGAGCGCCGCTTCATCTGCGGCGCCGCGCGGCATCGGGACGTCACGCTATCGCGGCTGACTGGCCTGTCGGTCCCGTCGTCCTCGGGCATGGACCGATACATAGGCGAGCCCGAGGGAAGGGACACGCTCGCCGCGATCGCCCTCTCGTGCGCGCTGATCGCCCGGGAGGATCCCGAGGCCGTCGTTGCGGTCCTGACCTCCGACCATGTCATCGAGCCCGTCGAGGATTTCGGGGCCTTGCTCGGGCGGGCATTCGCCTTGGTCGAGGCGAGGCCCGGGATCTTGACGACCTTCGGCGTCGAGCCCGACAGGCCGGCCACGGGATACGGATACCTGGAGCTCGGCGAGACGCTCGAGCCCTACGGAGGGGCCCGACGAGTCGCGCGGTTCCTCGAGAAGCCCGACGCGACGAGCGCCGCGGCCTTCCTGGCGGCCGGACCGGCCCGCTACCTATGGAACTCGGGCATGTTCGTGTGGAGGGCCTCGCGTTTCCTCGAACTCGCCGCGCGCTACGAGGGCGAGCTCGCCGGAGCGATTTCGCGCATCGCGTCTCAGGCGGCAGACCCGTCGGGCCTCGCGGCCGCGATGGCCTCGGGCTATCCCTCGCTCAAGAGGATCAGCGTCGACTACGGCGTCATGGAGAAGGCGTCGCTCGACCCCGAGGTCGTCATCGCCGCCCTCCCCCTCGCCATAGAGTGGAAGGACATCGGCTCGTGGATCGCCTACGGGAGCCTCCTCGACGAGGACGCGTCGGGTAACGCGACTTCGGGAGAGACGCTCCTGGTCGACAGCTCGAGGACGATCGCCGTCTCGACCCGGGAAGGGCACCTGGTGGCCTGCCTCGGCTGCGAGGACATGGTCGTCGTGCACACGCCGAGGGCGACGCTCGTCTGCCCGAAGTCGAGGGCGGACGAACTCAAGAAGCTGTACGCCGCCGCCGCCGCGCTGAAGGACGGGGCCTATCGCTGAGGAACGCGCGATCAAGATCATGGTCGTCGAGGACGACGACGGCATCCGCTCGCTCGTCGCCGAAGCCCTCGGACGCTGGGGCTTCATGGTCCTGACCCCCGACCCCTCCGGCGACATCGCCGCCGAGCTTGCCCGCGAGTCGCCGAGCCTCCTCGTCCTCGACGTGGGACTGCCGCGCCTCGACGGATACGAATGGTGCGAGCGCGTGCGCGCCGTGTCCAGGATCCCCATCCTGTTCGTATCGGCCCGATCCCATCCCTCGGACGTCGTGAGGGGCCTCGCGACCGGCGGCGACGACTGGCTCTCGAAGCCCTTCGAGATGGATGTCCTCGTGGCCAAGGTCCGCGCCCTCCTCCGCCGGGCATACTCGTGGGCGCCCGAGGCATCGACGCTCCTCGAGCGAGACGGCCTCGTGCTCGACCGCGAGCGCTGCGAGGCCAGCCGCGACGGGAAGAAGGCGCGGCTGACCAGGCACGAGGCGGTGCTGCTCGCGCTGCTCATCGGGCGCGACGGCAGGGTCGCCTCCAGGGACGAGCTCATGGAAGCGCTCTGGAGCGACGAAGTCTTCGTCGACGAGAACACGCTGAACGTGAACGTGGCCAGGCTGAGGTCGACCCTGGCTTCTATCGGCGCCGAGGGGATCGTGGAGACGGTGCGGGGCGCCGGCTACCGGCTGCGATGAGGCGCCGAGGCCGCATCGGGGCCACGCGGACCTATGCGAGGGCACTGGCTCCCGCGGCGTCGGCCCTCTTGTTCCAAGGCGCTTTCGCAGTCGCGGTCATGGCCCTGGACCGGGGCAACCGCTCCCTTCCCTCGAACCTCGCCTACGTGATCGTCGTCGAGCTCGCCGCCGCAATCGGTTTTCTAGGGACGCTCGCGTTCGGTCTCGCCAGGCAGAGGCGCGACGCGTCGAAGGCGATCGCCTCTCCTCTCGGCTCCGCGAGCCCGCCCTCCCGCCTCGTCGGCGGCCTCGACGAGAGCTGGCGCGAGCTCCTCGAGGCTGCGAAGGCCGCGGCCCGGTCCGAGATCGCCGATCGCGAGGCTCGCTCCCGCGCCGACCTCGAGGACTTCCTCGAATCGGTCCATGCGCTCAAGACGCCGGTCACGGCCCTTTCGCTCATGGCCGAGCGCGCCGAGGCGACGGGCGAGAGCATGAGCACGGCGGCGCTCAGGCTGGAGATCGACGAGATGGGAAGGCAGCTCGATCGCGCGATGGCCAGGCTCAGGCTCGTGGACTTCGAGAAAGGCTCCCTCGTCAGGCGCTTCGACGCGGCCCGTCTCGCGCGGGATTCCGTCCGCAGGCACCGCAGGCTCTTCATCGCGCGTTCCCTCTCGGCCGAGGTCTCGGGATCCTTCGAGGCCGAGAGCGATCCGGACTGGATCTCGTTCATCCTCGACCAGCTGGTGTCCAACGCCGCGAAGCACGCGGCGTCGCGGGTCTCGATCGAGCTCTCCGTCTCCGACGACCGCGCGCCGTCGGGTCGATGCCTCCCGAAGGGACGCATCGACGTGGCCGACGACGGGCCCGGCTTCACGCCCGAGGAGGAGAGCCGCGCCTTCACGCGATCGGCGGCAGGAGGCGGTCGCCTCGACTCGGTGCCCGCCGCCTCGGGCTACGGCCTCTACCTCGCGCGCGAGGCCGCCGCGCGGCTGGGCGCCTCCCTCGAGATCGTCCGGGGACGGGGCGCGCGCCTCCGTCTTACGCTGAGCCTGTCGCCCGGTCCATTCGGCGACCTTACGCGGATGTAAGGAGCGGGCCTCTCGCCGTAAGGTCCATCGATGGATCGAGGGCGTCGAGCGCGCGTATATTCCGTCCCGGAGGAAGAATGAGCGTCCTGAGCCTTCGCGATATATCCAAGACCTACGCGGCCCCGAGCGGCGCGGCCTCCCGGCGAGCGCTCGACAGAGTGTCCCTCGACGTGGCGGAGGGGGAATTCGCCGCGATCATGGGACCCTCGGGCGCGGGCAAGACCACGCTGCTCAACATGGTCGCCCTCGTCGACAGGCCCGACTCGGGATCCGTCGTCGTAGGCGGCGCGGACGTCCTCGGCCTCTCGGGCGACGGCCTCGCCGAGTTCCGGCGCAGGAAGATCGGCATCGTCTTCCAGGACTCGAGCCTGATCGATACGATGACGCTCGAGGAGAACATCGCCCTGCCCCTGGCCTTCGACCGCGCGCCGGCCGACGCCGTCCGCGCGCGCGTCTCGGAGCTCGCCGCGGCGCTCGGCATCGAGGAGGCGATCGGGAGGTTCCCCTGCGACGTCTCGGGCGGGCAACGTCAGCGCGCCGCCTGCGCCCGCGCCCTCGCCTGCCGTCCAGGGCTCCTCCTCGCCGACGAGCCTACCGGCGCCCTGGACTCGAAGGCGGGGCGCGACCTTATGGAGCGCTTCGCCTCGATCAAGGACTCGAGCTCGATCCTCATGGTCACGCACGATCCCTTCGCGGCGAGCTGGGCGGACCGGGCCGTCTTCCTCCGCGACGGCCGCCTTTTCACGGAGGTCCGCAGGGCGGGCGACAGGAGAGTCTTCTTCGACCGCATCATCGAAGTCCTGGCCGCTATGGAGGGAGGGACGCGATGAGCGATCTCGGGATCGCCTCGACCGCCGAGCGGCGGCCGTCCCTGGACGCGGCCTCGATCCTCCTCCGCTCGGCCTCGAGGCGGCTGGGCGAGGCCCGCGCCCTGGCGGCCTCGTCGGCCTTCTCTATCATGGCCCTCTCGATCTTCGCGGCGGCGGCCTCGTCTCCGAGCTTCCGCGGCGTCCTGCCCGTGGTCGACTCTGCGAGGAGGCTGCTCTCGGTCTCGAGCTGGGCCATCGCCTTCTTCGTGGCCCTGTCCGGATGGTTCTACGCCGAGGGCTACCTCCGCAGGCGCAAGCGGGAGCTCGCGTCATGGCTCCTCCTCGGCATGAGGCGGAGAAAGGCCGTCATGGCCGCGTCCGCGGAATTCGCCGCGATCTCCCTCGTCGCCCTCGCCTCGGGGCTCGGCCTCGGGGCCCTGTTCTCGCGCTTCTTTGCCCTCGTCCTCGCGGCGCTCATGAGCGAGCGCAGCCCGATCCCCATGCCCTTCGGCGCCGAGAGCGTCGCGGCGGCGGCGATCGCCTGCGCGGCGCAGTGGGCCGTTTCCACCGCGCGCGCTGCCCTTATCATCAGGCGCGCGACGCTGACCGAGCTCATGAAGGCCGAGCGCGCGGCGGAAGCTCCCCCCAAGCGGCGGACCGCCCCCGCGATCGTCGGCTGCGCTCTCGTGGCGGCCGGCTACGCCGCCGCGGCGATCGCCAGGGACAAGACCGCGTCTTCGCTCACGCTGCCGGTCCTCGCCGCGACGGTCGCGGGCACCTTCCTCGCGTTCGCGGCGGCGGTCCCCGCCCTCATCGGCGCGGCGCGCTCACGCCTGGCCGGCCGCGACGCGGCGGCCCTCGTATCGATGGCCCAGCTCTCCTTCAGGTCGCGGAGGAACTCGAGGATCGCCGCCTTCTCGGCCGTCCTCGTCGCCATCGCGGCCTCGGCGCTCGGTACGGTGCTCGCGCTCAGGGCGAACGACGAGAGCATGGCCCGGTGGAGCTGCCCCCACGACCTCGAGCTGTCGCGATCGACTCCGGAGTCGGTCGCCCTCGTCGAGTCCGTCCTCGACCGCTCCGGCATCGCGGACGCCGAGAGTCGCCGCGTCGATTTAGAGTGGATCGCGGCGAGGCTCTCGATCGGCGGCGAGGCATACGATATCCAGGTTTTCTCCGAGTCGACCATCAACGTCGCGTCGAGCGCCATCGGAGAAGATCCCGTTCGCGTCGAGCCGGGCCGCCTGCTGTCCTGCTCGGCCGGCATGGACCGCGGCTGGGACGGTAAGCGGGGGACCGTGACGCCGACGGGGGCCGGCCCCGCCGACGCGCCCTCCGCGAGCCTCGTCGTCCGGGAGGACGGGACCAGGGCCCCCTTCTCGACGACGACGGCGCCCCGCGCCTGCGCCATGGCCGACGAGGCCTATTCCGCCCTGAAATCCCGCTGCCGCCCCGAGGACCTGCGGGCGTGCTCGGCATGGGACGGCCTTCCGCCGCGGGAGCTGCGCTCGTCGTCGCGGGCGCTCGAGGCGGCATTCCCGTCCGGACTCGTGTCGAGGCCGCTGATGCTGGACGAGCAGGGCTATCTCTTCGGACTGATGCTCTTCATCGGCTCTTTCCTGGCCGCGGTCTTCGCCCTGGCGGCCGCGTCGCTCGTCTTCTTCCGCTCGAAAGAGGACTCGGCCGAGGACCGGGGCCGCTACCGATCGATGATCGAACTCGGGGCTCCGCGCTCGGTCGTCCGGCGAGCCCTGCTGATGCAGAATGCCTTCTCTTTCGGGTTGCCGCTCGTCGTCGGTCTCTGCCACGCGGCCTTCGCCCTCGCGATGCTCCGCAACATGATCGGCTTCGCAGTGCTCGGTCCGGGGATCGCCGTCTCGGGCCTCGTCGCCGCGGCCTTCTTCGCCGCGGCCGGGATAGCGACCAGCCGGCAGGAGGAATCGATATGCTCTCGCGCCGCGCCGCCGTAAGCGCGGTTCTGTCGCCCTAGCGTAAAAGACACATCGAGGAGGACTCTCATGACTCGCCCCAATGCGGCCTGCGCCTTTGCGCTGGGCCTCGGACTCCTATGCTCTTCGCGCAGCGCCGCCTTCGCCCAGGAGAAAACCATCGCGCTCGACCCTCTCGGGGACGGCCTGGCGCTCTCCCTCGGAATCGGAGCGGCGCTCGCGTCGGAGCTCTTGATCGATGGCCGCGCGGAGCCGCTCGAGCGGCCCGATATGTCGTCGATCCCGGCGCTCGACGCGCTCGCCTGCTTTCCCTACGACGACGGCCTCGACGCGGCCTCGAAGGCAGCCGAGGCCGCCACGATACTCTGGCCCGCGCTCTTCGCTTTCGTCGGCGAGCGCGACGAGCTTTTGCCCGCCGCCGCGGTCTGCGCCGAGTCCCTCGCCTGGACCTACGCGGTGAAGGAATGCCTGAAAGGCATCTTCCCGAGGGTGAGGCCCTATGCCTACCATGACGGCGCCTTGTCGGACGAGCTTCTCGAAGAGGCGAGAGAGTCCTTCCCGTCGGGGCATGCCGCCCTCGCCTTCAGCGCGGCCGCGTCCTTCGCGACGCTGGCCCTGAGCACCGCGCCGGACGATCCGGCGACGCCCTGGCTGGTCGCCGGCGGCTTCGCCATGGCGACGGGCGCCTCGGCTCTCAGGGTGGCATCGGGCAACCACTTCATCACGGACGTCGCCGCCGGCGCGGCGCTGGGATCGGCGATCGGATGGGCGACGGCCGCGCTTCACCTGAGGGCGAAGGAGAGCCAGAGGGGAGCGGCGGAGGGAACGGTCGTCGCGATGATCGCGTCGGGACCGTCAGCGCTGTTGAGAATACGCCTGAGATAGCGACCATCGCTCCGCGACTCATCGGTCGGGATCCGACCGATGAGTCGATCGTTGCGCGCGCCGCGGGGAGGTGCTACTATCAATCGGCGCGTTAGCCGCACGAAATAGTCGCGGCGCGCGCCGCGAGGCAATAACGATGTTTGGACCGGAAAGCGCGATCGCCGCGGCGGGCGGCGTCGCGAGCATCGCTCCGGGCGCGTACGACGGAATGTACCGTCTCCTATGCGACCTCAGCCCCGACGCGGTCGTCCTGTCCACGTGGGACGAGGGGATCTGCATGGAGGTCAACCCGGGATTCACGCGGATGACGGGATACGCGCCCGAGGAAGTCCTCGGCCGCTCCTTCCTCGCGAGCGAGGCGGGCGCGTGGGCGAGACCCTCGGACCGGGCGAGGCTCCAGGCGATGGCGGAGGACGGCTCGGGCATCGCGTCGATCGAGACGATCTTCCGGAGGAAGGACGGAAGCCGCTACCACGGCGAGGTCCACGCGGTCAAGGTGGATCGCGACGGCGTAGCGCTCATGCTCCTGGTAGTCCACGACCTGAGCGAGGCCCGGCGGGCCGAGGCGAGGGTCCGCATCGCCGACGCCCAGAAGGGCGCCCTGTCGCGCGAGCTGCAGCATCGGGTCAAGAACAGCCTGAACGTCGTCTCCAGCCTGCTGAACCTGGGCGCGGCCAAGGACGCCGCGAGCCGCCCCCACGACGTCCTCGCCAGCGCGCGGTCGCGGGTCGGCTCCATGGCCCTCGTCTACGACCTCATCGACGACGGGGCCGACCTCGAGAGCATCGACATGTCCTCGTACCTCCGGAAGCTCTGCGCGTCGGTGGCCTCGAACTACCCGTCGGACGAGCCGCGCGTCGGGCTCGAGCTCGACCTGGACAACGTACGCCTGGGCGCCGAGACGGCGGTAACGGTAGGACTCCTCGTGAACGAGCTCGTCTCGAACTCGCTCCGGCACGCCTTCCCGAAGGGAAAATCGGGACACATCGCGGTGCGGATCAAGCGGACCAAGGAGGCCTGCGCCCTCTCGGTCGACGACGACGGGATCGGCTTCGCCTCCGGATCCGGTCCCTCGGGAGCGATGGGAGTGAAGCTCGCGAGCGCCCTGGCGGCGCAGCTCGGAGGCTCGCTATCCCTGGAGACGAACGAGGGAGTGCGGGCAAGCCTCGCCTTCCCCTGGCCGCGCAGGCGGTGAGATAGCGGGAGTGTCGGGCGCCGCGCGATCAGGGGTCAGATGCCCATCTCGTAGACCCGGTACCTTCTCGAGGGACGCGCGCCGAGCTTGGTGACGGCGTTCACCATGGGGTAGTTGTCCTCGAGGACGTAATTGACCTCCATGGTGAGGGCCGGATGGGCCATGCGCTCCCACATCGCCCGATAGATGAGGGCGTCGACGCCCTTGCCCTTGTACTCGCGGTCGACGCCGAGCGCGAACATGCGGTAGCGCCTCAGCCTGGGTATGCCCCAGAGCATGCGCGCCCAGCCGAAGGGCAGCATCCGGCCGCGGGTCTTCTTGAGGATAACGTTCAAATCGGGGATCGTGAGGGCGAAGGCGATGTCCCTCCCCTCCGAGGTCCGCGCGAAGAGGACGTGCTCGGGCTTGACCAGAAAGCGCAAATCCTTGGCCATGGCCTTGATCTCGTCCTCGGTCATCGGCGTTATGCCCCAGTTGCTCTCGAGCGAGTCCATCGAGAGCCTGCCGAAGAGCGCGACCTCCTCCTCGAAGCGCGAGAAGTCGATGGTGCGGATCGAGATGCCGTAGCGCTCCGCGATCGCGTCGGTCAGGCTCAGGATGCGGTCGGGGATGCGGTATCCCTCGGGCATGGAGAACTCCCAGCACAGGAGGTCCTTGGCCTTGCGCAGGCCGAAGGCCTCGAGGTGGCCTTCGTACTCGGGCGGGTTATAGGGAGCCATGACCACGGGCTCGGGCTCGAAGCCCTCCACGACGAGGCCCCACTCCTGCGGCACGAAGGACCAGGGGCCGCGCATGACGCTCATCCCCTGAGCGCGCAGCCAGTCGCGCGCCGCGCCGAGGAGGAGGCCCGCGCCCTCGCGGTCGCCGCGTCCGCACTCGAAGTAGCCGAACATGCCGATCTTAACGCCCCAGGACTCGACGGCGACCCTGTCGACGAGGGCCGCGACGCGCCCAACAGCCTTGCCGCCCCGCTCGAGGAGGAAGAGCTCGTAGTCGCAGTGGCGCAGGAAGGGATTCGTCTCGGGCCTGAGCTCGGAGCGCGCGCTCGACTTGAGGGGCGGGATCCACATCGTGTCGTTGCGATAGAGCCTCCACGGCAGGCGGAAGAACGCGTCCTCGTCGCGGCCGCGCCTCGCGGGCCGCACTGTCGCGCCCTCGCGGGGTGCGCGGGAGCCTCCGGTCGAGTCCCTCATCTAGAGCTCCTTTCAAGCCAATCGTCCAGGGCCGCGAGCGCCTCGGGGAATGACGCGCGGCCGAACCCGATCCGGAATCCCCGCGGATCGTACGAGTATCGGCCGCCGGGCAGGACGAGGACACCCGAATCCGCGAGCAGACGCGAGGAAAGCTCCTCGGCGTCCTTCCACGGCGAGCCCGCGGCGAGCCTGGGGAAGCCGATCGGCCCTGCCTCGGGCCTCGTCCACGACGCGAAGAGCGGCCGCCGCGCCAGGAAGCCGTCCAATCGCTCGAGGTTCGAGGCGATGAGCTCCCTCGAGCGGCCGACGAGGGCGGCCCTGTTCCTGACGGCGACGCCGGCGAGCGTCTCCGAGGGGCCGGAGGCGCAGATCGAGGCGTAGTCCTTGACCGCGGCTACCGCGTCGAGCAGGTCGGCCCTCCTCGAGGCGAGCCACCCTATGCGCAGCCCCGCGAGGCCCCAGCTCTTTGAAAGCACGTTGAGCGAAACGCCGTTCTCGTAGGCCTCGCAGGCCGGGGGAAGGGCGCGATCCGCCTCGTACTCGAGGCCGGAGTAGACCTCGTCGCAGAAGAGGACGGCGCCCGAGCGGCGGCACAGGTCGACGACGGAGTCGAACTCGCCTCGCGTCGGCAGGGCGCCGGTCGGATTGTGCGGCGCGTTGAGGACGACCATCCTCGTCCTGGGCCTCATGAGGCGCTTAAGCGAGTCGGCGTCGAAGGCCCAGCGCCCTCCCTCCTCGCGCAGCGGCCAGGGGTCGACCGCGCATCCGACGGCGCGCGGGATCTCCGCGAGCGACTGGTAGCAGGGGAAGTTGACGACGACGTGGTCGCCGGGCGAGAGGGTCGCGAGGAAGAAATCGAGGATCGCCTCCTCGGCGCCGGCGTGGACGATGACGGACTCGGGGCCGAGGCCGCGATACAGGGCCGCTATGTCCGAGCGGAGGGCCGGGCCGCCCCGCGTCTCGGTATAGCCGAGGCGCAGCGACATGAGGGCGTCCCGCGCGCCCGGCTCGAGCGAGAGCAGGGACTCCACGCTCGAGCTCTCGCAGTCGGAGCAGCAGAGGAGGTGGCGGGCGCTGAACTCGCGCTCGGCGAAGAAGCGCTCCAGGGCGAAAGGCTCGAAGAAGGCCATGCCCGCATGATCGCACGGGCCGCCGAGCCGAGGCAAGCGCGAGGAGTCGTCGCGGGCGAGGCCTACGCGATCCGGTCCGCGCCGAAGGCCGAGCGGAAATTGTCCGCGAGAGTCTCCTCGAGCCCGACCCGGTCCTCGCCGCGCAGGGTCGCGATGCCCTCGACGACGAGGTCGAGGTCCTCGGGACGGCAGGAGTCGGGGCGTCGCGACGATCCTCGCCAGGGCGGCTGCCAGGGCGCGTCGGTCTCGGCGAGCAGCCTGTCCGCCGGGACCGAGGCGCAGGCCGCCGCGGCCCGCTTGTTGCCGTTGACGACCTGCGCGCCGAAGGAAAACCAGGCTGGCACGCCTCGGGCCAGGAGCGAGGCGGCCTCGCCCGCGGTCCCCGCGTACGAATGGAAAATCGCCGCGGGGAGGCGCCTGAGCCGCGGCGAGTACTCGAACACGAGGTCCATCGCCTTCCTGACGTGGATGAGCAGGGGAAGCCCCGCGCGCTCGGCGAGGTCGAGCTGAAGCTCGAAGGCGGCGCGTTGCGCGGCCTCGTTCTCGGCGCTCCTGATCAGTCCGGGCCTGTCTCCGAAGAAGTCGAAGCCCGCCTCTCCTATCGCGGCGAGGCGTCCCGAGGCAGCGAGCGACTCGAGGAGCCGCTCGTCGCTCTGTCCAGGCGCCTGCGGATGCATACCGAAGCTCGAGACGAACGGAGGCAGGCGGGACTTGAGCGCTTCCGTCGCCTCCCATTCGGGGCGCGAATGGCTCGAGGCGCAGCATGTCCACGGCGACGCGCTGCGCGAATCGCATGAATCCAGGCCGCGCGCGGCTCCGAGGGCCGCGATCCTCTCGGGGAATCCAGGATCGCGCTCGAGGAGGTCGGCCAGGTGGATATGGGCGTCGACGAGCATCGAGGACATTGTACTTCGCGGGACGACCGTCGGTAATCAGGAAGAGAGCCGGGCCGACTCGCCGCCCGAGTCATTTCGCTTCGAGGGACACGTAGCCTGAGGAGACTCCCTCGATGCCCTTCGAGTCGAGCCAGATCTTCGCGCCCGCGTCGCCGCGGAGCTTCGCGTCGAAGAACGCGAGCGTCATCTGCTTGATCCACTCGTGGTAGAAGCCGTCGGATCCGTTTCCGAAGTCCGAGTGCTCGGCGTCGAGGAGGGTGGCATGGTACTTAGTCCCATTCGCGGGCATGGCGTCGAACGCGACTCTCCGATCAGTCGCGTCGCTGGTTCCCGGGCTCGTGTCGTTCGTTCCGCCCATGGTGAAGGTCGGCCTCGTCATGGCGCTCCATGCGCCCGCGGCCAGTCCGAAGGTTCCCGTTCCCTGAGGAGAGTAGGCGACGCCGCAGAGGAAGCGCGGATCCGACACGGATGTCCCGTCGCATGCCTGACCTAGACAGGCGAGCGTCGTCCAGGCTCCAAAGGAATGCCCGAGGACGCCGACCTTGGAAAGGTCCATCCTTCCATGCACGATATAGCCGTCGGTGCTCGAATCGATCGACAGCCAATCGAGGACGAAAATCATGTCCTGCGGCCGCAGTTGCCTCGTCTCGAGCTCGCCCGCGGCCGCGAGGAAGCGATTCCATCCCTGAGTCGCGCCGTAATTCAGAATCAACTCCTGCAAGTATTCCGAATCGGACCGATGGTGCTGGACGGCCACGACGATATAGCCCTGCGCCGCGAGATGCTCCGCCATGTACGCTACGGCCTCGTCCGCGTTTCCCCCGAGGCCGTGGGACACGAGGACCACGGGAAACGCTCCGGGCACGGAAGCGTCGGGAGCGTACATCTTGATCGGGATCTCCCTCGTCGCCCTCGTCGTTCCGTTATCGTCCCAGCCGCGCGACGCGTCAGTGATGGTCAGTGTCTCGGTCGTGATGCCGTATGGCCCGATCGACGGAGAATACGGAACTGACGTACTTTGGGCGCCGTTCGACGTACCGCCGCAGGAGCATAGCAACAGAGTCGAGACAAAAGCCAGCAACCGAGCCTTCATGTTTCACCTTGCTACGATCAGGATGTCTGGTTCATGGAATATATCTCGTCGGATATCCGAGAACTGCCACCAGAAGAGAATCGTTATGCGAACCCGTTCTTCTTGGAAAGCCTGTCAACCCGCTTCTTCTGCGGATCGGACAAGGAGCCGTAGCGGCTAAGCAGCACGACCTCGAAGCGGTCTCCCGCTCGATTCTATGGGTCCTCTTATTTCGAGAAGTTCATGCTTCGCATGAACCGCTGAGGAAAGGACCCGTGTAGAGGCTTGCATAAGTTCGCGCTCTTCGTTCACGAATTCCTTGTTATGCAAGCCTCAGTAAACTACCACCACCAAAGGTGGTGGCTTTATGTGCTGGGGCCTCTAAAAGAGGCCATAATTTCTCGATTCATCTTCTTCGCGTTTTTCATTCTCTTCCTGGTATTTTACATAGCGGCGA
>Ga0153915_10000189_pt1 | contig 56022 bp, 52 predicted proteins | sample Opewatmetagenome_2_FD_107003 | JGI IMG/M metagenome (GOLD analysis project Ga0153915, IMG submission 107003) | Freshwater wetland microbial communities from Ohio, USA - Open water 3 Core 3 Depth 3 metaG | ecosystem: Environmental > Aquatic > Freshwater > Wetlands | place: USA: Ohio, Lake Erie...
CAGCGAACCGGAGGTGAGTTTGGAAGTGGAAGCGGAGGTCCAATCCGAAGTGGATGGGGTGGAGCCTTTATTGACGAAGTATTTAGCTATGCCGCTGGTGGCATCCGTGACTGTGTAGGAGATGGTGACTGAGGTGCTGTTCGTATAACCATCACCGGAGTTGATCTTCATCGCGACACTGAACTCGGGAGCCGTCGTGTCCAGCGTGATGCTGGCAGTTGAGTACGCGCTGATATTTCCGGCAGCGTCTTTTGCGAAGACATAGGCGTTTTTAATACCGTCGTTTGCTGAAGGCGTGATGGTTCCAGTAATGTTGGTGCCATCGCTACATGTTGTCCATGTCGTGGGAGTCGCGCTAGATTCCGAGATGTTGTATGCCACTACCAAACTTTTATAACTGCCCGTGTCGGAGGCTTTGAATAAGAAGTCGATGGAAGTGTCTGTGGAATACTGGACCCCTCCATCGAGAGAGAGTGCCGTGGTGAACGTAGGCGCCGTATTATCTCTCGTAATCGTGGCCGAGCTGTAGCTCCCCGCTTCCGTCTCGTTTAGGAGGGCATCCTTGTACTTCGCCTTGATGACGTAGGTACCCTCCGCGGACGGGACGCTGATACTCTGCGACGCGGCTGCCGTCGTGTATGCCGTCCAAGTCGATCCCCCGTCCGTGCTGAAGCTGACTGTGGTATTCGCAAGGGTGCTTCCCAGGTTGCCGTCCGTGACGTCCTGGGTGACCGTCACGGTGTCCGCGTTGGTGTAGGTGGGAATGGAGAACGACTTGGCATACGGTCCCGTCGTGTCGTAGACGAAGGTGATCGAAGTGGGATCGCTTTCATGGTCGAAGGAGTCGTAGGCGTAGATCTGGATCTTTTTCTTGCCGTTTTCCCCGGTTGAACTCAACGTGTAGGTGTACTTGGTGGAATAGTCGATGTCCGTTGTCACGGCCGCAATGCTGGATGCGTTTTCATTGATGTCGCTGAGGGGAGTCTCGACGATGCGGACCGTGGCGATATTGCCGCTGTCGTCGGTGATGTTCCAAGTGAAGCTGAGGGCCGCGGAGTTCGTGGAGCCGCCCTCGGTGAGCGTGGTCGAGTTGGATGTCACGGCAAAGCTGTTGATGACCGGTGGGGATGCGTCGCTGGAGTTGCCCGTTACGAAGTAGGAACTCGTGTTGGACGCCATCTTGTTGCCGGCGAGGTCCGTAATGGTTTTTGAGATCGTGACGTAGATGTTGTTCTGCGCATCGTATTTCACGTCCGAGGAATTGAGGGAAATGGTGACGACGGCGCCCTTTACCTCGAGAGTGAGCATCGAGGCGAGGGACGTGGTGGAAGTGGCGCCTTTCGCCTTGCCCTCCACCTTGATCGTGTCGCCAAGGATCACGGTGGTCTCGTCGACTGCCTCGGAGAACGTGATGACGATGGGCCGGTTGCGCAGCACGGATTCGATGCCATTGGCCGGGGAAATGCTCAGGATGTAGGGCCGGGCATCGAACCTGGCGATGATGGTGGGTTTTTCTATCTTCGTGGATAGGGTGGCCGTCGTCTCGGTGGCGGCGGCATCGGCAAAGGATATCTCGCCGTTTCCGCCGGACTGCTCCCATTTCGTGAACGCATAGGCCGAGTCGACCGTCGTTGCGAGATCGAAGGCGATTCCCACCTTGGCCTCGACGGAAGGATACGGGGTGGTGACCCCCATATCCGTGTCCTCGGGCTGGACGTATACGGTCACCGTTTCCGCCGTGGCTTCCGTCACGGCGGTCTCGATGGTGGACCTGAGGTCGCTTCCCGCAAGGTTGGGACAACCGGCAAGAAGGAAGGACGCCGCGACTGCTGTCAAGCCGGCCAGAACGGCACGGAACACACGGCGCGGGGCGGGGGGCAACATCGTCATCTCATCTCCTCCGAACGGAAGTCCTTGAACTCGGCCTTGTCGAGGGCCCTGAAAACAACGCCGACGCCGTCCCCGAGGTCCTGGAATCCGGCGTACCGCAGGCGTTCCGTACCGTTGAGACTGACGGCGATCTCTCCTTTGGCGGGATCGACATCAATGGTGAAGAGCGTCTCGTCCATGATGGACTCGGGAACCACGGCTTCCGTCTTCATCCTCATGTCGACGTCGTCCGTGGACTGGTAAAGCTGCAGGCGGTTCACCTTCCCATTGGGGAAGTGGAGAGGGTCATGGGTGAGCCAGACGAGGACGGACTTTCCGGCACCGTATCCCGTGTCCGTTTCCATGTCGCGGACGCCAATGTGGATGCCGGCCCCGGTCCATCCGTTGCCCCGGGATTGGGCAAGGAACGTGTACCGGTAAGGAACCCCGGCCTGAAGGAGCGGCGTGACAAGCTTGGCGAAGAGGGCCTTGGAATCCTCCTGCAACGCCATGTTCCCACCGAGGACCCAGACGCCTATGGAAGGTGTCTCCGTCTGACGCTTGAAATCGATGCGCTGGACCTTCCCGTCGGCGGGCTTCACGGCCTGAGCGGCCGCCGTTTCCGCTACGGGTGCCTCCATGGCATCCAACGGATGCGCAGCGGGCTTCTCGATGGCCGCGACGGGCGCCACGACCACCCGTGTCGTTTCCACAGGGGCCTTGAGCTCCGGCGTTGCAGGCGCGGCCGCGGCTGGTTCCGGTTTTTTCGCCTCAGGTTCCGGCTTGATCGGTATCGCCGCGACCTTTGCCGGTTCGGGTTGCACCGGTGTTGGCTCGGCCTTGATCGGAGCGGGTTCCGGCCGGGCCGGTTCCGGAGCCGTTTCCACCAACGTCACCTTGGGTTTGTCCTCGACCGGTGCCGCTCTGAGCGTCGAGGGTTCCGTCTTGGCCGCAGTCGCGGCGGATTTCGCGGCAACGACGGGAGGCGCCGCCTTGGCGGCGGTTTCCGCGGGCTTCACGGCGGCGGCCTTCTTGGCCTCCAGATCCTTGTCCTTGGGAAGCTCCGCGACGATGGGAGGCGCCGCCTTGGCGGCGGTTTCCGCGGGCTTCACGGCGGCGGCCTTCTTGGCCTCCAGATCCTTGTCCTTGGGAAGCTCCGCGACGGAGGGAGGCGCCGCCTTGGCGGCGGTTTCCGCGGGCTTCACGGCGGCGGCCTTCTTGGCTTCCAGCTCCGTGTCTTGTGGAGGCTTCTCTGAGATCATCGGGGCGGATTCGGCCTTGACGGCCTGAGCCGCGGCGGCGGGCTTGGAGACCGAAAGTGAAGCGTTTGTCGCCGTGGCCGTGACCGCCGGTGCCGACTTGGGCAACTGGGCCAGTTTGACTCCATTGGCGGCCCTCTGTTGGCCATTGTCCCAGACCGTGGTCTGCAGGCGCTCCGTATAGGACCAGGCCCTCCCTTCGTTGCCGAAAGAGGAGGCGAGATATCCGTACTGCGCCGCGAGGGCCGGGTCACGACCCTTGAGGTCCGCGTACGCGGCGTCCGAGGCGTCGTAGGTTTCCAGCTCGTATCCGCAGCGGGCGCTGCCGAGGATGGCCGCCGTGTCGTCCGGATCGGCCTGGAGGGCGTAGCGGAAGTAGGTGATGGCCAGCTCGTAGTCGCCGCGCAGGAACGCGACGTTTCCCAGGTTGGTCCATGCGCAGGGCAGGGCGGCCGTGGCCGCCTTGGTGAACTGCGTCCAGGCTTCCTTCAGCATGCCCAGACGGCCGTACTGGATGCCCAGTTCATTGGCCTTCTCCGGGGAGTCGTCGGTCTGCACCGCCACCTTGTAGTCGCGGATCACGGGGTCCATCTGGCGCGCCACCAGCTTGTTCATGGACTCGTCGAACGCGGTGACGGTCTGCACCTCGTCGGGCAGGGTGAACCGTGGATTGACTCCGGGAACGCCCACGGCGGGATACAGCTTCCAGGATTCCGACATGGGGTACAGCCTGCTGTTGCCCGTCTTTTCGTTGTCCGCCCATTCCTTGGCCGCCACGCGCCACGATTTGACGAATCCCTCCTTGATCATCGTGATTTCCACGGGGACCCAGGCCTGGCCGTCCTTGAAGATCAGCAGGGAGGGATCGAAGAAGTTGGCCTTCGCGTCCGCCTCGCTCATGCCCATCATGAAGGCGGTGAAGATGTGGCCCGGGATGGTGATGAAGGCGGAACGGATGCCGACGGACTCCAGCAGGGCGGTGAACAGGATGGACAGGTCGTCGCAGTCGCCGCCGCGGTAGAACAGCGTCTGATAGGGGTACTGCAGGTAGTCGATCGACTCCTCGCTGGAGGATTTGTCGGAGTAGGAGCTGTTGGGGTCGATGACGTAGTTGATGCCGAACAGGTTCTCCGCCTCGAAGATCCCGATGGCGTACTGGAGGTTCTTGTTGATGTCGCCCCGCATGCGGTCCCGCACGATGCCCGTGATGAAGCGGGAGAACCAGAGGGCCGCGGGATCCGTCGAGGAGACGAAGGCGGCCGCCTTCTTGTCGTCGTCCCAGGTCATGGCGTTGCGGTGGGTCATGTTCAGGGTGACCGGGAGCTTCTTCTCCCGGGGGGAACCGAAGAGCGTGTATTCGACCTTCACTTCCCCCGCGACCCTGGTGTTGGAGGTGAGGGTGAGCACTTCGTCGTTGAAGATCGCGTACAGGGGCACGGATTCGACGGCGCCCTGCCTGATGGATGGATAGGTGGCGCAGACCTTGTACTGGTCCATGTATTCGGAGGTCTTGAAGGACACGCGCACGTTGCGGATCTCCGCCTCTTCCCCGTTCTTGACGGAGACGGAGCCGAAGGGATGATCGTCATAGTAGGAATAGAACACGGGGAAGACCATGCCCAGCTTGGCGTCCGTCAAGGTGACGTTGTCCGTGGTCGTGGAAAAGCCGCTGAAATAGAGGGTCGCCCCGATGCCGAAATTGGCCGCGGTGAGGAGCGGCGTCGTGGCGCCCAGGTAGCTCGTGACCCCGGCGAATGCGGAGAAGGACAGGAATGGGGCCACGCGCCAGTCCGCCCCGAGGCGGCCCGAGGCGTAGTAGTTGGCCATCAGGTCTTCCCCCCAGAAGGCGCCATAGAGGCCGCCGGAAGCGTCCAGTCGCAGCTGCAGGGTCTCCAGGGGGTTGAAGGAGAAGCCGACTCCGGCGCCCAGGGACAGGAGGTTCATGCCGTCCGTCACGTCGACCACGTTCTGGTAGACGTAGCGCAGCTCCGCGAAGGGCGTCAGGACGGGCAGGAAATGGAAGTCCGCCGTGAGGAGGGCGCCGAGGCCGAAGTTGTAGAACGAGGTGTCGTCGAACAGCGGGTACTGGAAGTCCGCCCGCCCCCGCGCGGTGACCGGATCCCCCTCCTGCGCGCCGGCCGTCGTGCGGGCCAGCAGCAGAAGGCACGCTATGGCGAAGGCCGGCGGAAGATGCCTTGGTCGTCCCTTCCTCATTCGCTTTCTTCGTTCCAATTCATGCGGTTCCTTTCCGTGGCGGCGGAAGCGCGGGACGTGGCACCCTCGATCTTGGAGGACAGGTACGCGTACTGGTTGGCGAGCGGCGCGTCGATCTTCTGCACCTTGGCGAAGAGCACGTCGGACTGCGCGAAGTCGTCCAGTTCGTACATGGCGCGGGCCAGGCCGAGAAGGGCGGCCTTGTTGTCCGGCTGCAGGGCGAGGACCTTCTGGAAGTAGGCCACGGCGTCCTCGTAGTTCTTCTCGAGGAACGCGATGTTGCCCAGGTTGCTCAAGGCCGGGACGGAGTCCTTGGCCGCGGCCTTCTCGAACTGGACCTTGGCCTCCGCGATCAAGCCGTAGCGTGCGTAGAGGACCCCCAGGGAGTTCTGCTGCCGCACCGATCCGCCGGAGGGACCCATGTCGGAGAGCATCTTCTGGACCTTCGGCCCGATCTCCCTGTTGATGAAGCGGGTGAGGGCGTTCTCGAAGGCCAGCTTCACCTGCTCCTCCGTGGGGCGGGGCAGCGTGAACTCGACGCTGGGGAGGCTGATCGGCTTGAACGCCTTCCAACCGTCTTCCATGGTGAACTGCTCCGGCGCGCTTCCCGCGGCGGCGGCCTCATTGTACTTCTTGGCGCCGCTCTGCCATGCGGAAAGGAACCCCTGGCGCAGGAGGGACATCTGCACGGGCACCCAGGCAAGCCCGTCCCTGTAGATGAAGGAGGCCGGATCGAGGAAGGACGTGCGGGCGTCCGCGTCCGACATGGTGAGGGGGAAGGCGACGCAGACGTCGTCGGCCATCGGCAGGATGGAGGCTTTCACGCCGACGGATTCCAGGAGGGACGCGTAGAGGACGGCCAGGTCGTCGCAGTCCCCGCTCTTGTAGGTGAATGTCTGGTAGGGGAACTGCACGTAATCCCTGGCGTTTTTATCGGCGTGCAGCTTGACGTACGGGGTGTCCGGGTCCTGGGAATACGAGACTCCGGAGAGTCGGATGCCCTCGAACAGGCCCATGCCGTACTGGAGGTTGGAGTCGATTCCCGTGCGGATCTTGTCCCGGATGAGCCCGGCGACCAGCTTGGAATCCTCCAGGACCGCCGGATCGTTGGGGGAGGAGAAGGCCGCCAGGATCTTCGCGTCCTTCCATGTCAGGTTGTTGCGGCCGTTCATGCCGATCGTGAAGGACTGCGTGGCCGTGCGCGGCGTTCCCAGGAGCTTGTAGGTCACGGTGAGCTCGCCCTGTACCTTGGTCTTCTCCGTCAGCGACAGCACCTGTTCGCCGAAGGTGGCGAGGAGGGGCGCTTCCACGGTGCCACCCTTGGGGATGGCCGGGACCCTGCGGCACACCGTGGGCTGGGAGGTGTAGCCCTTCACCTGGAAGCTCACCACGACGTCCTCGATTTCCGAGGATTCCGTGTTGCGGATGTTCACGGAGCCGAAGGAGGACTGGAGGTACTGGTTGTTGATGATGGGGAAGATGTCCTCCGACTGGGTCCCCTGGATGGTGAGGGCAGCGCTGCTCTGGCTGAACAGGTTGCTGTTCACGTTGGCCGTCAGGCCGACGGAAAGGCCGTCGAAAAGGGGGAGCCCCGTGGACTGGAGGTACTGCACGTACTCGCAGGCGGCGGAAACGGAAAATCCCGCGTTGACCCGGAATCCGGCCTCCGCCCTGGCGTTCCAGTACACGTTGACCATGGACTTGTCCGTAATCATTCCCATGTAAATGCCGCCTCCCGCACCCAGTCCCAGGCGCAGGCGGGAGATCGGATAGACGAACGCGGAAACGCCGCCGCCGCCGCTCACCAGATGGAGGGCTGAAGTCGATTCGCCGTCGGCATAGGGCGCCTGTCTGTAGGCGAATTCGGCGAACGGGGCGAGCAGGTTGAACATCTCGACGTCCACGTTCAGCGATCCGCCATAGCTGAGGTTGTAGAGGGACTTTTGGTCGCCTGTGTTCTGGGTCAGCGGAAACGTGGCCTCCGGCATGAGTCGGACGGCGAAATCAAGCGCATCCACGGTACTCATGGCCAGCACCGTGATGATGAGGATGGATAAAAATCTTTTCTGTTTCATGGCCGACTCCGTGCTTCTACGGGGGGGGGCTATCCAGAATTGGCTGTTATGTTGAAATATTCTGGATCACTTCCAATGAGTATCGGAAGTGTTCCCCCAGTCTCATTGTTAACTATACATCAATATGGCTTTTTTTCATAGGAAGAATGCGGTAAAAAATGTAAAAACCGTAAAATTTCCAGGAGAAAACGCAAAAATCTAACGTTTCTCCAATTCTTCGCGACGCCATGCAAGAAGCTGTTCGTCGATCTCTTTCTCCACGGTCGCCAGAACCTCAAGGATCTCCGCTTTATTGCCAGGTGCCGGATGAAGCTTGAGAAACTTGACCCTGTACTCCATTCCGCGCACATCGCTGAACAACTGTGAGAGACTGTTGATCTTGTAGCCGCCGTCGATGGCCACGGATAGGACGGGCATGGGCGCCTTGTCCAGGACGGCCCTTACGGCACCCGAATGGAACCGGCCCACGTATCCGTCCTTGGACCGGGTTCCCTCCGGGAAGATGAGTGGGCAGATGCCGCGGCGGCTCATGTCCGCGAGCCTGCGCAGTTCCTTGTAGCCCTGCTTGAAATCGCCGGAGCGTGAGATCAGGGCATGCCGTCCCAGGCGGGCGATGGAGGAGACGTACGGTACCCCCCATTTCAATTCCTTCTTGGCCACGAAGCGGATGGGGCGGTCCGGAAACGCCATGAGGGTCCCGGGAATGTCGGCCAGGCTCTGATGATTGGCCACTATCATGAACACCGGCGGGAGCTCCAGGCCGGGGATGCGTTCCACCTTGTGGTAGATGCCCTTGTAGAGCCTGCCCATGGCGAAGGCCCTCCTGGAGACCCTGACCTGGTCGCGGCTGACGAAGTCGAAGAGGTGACTCGCGTCGAAGATGGAGTGGAGCTTGAGGTTCGCCTGGGAGCGCAGAAGCATGAAAAGCAGGCTGAGGAGGCAGACCAGGGAAAGCAGCGTGCCCATCGTCAGCGGCCCGCGAGGATCCGGCCGACCTCCAGGATGTGGGCCGGAGTCGTGCCGCAGCATCCGCCGATCACGTCGACGCCCGCCGCGACGAGGGCCGGGACGTAGGATGCGTACTGCCGCGCATCGAGCGGATAGACCGTCCTGCCTCCCTCCACGCGGGGGATTCCCGCATTGGCCTTGATCCACAGGGGGAGGGCCGTCAGCGCGCGCAAGATGGGCGCGAGCGGTACGTAGGCGTCGATGCCGGCGCCGCAGTTGGCCCCGATCAGGTCGGCTCCCGCGTCCATGGCACGGCGGACGCAGTCCTGCGGAGCATTGCCCATCATGGTGCGGAAGCCGTGCGCCCCGAGGCTGTAGGTCATGCTGGCCACCACGGGAAGTCCCGTGGCCTTCTTGGCCGCTTCCACGGCGAGGCCCATTTCCTCCATGTCCTGCATGGATTCCACCACGATCCACTGGGCGCCGCCGTCCCGCAGCGCCGCCGCCTGATCGTGGAAGGTCCGCAAAAGGTCCTCCGGAGTCACTGGATCCACGGAGAGGATCTTGCCGCTGGGTCCGATGTCCCCGGCCACGATGGCCTGGGAGCCCACGGCTTCCGCCGTGAGGCGGGCGGCCGTTTCGTTGACCTCCCGCAGCCTGTCGCCGAGGCCATGGGCTTCCAGCGTGAAGCGGTTCCCGCCGAAGCTGTTGGTCAGCACGATCCGGCTTCCCGCCTCGCGGTAGGCCCGGGCAACCTCGCGCACCTGGTCGGGATGCGTGAGGTTCCAATCCTCCGGCGCATGTCCCGACGGCAGGCCACGCTGGAACAATTGAGTTCCCCAGGCGCCGTCGGCCAGGAGGACTTCGCCCTTTTTCCAGTCTTTTCCCAGTACTCGCATCGTGGCCATAGTAGCGGTTTGCACGCCTTGTGAAAAGCCTCGGGAATCGGTAGACTCCCCCCACTTTCATGGGCATCCTTTTTTTCATCCTGTTTTCCCTTGCCGCGCTGCTCGTTTTCATCCATGCGGCGCTCGACCTTGGAATCGTCGTGAACATCGTCAGGGACCGCCGCCGCGTTCCCCCGGAAGCTCCGCTTCCCACAGTGACGGTCGCCGTGGCGGTGCGCAATGAGGAGGCCTCCCTTCCGGGGCTGCTCGCCTCCCTGGAGCGGCAGACGGCCGCGGACTGTTCCTTCCTGTTCGTGGACGATCGTTCCACCGACGGGACCCCGGCTCTCCTGGAGGACTTCAAGCGCCGGCTGGGCGGCCGGGTGAACGTTCTGCGCAACGAGGCGATCCCTTCCGACATGACGGGCAAGCAGGCGGCGCTTGAAATCGCCGTGGAAGCATGCCGGTCCGAGGTGATGCTGTTCACTGACGGCGACTGCACGGTGCCGGAAACATGGGTGGAACGCATGCGGGAACGCTTCCTGGAGCCGGAGCTCGGCGTGCTTTTCGGCCGCGTGCGGATCGCGGAGGGGAGGAGTTTTCTCGACAGGTTCCAGGCCTTCGAGCAGCCCCTGATCCACCAGTACAACCTGGGGGGCGCGGGCATGGGACTCCCCATGGGATGCTTCGGCAACAACCTGGCCGCCCGGAGCCGGGCCTTGCGTGACATCGGGGGGTTCCATGGCCTGGGCTACACCGTGACGGAGGACGCCGCGGTGCTCTCGGCCATCTCGCGGTCCGGACGCTGGAAGGCGGGAGCCTCCGTTCTCGACGCAACGACGATCGGGACGCGCGGCAAGGCGGGCTGGAAGGAGTATCTGAACCAGCACACGCGCTGGAACGCGGGTGCCTTCTTCAGCGCGGATCCGGCCACGCGCCTCGGGTACCGCTACGTCACGCTCTTCCTCATCGGGAGCATCGCGCTCCTGCCCCTGACCTTCGTGGATTGGCGTTTCTGCATTCCCTGGATGGCCCCTTTCCTCGGGATTCTCTCCCTCGGGTTCCTCGCCGGGCTGTATGACGGGCCAAAGCGGGCCCTGTATTTCCTGCGCCTTCCCCTCTATACCGCCTTTTTCACGTTTTTCTACGGCTGGGTCACGATGTGCGCCATCGCGCGCAGGCCCTTCGATTGGAAGGGTTCCCTGCTGCATACCGACCGGCACGTGGAGCAGGTCCCGTGAAGGAGGAGATCCCCGTCACGACGGGCGTGAGGTTCCTCAGGGACCAGGGGGTCGACTTCAGGCCGCGCTTCTATCCATGGTTGGAGCATGGGGGCACCGCGAACGCGGCGGCCGCCTTCGGCATGGAGGAGCGCGCCGTGGTGAAGACGATCGTGATGCGCGCGGACGGGGGGAAGCCTTTCCTCGTGCTCATGCACGGAGACCGGGAGGTCTCCGCCAAGGGCCTCGCGCGGGTCCTGGGGGCCAAGAAGATCGAGTTGTGCGACGAGGCGAACGCCCATCGCCACACGGGCTATCAGTTCGGCGGCACCGGCCCCTTCGGGACCCGCGTAGCCATGCGGATCTATGCGGAGAAGACGATCTTCGACCTGCCGAAAGTGCTCATCAATGCGGGAAAGCGCGGATTCCTCGTCGAGATCGACCCGCGGGAGATCCGCCGCACCCTCCAGCCCGTGGAGGTCGAGGTGGGCATCGAGGCCTGAAGGGGCGGTCCTATCCGGCGACCTCGGACCGCCAGAGGGCCAGGAATGCCGCCGGATCCAGCACGGGGACTCCGGTGCCTCCCGCCAGCCATTCCCTTTTCACGTACCCCCAGGAGGCCAGATAGGGCCGGATGCGGGGATCCTCGCATCCCTTCAGATGATCGATCTGGTCGTCCAGGAACAACGCCCGGTCCCCATTTTCCTTTTCCAACAGCCCCACCACGATGGGAAGCTTGCGGCCGCTTCCCGAATCGATAATCCGCTCCTCGGGGAACGGCAGGCCCGCGTGGGAAAGGATCTCCGCGATGAAACGGGGCTTTTTCGTGGACAGGATCCAGAGCCGGGTCTCCTGCGGGGCGCGGAGCGCCTCCCGCATATGTCCGTAGACGGGATTGAGGGAGAACCACAGGTCGGGCTGCTTTTCCAGGAGCTCCCCGCGGGCGCGGTAGAAGAGGTCCTTGAAGGATGCCATTTTTTCCGGCCCGGCGCGCCGGATCAGCCCGTCGAACTCCTCCTGGTTTGCCGCCCGCGCGCCGTTTTCCAGGATCTCGTGGATCAGGAGGTAGTCCTCCCCGGAGCGGATCAGGGGCCGAAGCGCCGCGAAAGCGGGATCGGTCCGCGGGGGCAGGGGTACCGCGTCCCTGCCCCGATAGAGTCGGTGATAGGCGATCCAGGAGCTGGCGAAGCACTCGTCGACGGAATCGCAGATGACCCCGTCGAAGTCCAGGACCGGAAGGAGGGCGCGGGACATCATTCCTTGGGCTGCGCCCCGAGCAGTGTCAGGTGGCGTCCGATGTGGTCCCCGAGGATCCGCTCGTAGTCGTCCCTCCGGTTGCGCAGGGTCCCGTAGATTGCGGTGCTGAAGTCCTGGACGGAAAGCATCTCCCCGTAGGTGATGTGAAGCACCTGCCTGCCGTCCGGCTGGTCCAGCAGGGCCGCCAGTTCAGCGTCCGGCGCCTTTTTCGGATCCGGAAGGCGGGACAGGTCCGGCGTGACGTGATAGAGCTTGCGCGCGGAAGGATAGGTCTTCATCGCATGCGCGTAAAGGGAGCGGAAGAGCTTCCGGTCCGACTGCGCGATCACCCGGAGTGCCTCCAGCCAGCTGGTTCCCGCGGTCTTGATGTGGAAACGGCCCTTCGTGAGCCTGCCGATGATGGGGAAGGCGGAGAACTTGTCGCTGCCCGAATGCACGGAGATCCTGTGGCCCATGGCGCGCGCCACGGCCGCGTGGACGGAGAAGGATTCCTCGAACTCCTTCAGGTCCCCGGCGTAGTCGACGGCCTTCTGGAACTCCCCGACGAAGCGCGGGGCCACGGAGGTGACGCGCACGCCGCGCAGGCCGGTCTCCTTGGCAATGAACACGTGCGCCTGGGGCGTGGTGGGGGTGGCGGTCTCGTCGATGGACAGCTCGAAGTCGAAGGCGGCGCTGCGGACCTCCATGCCCGCCGCGAAAAGGCGCGCCGAGTGGTCCACGGCCTCCCTGTAGATCAGCACGGTCCGGTGCAGCTCCTCCGGCGTGAACCGCACGGCCGTTCCGGTGTCGAGGGGCACCGACAGGCCGCCGTAGCGTTCCTCGACGCCCTTCCTGTAGCCGGCGTCCAGCTTCTCCCAGGCCTCCTCGACCTCGGAGGCGCTCTTGAGAGCCCACTCCCCGCGTATGAAATCGGAGACGTCGGCGGTGATCATCGTGTAGCCCGTGGACAGGGCGGTCTTCACCCATTCCTCAGTCTTCAGGTGGTCCCCGTCCGCCCCCCAGGCGCCGTCATAGCCCTCGCGGAACACGGCCCATACGGCGGCGTCCAGCACGTCCCTATAGGTGCGGTTGGTCAGCGTGAGCTCCCGCACGGACTGCTGCGCGAGTACCGGGGAGGCCCAGTAGCGCCGGAAGGCCTGGATATGCCCCGCGTTGGCGACGCCCAGCCTGTCCCCGGTTCCGAAGGTGAGGTCGCGTGCGGCGACGGGGGAGGGAGCGGTGAAGGGGAGGACCTCCCGCAGCGCCGTCGCGTTGTCCGGCGTCAGGGGGCAGAACGTGATTTCCCCGGAATCCAGCTTCATTTTCGTGCCGCTGAAGCGCTTGGGGGCGCCCTTGCGTCCGGAGATGCCCATCACGAGGTCCCCGTCCAGGATCAGCATGGCGTAGACGGCCCCTTCGGCTTCCCGGGCGGAGCCGGGATACAGGAGGTCCCCCGCGATGTCCACATTGGCCGGGTCTCCCACGGACCCCGACAGGCCGGAGCCGTCGAGGACGCGCGCCCTCCGGGCTTCCGACAACCAGCGTTCCGCCGCGGTGCGGTCCGGTGCGAGCATGCTCATATGGCCTCCCGTTCCTTTTCCAGCCGGTGCAGGACCTCCCCGGCATGATCGACGTACAGGATCCCTTCCTTTTCACGGCCTCGGTAGTCGTCGAGCTTCACCTTGGCGGGATCCATGTAGCCAAGGTTGATTTTACGGCATCTGTCCTCCGGGATCGCCGTGGCCAGGATGACCTCGATGCGGGGCTTCTCCACCCCGTTCTCGAAGGTGCCGACTCCGCGTACGTGCGTGGAGTGGGCCATGACGCCGCGGGGAACGCCCTGGAAGCGGTCCATCTGCTTCAGGAAGTAGTCCCTCACGTGATAGCCGATCTGATCGAGGTACTTGCCCCAGGTGAAGGATACTTCCTTGATGTGCGGGGCGTAGATGATGAGCCGTCCGCCGTCGGCCACCACGGGCTCCAGCTTGTACATGACCTTGCCGGCGGTCCAGATCTCGTCGTACATCTCCGGAGCCCTTCCCAGGACCGTCCGGTAGGGCTGCGGCTTGTAGACCACGTGGGTTTTCGCCGACAGGTCCGCGGCCTGGGACCAGGCGTCCTCAGGGGTGCCGGCATAAAGGCCCCAAAGCTCCTTTTCCGACTTTACCACCATGGAAAGGCAGTAGCGCGGCACATTAAGGAAGGAGGCGGCACGGTTGATGACGGCGCGCACCATGGTCTTCTTGATGCCGATGGTCTTCCAGCAGGTGTTGACGGCCGCCAGCCAGTGGAAGAACTGGACGAAATCGCCGCCGGAGACTCCAGGGAACAGGTACTTGTTGCCGCCGGAGAAGCCCACCACTTCATGGGGGAATACCGGCCCCAGGATCAGAAGCAGGTCGTAGTCGAAGACCGCCTTGTTGATGACCACTTCCACGGATTCCCGGAACAGGCCGCCGGAGATGGCGGCGATCTCTTCGGCGGGGATGGTGCCGATGGAACGGAGCGTGCCCGGCACGTCCCAGTCGTGGTTGAGGAAACGGCTCTTGGAAAAGAGGCCCGCCTTCTCCTCCGGGGAGACGCCGAACATGTCCATGATCTTCCCGTCAGCCATCGGTTGATGCGTACCCAGTGCCACCATGTAGTCCAGCCGGGCGGCCTTGCCCCCGATGCGCTCCTGCAGCGCGTGGATCATCAGGGGAAGAGGGCATGTCCTCGTCGAATCCGGGGTGAGCACCAGCACCCGTTTGCCCGAAACCAGCTGATCGGAAATCCCCTCCGTCACGATCTGCCGGACTTCCGCCTCCGTGAGCGCCCGTGCCGGGTCCCCTTTGCCTATTGCCATACCGTCCGCCCCTTCCTGTCCTTCTTCGAAAGATACTGAAAAATCGGCGTCCGCGGCCCTCCAGGGCCCGAAGGCCCCGGAGGGTCGTAGGGACCCCTATTCCTTGACCCACTCCGTATGGAAGGCGCCGGGCTTGTCGGTCCTCTCGTAGGTGTGGGCGCCGAAGTAGTCGCGCTGCGCCTGGATCATGTTGGCCGGAAGACGCGCATTGCGGTACGAGTCGAAGTAGGTGAGGGCGGAGGAGAAGGCGGGGATGGGCACGCCCAGTTCCGTCGCCACGGCCACCACCTGGCGCCACTTCTTCTGGCTTCCCTCCAAGATGCCCTTGAAATACGGATCCAGCATCAGGTTGGCGAGCTTGGGGTTCTTCGCGTAGGCGTCCCGGATCTTGGAGAGGAACTTGGCGCGGATGATGCAGCCGCCCCTCCAGATCATGGAGAGTTCCCCGAACTTCAGGTCCCACTTGTATTCGTCCGCCGCGGCCTTCATGAGGGCGAAACCCTGGGCGTAGGAGCAGATCTTGGAGGCGTAGAGGGCGTCGTGGATGGCCTCGATGAACTCCTTGCGGTTGCCAGTGAACTTGGCCTCGGGACCGCGGATGAGCTTGGCCGCTTCCACCCGCTCCGTCTTTACGGCGGAGATGCAGCGGGCGAAGACCGCTTCCGCGATGGTGGGGGCGGCCACGCCGAGGTCCAGGGCGGACTGGCTGGTCCACTTGCCCGTGCCCTTCTGTCCCGCCTTGTCCAGGATCATCTCCACCAGGGGCTGGCCGGATTCCCCGTCCATGCGGGCCAGGATGTCCGTGGTGATCTCGATGAGGTAGGAGTCCAGGTCCCCGCGGTTCCAGCGGGCGAACTCCTCGTGCATCTCCTTGTGGCTCATGCCGAGGACGTTCTTCATGATGTAGTAGGCCTCGCTGATGAGCTCCATGTCGCCGTATTCGATGCCGTTGTGCACCATCTTCACGTAGTGGCCCGCGCCGTCGGGGCCGATGTAGGTGCAGCAGGGATCCCCGTCGACCTTGGCGGAGATGTCGCGCAGGATCTTGCCCGCCGCCTCGTAGGCCGCCTTGGATCCGCCGGGCATGATGGCCGGTCCGTGCAGGGCACCCTCTTCACCGCCCGACACGCCCGTGCCGATGTAAAGAAGGCCCTTGGCCTCCGCTTCCTTCGTGCGGCGGATGGTGTCCTGGAAGAAGGAGTTGCCGCCGTCGATGATCATGTCGCCCTTGGAAAGCAGGGGAGTGAGCTGGCCGATGACATCGTCCACCGGTTTGCCGGCCTTGACCATCAGGAACGCCTTGCGGGGAGTCGCCAGGCTTCCCACGAACTCTTCCAGCGTCTTGGCGGGGAGCAGTTTCTTGCCCTTTCCCGCCCCTTCCATCAGCTCATCGGTCTTTTCCGTGGTCCTGTTGTATATGGCCACCGTATAGCCGCGGCTTTCCATGTTGAGGGCCAGGTTTTGTCCCATGACGGCCAGTCCTACGATTCCGATATCCGCTTTCAAATCAGTCTCCTTTCGGTCGCTTTCCATGCTGGGATTCTCGAAGGCTGTCTGCAGCCGGATGCGCATTGTAGAGAAAATGCCGTACCGGGTCAATGTGCGTGGCCGCTTGTACGCGGCCGCCCGATCGATTATGTTTCCGGCATGAAAGAGCCTTCCTATAAAGCCTTATTGGACCTGTTTCCCCCGGCGAGGAAGCCCGGAATCCGTAGCTATGTCTGCCCGTGCGGCGAAACCCATACACTGCGCATCCGGGACGTGATCTTCGAAGAAGGTGCCTTGAAGCGCAGCGCCGGGCTTCTGCGTGATTACTACGGCGCCGACGTGAAGCTTTGGGTCCTAAGCGACGGGAATACCGAGAAAGCGGCCGGCAAGGACTGGAAGAACGCCGTCCACGCCGGGAAGCTTTCCTCCAGGATCCTTCCCGCGGAACCCCGGCCCGTGCCCACGCAGGAGCTTGCGGACGAGCTTTCCCGTGAGGTGAAGGCCGAGGCGCCGGACCTGCTGGTTTCGGTGGGAAGCGGGGTGGTGAGCGACCTCGTGAAGAAGGTCTCCCTGGATACGGGCGTACCGAACTGGGCCGTGGCCACGGCGCCTTCCGTGGACGCCTACAGCTCCGCCACCTCGGCCATCCGCGTGAAGGGCTACCATGAGGCGCTGCCCACCGGCATTTCGGAGCTCATCGTGTGCGATCGCGACGTGATGGCCAAGGCCCCGCAGGAGATGTTCCTTTCCGGCCTGGGGGACCTGTTGGCCAAGATCATCGCGTACTTCGACTGGAACCTGGCCAGGCTGATCAATGGGGAGTACTATTGCGCCACGTTCTCGGATCTGTCCCTGGCCTCCGCGCGCGGCGCCCTGGCGGCGGCCCGCAAGGAGAAGGTGGACCACGCTGAGGCGGCCTGGACGCTCACGGACGCCTGTCTTACGTCGGGCTTCCTGATGCAGGCCCTCGGCGGATCGCGGTCCGCGGCATCCTCGGAACACACGATCGCCCATTTCTGGGAGATGGCGGGCGCCGTCGGCGCGCCCCGCTGGGACCTTCATGGCATCCTGGTCGGTTCGGCAAGCCGCATCGTGCGTGACGCGTATGCCGCCTTTCTGGACAGGTTCGCCTCATGGGACGCGGATGTGGACGGCCGATGCGCGGCATTCGGGCGCGAGCAGTCGTGGGACCGGACATTGGCCCCCGGGCTGCGGCCTTTCGCAGAGAAGATCCGCAAGGAGATGGATCTGCGGGCGTTCAACGCGAAGATCCTTTCGGAACGCCTCCATGGCGCCGCCGCATCCAGGGAGAGGATCCTTACCATGGCCCGCCCCATGCTGAAGGAGCTTTCCGAGGCCGTAGAACTGCTTTCCTCCCTGGATTATCCCCTGGAGCTCGAGGAGTTGCGGATCCGCGATGATTGCCGGGAAATGGCCGTGCGCAATGTGCGCCTGCTGCGCAACCGGTATACGCTTTTCGACCTGATGTACGAAACGGGCCTCGAAGAGGCGGTGCTGTCGGGTATCCGGTACTGAGTTTCCATTCGTGCCGCGCGTGCACCCGCCCCGCGGCGGGGCACCGCGGCCGGTTTAGATCGAAAAGTCCTGGTTGGAGTCCAGTTTTTCGAAGAACCGCCTGCCGTTCTTGTCTATGATTTTCTTCAAGGTGACGCTCTTGAGGTAGCCGTCGATGGCCTCCTGAAGACCCACCCAGATCTCGTGGGAGTTGCACACGTCCGTCCGCGTGCAGATCTTGCGCCGGAACGTGCAGGGCGTGAGGCGCCCGGTTTCCCCTATGGCATCCAGCACGTCCTTCATCGTGATCTCCGCCGGTTTCCTTCCCAGCACGAACCCTCCGCCGGGGCCGCGGATGGACTGGATCAGGCCGGCTTTCTTGAGCTTGAAGAAGATCTGCTCCAGGAATTCCGAGGAGACCTTTTCCTGTTCCGCGATCGTGCCGATGGAGATGGGCCTGTTGTGGTATGCCAGGGCGAGATGAATGATCGCCCGCATCCCGTATCGGCCCTTCGTGGTGATTCTCATGGATCGATGTTCCTGGGGAATGAATCTAACTCTTTTCGCAATCCATGATCAAGCAAAGGAAGGGATTGCATCGGGAAATCGCCGTGCCGGGCGGCATGACCGTTGCTACGCGGGGCCGACCCGGGTATACTTGCCGACGATGAAAAGTCCCTTAAAACTCCTTTCGATCGTGGGTATCCTGTGCTTCGTAGTGGACTTGACCTGCGGAGCCCAGGAGAAGACGGCCGACCTCTTGAACCCGTCGCAGCCGTTCTACTCCGACGTCTCGGGGCACCACGCGCTGGGCTCGGCGACCGCGCCGACAGTCGAGGAGGCGGAACGCCTCGCCAAGGCGGCCGCCCTGCAGCGCTGCTTCCGGGAGATCGGCAAGGACGCATTGTTCCAAAGCCTGTTCATCTCCTCCTGGCCGGACGCCATCGCAGTCGAGGCACGCCGGGCGGAGAAGGCCAAGGAAGGCGGCATGACGGTGCTCCTGCGGGTTCGGGTGGACGGCAACGCCGTGATCATGACGGAGACCCAATACCGAAACACGGCCACGGACCTCCTGAACCGCGGCGAGAAGCTTGTCGGGGAGCTCGAGAAGTCCCTCGCGGACGCCACGGCAGACGAGACCAACCTCCAGATCGCCCAGGCGCTCACGGAGTACCGCAATGCGCGCTCACGCATCCGGGAGATCGGCGTGCTGCTCAAGGCGATGGGGGACGAGTCCCAGGTTTCCGAGTCCGGCAAGAGCCTGGCCGCCCTGCGCCAGACCGTGAAGGCGCTGGAAGAACGCGTGTCCGCCGGGATGGACCGGATCGAAAGCATCGAGAAGAAGACGGAGAAGGACGCCGCCACGGAGGAAATGGCGGACGCCCTGGAGCTCCTCAGCGCGGAGATCGAGAAGATCGGCCTGGACGTCGAGAAGCAGGAAGCGCTCTCCCCCTTCTACGACCTGCCCCGCGCCCAGCTGGAGCCCATCGTCATCGGGCTGAAGAACGGCCAGGACAAGATGAAGCTGGTGACGGAGAAACTGGCCTTCATGAAGGGAAAGGTCCCGGCGGACAGGGTCCTGATGGAGCAGAAGGTGCAGATGGCCCTCGCGGACGCCGCGGAGCTGGAAGCCAAGTTGAAGAGCCTCAAGGAGGCGGCGGACCTGGAACTGCGCAATCCGCGCCTCGCGCGCCAGGAGAGCGCGAGGTTCTGGTCGGAGGTCGGCAAGGGCTCCCTTGGGGCGCTTTCCTACGCGTTCCTTCACAAGCCGGCGGACGTCGTTTCCCTGCGCTACGATCTGCCGTTCGCCTGGGACGGGGAACACGCCATCGGCGGCACGATGGAGCAGGATTTCCGCCTGCAGGCGGAGGGCGCCTTCCCGTTCGGCTTCTGGATCCGCGGGCAGCTCGCCAACTCCGAGACGGCCCTGGTCTCCGATGCCGCCACGGGCTCCCGCGCGGTCAACACGGCCCTCTATTCGGAGGCCGACCTGGGCTATTTCCGCGGGATCCTGTTCGCCGCGGGCTTCGGCTGGGACTGGACGCACGGGATCATCCCCGCGGGCTCCACCGTGTCGCAGAAGACGGCCAAGGAAAGCTATGTACGCGTGATGCTTGGCGGCGCGAACCAGGAGGGTACGCGCATCGACTGGCTCCTGTCCCTGAAATACCGCTTCCCGCTGTTCGCCGATCCGTTCCTGGTCCCCTACCACTTCAACGTGGGGCTGGACTACATGCTGCGGGCCGCGGACATCCTGCTTCTGGAAGCCGGGGTCTCCACCGGATGCCTCCAGGACACGGCGGTGGAGACCGTTTCCCTGATCAAGCCCGAGGATCTGACCTACGCGTTCTCCTGGCGTTTCGCCGTCGCGCTGCGCGTCCCGGGGCCCTTCGCCTGGGGGATCATGCACCAGGGGGAGCTCCTGGCCCCGCTGGACAGCCTGGGCAATTTGGGCACGGGCAACGGCTACGTGGGCGAATGGGGCTTGTTCGCGGAATACGATTTCTAGTAGGATCGCGCCAGACCGCATCCCCCGCCGCCTCCCGCTTCGGAATCCATTCCCACGGCTCGGGACGGCGGCAGCCTGTTAGGAGGAATCCTGTGAGTGTCCGCGTCCGCTACGCGCCGTCCCCGACGGGGCTTCAGCACATCGGCAGTGTCCGCACCGCCCTGTTCAACTACCTGTTCGCCAGGTCCATGGGCGGGACCTTCCTGTTGCGGATCGAAGATACCGATCAGGGACGCTCCACTCCGGAAGGCGTGCAGGACCTCTACGACACCTACGCCTGGCTGGGATTCCACTGGGACGAGGGACCGGACGTGGGAGGTCCCAAGGGGCCGTACGTCCAGTCCGAGAGGGCGGACCTGTACAGGAGATACGCCGAGGAACTGGTGGAGAAGGGCGCCGCCTATCGATGCTGGTGCACTCCGGAGCGCCTCTCGAAGCTGCGGGAGGAGCAGGCGGCGGCCAAGTCGTCCACCACGGGCTACGACAGGCATTGCCGCGCCATCACGGATGCGGAGCGCCGCGAGGCCGAGGCGCGGGGAATCAAACCCGTGATCCGCCTCAAGATCCCGCTGGAAGAGTCGACGACGTTCCACGACGAGATCCTGGGCGACGTCACCCAGCCGAACAAGGACATCAACCCGGATCCGGTGCTCCTGAAGTCCGACGGCTTCCCCACTTACCACCTGGCAAACGTGGTGGACGACCATCTGATGGGGATCACCCACATCCTGAGGGCCCAGGAATGGGTGGCTTCCGTGCCGCTGCACGTCAACCTCTACAGGGCCTTCGGCTGGGAGCCGCCCAAGTTCTGCCACCTGCCCATGGTCCTGGGCAGCGACGGGCACAAGCTGTCCAAACGGCACGGCTCCACGGCGGTCCGGGAGTTCCGTGAGAAGGGCTACCTGCCGGAGGCCGTCATCAACTACCTGGCGCTGCTGGGCTGGTCCTACGACGGTTCGACGGAGGTCTTCGGCCTCCGGGAACTGGAGAAGGCCTTCCGCCTGGAGAGGCTGAACAAGGCTCCCGCCGTGTTCGACTACCAGAAGCTGGACTGGTTCAATGGCACCTATATCCGCGCCCTGTCGCCCAAGGAGCTCGCCGGCCGCCTCGTTCCTTTCATGAAGAAGGCGGGCTTCACCGGGGACGCGGTGGAGGAGGGGAGACTGGCCGCGGTGGCGCCCCTGGTCCGGGAGCGGCTGAAGGTGCTCTCCGAGGCGCCCGCCATGGTGCGCTACCTCTTCGAGGAGCCGGCGGAGTACCGGATCGAGGACGCCATCCCGAAGAAGATGGACGCGGCGCGCGCCGCATCCCTTCTGCGCGCGGCCGACGCCCTGCTTCCCTCCGTGGAGGGAAAGGAACCGGCCGAGGCGGAGAAGGCGTTCCGGGACCTTGCAGAGAAGGAGGGGGTGAAGCTCGGTGAGCTGATGACGCCCCTGCGGGCCGCCGTCACGGGATCCAAGGTGTCCCCTCCATTGTTTGAAAGCATCGCGATCCTGGGCACCGCCAAGGCGCGCGCCCGGGCCGCCCGCTTGATCGCCCTGTTGGAGGGTTCCCGGTAGGGGACCCGCGGAGAAGGAGATTTTCATGGCTTCCGTTTTCGACACTCTCAAGGAACGCGGATTCGTCAGCCAATGCTCCGACGAGGAGGGCCTGCGCCGGAGGCTCGACTCGGAACAAGTGAGCTTCTACATCGGCTTCGATCCCACGGCGCGGAGCCTGCACATCGGGAACCTGCTCCAGCTCCTCTTCATGGCGCACCTCCAGCGGGCGGGCCACAGGCCCATCGCGGTGGTGGGCGGCGGGACCTGCCGGATCGGAGATCCCTCCGGCAAGACCGAGATGCGCAGGATCCTGCCCGTGGAAACCATCCAGGAGAACGCGCAGTGCTTCCGGAAACAGATTTCCCGCTTCCTGGACTTCTCCGACGGCAAGGCCCTGATGGTGGACAACAGCGAATGGCTGGCCCCGCTGAACTACATCGAGTTCCTCAGGGACATCGGCCGCCACTTCTCCGTCAACCGCATGCTCAGCTTCGAGACCTACAAGATGCGGCTGGAGACGGGCCTTTCCTTCATCGAGTTCAACTACCAGCTCCTGCAGGCCTACGACTACCTCACGCTGTACCGCAAGTACGGCTGCAGGCTCCAGATGGGCGGCGACGACCAGTGGGGCAACATCGTGGCCGGCATGGACCTGATCCGCAGGGTGGAAAGCGCCGACGCGTACGCCCTGACCTCGCCCCTGGTGATCCGTTCCGACGGGAAGAAGATGGGCAAGTCCGAGAAGGGGGCCCTGTACCTGGATCCGGACCTCGTCAGCCCGTATGAGTTCTACCAGTACTGGATCAATGTCCCGGATGCCGACGTGGAGCAGTTCCTGATGCGCTTCACCTTCCTGCCCGTGGCGGAAGTGAAGGATCTCTGCGCCTCCGACGTCATGGAGGCCAAGCGGGCGCTGGCCCGGCAGATCACCACCATGGTCCATGGGGAGGATGCCGCATCCTCCGCGGCGGAGGGCGCGAAGGCCGCCTTCGGCGGCGGCGGCGGGGCGGACCTCTCCGGGGTGCCGTCCCTGGAGATCCCCGCCGGGGAGTTTTCCCCCGGGATCAACGCGGTGGACCTTTTCGTGCGCACGGGGCTGTGCGCCACAAAGAGCGACGCGCGCCGCCTGATCGCCCAGGGCGGGGCTTCCGTCAACCGCCGCACCGTCGCCTCCATCGAGGAGGCCGTCACGGCGGACATGGCGGAGGACGGCCTCCTGCTCCTGCGCTCTGGCAAGAAGCGCTATTTCCGGGTACTCTTGGGCAGGGCGTGAGCACCGCATGGGAAACGGCAGGCTGCACCGGTATCTGAAGATCCTCGGCAAACCCATCCATCCGATCCGGGCGATCTTCGAGGTCTGCGCCACGACGCTTTTCGCGCTTCCGTTTCTCGCCGCCTACGCGCTCAACCGGTCCTCCCCCTTCTACGTCTACCTCCTGTATCCGGCCATGTTCCTTTTCTCCAACATCGTCTGGTTCCGGCTGCCCTTCGTCCACCGCAGGGTCCGGTGGGTCCTGTTCTGGATCACGGTGACCTGCGTGATCGCCCTGGGGGCCGGATTCCTGTTCTGCGACTACCGTGAGTCCCTGGCTGCCGCCTTCAAACCGACGGGCATCTTCCTCATCCCCCAGTGGGTGAACACCAGCATGGACGCCCCCTTCACGACGGTCGTGGCCTATTTCCTGCTTCCATCGGGCCTCGCGGCCGCGGCCTATTCGTTCGTCCTGTCCCTGTTCCTCAGGATCTACAGGAAATACCGCGCGGAGGAATACCGCAGACGGCGGGAAGGGAAGGAAACCCCCTGAGGACGGCCCGGCGCAGGATCCGCCTCGGCGTGTCGGACGCCGGAGGCCTCCTCGTCGCCGCAGCCCTGGCGCAGGGATGCATCGAGGCCGCCTTGTCGGGCGGCAAGGCGGCCTTCCCGGCGATCCTCCTCCTCGCCTGCCACCTGTCCGTCGGCGTCTTCCTGCTCCTGCGCGGCAGGAATGGCCGGCTGGCGCCGGACCGTCTCACGCTACGGGTGTTCTACGGCGCGCCGGAGGTCCTTTTCGCCGCCGGTCTCGTCCTGTTCCTTTTTTCCTTCATCTACGCCCTGAACGCCAACATGGACTACGTCCAGCGGTTCATCGCCGGGGGCGGGCGCCTGCGCCTCGCGGCCGACAGCGGGAGGGAACGCTGGACGGCGGCGGCCCGCTTCCTTCCGCTGATGGCCGTCGACGTCTGGATGGCGGCGGCCGTCCGCCTCCGCTACAGGCGGCTCACCCGCCGGATCCTCGGGCCGCATCCCGCCTTGCGCACGGCGGCGCTGCCCCTCGGGCTGGTTTCCTCTCTTCTCTACGCCCTGTCCTTCCCCTCCTTCGCCCACGTCGAAGGGATCGCGCCGCTCGCCTTCCTCTGCCTTGTCCCCCTGTTCCTCGCGCTGGATTCGGTCTCGCTGCCCTGGGGGATCTTCTGCGGCACGGCCTTCGGCGTCGTGCAGTCGATCCTGGTCAACTACTGGCTGGGCACCTTCAGCCTCGTGTCCCTCCAGTTCTGCGTCCTGATCGCCTTCCTGGACTACCTCCCGTTCCTGGCCTTGACCCTGCCCCTCGCGCGCCGCTTCCCCGACGCGGCCTGGCTGCTCTGGCCCGCGGCCTGGACCGCGATGGACTGGCTGCGTTCCCTCGGATTCCTCGGCTATCCCTGGGGCATGCTCGGGACCACGCAGTACCGGTTCCTGGCCCTGATCCAGGTCTCCTCCGTCACGGGTGTGTGGGGCGTGACGTTCCTGATGGTGCTCTGCAATGCGGTCCTCGCCCATTCCCTGATGCGGCGCCCGGGGGCGCGGGCGCATCGCCTGGAGCCCATGATCACGCTCATGGCGGCCTTTACTGTCGTGTTGGGCGGAGGGGCCCTTGCCCTGTTCCGCCCCGCATCCCCGACGGGAAGCATCAGGCTTTCCCTGATCCAGCAGAACGCGGATCCGCGCAAGGAAGACTACGCGGAGACTCTGCGGACGCTGCGGCGCCTGACGGACCGCGCCATGGCGGAGAAGCCCGACATGGTCGTCTGGTCCGAGACGGCCTTCGTGCCGAACATCCGCCGCTGGAGCGCGGAGGATCCGAAGGCCTACCCCCTGGCCGCGCTGGTCGGCGAGTTCCTCGAATACCAGAAGGGCCTCGGAACGTGGCTGATCACGGGCAACGACGACTACGAGCTGAAGCGCGACGGCGGGACGGAAGAGCGCCTCGACTACAACGGGGCCGTCCTTTTTTCCCCGGGGGGCGAGCGGGTGGCCACCTACCACAAGATGCATCTGGTCCCCTTCACGGAGTACTTCCCCTTCCAGAAGCAGCTGCCGGGGATCTACAGGATGCTTAAGAGCTTCGACGTCTACCTCTGGGAGCCGGGCAGGGAACGGGTGGTGTTCCGCCATCCGGCGGTCTCCTTCGCGACGCCCATCTGCTTCGAGGACGCGTTTCCCGCCGACGTGATGCGCTTCGTGCGCGGGGGAGCCGGCCTGATCCTCAACCTGTCCAATGACTACTGGTCCCAGACGGACGCGGAGGCCATGCAGCACGCCGTCAATGCGATGTTCCGCGCCGTGGAAAACGGGCGGCCCCTCGTGCGCGCCTCCGCGTCGGGCCTCACCTGCGTCGTGGATCCCCGGGGCCGCATCGTCGCGCGCGCGCCGCTCTACAGCGAGGAGGCGCTCACCGTGGACGTGCCGCTGGCCGCGGAAGGGCTCACGCTTTACACGCGTTGGGGCGACTGGTTCCCCGTCTGCTGCCTGGCCGCCGTTGCCTGTGCCGTCCTCGGCGCGGCGTGGATGGCCTTCCGCCGACGCGGTAGCCCGCGGTCCCTGACGCGGTAATCCGCGGTCCCTGACGCGGTAATCCGCGGTCCCTGACGCGGTAATCCGCGGTCCTTGACGCGGTAATCAGCGGTCCTTGAAATCCGCGTCGGTTTTCACCAGAATCCCGCCCATGGGCAAGCAATCCGGCACGCGCCGAGTGGTCGTCTGCGGCCATCTTTGTCTCGATATCATCCCTTCCTTCCCCTCCGGCGACGGGCGGGGAGACTGGTTCCGGCCTGGCGCCCTCTACATGGTGGGCGCCCCCGTCATCTCCACGGGCGGGGCCGTGTCGAACGTCGGCTTGAGCCTGAACCGCCTCGGCGTCCCCGTGCAGCTTCTGGCCAAGATCGGCCATGATCCCTTGGGAAGGCTGATCATGGAGCACATCGACGCGGAAGGGGAGGGACTGTCGGACGGGATCCTATCCCTGGACGGCGAGACCTCGTCCTATTCGGCCGTGATCAACCCGCCCGGCGTGGACAGGATCTTCTACCACTGCCCCGGAGCCAACGATACCTTCAGCGCGGAGGACGTGTCGGAAGAGTCCCTGCGCGGCGCCGCGCTGTTCCATTTCGGCTATCCCCCCATCATGCGCCGGATCTACAGGGACGGCGGAAAGTCCCTTGTCGAGATCCTGAAGAGGGCCAGGGGCGCCGGAGCCCTCACGTCCCTGGACATGAGCCTGCCGGACCCCAAGAGCGAATCGGGCCGCGTGGACTGGCTTTCCTTCCTGACCCTCGTGCTTCCCTTCGTCGATTTTTACGTGCCCAGCATCGAGGAATCGCTTTTCATGCTTGACCGTCCCCGTTTCGACGGATTCCTCGCCATGGGCGGGGGGGATGCGATCATCCGGGGAATGGGCCTGGACGACGTCGCGGAAGTGGCGGGGAAGGCGCTTGCGCTGGGGGCGGGCAATGTGCTCATGAAGTTCGGGCACCGCGGCGCCTACCTGCGCACCGGCGCGCGTCCCATCCCCGGGCTTCCCGGCTGGGAGTCCAGGGAGCTCTATTCGCCAGTGTTCGCCGTGGACCGCGTGGCGGGGACCACGGGCTCCGGCGACGCCACGATCGCCGGATTCCTCGCGTCCGTGTTCCATGGCCTCCCGCCGCAGGACGCGCTGTCCATGGCCGAGGCCGTGGGCGGCTGCTGCGTGGAAGCTCCCGATGCGACTTCAGGGATCCGCGGCTGGGAGGCGACCAGGCAGCGGGTCAGCCTGGGCTGGAAGCGTTCCACGGTGACGGCGCCAGGAACCGGCTGGACCAGGTCGCCCGAGGGGACCTGGTCCGGTCCCCGTGACGGCAAGCCTTAGGCCTCGGAATCGAAGACCGTCTTTCCCACCGCGTACTTGGACGGATCCACGGTCCTCCTGTGTTTTTCCACGTCCTCCATCTCGCGGATGAGCTCCGGAAAAGCGTACGCGGTGTCGTCCTTCTCCTGGACCGGCTCCGCGCGTTTGCCGGCCGCATAGGCGTCCAGGATGCGCCGCACGGCCTGTTCGGCTTTTTTCGGCGTCCCCTCCGGGCCCTGCGGCCAGATGGCGGAGGCGGCGACGCGTCCGGGATTGCCGCGCACGGCCCCGTATACGGCGCGGCGCAGGTTCTCCGTGCGGATCCTGTCGTTCTCCCGCGAGAGGCGGATTCCGCGGATCAGCGGGATGAGGTAGAACAGCAGTGAGAACAGGAGGGGCACCGCGCCGAAGACCGCGAACTCGACGGCCCGCGGATCCGGGGCGACCCGGTTCAGGAGGTTGTACACCACGGCGTAGGGAACCTTCAGGAATCCCTGCATCGAGTCGATGGCTCCGATGGACATCAGGGAGAGGCAGGTGAAGTACGAGCCGAACGCGAGGTTGAACGCGTTGAAGAAGGCGATGCCCGCGTTGGTCCTGGGCTTGTTGGAGCTGAACGGCCTGGTCCTGGCGACCACGGGATCCGCGGTCGGTTCCAGGGCCCGGGGCGCCGCGTCCTTGGTGCGCAGGATTTCCGGGAAGAAGAAAATCACGGTGCCCCCTTCCGTGACCTGAGGTTCCCCTTCGTATTCCAGGAGCAGGCGGTTCATGAGGGCGGAGGCATCCTCCTGCGTCGCGCCCGTGATCGTCATGAGCTCCTCCTCCGTGAGGACCCCCTTGTGGCCGCGCAGGTGGGCGAGGATCCGCTTGCGCCGCATCTCCTCGAGGGCCTTGTTCGCGTCCGGCTCGCCGAACACGAAGGAGAACACGGAAAGGTAGAGCGGCTTTCCCGTTTTCTTTTTCTTTTCGGGGCCCAGGAGGCTGGACCAGAACCACATGCGGAACCCGAAATCCAGGATGCGCATCGCGAGGGCCATCCCGCCGAAGCCGGAATCCGACCTCTCGGAGCGCTCCCGGTTCTCCCCGCGGGCCGCCAGGCCCCCGGCGAACGCCACGACGACGGAGAGCACCAGCACGGCGAGGAAGAGGATGAAGTATCCGATCAGCATCGCCACGATCCAGATTTTGAACAGGAACGAGAGGACCCTGGCGGCGATCGGGGAGAAGACCTTCCAGAAACGGCGCAGGGAGGGGCCGAAGCCCCGGGCGCTGCTGTGCAGGCCGCGCGGGAAGCAGTAGAGAAGCTCCCCCGACTCCGTGGCTTTCAGGCTTCCGCGGTACTCGTCCAGGACGACCTTCAGGGCCTGTTCCGCCTGGTATTTAGGGAGCCCCGTTCCCGCCACCAGGTCCGCCACCGTGGTTTCCCGTCCCCGTTTCTTCAGGAAATCGACGGCCTGATCCTTCACCCGTTCCATGGGGAAGTCGTATATCTTCGCGGTTTTGGCCAACATGCACCTCCGATATGCCGTGATTCTACCGGGACCGCCCCGGATGGGCAAGGCGGGAAGCCCGGGATTCTTTTGGTTCGCCTCGGGGTCCGCGGCATCGGGCGGGAGCAGGCGCACGGGCTCTCCGGCCGGCCGGCCGTCGTTCCGTTTCGTCGTGAAAACGTACTTGACAGAACAACCCGGTTCCTTTACTTTATTATCTCCTTAGATTGTCAGTATTTGGAGGGATGACCTTGAGAAAGAACCTTTCCGCCGTGAAGGACAACCGGCAGAACCAGAAACGGCGCCTGCGCAACCGCATGGTGACCAGCCACGCCAAGACCCTGGCCAAGAGCTTCCAGACCCTGGTGGACGAGAAGAAGAAGGACGAAGCCCAGAAGGTGTACGTCGAGCTGTCCGCCTTCCTGGACCGCGCGGTGACCCATGGGATGTACCACCGCAACAACGCGGCCCGCAAGAAATCGCGGATGAACCGGCTTCTGAAGACCATCGGCGCCTGACGGGATAGTCCGTGGCCAGGAACAAGCTTTCCAAGGCCGAGATCGTCGAGAACATCTTTCCCACAGTCAAGGTCAGCAAGAAAAACATCCACCGCGTCATCGATCTCTTTCTGGAGGAGATCAAGAAGGGGATGCTGGAAGACCGCGTGATCGAGCTACGCGGACTTGGTACCTTCGAGATCAGGCTGCGCAAAGGGCGGAAAGCCCGCAATCCGAAGACGGGTGAAGCCGTGATCGTGGAAGATCACGGCATTGCCCATTTCCGGCCCGGCAGGGAACTGAAACAGAAGGCATGGGACATGAGAGGCTGAGCTTGGAGCCTCTCCTTTGCCCAGCCCCCGTAACGCGGTATCGGGGCTTCCGCGAGTTCCTTCTCCAGATCGGGCTCCTCGCGCTGTCCTGTCTCCTCTTCGCGCTCTCCTTCCCGAACTTCCTCTCCACCGAGGGCTGGTTCCCCCTCGGGTTCGTATGCATCTGTCCCGTCTTCATCGTCCTGCACCGCTGCCGCTGGGGCCTCGCGCCCGTCTATGGATTCCTCTATGGACTGGCAAGCTACGCCCTGTTCGCCTATTGGCTCGGCAAGTTCCATCCGCTCACGCTCATCATCGTTCCGTTGATCTTCGCCGTGCTGTACCTGCCGACGTTCCCGATCCTGAAGGCCGTGGACCGCCTCTTCCCCAAGTACGGTTTCATCCTCCAGTCGTGCCTGTGGGTGTGCTACGAGTACTTCCTCAAGACGAACGGTTTCACCGCGTTCTCCTACGGCAGCCTCGGCTATTCCCAATACCGGTTCCTTCCCCTGATCCGCGTCGCCTCCCTCACGGGGGTCTGGGGAGTGTCCCTGCTCGTCGTGTTTCCATCCGCCTGGCTGGGATCCGTGTTGAAGGACGGGCTGCGCGGGCTTGGCGCCTCCCTGAAGGCCGTGCGGATTCCCGCCCTGGCCTATGCCGCGGTCCTGTCCGCCGCGGTGGTCTTCGGCATCGCCACGAAAAGCGACCTGTCGGACGCGCGGTCCTGGAAGGTCGCGATGGTCCAGCACAACATGGATCCCTGGTGGGGGGGATACAAGTCCTACAAGGAGGCCCTGGACCGGCTGATGCGGCTGAGCACGGAAGCCCTGAAGGAGAAGCCGGATCTGGTCGCATGGTCCGAGACGGCCTTCGTGCCCGCCATCGATTGGCACACCCGCTACCGCCCGGACAACGAGACCTACGCGCTCGTGAAGACGCTGATCGGCTTCCTGGAATCCCAGGACGTGCCCTTCCTGTTCGGCAATGACGACGGGCGGCTGAAACGGACCGACGGCGGGGAGGTCCGCGTCGACTACAATGCCGCCATCCTGTTCGACAAGGGCCGGATCGAGAAGACGTACTGGAAGATCCATCTGGTGCCCTTCACGGAGAACTTCCCCTACGAAAAGGCCTTCCCCGGCATCTACACCGCCCTGAAGAACGCGGACACGCATTTCTGGGAGAAGGGCCGGGCCTACACGGTCTTCGAGGCCGCCGGCACGCGCTTTTCCACGCCGATCTGTTTCGAGGACACGTTCGGGTCGCTGTGCCGCAACTTCTACCGTAGCGGCGCCGAGGTGCTGGTGAACCTCACCAATGATTCCTGGTCCTTCTCCGTCACCGCCGCCGTGCAGCACATGTCGATGGCGGTCTTCAGGGCCGTGGAGAACAAACGGACGGTCGTGCGTTCCACCAATGGGGGCTATACCTGCGTCATCGATCCCAACGGCAGGATCACCGCCTCGGCCCCGCCGTTCCGGGAGACGTTCCTGGTGGCCGACGTTCCGGTCTACACGCGGGAAACCACGTTGTATACGCTCTGGGGCGACTGGTTCCCGTGGGCGCTGCTCGCCGGAAGCGCCGCCGCCATCGCCTGGCTTCTCCTGCGGCGCAGGTTTGCGCCGCCTCGATTGACATAGCCGGAAAACTCGGCGAGAATGAAGGCGGGCAGGGGAGGATGCACGATGAAATTGAAAGGTAAAATCCTGATCGTCGACGACGAGCCGATCAACCTCGAGTTCTTCGACGTGATGCTGACGAAGCTCGGTTTTACCGTGGAGAAGGCGGTGGACGGCGAGGACGCGCTGGAGAAGGTGCAGGCCTCGAATCCGGACCTCATCCTCCTGGACAACATCATGCCGAAGATGTCCGGCTGGGAAGTCGCGCGGACCCTCAAGCACGACAAGGACTACAGCCGCTTCCGCGGCATCCCCATCATCATGTTTTCCGCGATGAACGAGGTGAAGGACAGGATCGACGGATTCGAACTCGGCGTGGACGACTACATCAGCAAGCCGTTCAACTTTTCCGAGGTCCTGGCGCGCATCCGCGCCGTGTTCCGCAGCCAGGAGCTCACCCAGCAGCTGGCGCGGCGGGAACGGCGGATCGCCGTGGTGGAATCGCTGAACAACTCCCTGGTCTTTTTCGCCCAGCACATCAAGAAGCCCATCTCGGAGCTGATCGCGGCGGCGGGGAAGGCGGATCCCGGGAAGAGCGCCGAGATGAAGGCCCTGATGGAGAAGATCCAGAGCGAGGGACGGGAGATCCTCGCCACCCTGCGCGGCCTGGAGGACGAGGTGGCGGAGCTCCAGGAGAAGGGGGAGAAGCTGAAGCGGGGCGACCTTTCCCTGGAGGATCTGGAGAAGAAGCTGAAGAAGCACCTCAAGAACTGGAAGAAGAGGCAGCAGAAGCTGGATGGAGGCACCGCATGATCAGCGAGGATAAAAAGAAGGTCCTGGAACTGTTCGCGGAGGGGCGCAAGCTGTACAAGCTGATGAAGTTCGACGACGCGCGGCAGGCGTTCCTGCGCGCGCTGAAGATCGATCCGAACGACGGGCCGTCCAAGATCTACTGGCAGCGCTGCAAGGAATACATCGAGAACCCGCCCGCGGAGGACTGGGACGGCGTCTATACCATGACCACGAAATGAGGCCCGCGATGGCGAAGAACGACGACCACAAGACGATCGAACGGTTGAGCACCACGCTGGGGCGGGAGACCGACTTCAGCGGCGTCATGAAGTTCCGCGAATCCCTCAAGGTGGACGGATGCTTCTCCGGGGAGATCGTCTCCACCGGATTCCTCACCATTGAACAGGGCGCCATGGTCACGGCCAACATCAAGGTCGGATCCATCGTCATCGGCGGCACCGTGAAGGGCAACATCGAGGCCTCGGAGAAGCTGGAGATGCTCGCCACCGGCAAGGTGATCGGCAACATCCGCACGGCCAAGCTGAAGATCGCCGACGGGGTGGTCTTCGAGGGCAAATGCGAGATGATCCGCAATCCCCAGGCGGTCAACATCTTCACGGGACCCGTCGAGCAGCTCAAAAAAACGGCGCAAAGTGTCTGAACCTCCCCGCGTCTCGATCCTGTCCGTCGGCACCGAGCTGACGGAGGGGATCCTCCAGGACAGCCATGTGCGGTTCCTGGCGAGTGAACTGACCGCCCTCGGCTTCCGGGTGCTCCTGGGCATGCAGCTGCCCGACAGGCTCGCGACGATCGTGCAGGAGATCCGGAGGGCCGCCAGCGGGTCGGACCTTGTCGTGATGACCGGCGGCCTCGGCCCCACGTCGGACGACCTGGCCCGGGAGGCCGTGGCCGAGATCGCCGCCGTCCCCCTGGAGTTCCATCAGGAGGCCTGGGAGGCCGTCGTCGCCCGCTTCCGTGGGCGCCCCGTGGCGGAGTCGAACCGCAAGCAGGCCATGGCACCGCGCGGATTCTCCCTGATCCCGAATCCGAACGGGACCGCTCCGGGCTTCCAGGGAAACCTTGGCGGCAGCCTTGTCGTGAGCCTTCCCGGTCCCCCCGGGGAGCTTCGGCCGATGTTCGCGGATGCCGTTGTCCCCCTGCTCATGGAGCGTTTCCATCTCAGCGCGGCCGCCGGCGTGACCTGGGGGACCGCGATGCTCGTCGCCGAGTCGAGCCTGGAGGAGGCCTTCCGCCAGGAGCGCGTCGGCTCCGTTTCCTGGGGCACGAGGGTGGAAGAGGACAGGATCTCATTCGGACTGAGGGGAGGGACGGAGGCGGAGCGGGACGCGATGCTCCGCCGTCTTGCATGCCGCCTGGGAGAGGTGAGGATTCGAGGCGGCAACGCACGGCCCGTCCAGCTTCTTTCGGACCTGCTGATTGAGAGGAACTGGAAGCTCGTGACGGCTGAATCCTGCACGGGCGGGCTCCTGGCCAAGTACCTCACCGACTTGCCCGGCAGCTCCCGCTATTTCTGGGGCGGATACGTGGTCTACGATAACGCGGCCAAGGAGAGGCTGCTGCGCGTTTCGCCGGACGTCCTCGAACGGGCGGGAGCCGTGTCGGAGGAGACCGTGCGCGCGATGGCGGAAGAAGCGTGCCGGGCTTCCGCGGCGGACGTCGGGATCTCCGTTTCCGGGATCGCGGGTCCTGACGGGGGAACCACGGAAAAGCCCGTCGGCACCGTCTGGTTCGCCGTCGCCCTGCGTGGGGGAGCCACGATGGCCCTGCGGATCCTCTATCCGGCCACGAGGGACATGATCCGCAGAAGAGCCGCGGTCACCGCGCTGCTTTTCGCGGAACAGCGGGTTCTCGGAAAAGAGTTCCCGCGGCAGTTGGCGGGTTGACACGGATGCGCCCGTAAAGTATATTCTTCAGAGAAATCCTCAGTCACTCGCGACCGGTAGAAACCCTTTATCCAATTCCTATGACAGAGAGACATGTGACGGAAAAAACGAATCCCGAACCGGAAAACCGGCAATCCAAGGGGAGCAGCAGATGGCCATGAATCAGCAAAGAAAGGGCTCTTCGCGCCCTGATGGCGATTATTCCAAGAACCAGCGCGATTCCAGAGGCGAAGGCGGGTATCGCGATGGGCAGCCGCTGGATTCACGGTCCATGATGAATACGGGCGGAAACGGTGGGGATGGGAGAAAGGGCAAGCGGAGGATTTCCGCAAGGCGCAAGATCCGCGTGGAGCTGATCAAGGAATCGGGCGGCCCCGGCGGCCTTCCCGAGGGACTGCCGGTGGACGCGGAGACGGACCTCATAGCGGCCAACGACGCCGCGGCCCAGGCGGCTCAGGCGGTTCAAGCCGCCCAGGCGGCCGATGCTCCCGCGGCGGCGCCCGCCCCGTCCGCCACGCCGACGCCGGTGCCCATGGCGGCCCAGAATCCGCCGGACAACCGGGAACGGCGCAATCCGATCGTCCAGACGGAGACGGACAACCGGCTGCACATCAACGACCTGACGCTGATGAGCATGCCGGAGCTGCGCAACCTGGCTTCCACGATGGGCATCAACCACGAATCCATGATCTCCATGAAGAAGCAGGAGATCATCTTCCAGATCCTGAAATCGCACACGGAAAAAAGCGGCGTCATCTACGCCTATGGCGCCCTGGAGATCCTGCCGGACGGGTATGGATTCCTCAGGTCCCCCAACTACAGCTATCTGCCCGGACCCGACGACATCTACATCTCCCCCTCCCAGATCCGCCTGTTCAACCTCAAGACCGGGGACACCGTGGCGGGGCAGATCCGATCCCCCAAGGAGGGGGAGCGCTTCTTCGCCATGCTGCGCGTGGAGACGGTGAACTTCGATCCTCTCACCGTCGCGCAGAGCCGCATTCCCTTCGACAACCTGATCCCGCTCTATCCGGACGAGAAGATCAACCTGGAGACCACGGCGGAGGAGATTTCCACGAGGATGATCAACCTCTTCTGCCCCATCGGCAAGGGACAGCGCGCGCTCATCGTCTCGCCGCCGCGGACCGGCAAGACCATCCTGCTGCAGAAGATCGCCAATGCGATCACGGCCAACCACCCGGAAATCTTCGTCATCGTGCTCCTGATCGACGAACGGCCGGAAGAGGTCACCGACATGCAGCGCAACGTGAAGGGCGAGGTGGTTTCATCGACGTTCGACGAGCAGGCCACGCGCCACGTCCAGGTGGCCGAGATGGTCATCGAAAAGGCCAAACGCCTCGTGGAGCACAAGAGGGACGTCGTCATCCTTCTGGACTCCATCACGCGTCTCGCGCGGGCCTACAACCAGACGGTGCCCACTTCCGGCAAGATCCTCTCCGGCGGCGTGGACTCCAACGCGCTGCACAAGCCCAAGAGGTTCTTCGGGGCGGCCCGCAACATCGAAGGGGGCGGCAGCCTCACCATCGTGGCCACGGCCCTCATCGACACGGGAAGCCGCATGGACGAAGTGATCTTCGAGGAGTTCAAGGGCACGGGCAATATGGAGATCAACCTGGACCGCAAGCTTTCGGACAGGCGCCTGTTCCCCGCCATCAACATCAAAAAATCCGCGACCCGCAAGGAGGAGCTGCTTCTCACCGAGGAGGAGCTCAGCAAGATGTGGGTCCTCAGGCGCGTCATCAATCCCATGGACGACGCGGAGGTCATCGAACTTCTCATTGACAAGATGCGAAAAACCAAGAATAATGAGGCCTTCATGAGGTCGATGAACACTTCCTCGATCGCGGAATAGTCTACCGGAGGAATCGGAATATGAAAGCGGATATTCATCCGAACTACGAGGTGACGCAGGTGACCTGTGCCTGCGGCAACACCTTCCAGACCAAGTCGACGGCCAAGGAGCTGAAGGTGGAAATCTGCTCCAAGTGCCACCCGTTCTATACGGGCAAGCAGAAGCTGCTGGACACCGCCGGGCGGATCGAGCGCTTCAAGAAGCGGTACAACATCAAGGACTGAGCCTGTCGGCTCATCCGGGACTGACCCTGACGGGTCCTCCGGGACCGACCGCCTCCTCGAGCATCTCCTGCATCTTCTCCCCATGGGTCCCCGCCAGCAGATGCGGCCGCAGGAAAGACAACGCGTGAAGACCGTCATCCGCCGGGATGGGGCCGCTCAGGCTATTCTCCTCCTGGACGGCCGCTGGCGCGGGGGGGCCTACCCATGGTCCTTGCCGCCGGGCCCGCCAAGCGGGTATAAAGATACGGAATGAAGGACAACGACGCGGTTTTGCTGGAGGGAGTCACCGTGGAACGCGGCGGTCGGCGGCTCCTGGAAAACATCGATTGGCGCGTCCGGCGCGGGGAACGCTGGGCGGTACTCGGGCTGAACGGAAGCGGGAAGACCACGCTCGTGAGGATGATCGCGGGGTTCGGCTTCCCGTCCGGAGGAGCGGTATCGGTCCTGGGAAACCGGTTCGGACAGACCGACCTGCGGGAGCTGCGTCAGGGCGTGGGCTGGGTCAACGGAGACCTCGGCCTGGAGGTTCCCCTCATGCAGACGGTGCTGGATACCGTGGTCTCCGGGCGCCGCGGGTCCCTCGTGGTCTATGACGACCCGAGCAGGGAGGAGACGGAAGCGGCGCGGGCCGCGCTTTCCTCCCTGGGCATCCTGAGGCTGGAGGAACGCCGTCTTGGCACCCTTTCCTCCGGGGAACGGCAGGCGGTATGGATCTGCCGGTCCCTGATGTCGAATCCCGACCTGCTCATCCTGGATGAACCCTGCCTGGCCCTCGATCCCCTGGCCAGGGAGGGATTCCTTTCTTCCCTGGCCAACCTGTTGCGGGAGCGGCCCGCCATGACGGCGGTCATGGTCACCCATCACGTCGAGGAGATCGTCGCCGAGTTCGGCCACGTGCTCCTGGTGAAAGAGGGGCGCATCGCGGCGCAGGGAAGGAAGGGGGACGTGCTCGCGCAGACCGCGCTTTCAGGGATCTTCGGGCCCCGTTTCCGGCTTTCCCCGATGGACGGCCGTTTTTTCATGGAACTCAAGGCGGCGGGACGGCCTTGAAACCCGTGATCAGCCGCGAGGCGGAAGGGGATTGCGTCTATTTCACAGTCCGATGGTCCCGTCTGACACTCGCGGACAAGTACAGGATCGTCACGGGAGTCCCTTCCGTGGCGGGCATCTATGAGCTGTATTCCATGGATGAGAAGAAGAAACTGAACCTGTTCCACGTGGCGAGCGTCTGGTTCGGCGGGCTGCGCAACGAGCTGCGCGCCCGCACGGACCCGGAACTCGAGCAGGACCCCGTCCGCCGCAGGATCCTGGAGGAACGGGACTGTTATTACAGGTACTCCCTCATCGAGAACTCCGATGACATGGCGGACATCCTTTTTTTCTTCGACAGGACTTATTTTCCCGGGAATGAGCCCCGTTTCCAGCCTTCCGGCCGCTACGTCCACATCCACGTGAAGGAGTTGTCGGACGACAAGATCGTCACGATCTGATCTTCGGGCCGGGATCAGATCTCCGCGATCTTTTCCACCATGGACCGGATCCGCTTGGACAGGGAGGCGATCAGGCGCCGCATCCAGATCGGATTGGCCTTGTAGATGTCCGCGAAGTGATCCTTGGTGAACACGATGGCATGGACGGAAGTCTTGGCGATGACCGTGGCCGACCGCACGGAACGGTCGAAGAAGCTCATTTCCCCGATGATCTCGCCCTTGCCGAGCGTGGCCAGGACCTTGTATTTATTCCCGACGAGGCGGGTCACGTATACCTCGCCTTCCAGGATCCAGAAGATCATCTGCTGGATATCGCCTTCCTGGATCATCATCTGCTTGGGGGCGTAACGGCGGCCGAATTGGGCGATGATCCCCTCGTTCAGGCCTTCCTCGGCCTGGAAGGCGATCTTCATGATGTCGTCATATCCCGCCATGGCCGACCCTCTCACCGAACTCCGCGTTCAGGATCCGCAGGATCCGTGTCATTCCCGTGATGGCGTTCTGGGCCAGTTCCCAGGAAACCCCGGCAGCCATGAAAAAGCTCTCCGTGTCCCAAGTGTACAGGATCGTCTTCTCCATGGCCTGTGCCCAGCACAGCCTGTTTCCTCCCGCCGCCGTCTCCACGAGCCCGAAAATGGAGTCGGGGGTGAAATAAAGGGGGAATCGGGGTCCGCCAAGGGGGAATTCCAGCTTAACCAGCCCGGCAACGATGTAAAATACCGGTTTTTCGCCCAAAGGATCGCCGGGGGCATAGATTCTCGATCTTGGTGGAAGCGCGACTTCTTCGCCGTATTGAAGTGAAAGAGGCAATTCCATCATTCTATATTACTTTTCGACATTTTTTTTCCAATTAATTGAATTCTTTTCCGTTTTCCTCTATACTGGCTCGAGTCTCCGTGAGTTGTATCAACGGGAGTCATAATGGACAAACTCAAGGCGAGCCACCGTGAGGAGTACGGGAGGGACCCGGATGTCATTGCGTCGGCTCCCGGCAGGGTCAACCTGATCGGCGAGCACACCGACTACAATGAGGGGTTCGTGTTCCCGATGGCTATCGACTTCACGGTAAAAGTCGGTATCTCCCGCAGGAAAGACTCCCACCTTCGGCTGTATTCCGTGGATCTCAAGGACAGGAAACGTGCCACCCTGCCCGTGTTGAAATTCCGCAAGGAGGACCGCTGGGCGAACTACCTGAAGGGCGTGATCCAGGTCCTGCTGGCCAAGGGGACGGAGATGACCGGCATGGACATCACGGTCCAGGGCGACATCCCCCAGGGGGCCGGGCTTTCCTCATCGGCCGCCCTGGAGGTGGCCACGGCCCTCGCCGTACAGACCATGTTCAAGATCGATCTCGGCAAGGAGGACCTGGCCGGCGTGGCCCGGGAGGCTGAGAACGATTTCATGGGCATCCAGGGCGGGATCACGGACCAGTTCGTGGCCCGCATGGCCAAGGAAGGCCATGCCATGTTCTTCGACGCCCGTACTCTCGCCTACCACTATGTCCCGCTCGCCCTGAAGTCGGTAAAGATCGTGATCACCAACTCCAGGGTACCCCACGGCCTCGTCGACGCGGAATACGCCAAACGGCGCGACGAATGCCGCAGGTGCGTGGCCATGCTGTCCGCCAAGAAGCCGGGCACGGCCCTGCGCGACTACTCCCCGGCGGACATCCGGGACAGCATGGGGATCATTCCTGAAACCACGCGCAAGCGCTGCCTGCACGTCGTGGAGGAGAATCAACGGGTCCTGGAGGGCGAGGAAGCGCTGCGCAGGAAGGACCTGATCGCCTTCGGGAAGCTGATGAACCGCTCCCATGAGAGCCTCCGGGACCTTTACGAGGTTTCCTGCCCGGAACTGGACTGGCTGGTGAAGCGGGCCCAGGAGACGGAGGGCGTCTACGGTTCCCGCATGACGGGGGCGGGTTTCGGCGGCTGCACGGTGACCCTGATCGAGGAGAAGGCGCTTCCCGTATACAGGGAGCATATCGTCCCGTACGAGAGAATTTTCGGGTTCCGTCCCGAGATCTACGTCTGCAAGCCCTGCGGCGGCGCCCGGGTCGTGGAAAACAAGGGGTGAAGCGGCGATGAGGATCCTTCTCGCCAATGACGACGGGGTGGGAAGCGGAGGGATCTCCGTCCTGGCGGATACCCTGAGACGGTCCCATGAGGTCTGGATCGTCGCTCCGGAGACGGAGAAGAGCGGCAGTTCCCATGCCGTCACCCTCCACGACGCCATCCGCGTCCGCCGGATCGGGGAGAGGACCTTCAGCTGCCGCGGCACGCCGGCCGATTGCGTGCTTGTGGCGCTTCTGGGCCTGGTGCCCGTCGGGATCGACCTCGTGGTTTCCGGAATCAACCACGGGCCCAACCTGGGCACGGACATCGTGTATTCGGGCACCGCCGCCGCCGCCCGACAGGCCGCCTTCATGGGTCGGCCCGCCGTGGCCCTTTCCGTGGACTCCTACGAACCGCCGTTCCATTTCGAGGGCCCGGCGCGGTTCGTGCTGCGGAACCTGGAGACCCTGCGTTCCCTCTGGTCGCCGGACCACTTCGTGAACGTGAACTTCCCGAACACGGCTGCCGACGCGGATCCGGAGTGCCGGATCACCTTCCCGTCGCGAAGGATCTACAGGGATCAGCTGGTTTCCTTCCCGGCGCCCAATTCCGACCTTTTCTGCTTCCTGGGCGGACTCGCGCCCGACACCCACCCCGAGGAGGGTTCCGACTGCGACGCGGTCGCCAAGGGCCTGATCTCGGTCTCCCCGATCCTCCTCCATCCGATCAACCATCGGGTCGAGGACCGGTATCGGACGGCGGGCCTGCGATGAAGGAAAACCTGGAACGGGGGATCCGCTACTACCACGCCCACAGGTACGAACAGGCCCTCGTCGAGCTGCAGCTGTCCGCGGAGGGCGGGGAGGAGACCCCGGAGACATCCTACTACCTCGGCCTCGCGCTGACCCAGCTGGGCCGCTACGAGGACGCGCTGCTCCATCTGGAGCGCGTGGTGAACGAGGGCTTCAGTTTCCTCCACGTCGTGCAGAGCCGGATGGTGCTGGGCTACATCTATGCCGTCACGGGGCGGTGGAAGCTGGCCGAGTTCGAGTTCGCCAACGTCAGCGACTCCGGCCTCCAGTCCTCCCAGGCCTTCGCGGCGCTCGGATACGTGAAATACGCGCAGCGCAAGGTCCCGGAGAGCGTGGAACTGCTGCAGAAGGCGATCTCCCTCGATCCGCGGAACGCCAACGCCCTCAATTCCCTGGGCTTCATCTACGCGGAGGAGAACATCGATCTCGGCCGCGCCCTGACCCTTTGCCGGCAGGCCGTCGAGGAGAATCCGCGGAATCCCGCCTACCTGGACTCCCTGGGCTGGGCCAACTTCCGCGCCGGGGACCTCGTGGAGGCGCGGACCTGCATCCGCAAGGCCCTGGAGCTGGCGCCCGGAAACAAGGAGATCGCCGGCCACCTGCGGGAAGTGCTGGGGAAGCTGAAAAATCCCTAATGTCCGTTTCCCGATCGGTCGATGCATTATTCGAGGAGTCCGAAGATGAAGGTGGAGAACATGTCGACGCAGGCGACGCTGTCCATGCCCCGTGTCGAGACTCCCGTCATCAAGGTGGACGAGATCAAGTCCATCCTGTATTTGGGCATCAAGGGCGACATGAAAATGACGGAAGCGGATTCGACCCACGCGGTAGATACGTACGCCTGAATCCCGTATAATCTGAAACCGTGAAGCTCACGGTTTGTCTCCTTTTGGCGGCCCTGCCCTGCCTCCTGGCCGCGCAGACGGTGGATCTGGACGCCGCCAAGGCGGAGGAGAATCTCCGCTTCGGCGTGCAGGCCTTCCACCGCGGCTACTACAACGACGCGGTCGTCTCCCTGGAAAAGGCGCTCAGCTACAAACCCTCCTACGACGAGGCCCGGCTCTGGCTGGGCAGGACCCTCCTGAAAAGCGGCTACGAGCAGGAGGCGCTGCGCTCCTGGGACCAGCTGGTCTCCGCGGGCCGCGCCACGCCGCTCCTGCGCGAGCAGATGCAGATCCTGCGCCTGCAAAGCGGCGTGGGACGGGACGTGTCCACGCAGCGCGTCTACGCGGTCAGCGGGGAGGTGTCCGGAACGGTCGCGGGAGGCGCGGCCTTCAAGAGGCCGTCCGCCGTCCGTGCCCTGCCCGACGGGACGTTCCTCGTGGCGGCCTTCGGCACCGGGGAGATCCTCCATTTCGACGTGAACAGCCGGCACCTGCAGTCGATGCGCGGGGGCCTGGACGGACTGGACCGGCCCTTCGACGTGGCCATGCTGCCGGACGGACGGTTCCTGGTGTCGGAATACGGCGGAGACAGGATCGCCCTGTGCGCCCCGAACGGGGACAAGATCCGGACGATCGGCAAACGGGGCCGGGGCGACGGGATGCTCCTGGGACCGCAGTACCTGGCCCTGGACGGACGGGGCTATTTCTACGTCACCGATTACGGCAACAACCGCGTATCCAAGTTCGACACGGATGGCAACTGGGTCCTCTCCATCCCCGGCATCGGGGGCCCCACCGGGATCGCCGCCAACGGCGACGAGGTGTTCGTCTCTGAGCGGTCGGCCGCCCGCGTCGACGTCTTCGACGCGAGCGGCAACCCGCTGCGGACCCTTGGGGAGGGCGTCCTGAAGGCGCCGGAAGGCCTGTCCCTCACCGCCGACGGGAGCCTGCTCGTCTGCGACCAGAACCAGGTCAAGGAATGCGACCTCCTGCGGGAGTCCTGGAGCGTCCGTGGGGATGCGAGCGCGAACAGCAGAAGGCTGGTGCACGCGGAGCTGAATCCCAATGGGGAGCTCCTGGCCGCGGATTTCGACATGAACCGGATCCTCGTCATGTCCGACGTCTCCGCCCTCTATGCGGGCCTCTCCGTGCGGATCGACAGGGCCGATTCCTCCAAGTTCCCTGATATGACGGTCGCGATGACGGTGGAAGACCGCCTGGGCAGGCCGATTTCGGGGCTCACGATCGACAACTTCATCGTCACGGAGTCCCGCTATTCCGTCGGGACCACGGAGATGCTCCAGTCCAACACGCAGATCCAGACGCTGGACGCCGTGGTCGTGGTGGAGCGTTCTCCCGCCATGGACCGCCTGCGGTCCGACACGGAAGCGGTGCTCGGAGAGATCTGGACCCTTCTTTCCGGCAAAGGAAGGATGAAGGTGGTCTCCGCCGGGGAACGGCCCGTGCGCGAGGCGGATTTCGGCGGGGCGCGCCTGACGACGGCCAATGCAGCCTTCCAGGCCGCCGCTTCCTCCCGCTGGCGGCCGGACCTGGCGATCCGGATGGCGGGCGACGAGTTGAACACCTCGTCCCGCAGCGCACGCAAGGCCGTGATCCTGCTCACCACGGGAAACGTCGGCGCCGACGCGTTCAAGACCTATTCCGTCATGGAGCTCGGGCGGTTCCTGCGCAACAATGGGATCGCCTTCTACCCGGTCTTCTTCGAGATGAAGGCCAATGCGGACCTCGCCTGGCTCTGCGGGGAAACGGGCGGCATCCAGCTGCCGTATCTCGCCCCCGCGGGCATGAAGGAACTGGTGGACGGCGCGATGAAGCGGACCGTTGCGCAGTATCTCCTGAAATACACGTCCCCTTCCGAAGCGGATTACGGCTACAGGCTCATTCCCCTGGAGGTGGAGGTCACTGTCCAGAAACGCAGCGGCAGGGACGAGGGAGGGTACTTTGCGCCCCTGGAGACTCCCAGCCGAAACGCCCCCGCAAAGGCGGCGCCGGAGTCCTCCGGAAGCAAGCACTGACGGGAAGTCAGGTGGGGGGAGGGCAGGGGCGTCGGGCCCCTGCCAACCGGTTACGGAGGGTTTCAGGCCCTCAGGAACGCCTTGAACTTCTCGGCCGCGGAAGCCGCGTCCGGCGCATAACCATCCGCCCCGATCTCCTTGGCGTACTGGTCCGTGAGGGGCGCGCCGCCGACCATGAACTTCACCTTCTTGCGCAGGCCTTCCTTCTCGAAGCGGTCGATGACCTCCTTCATGCCGGTCATGGTCGTGGTGAGAAGGGCCGACATGCCGATCGCCTTGGCGTCCGGATTGTCCTTGGCGGCCTGGAGGAACTTGTCCGCGGAAACGTCGATGCCGAGGTCCACGACCTCGATGCCGGCACCCTGGGCCATCATCTTCACGAGGTTCTTGCCGATATCGTGCAGGTCCCCCTTCACGGTCCCGATGAGGACCTTGCCGATGGGTTTCACGCCGGCCTTGACCAGTTCGGGCTTCAGGATGTCCATGGACGCGTTCATGGCACGGGCCGCGATGAGCACTTCGGGGATATACACTTCATTGGCCTTGAACTTCTGGCCGATCTTGTCCATGCCGTCCAGCAGGCCCTTGTTGAGGATCTCTCCCGCGTTCTTCTTGTCCGCGATCAGGGTCTGGGTCAGTTCTTTGGCCTTCGGGGCATTGCCCTTCTGGATCATTTCAGACAGTTCCTGGAAAGTTGCCAATGGTAGCCTCCTATCGAATGGACTGCAATGCGGCACATTATTCTTGAAAATGGCCCGCGTGACAAGGGGATACCCGGACGCGTGGCCGTGCCGCGGGCCCGACCTGCTTGCCGCTCGGTGGGGAAAGTGGTACTTTCTTTCCCATGCCATCCAGGGGTCGTGTGGAAATCGATGGGGAGCGCTGCAAGGGATGCGAACTCTGCGTCGGCGCCTGCCCGCAGAAGGCGCTGCGGATGTCGGAGCGGTTCAACAGGCAGGGCCTGCCCTTCGCGGAGTGCCATGACGCGGACCGATGCACCGCGTGCCTGTCCTGCGCCATCATGTGTCCGGATACGGCGATCCGTGTCCTGAAAATCACGGAGGAGTGACCGGATATGGCAAAACGGATCCTCATGAAGGGCAATGAGGCCATCGGCGAGGCCGCCCTGATCGCCGGATGCAGGTTCTACTTCGGATATCCCATCACGCCGCAGAACGAGCTTCCGGCCTACATGGCCTCCCGCATGCCCCAGGTGGGCGGGACCTTCATCCAGGCGGAAAGCGAGGTCGCGGCGATCAACATGGTGTTCGGAGCCTCAGCGGCGGGCGCGCGGGCCATGACCTCCTCGTCGTCGCCAGGCATCAGCCTGAAGCAGGAGGGGATCTCCTACCTTTCCGGCGCGAAACTCCCCGCCGTCGTGGTCAACATGATGCGCGGCGGCCCCGGACTGGGCAACATCGCAGGCTCCCAATGCGATTACTTCCAGGCCGTGAAGGGCGGAGGCCACGGCGATTACAGGTGCATCGTCCTCGCTCCCTCCGGCGTGCAGGAGCTTGCGGACCTCACGATCCGCGCTTTCGACCTTGCGGACCGTTATCGCGTTGTGGTCATCCTGCTCGGGGACGGTTTCCTGGGCCAGATGTCGGAACCCATCGTGCTTCCCGAGCCTTCCGGGAAGAGCTTCGACAAGGGCGCCTGGGCCCTGACGGGGGCCAAGGGGCGTGCCCCCCACAGCATCGTCTCCCTCAGGCTGAATCCCGAAGACGCGCTGGAGAAGCTGAACCTCGAACTGCAGGAGACGTACCGGGAGATCGAAAAGGCTGAGACGCTCCAGGAGGAGTGGCAGACGGAGGACGCCCGGTTCCTTCTGGTGGGCTTCGGCCTGTCCTCCCGCCTCTGCCGCGCCGCTGTCGGTCAGCTGCGCAAGGACGGGATCCAGGCGGGGCTCTTCCGCCCCATCACGCTCTGGCCTTTCCCCGCGGATGCGCTGCGGCGCGCCGCGGCCGGAAAAGAGAGGGTCCTCACGGTGGAGATGAACGCCGGGCAGATGGTGGAGGACGTGCGCCTGTCCCTCGGGGACCGCATTCCCGTGGATTTCTACGGAACCCTGGGAGGCGCCGTACCCGCCGTGGAGACCATCGTGGAAAGGATCAAGAGCCATGTCCGCTAAGGTGGTCTACAAGAGGCCCGACAGCCTCATCGACAGGCCTACGCATTTCTGTCCCGGATGCGGCCATGGCATCGTGCACAAGCTCCTCGCGGGGGCCATCGACGAGCTGGGAATCCGGGAGAACACGATTCTCGTGGCTCCCGTCGGATGCGCCGTCCTCGCCTACAACTACCTTTCGGTGGACGTGTGCGAGGCCGCGCACGGCAGGCCGCCCGCCGTCGCCACGGGGATCAAGAGGGTGCACCCGGACAGGATCGTGATCGCCTACCAGGGCGACGGGGACCTCCTGGCCATCGGAATGGGGGAGACGATCCATGCCGCCAACCGTGGGGAGAAGATCACCGTCTTTTTCATCAACAACGCCATCTATGGGATGACGGGCGGGCAGATGGCGCCCACGACGCTCAAGGACCAGAAGACCAAGACGTCCCCGTACGGCCGCAACCCCGCCGAGGCGGGATACCCCATCCGCGCCTGCGAGCTGATCGACACCCTCGAGGCGCCCGTGTTCATCGAGCGCTGCGCGGTGAACAACGTGAAGAACATCCTGAAGACGAAACGGGCCATCGTCAAAGGCCTGAAGAACCAGGCGGACGGACGGGGCTATTCGTTCATCGAGATCCTTTCCATGTGCCCCACGGGCTGGGGCGTCAAGCCCACGGAGGCCACGGGCTGGATCGACCAGGCCATGGTTCCCTGGTTCCCGCTGGGAAATCTCAGGGATCGGGAAGGCTGAAGGATGCGGGAAGACATTTTCATCGCGGGTTTCGGCGGGCAGGGGGTGATCCTCGCCGGGAAGATCATCTGCCTCGCCGCCATGGAGGAGGGCCGCTTCGTATCCCATATCCCTTCCTACGGGGCCGAGGTGCGCGGGGGCACGGCGAACTGCTCGGTCGTCGTTTCCGATGAACCCATCGCCTCGCCGCTGGTGCCGCAGCCGACAGTGTGCATCGTGCTCAACACCCCGTCGCTCCTGAAGTTCCAGGGGATCGTTCGGAAGGGCGGCCTGCTTCTCTGGAACAAGTCCCTCATCGACATGGAGCCCGAGGAGCGCGGCGTGGAGCTCCTCGCGGTGCACGCCAATGAGCTGGCGGAGAAAGCGGGATCGTACCGGGCGGCCAACATGGTGGCCCTGGGGGCGCTCCTGGCGAAGAGGCCTTCCCTCGCGTCCCTTCCGGCCGCCCTCGCGGCCCTCGAGAAGGCCGTCTCCAGCCGCAACCAGGCACTGAACGAGGTCAACAGGAGGGCCCTGCAGGCGGGCTACGACAGCGCGCGGGGGTAAAGATGCGGGAAAAGGAACGGAGCGCACGGGGTAGATTCCTTTTCTGGCGGACCGACTTCATCGGGGTCGCCATGATGATCTGCGGCCTGTTCTTCCTTCTGGTGAACTTCAACCTCGTCCCCGTGAGCGCCTTCGTCCTGTCCAGGGCCCTGGGAATCCTCTTCATCACCGTGGGGCTCGTCTTCCTCTTCTTCCAGGGGGCCGGGGGCGGCCTGTTCTGGTTCGTGCTGCCCACCGGATTCTGCCTTACCCTGGGGCTTCTCACCCTCCTTTTGGGGGTCGAAGAGCTCTTGAGCTTCGAGGCGTTCGCGCTGTTCTGCACGGGCTCCAGCGTCACCTTCCTGGCCGTCTTCGTGCTGCGGCGCAACCAATGGTGGGCCCTGATCCCGGCCTTCGCGTGCATCGGCATCGCCGGATGGCTCACCAGCGCGGCGAGGATGCCCGTGATCGGCTTCCATCCCGTGCTTCCCGTCTTCTGCGTCGGACTGTCCTTCCTGGTCGTGTACCTGAACTCCGTGCAGAAACGGCGGATGCGGTGGAGCCTCCTCACCGGGTCCATCATCGTGGCCGTCTCCTTCCTGTATCTGCTCCTGCTCCTGCTTGCCAGGTGGGAGATGCTCTGGCCGGTACTGCTGCTGCTTTTCGCGCTGCTGCTCCCGCTTTCGGGGCTGCTCATCGAACGCGCGCGCAGAAGGTCGGCCACCCGTTGAAGGGGAGCCTCCGGGCCCGGTGGGAGGGGCTCTGCCTGCGGTGCGGCCGATGCTGCTACGAGAAGGAGATCCGTGGAAGCGAGGTGGTGACCAACTGGCGCGCCCCCTGCGGATTCCTGGACCCCGCGTCCCGACAGTGCAGGGTGTACGCGGAGCGGTTCCGCCGTTGCCGCGACTGCCGCGGCATGACGGTCTTCCATGCCCTGTTCGCCTCCTACCTCCCCGACGATTGCGGCTACGTGAAGGTCTTCCGCTTCTGGCGCCGCAGGCGTTGAAGCGTCCGCCCTTTACATTCCGTTCCGGCTCGCCCTATAATCCGTGCATGGCCGAAAAGAAACCTGGCAAGGACAAGCGGAAGGCGCAGCGCAAACCGATGCTCGTCACCACGGTGCTGCGCCGTGCGCGTCCCGACGGGGGATACGAAATCATGGAGTTCCGCTCCCGCGACATGTCGGAAGGCGGCGTCTTCATCTGCGCGGAGGACCTCGGGGTCTTCGACCTGGGTGAGGAACTGGAGATCCTGGTGGACGACGCGGGAGCCCGTTACTACGAGGGCAAGGCGCGCGTGGTGCGGTCCTCGCGGGTCTTCACGGGAGAGGCGCAGCCCCTGGAAAGCGGCTTCGGCCTCATGTTCCTGTCCCCCGATCCGGAGTTTACGGAGATGCTTTCCCGGAAGCTGAAAGGATAGATCCCATGGGTGCCATTCGCCTGGGATTCCACGGCGCGGCCCGTACGGTCACCGGCGCCTGCACCCTCCTGGAAACCGACGGCGCGCGGGTCCTGGTGGACTGCGGGCTGTCCCAGGAGCGCGAAAGGCAATCCTCCAACTGGGAACCGTTCCCCGTGGCCCCGGGCCGCATCGACGCTGTCATCCTGACCCATGCGCACCTGGACCACTGCGGCCTGCTGCCGCGCCTCGCCCGGGAAGGCTTCAAGGGGCCCGTATTCGCCACCTCTCCCACGGCTGAGATCGCGCAGATCGTGATGCTCGATTCCGCCCGCCTGCAGGTGGAGGACGCGGAAGCCAAGGCGCAGCGGCACGCGAAGCAGGGCCGGACCGGCCCGCGCCCGCCGGCGCCGCTGTATACCGAGCAGGACGCGCAGCGGGCGGCTTCCCTTTTCCGTCCCGTGGCGCTCGGCGCCTCCGTGGGCGTGGCGCCCGGCATCGAGGCGGAGTTCAGCGAGGCGGGACACATCCTGGGGTCCGCTTCCGTGCGCGCCACCGCCGGCACGGGCGGCGGGCGGCGGGCCGTGGTCTTCTCCGGGGACATCGGCCGCTGGGACAAGCCCATCCTGAACGACCCGCAGCCCTTCGACGGGGCGGACTACGTGGTCATGGAATCCACCTATGGCGACAGGCTGCACGGGGACGGGGCGGGCATCCGCAAGGCCTTCGCCGAGGTCCTCAACGCCACCTCCGGGGCCGGAGGCAACATCGTCATTCCCAGCTTCGCCATCGAACGCTCCCAGGAGGTCCTGTATTACCTGAATCTCATGCTCATGGCCCATGAGATCCCGCATCTGCTGGTCTTCCTGGACAGCCCGATGGCCACGCGCGTGACGGACGTCTTCCGCCACCATCCCGAGTTCTTCGACGCCGAGATGAACCGGCTGCTCGCGGACCGGCGTTCCCCCTTCGACCTGGAAACCCTGGTCATCGCCCGAAGCGCGGAGGACTCCAAGGCCATCAACCACATCCGGGGCACGGCGGTCATCATCGCGGGGGCCGGCATGTGCACCGGCGGCAGCGTCAAGCACCACCTGGCCCACAACATCTCCCGCCCGGAATCCTGCGTCCTGTTCGTCGGCTATCAGGCGGAAGGCACCCTGGGCCGGCAGATCCAGGACGGGGCGGGGGAGGTGCGCATCCTGGGGGAGATGCAGCCCGTACGCGCGCGCATCGCGACGATCAGCGGTTTCTCCGCCCACGCGGACCGCGACGAGCTGGTCCGCTGGGCCTCGAGCCTTCGGGAAGCGCCCCGCGCGGTGTTCGTCAACCACGGTGAGTCGAAGGTGGCGCAGGGATTCGCCGCGCACCTCGCGGGGTGCAAGGGCTGGAAGGCGAGCGCCCCGGCGCCGCGGCAGACCGTCGCGCTGGATTAGTACTTGAAGGCGCTTTCCCCGATGAACTCCCGCAGGATCGAAGTGGGGGGAACCCAGCGGGTCGGCAGCGGCGCGAAGTTGCCTAGGAACGCAAGAAGGGCCCGCGCGTCCTCGTACTCCGGCACGTCGGGCTTCACAGTGGCCAGAAGGGGCTCCGCGTAGACTTTCAGCACGGCCAGCTCGTAATCCAGCGCCGAATTGAACGCCGAATCCGCGGAGTTCTGGAAGGGGAAGATGTTGCGGTCCTCGCCCCGGCGTACGGAAGGCCACATGGAAAGGGTGCGGATCGCCTGATGCCCCCGGAACTGGCTGTCCCGCACGATCCTGCGGATGAGCCGGTTGTCCGTCGTGGACACGCGGGTATGGTCGTCCAGGTTCAACTGGGTGAGCGCGGAGACGTAGATCCGGTACTTGGCCCGGCGCGGGATGAGGGGCGTCAGGAGGTCGTTCAAGCCGTGGATCCCCTCGAGGATCAGGATGGAACGTTCCGGCAGCGTCAGGGGCCTTCCCTCGGGCTTCCGCGCACCCGAGGCGAAATCGAATACCGGGATCCGGACCTCCCCGCCCCGTAGCAGGCCGAGCAGATTCTCGTTCAGCAGTTCCACGTCCAGGGCCTCGAGGGCCTCGAAGTCGTAGTTCCCGTCCTCGTCCCGCGGCGTGTCCTCCCTGTTCTTGTAGTAATCGTCCAGGGAGATGGGGATGGGATTGCGCCCCACGACGCGCAGCTGGACCGAGAGCTTCTTGGCGAAGGTGGTCTTTCCCGAAGAGGAGGGGCCCGCGATCAGCACGACGTGCACCGAATCCCGCTGCGCCACGATCCTGTCGGCGATTTCCGCGATTTTTTTATCATGCAGCGCTTCGGCCACATGGATGAACTCCTGGCTGCGGCCCGCCAGGTTCAGCTCATTGAGGGTGCCCACGGAATGGACGCCGAGGATCTTTCCCCAGTTCTTGTATTCCTTGTAGATGGAGAAAAGTATGGGATTCTCGACGAAAGGCCCCATGGTACGCGGCGTCTCGGAAGGAGGGTAGCGCAGCAGGAATCCCGGAGGATACGCCATGATGGAAAACACGGAAAGCACGCCCGTGGAAGGCACCAGGGGGCCGTGGGAAAGGTCCCGGAAGCCGTCGCAGCGGTTCATCAGCACCTGGGGCTGGCTCTGGTTGGAAAGAAGCAGGGCCGTATCCGCCTGTCCCTGGCCGCGGAAAAGCTCCACGGCTTCCTCGTAGGAAAGCAGGTCGTTCACTATGGGTTCGTCCGCGGCCACGAGGGCGCGCATCCTGGACTCCAGCGCGGACAGGTCCTCCTGCGCGACCTGCTCCGTCCCCTCGAACCTGTAGAAGTAGCCCTGACCGAGGGCATGGCCGATGACCAGCCTCCGATCCGGGAACAGCTCCCGGGAGGCGATGGATACGAGGAAGCAGAGGGATTTCCTGTAGATCGTCATTCCCGCGCGCGAGGACAGGCCCACGGGCTCCAGGGAGCAGTTGACGAGCGCATGCCTGTCCCACCCCAGGATCTCGTTGTTCACCCGGGCCGCCACCCAGGGTTCGTCGCCGTCGCCGTGGATTCCCGAAAGGATCCGGCCGAAGGGGGTGCCCGACGGCACCTCCCGCTGCGAGCCGTCGGGCAGGCGAACCCTCACCGTCATTGCGCGTACCTCAGGGAATCCCTTTCCGCGGCGTTGAGCACGCGCGCCAGCTTCAGCCCATGGTCCTCCGCGATCTGGATGAGCGGAGGATCCACGAGCTTCTTCCCCTCGGGATCCAGCATGACCTTCACCACGGGACAGCGGGGTTTTTCCGGGTCGGTCTTCACCACGATGCCGCGGCTCTGGTTGGAGAGCAGCACCGGGGTGCCGATCGGGAACACCGACATCGTGTAGACCAGGGCCTTGAGCACCTTGTCGTCGTACTGGGCGCGGTTCTTCCTCAACAGGTCCGTGATCGCGGCGTGCCCATCCCCCGCGGATTCCTTGAAGGGCCTCCTGGAGACGATGGCCTCGTAGGAGCATGCCACGGCGATCAGGCGGGCGTACTCGTCGATCTGATCCGCCTTGATGCCCCGCGGATATCCGGTGCCGTCCGCGCGCTCATGGTGCTCCAGGGCGGACAGGGCGATTCCTTCCGAAACGGAAAAACCCTTGAGGATCCTGTAGCCGAGGGCCGTGTGGGTGGTCAACGCCTTCCTCTCCTCGGGCGTCAAGGGGCGCTTGGAGTTCTGGAGCGATTCCGGCATCTTGAGCATCCCGATCTCGTGCAGGAAACAGGCGATGCCGAGCTCGATCTGCCTGTAGGGCGTCAGTTTCATGGCCGCCTTCAGTTCCGCGAAATCCGCGATCACGAGGGCGACGATGGTCGAGTTGACGGCGTGCGTGGCCTGGTAGTCGTCCGAACTGCCGCCTACTTCGGAGAACCTGAGGATGAAGTCCTTGTTCTCCCGTACGACGAGGATGGCCTTCTTGACCCATTCCGTGACTTCCTGGACGTTCAGGATCCCTTCCCCCTGGAACTTCTTGATCAGGGTGCGGGCGAAGATCAGGAAATCCAAGTAGAACTTCCGCGTCGAGGAGAGGTGCGCCTCCTCCTGCAGGTCCTCGTCGATGGTGCTGTTCGCGCTGCTCTGATCCGCGCCGTTCAGGTAGTATGGGCTGTCCTTGGCTTTACCGTCCGTCTGGACCTGTATATAGCCCCATTTCTTCAGGCGTTTCACCAGTTCCTCGCTCACGGGGGAGTCGGCCGTCAGGAGGATGTAGTTCTTGTCCAGATACACGGACTGGTCGTAATAGGTGTTCAAGACCAGCATGGCTACGGGTATACCCTTCATCGTTCTCCCTCTGCGTTGACCCTGATGCCGGGTCCATCGTACAATCTCTATTATAGGAGTTTTTGATGAAATTGAAATCCCTCTTCGCGCTTTTCAACGCGGTGCTCATATTGTCCTTTTTGGCCCTCTTTCTCATGCCCTTGTTCCTGCTTGGAGGCGAGTACTTCCATGTGTTCTGGGGGAAGAACTGGGGCGTCGCCCTCCTTTTCGTCCTGACCCTATCCGGCATCAATGCATACTTCCTGTCGAACTGGAAGATCTTCACGCTTCTGGAACGGGAAGACTGGAAGGCGCTGATCGGCCTGCTCGAGAGGAAGGTCGCGGGGGCGAGAATCCTCAGGTCCCTGCACGTGCGGATCCTGCTCAACAGCTATCTGGTCACCTCGCGGACGGAAGACATCATGAAGCTGGAGGCGACCGTCCGGGCGCGCAGGCCGTCCCTCCTGGACAGGAATTCGGTCCAGTTCGGCGTTCCCTATCTTCTCATGAGCGATCCCGCGAAGTCGGAGGCCTTTTTCGCGGCCATGACGGCCCGTCCCCGCGTGCGCCAGAGGGACTGGATGCGCTGGAACCATGCTTTCGCGATGATGCAGGTGGAACGGCGCGAGGAGGCGATCCGGGAGCTGAAGGAGATCCTCGCCGCCGTGAAGGAGCCCATCCTAGAACTGCTCTGCCTGTACCTGCTTGAGGCGTACGGAAAATCGGACGAGGGCGTGGCCGCCCTGGTGCGGGAAGGCGCGGACCGTCTGCGGCAAAGCCTGGATGAAAAGGCGTTCCGGCAGAAGATCGAAAGATCGGCGGAGAATACCCAGGTGCTGATCCTGTCCAGGATCCTCGCCGATGCGCTCCATTGGCTGTATCATGCGGGAGAGGCCGCTTCAGCCTGAGGGATGCTCCGCCGGCCGGTGGAAGAGGTCCTTCACGCCCTGGAGGCATGCACCGCCCAGTTCGTTGGCCATATGGATCAGGAGAGGCGCCCAAAGGCTGTGCGTGTAGTAGCATCCCATGCCGCAAAGCGCTCCCATGAGCACGGAGCCGATCCAGTCGACGGGACGGCGGGAGGAAGCCACCATGATCATGCCCGAGAGCGCGGTGGACAGGACGATCGCCGTGAAGGAGCCCCAGAGGTTGGACAGGACCAGGAAGAACAGGCCGCGATAGAGCACCTCCTCGGCGGGGACATGGAAGAACAGGATGATCGCCTGGGAGGCGACGTAGGAGGCCGTGAGGTCCTTGCGGCGCAGCCGGAAGCCTTTATGGTAGAAGATCTGGAAGAGGAAGCATGCAAACCCCACGCCGAAGCCGGCCGCCAGGGCCATGGGATTCGGCATCAGGAACCGTTCGTCCAGGATGGCGACGATGATCGCGCCGAAGGCGAGTTGCACGAGGCGGACCAGATTGTCGAACAGGAGATTCTTGAATGGATAAGGAAACGCCCACATATGCACCAGGAAACCAAGCGAGAGGATCATCAGGTCGAGCACTGGGGCAGATTAGTATCGGTGGGTTGAATTGTCAATGCAGGAGGTCCCCATGCGTTTCCTTGCGTTGATCCTGACCGTTTTGATCGGCATACCGGCGTGCGCCGCGGGCCGCGGCGAGCCGAAGGCCCCGGCGGCAGCGGAGCCCGGCTATCCCATGGAGCTGCGCGACGGGCTCGGCAATCCCGTCACCGTCGCGCAGAGGCCACGGCGCGTGATCTCCCTCACGCTGACCACGGATGAGATCCTCCTTTCCCTGCTGGACGGCAGCCGTCTGATCGGCGTGACGACCTATGCGGTGGACCCGGTCTTGTCCAACGTCACTCAGGCAGCGGAGCGGATCCCGAACAGGCTCACCATGAACGTGGAAAGGATCATCGCCCTGGAACCGGACCTGGTCTTCACCGCCGACTGGAGCAGGGCGGAGGACGTGAAACAGCTGCGGAAGGCGGGCCTCGTCGTCTATCAATTGCGGAATCCCGCGACAGTGGCGGAGATCCGGGCGCTGATCCGGGGCGTCGCGGAAATCGTCGGGGAGAAGAAGCGGGGAGAGGAGATCGTGCGGCTGATGGACGCCCGCCTGGAAACCACGGAAAAGCGGCTCGCCGCCATCCCGGCGGAAAAGCGGCTTTCCGTCATGGACTACAACACGTGGGGAACCTCCATGGGCGGCGGATCCTCCTGGAACGAGATCATCCGCCTGGCCGGGCTGCGCAACGCGGTGGCCGGGCTGAGGACGGACGATTGGGGACAGGTGGCCCTTTCCAAGGAGAAGCTCCTGGAGCTGGATCCGGACATCCTGTTCCTTCCCGGATGGGTCGATGGCGATGCGGCAGGTTCCGACAGGTTCCTGGAGCAGATCCTGTCCGATCCGGCGCTCAAGGACCTGCGGTGCGTGAGGGGAAGGAAGGTGCTGAGGATGCCGGAACGCCTCAAGGCCTGCACGTCGCAGTACATCGTGGACGCGGTGGAGACCCTGGCGAAGACCGCGTATCCGGATGCTTTCCATGAATAATAAGGCCGCCGTCGCTTTCCCGGTGCTAATCGTGCTCCTGGCCCTCGCGATCCTTGCCGGGGTGGGGGTGGGGGCCGTCCCGATCGCTCCCGTTTCCTTCCTGCGCTGGATCGCCAATTCCCTTGGATTCTCCGGCTTTCCGCTGCCCTCCCGCACGGAGTCCACCATCATCTTCATGATCCGCCTGCCGCGCGTGCTCTGCTCCCTCCTGGTCGGGTCGGCGCTCGCCGTCTGCGGCGTGGCCATGCAGGGGCTTTTCCGCAATCCCCTGGCCAGTCCCGAGGTGCTCGGGATCTCCGCAGGCAGCAGCCTCGGGGCCGTGATCGCCGTCACGACGGGCCTGTATGCGCTGAACCTTTTCCTGCTTCCCGCCATGGCCGCCGCGGGGGCCCTCTTGGCGGCCGCCCTGGTCTTCCTCCTTTCCAGTTCCAGGGGAACCACGTCCCTTCTGTTCATCGTCCTTGCCGGGATGGCAATCTCCTCCTTCTTCAGCGGGGTCGTCTCGGCCATCCTCATGGTATCGCGGGAGCATGAGGTGAGTTCCTTCATCTTCTGGACCATGGGAGGCCTCGACGGCAGGGGATGGGAGCACGTGCTCATGGCCGCACCCATCCTGCTGCCCGGCATGGTCGTGTTGGGCGCTTTCAGCCGCGACCTGAACCTGTTCACCCTGGGGGAAGAGAGCGCATCATCCCTCGGGATGCGGGTGGAACGGGTGAAACGGGCCATCCTCGCCGTTTCCGCCGTGGTGACGGGGGCCGCCATCGCGGTGGGCGGGCCGATCGGATTCCTCGGACTGCTGATCCCGCACCTTTTCCGCCTGATCGTGGGGCCCGACCACCGGATTCTCATCCCGGCATCCGCCCTGGGCGGCGCGGTCTTCCTGACGTTGTGCGACCTTGTCGGACGCGTCATCATGCCGCCTTTCGAAGTACGGGTCGGCATCATCACGGCACTGCTGGGAAGTCCGTATTTCCTCTTCCTGGTGGTCCGTACGCAGAAACGGGCCATGGGACGGTAGGACATGGAGGGAAGTCGATCATTGCTTCTTGCGGAACACGTAGGGTACTCCGTGGGGAAATCGGAGATCCTGCGGGACGTGGGACTCGGGATCCGCAGCGGAGACCTGCTTGGCATCATCGGCCCCAATGGGGCGGGAAAGACCACCCTGCTGCGGATCCTCGGCGGACTCCTCAAGCCAGCGTCGGGAACGGTCCTTCTTGACGATGCTCCCTTGGGGCGGTATTCCCCCCGGGCACGGGCGCGCCGGGTCGCCTACATGAGCCAGGGAGCGGCCGCTTCCTTCTCCTTCACGGTGATGGAAGTCCTTTTGATGGGCCGCTATCCGCATTTGGGGCGGTTCCAGACCGAGACGGAAGTGGACAGGGAAAGGGCCCTCCGGATGCTGTCCTATGTGGGGCTTCCCGGATTCGAGGAGCGTCCTTTCACCGCCATGTCGGGCGGCGAACAGCAACTGGCCCTTTTCGCGCGGGTCCTCGTCCAGGAGACTGACGTTCTTCTTCTCGATGAACCCAGTTCCCACCTGGACATCCTCCATCAGGACCGGATCTTCTCCATGGCCGCGGAACTGGCCCGTGAGGGCAAGGGGGTCGCGGTCTGCGTGCACAACCTCGACGTGGCTTCCCAATACTGCTCCCGGCTCCTGCTTCTCGACCGGGGAAAGGTGGCGGCCTACGGCCGGCCTGACGAAGTCCTGCGGCCGGAGATCCTTGACGGAGTCTATGGCGCCAGGACCTC
>Ga0153915_10000190_pt1 | contig 55324 bp, 49 predicted proteins | sample Opewatmetagenome_2_FD_107003 | JGI IMG/M metagenome (GOLD analysis project Ga0153915, IMG submission 107003) | Freshwater wetland microbial communities from Ohio, USA - Open water 3 Core 3 Depth 3 metaG | ecosystem: Environmental > Aquatic > Freshwater > Wetlands | place: USA: Ohio, Lake Erie...
CCATCTGATGACGTCACCGGCGCACTACGACACTCTCTTCCATCGCCACGAGCGGAACCCGATCCTCACAGCGGCGGACTGGCCCTATCCCGCGCACACCGTCTTCAACGCCGCGGCGACGCGGCTGGCCGACGGGACGACGCTGCTGCTCTGCAGGGTCGAGGATCGACGTGGTCTGTCGCATTTGTGCGCGGCGCGTTCGGCCAACGGCGTGGACGGATGGATGATCGATGCCGCGCCGACGCTCATGCCCGATCCCGCGAGGCATCCCGAAGAGTTGTGGGGCATCGAAGATCCCCGCATCACCTTCGTCCCCGAACTCGGAAAGTACGCCGTCGCCTACACCGCGTTCAGCCGGGGCGGTCCCGGCGTGGCGCTGGCGCTGACGACGGACTTCCGTGAGTTCGAGCGGTATGGTCTGGTGATGCAGCCCGACGACAAGGACGCCGCGCTGCTGCCGCGCCGCATCAACGGCCAATTCGCGTTGCTCCATCGTCCTGCAACGCACTCGAGCGCGGATGTCTGGATCTCGTTTTCACCAGACCTGCGCAACTGGGGCGGACACAAGCGGGTGCTGCAGGCGCGGATGGGGGGGTGGTGGGACGCCAATCGCGTCGGCCTCTCGCCGCCGCTCATCGAGACACCGCGCGGGTGGCTGATGCTGTATCACGGGGTCAAGCGGACCGGGGCGGGTTGTCTGTACCGGCTTGGGGCCGCGCTGCTCGATCTCGACTCCGCGGATCACTGCATTTTGCGCGGCGATTCCTGGATCTTCGGGCCCGAGGCGCCGTACGAGCGCGAAGGCGACGTGGGATATGTCACGTTCCCGTGCGGGTACACGCTGGGCGCCGACGGCGACGCCATCAATCTGTACTACGGCGCCGCCGACACGTGCATCGCGCTGGCGACCGGCAGCATCACAGAGATCCTTCAGTGGCTCGATCGGCACGGTCAGCCGAGCGCCTGAGAATCTTTGATCCCGCCGCCGGCGCCTGTTGCAGAATGGGCCGCGAGAGGTGTCTCTATGCGTGGTGCAGTGCTGTTTGTGGCCGGACTGATCACGGGGCTCGCCGTTCACGTGGTGATGGCGCAGAGCGCCAATGGGGGCGTCGTGATGATGAATCACGTCGGCATCAACGTGGCGAATATCCCCGAGGCCATCACCTATTACACGGAGAAGATGGGCTATCGAGAAGCATTTCGGGTGACCGACAACAACGGACAGCCGACGCTCGTGTACCTGCACATCAGCAGGAACACGTTTCTCGAGCTCAATCAGGCAACCGCGCAACGGCCGGCCGGCTTCACGCACTATGGCCTTGTCGTGGACAACGCGGCAGAGGCCGTCGCGGCGTTCAGGAAGCGCGGCGCCACGGTGAGTAATCCCAACCCCAGCGCCGGCACGAAGGCGATCCTCGCCAACATTACTGATCCCTACATGGGCCGCATCGAGCTGACCGAGTTGACGCCGGACTCACTGCACAACAAAGCAATTGCGAGCTGGAAATGACTGGGCGAGGCAGGCCTGAAGGCCTGCAGTACACGCGGGCCGCGATGGCCGTCGTCTGTGTCGCGCTGCTGGGCGCGATCGTGCACACGCAACAGCGCGGAGGCACTGCTCAGACCGACAAGGTTCAGCCCGTCAACAGCGGCGCCAATCCCTATCGCGTCATTCGCGATTGGGCGCAGTTGAACATCGAAGCGCGTCCGTGGGGCGGATCGAATGGCGTCGCCATCGACCGCGATGGCAAGACGGTGTGGGCGACCGATCGATGTTCGCCGGGGACGACTCCGGGCTGCGTGGGCTCCAACGCGAACCCCGTCCACCATTTCGATGAATCAGGCAGAGAGATCAGGAGCTTCGGCGGCGGCATGTTCGTGTGGCCGCACGGCATCCACGTCGATCGCGACGGCAACGTGTGGGTCACCGACGCGCGCGGTGAAGGCAACAAGGGAAGCGTGGTCGTCAAGTTCAGTCCCGACGGCAGGATCCTGATGACGCTCGGGAAACCGGGCGTGAGAGGAAATCCTCCCGGCGCGCTCACCGATCCCACCGATGTCGTCAATGATCCTGGGAACGGCGACGTCTACATCGCGGAGAGTCACACCGACGTGGCGGATCCCAGTCTGATCGGCCGCATCTCGGCGTTCGACAAGAAGGGGACGTTTCTCAGGATCATCGGCAAAGCCGGCACAGGCCCGGGCGAGTTCCGGACGCCGCACGCGCTCGAGTTCGATTCAAAGGGCCGGCTCGTCGTCGCCGACCGCCACAACCATCGCATCCAGATCCTGACGAAGGCGGGGAAGTTCGTCGGTGAATACGACGACTTCGGTCGCACGAGCGGCCTGGCCCTCGACAAGAACGACGTCATGTACACCGCAGACTCGGAGTCGACGGATCGAGTTCACCCGGGCTGGCAGCGAGGCATCCGGATTGGCAGCCTCAAAGACGGGAAGGTGACGGCGTTCATTCCGCCCCACATGACGCCGAATTCTCCAGACGGTGCCATGGGGGAAGGCATCGCCGTTGACTCCGCTGGCAACATCTTCACAGCGGAAGCGCAACTGCGGGGCGTGACAAAGTACGTCAGGAATTAAGGCTGATTCGCCTTCTTCAACATCCCTCGATATCTGATCGTTTGCCCAGCGTCGACAATCAGATCCACCTCGAGCGTTTCGTACCCTTCCATCTTCAGCTCGACATGATGCCGGCCCGGCGCGAGCAGCAGATGCTGTGAGCCGTTGAAGTCGTCGACGATGCCGGCGTAGACACCGTCGTCGTAAACCGCCGCTTCCTTGGGCGTCACGTCGAATCGCACCTCTCCGGGCGGCAGGTCGATGTCGTCCGGCGCCGGAAGGGCGGCCCCTTCTTCAAACCCCGGCGCAGGCGCTGGCGGCGGTGTGCGGCCTTCGCCGCTCGACGGCTCCATCCTCCGCCGATACGTGATCGTCTGTCCCGGAGCCAGATTCAATTCCACCGCGAGTGTCGTGTAGCCGATCTTGCGAATCTCCAGGAGATGCGGTCCGGGATGCAGCGTCAGGCGCTGGAAAACGCCGTCGAAGTCGTCGACGACGCCTGCGTAGATGCGGTCCACATACACCTGCGCGTCTTTCGGCGACACGTCGAGGCGGACGTCCGCGGTTTCCCAGTCGGCGTCGATGCGCCAGCCTCCAAACGGCGGATAGCCATAGCCGTACGGATATGGGTAGCCCCACCACGGCCAGCCTGAATATGGGATGACGACACGCCCGTGCCGATCCGGGCCGCGGCGCTGACGATCGCGCGGCTCGTTGCGCGCGTCAGGCCCGCGAGGAACGGCTTGTCTGCTCTTCTGCGCATCAGGCGGCGCGGCGCGTCCTCCTCCCGGCTGTGCCGGAGGCGCAGGACGCTGCGGCTGTTGTGGTTGTTGCGGTTGCGGCTGTTGCGGCTGCGCGGGTTGTGCCGGCTGGCCCGGTCTGTGCCGCTGCGCGGCGGCGGCTTCATACAACGCGAAGCCGGATCCGGCGACAAGGAGCGCGAAAAGCGCGAGGACGATGGACAGTTTCTTCATGGCGGAGCCTTGGCAGCCGGCATCCTGCTTACATGACCCGCGGAACGCTGTCCACGGTTTCAGGGCGCGCCGGCGATGTGAAGCGCAGAATCGCTTTTACGTGGTCCGACGACTCGATTTCGAGCGCGACGTCGGCGCCTTCGTCGTCCTGTTCCAACTGCACGCGCGTGGGCTCGTGAATCGTGTGCGTGATCTGATCGAGGCCCTTCGATCCCGCCGCGATGGTGATGATCGAATCGCGCGCGCCGGTTTCCGCGGCGACGCCGCGCAACGGCAAATCCGCAATCTCCGGCTGAGCGCCCATTTCCGTCGTCAGCAGCTCGAGCGATACGCGCCAGCCTTCGTGCGTCGCACTGAACTCATCAAGCTTCGTCTGCCAGTCCGCGCGGGGGATGACTACCGTCCGCATGACGTCCTCCTCGAAAGAAACCGCTTTATCCTGTGGCCACAAGTGTCCGCGGCGACACGATGCGCTTGAACGCGTCCGCGATGTCATCACCGGTCGGCGCGCCGCGCCGGTGCGGGGCACGCGCGATGTCGTCGAGCGAGAGCACGCCGACCAGATGCCCGTGCGCCTTGTCGAGCACGGGGAGCCGCCGGACATGATGGTTACCCATCGTCGCCAGGACGGTCTTCACGTTCTCGTCCGCAAAGCATCCAAACACTGGTCCCGACATCACCTCGGCCGCAGAAATGCGTTCGGCAGCCCGCGTGGACCCTCCAACGGCGAGACCCAGGTCACGGTCCGTGATGACGCCGACAACAGAACCGAGGTGGTTGACGACGGGAATAAATCCGCAGTCACGCTCGCGCATCAGCTTGGCCACCTCGGCGAGCGTCTCGGTAGGCGCGCATGCAACGAAGTCGGTTTTCATGAGCTCTTTGACCAGCATGGCGGCACTCCATCCCATTTCTCCGCAGCGGTGCGGACATAGAAAAATCGAGCAACGACAGTGCCACGGTGACCTGACGGATTTCCGTCGATCGCCTCTTTTGCTCCTGCCTGAGGTTGGCGTCATTCATGCTTCAGATCACGGCAGACCTGAAGGTCTGCACTACGACTACGAAGCAGGCAAAGCACCGAGGTGCCGTATGGACCGAGTCGAAGTGACATTCCGCAACATGAAGACCAGCGCGTGGCTCGAGAAAGACATCCGCGAGCGCGCTGGGAAGCTCGAAACGTACTGTCCGGATATCGTCGCGTGCCGCGTTCTCGTCGGCATCCCGCATCGGCATCACGAGCATGGCAATCGGTTTGAAGTGCATATCGACGTCGTCGTGCCTGGCGAGGAACTTGCGGTCAGCCATTCGCCGAGCATTCGAGTGACGAAGAGCGACGGCGAAGGAGCCGTCGGCAAGCGGACGGAGATTCTGGGGATGCGTAAAGACGTGCTGCTGGTCGTGCGCGACGCGTTCGCCGCGGCGAAACGGCAGGTGCAGGATTACGCGCGACGGCGCAGGCTCGCCGTCAAGGCTCATACGGCGAGGACGGCTGTCGCGCGCACGTAGCAATCGGAGCTGAGATCATGCTCTTCAAAGACCGCATCGACGCGGGCCGCCAGCTCGCGAAGCGCCTGTCCGCGTATGCCGGCCGATCGGACGTCATCGTGCTGGCGCTCCCGCGCGGCGGCGTGCCGGTCGCGGCGGAAGTCGCGCGTCAGCTCAAGGTGCCGTTCGACGTGTTTCTCGTGCGCAAACTGGGCGTGCCCACGCATCCCGAGCTTGCCATGGGCGCGATCGCCGAAGGCGGCGTCGAGGTGCTGAGTGCGGATTTGATTCGCGACATCGGCCTTCCTGAGTCGGCCGTGCGGCAGATTGCCATGCGCGAGCGGCTCGAGCTCGATCGCCGCGACGCGCTCTATCGTCAGGGCCGCGCCCGTCCACCCGTCCGCGGACAGAACGTCATCGTGGTCGACGACGGCCTGGCGACCGGCTCGTCGATGCAGGCGGCCGTCATCGCGCTGCGCCAGCTCGAGCCCGCGCGCATCGTGGTCGCCGTGCCCGTCGGGGCGAAGGAGACCTGTGAGCGGCTGCGCCAGTCCGCCGACGACGTCGTCTGCGTATCGACGCCGGAGCCATTTCAGGCGGTGGGCCTCTGGTACGAGCAGTTCGCGCAGACGACCGACGACGAAGTGCGGCGGCTCCTCGCGCGCCCTTTTGAGAGCGCGGATCCCGTGCTCGCGGTTCGTCGTCATGCCATTCGCCTGACGGAGGGCCCGCGCGACTACGACGCGCTTCTCGCCGCGATCGGCGATGCGCGCATCGTCATGATCGGCGAGGCGACGCATGGCACGCACGAGTTCTATCGCGAGCGAGCGGTCATCACCCGGCGGCTGATTGAAGAAAAAGGGTTTGCCGGCGTCGCCGTCGAGGCCGACTGGCCGGATGCCTACCGCGTGAACCGCTACGTGCGCGGCGAGGGGGACGACGAAGACGCCGTCGAGTCGCTTGGCCATTTCGGACGCTTCCCGATGTGGATGTGGCGCAACGCGGACGTCCTCGATTTCGTCGGCTGGCTCCGCGCCTACAACGACACGAAGCCGGCCGAGCGCCGCACCGGTTTCTATGGCCTCGACCTGTACAGCCTCAGGGCGTCCGTTCAGGCGGTGCTGGCGTACCTGAACAAAGTGGATCCGGATGCCGAACGGCGGGCGCGCGCGCGATACGGGTGCTTCGACCAGTTCGGCGACGAGCTGCAGCAGTACGGTTATGCCGCCGCGTTCGGCCTCACGCCGACCTGCGAGCGTGAGGTGCTGGCCGAGCTCGTCGAACTGCAGCGGCGCCGCGCCACGTACGCGAGCCGCGATGGACGCGTGTCCGCCGACGACTACTTCTTCGCGGCGCAGAACGCGCGCCTCGTCCGGAACGCGGAGGAGTACTACCGTACGATGTTCAAGGGGCGCGCCGAGTCGTGGAACCTGCGCGACGAGCACATGGCCCAGACCGTCCAGGAGCTGCTGGCGTTTCTCGATAACAGCCAGCGAGGTCGTCTCGTGCTCTGGGCGCACAACTCGCATCTCGGCGACGCACGTGCCACCGACATGGGTCATCTCGGCGAGCTGAACGTCGGCCAGCTCGTCCGTCAGCGGTTCGGCACGGCCGCCGTGAACATCGGCTTCACGACCCACAGCGGTACCGTCACCGCGGCGTCCGAGTGGGACGGCCCGCCCGAGCGCAAGCAGGTGCGGGTGTCGCTCTCCGGGAGCTATGAACGCCTGTTTCATGAGGCAGGCATTCCGAGATTTCTGCTGCCGCTGCGCGATCCCGCGCTGGCGCACGCGCTCGCCGGTCCGCATCTCGAACGCGCCATTGGCGTGCTCTACATTCCGAAGACCGAGCGCCAGAGTCATTACTTCTACGCGAGGCTCGCCGATCAATTCGACTTCGTGATTCACATCGACGAGACGCGCGCTGTCGAGCCCCTCGAGCGCAGTGCCGGGTGGGAAGCTGGAGAGATGGCCGAGACGTATCCGTCCGGCCTCTGAACTGTTATGGCGATGATTCATATCCCTGTCGGCGACGCGCGGCTTCCCGGGGAGCTGACGATACCGGCGCATGCCCATGGGCTGGTGCTCTTCGCCCACGGCAGCGGGAGCAGCCGGTTCAGCACCCGCAATCAATTCGTCGCGCGGGCGCTCGAGCAGCGCGCGCTCGGCACGGTGCTGATCGATCTGCTGACGCCTGAAGAGGAAGCCGTCGATCAGCACCCGGCGCACCTGCGGTTCGACATCCCGATGCTCGCCGACCGCCTCGTCGCGATGGTCGACTGGCTGAAGGTGCAGCGAATGACCTCCGCATTGCCGATCGGCCTGTTTGGCGCCAGCACCGGCGGAGGCGCGGCGCTGATGGCCGCAGCCGCGCGCCCAGACGACGTCGCCGCCGTGGTGTCACGCGGCGGCCGTCCGGACCTCGCCGGCGATGCGCTGCCGCGCGTCAGCGCGCCCACGCTGCTCATCGTCGGCGGCGACGACACGCCTGTCATCGCGATGAACCGCGACGCCATGCGACATATGCGCGGACAGGTGTCGCTCGAAATCGTGCCAGGCGCAACGCATCTCTTCGAAGAGCCGGGAACGCTCGAACGCGTGGCCGCGCTCGCTGGCGAATGGTTCACGCAGCATCTTCACGCGCCGGTTCGACACACTTCGTAGCGACCGCAATTCGTTGCGCCTACTTCGGATCGACAGAGGAGACGGATCATGACGGACAAGGATCTCAAGCAGCACGTGCAGAACGCCCTCGACTGGGAACCGAGCATCGATCAGCGCGATATCGGCATCTCGGTGAACGAGGGAATCGTGACACTGCGGGGCACCGTGCAGTCGTATGGCGAGAAATCAGCCGCCGAACGGGTCGTGCTGCGTGTGTACGGGGTGAAAGGCCTCGCGAACGATCTCGAGGTCCGTCTCGCCAGCAGTACCGAGCGCACCGACACAGAGATCGCGCAGGCGGCGACCAGCGCGCTGACCTGGAATACGTTCGTGCCCGAGGGCAGGATCACGGTCAGCGTGACCAACGGCTGGCTGACGCTCAAGGGCGCCGTGGACTGGCAGTACCAGAAGGACGCCGCGTCGCGGTCGGTCAGAGATCTCACAGGCGTCCGGGGCGTCCTCAACGAGCTCGTCGTCAAGCCGAACGTGAGCGCCCCCGACGTGCGCGACAAGATCGAAGCGGCCTTCACACGCGCCGCCGAAATCGACGCCCGCCGGATCAACGTCACCGCGAGCAACGGCAAGGTGGTGCTGAGCGGGAACGTGCGGTCGTGGGCCGAGCGGCAGGAAGCCGAACGCGCCGCGTGGGCCGCGCCCGGCGTGACGCAGGTCGACGATCGCCTGTCGGTCACCCCGTAACGGACGGAGGCGAAAGCGCAGGGCCCGATGCGCGCAGAAACGCCGCGCCGGCAGGCTGAACGGCTGCGACGGGAGATTCGCCGGCACGATTATCTGTATTACGTGCTCGATCGCCCGGCGATCTCCGACGCGCGCTACGACCGGCTGTTCGCGGACCTCGAGCGCCTCGAAGCGGATCATCCTGACCTCATCACGCCCGATTCGCCGACGCAGCGCGTCGCGGGCGCTCCGCTGCCGTCGTTTCCGATCGTCCGGCATCTTGCGCCGATGCTGAGTCTCGAGTCGGTGACCGATCCCGAGACCGTCCGCCGATTCGCTGAGCGCATCGGCGCGGCGTCGGGCGGTCATCATCCGCGCTTTCTCGTCGAGCCGAAATTCGACGGGCTCTCCATTGAAGTCGTCTACCGCGGCGGCGTGCTCGAACGCGCGTCCACGCGGGGAGACGGCGACCGCGGGGAAGGCGTGACCGAAAACGTCAGGACGATTCCGTCCGTCCCGTTGCGGCTCCGCGGTGCGCCCGCCACAATCCCGTCGCGGTTGTCGGTCCGGGGCGAGGCGATGATGCGGACGCGCGACTTCCACGCGCTCAACAAGCGGCTGTCTGGCGAAGGCCAGCCCGCGTTCGCGAACCCGCGAAACGCCGCCGCCGGATCGCTGCGACAGCGCGATCCACGAATCTCGGCGGCCCGCCGGCTGCACGTCTTCTTCTATGACATCCTGCGCGTCGACGGCGGGCCCGTGCCGATCGACGATGTCGTTTCGCTGCGGATGCTGGCCGGATGGGGGCTCGTGCCCAGCCCTCATGCGCGGGCGTGCGAGACGGCGGACGAGATTCTCGCGTATCACCGCGACATGGAACGCCGGCGCGCCACGCTCGACTACGAGATTGACGGCATCGTCATCAAACTGAATGCGATCGCGCCGCGCCGGCATCTCCGGGCGACCGGCCGGCATCCGCGCTGGGCGCTGGCGTTCAAGTTCACGCCGCGCGAAGAAGAATCGCTGATCGAACGGATCGTCGTGCAGGTCGGCCGGACCGGCGCGCTGACGCCGGTCGCGGTGCTGCGGCCGGTGCGGATCGGCGGCGTGACGGTGACGCGTGCGACGCTCCACAACCGCGAGGAGATCGTCCGCAAGGATCTCCGCGTCGGCGACACGGTCCGTGTGGTTCGTGCCGGCGATGTGATTCCGGACATCGTCGAGCGCGTCGCGCGGCCGCGCCAGAAGCGCGGTCCGCGGTTCTCGATGCCCCGGCGGTGCCCGGCCTGTGGAACGGCCGTCGTTCGTGAAGGTCCCGTCGACCGCTGCCCAAACGGACTCGCGTGCCGGGCGCAGCTGCGCCGCACAATCGAACATGCCGGATCGCGCGAGGCGCTCGACATCGACGGCCTCGGCCCGGAAACGGTCGATGCGCTCGTCTCGTCCGGGCTCGTCCGTTCCATCGCCGATCTCTTCACCGTGCGCGCCGGCGACCTCGTGATGCGCGCACGACTCGGCCGCACGACCGCCGCGAACCTCGTCGCTTCAATCGAGAAGGCGCGACGAACCGAGCTCTGGCGCTTTCTGTGCGCGCTCGGGATTCCGGGTGTCGGCGCGCAAACCGCGCACGATCTGTCCACGCATTTCCGGGGGCTGGACGCCGTGCGGTCGGCACGCGAGCGCACGCTGCGGTCGGTGCCAGGCATCGGCGACGCGGTCGCGCGGGACATCGCGGCGTTCTTCCGCGTGCCGGCGAATCGACGTGTCATCGATCGCTGTCTGCGGCGCGGACTGGAAATTACCGGGACAGCCGCGCCATCGCGTGGTCCGCTCGCCGGCAAGGCCGTCGTCTTTACCGGCCGATTCGAGTCGTTGACACGCGAGGAGGCCGAGGAGCTCGCGCGGAAGCGCGGCGCCCGTGCCGCGCACAGCGTCAGCCCTCGGACCGATCTCGTCGTCGTTGGCCGTGAGCCAGGCGGCAAGTACGACCGCGCCAGAACGCTGGGCGTCCGCATTGTGGACGAACGGACCTTCCGTCGGCTCGCCGCCAGCTGAGGACCTCCATGGAAAACATCGAAATCGCGAGGACGTTCGACGAGGTGGCCGACCTGCTCGAGATCCAGGGCGCGAATCCGTTCCGCGTGCGCGCGTACCGGAACGCGGCGCGCACCGTCGGCACGTTGAACACGTCGGTCGAGTCGATCCTCAAAAAGAACGGCGACGCGCTCGAAGAGCTCCCTGGCATCGGCGCCGATCTCGCCGGCAAGATCGGGGTGCTCTGCCGGACGGGCGCGCTCCCGCTGCTCGGGCAGCTCAAGCGCAAGACGCCGGAAAGCCTCGTGACGCTCCTGCGCATTCCCGGCGTCGGGCCCAAGCGCGCGAAGCTCGTGTACCGGAAACTCGGCGTCAAGACGCTTCCGCAGCTCGAACGCGCGGCGCGCGCGGGCCGGCTCTCGAGGCTTCCCGGCATGGGCACGGTCACCGAGCAGGCGATTCTGCGCGGTCTCGAGCAGGAGCACTCGCACGCCGCGCGCGTGCCGCTCGCCGACGCGGAAGCGTACGTGCGTCCGCTCGCCGAGGCGTTACAGACGACGGCCGGGGTGGAGCGGCTCGACGTCGCCGGCAGCGTGCGGCGGCGGAGGGAGACGGTCGGCGACGTCGACGTGCTCGTCGCCGCGGAGCATCCGGCGGCGGTGACGGCCGCGTTTACCGAACATCCCGATGTCCGGCACGTGCTCGCCCACGGCGACACGAAGGCCTCCGTCGTGCTGCGGTCGGGGCTGCAGGTCGATCTGCGCGTCGTCCCCGTGGCGTCGTACGGCGCGGCGCTCCATTACTTCACCGGGTCGAAACCGCACAACATCGCCGTCCGCCTGCTGGGCGTGAAGCGCCGCCTGAAGATCAACGAGTACGGCGTCTTCCGCGGCACACGCCAGATTGCCGGCCGCACCGAAGAGGAGATCTTTGCCGCCGTCGGACTGCCGTGGATTCCTCCGGAGCTGCGTGAGAATCGCGGCGAGATCCAGGCCGCCACGGCCGGACGCCTGCCGCACCTCGTCGAGCTCGGCGACATCCGCGGCGATCTCCAGATGCACACGACGGCGACGGACGGAAAACACACGCTCGCGGAAATGGTCGAAGCGTGTGCGGCCCGCGGCTATGAATACGTGGCCGTCACCGATCACACGCGCGCCGTGCGCGTCGCCGGCGGCCTGACGGAGGCCGGATTCCGCAGGCAGGCGGTCGCGATCGACAGGCTCCAGAAGAAATTCAAGGACATCGAGATTCTGAAGAGCGCCGAGGTGGACATCCTCGCCGACGGATCGCTCGACCTCGACGACCAGGCGCTCGGGTGTCTGGATATCGTCGTCGCATCGGTCCACTCGCGATTCAACATGAGCAAGGACGCCATGACGAAGCGGATCGTCCGCGCGCTGCGGCATCCGCGCGTGCACATTCTCGGACATCCGACCGGCCGTTTAATCGGCAAGCGCGAGCCGTATGCCGTGGACATGGAGGAAGTGATCAAGGTCGCGCGCGAAGAGGGCGTGCTGCTCGAGATCAACGCGCAGCCCGATCGGCTGGACCTGAACGACCTGCACATCGGCATGGCTCGAGAAGCCGGCGTCATGCTGGTCATCAGCACCGATGCGCATCGGATTGAGGAGCTGGCGTGCATGCGTTACGGCGTGGATCAGGCGCGGCGCGGCTGGTGCGAGCCGGCGAACATCGCCAACACGCTTCACCTCAGCGCGTTTCGCAGGCTGATTCAGGGTCGAGTACCACGGCCCGGCCGCGGTACTCGACAGTCACGTCCTCAAGCCGCCGCGGCTTTGGCCGGACGATGAGCGCAGATGGCGGCGAGCGTCGACACGATATCCGCGGGCGTTGCGCCTTCGGAAGCGAGAACGATGTCGTTCATCGACACGACGCCCTTCAGCGTGCCGTCGGCCGCGACGACGGGAAGACGCCGCACCTGCCCCTGCCTCATCGTAGACAGCGCCTGCTCGGGGGAATCTTCCGTGCGAATGGTCTGAATGGGCGTCCGCCGCATGGCCTGGGCCGCCGTGATTTGCTCCGGCAGCAATCGGCGGGTCGCTGACGCGATGCAGATGTCACGATCAGTGATGACGCCGACCACTTTATTGGCAGCATCGACGACCGGCACGAAGCCGCAGTCGCGGTCCCACATGAGCTTCGCGATAACTGCCAGATTGGTCTCTGGCTGACACGTTGCGACGTTGGATGTCATCATTTGCTTGATCTGCATTACCGAACCTCCTCGATGAGCGGGTGAACAGGGAAGGACCGGTTGCGCACTTGCAATTGCGCTGCCGGGATGCGAGTCGGCGTCAGGCGCGGGAGAGCAGGCCGTCGAGCGACTTGCTGCTATGGACCCTGGCAATCACGTCGGCGAGCACGGGCCCGAGGTTCACGGTCTGAAAATGCGCGGGCATCGACGCGGGGATCACGCTGCTTGTTCCGATCAGCTGCCGGATTGGCAGCGCCTGCAGTCGAGCTGCCGCCGGCCCCACAAACAGCGCGTGCGTGGCGACGACAGCGACCTCAGGCCTGCAGCCCGCATCGAGCAGGCCGTTCACCGCCGCTTCGATCGTCGCGCCCGTCGTCACCATGTCGTCCACGATGAGCGGCGTGCGGCCCTTGACGTCGCCGATGACGCCGCGCAGCGACACTGCGGACGCGCCGGCGATGCCGATGCGCGATTTGTGGAGCACGACTATCGGCAGGTTCAGGCGCGCCTGATACCGTTCGGCCAGCTTTACGGCGCCGAGATCGGGCGCGACAATCACCATGTCGCTCGTCGTCTGTACGGCGCCGGCGAGCAGAGCGGCCGCGCTCAGATGTTCGAGCGGAATGTGGAAGAACCCTTCGATGGCCGGCGCATGCAGATCGACGGCGATCACGCGCGCGAAGCCGGCCGATTCGATGAGCGAGGCGATGACGCGCGCGCCGACCGGCGTGCGGCCCGCTACGCGCCGGTCCTGACGTGCGTATCCGAAGTACGGCACGACGGCCGTCAGCCGCGCCGCGCCGGCGCGCCGGCATGCGTCGGCCAGGAAGAGCAGCTCCATCACGTGCTCATCCACGGGCGGGCTTGTCGGCTGAATCAGATAGACGTCGTGACCGCGCACGGTGGCCTCGATGTCCACGTGCAGCTCGCCGTCCTCGAAACGCCGATCGATCCGCGCGCAGGGCTCGACGCCGAGCTTCTCCCCGATACTGTTCGCGAGCGGGATGTTCGAAGATCCGGCAATGATGTTGAGCGTCATGGCGGTCGATTGGCAAGACAGCAAGCGGCGTGCCCGCGGCGGCACGGGCGTTGCTTGAGTCATCACCGGAGAGAGCCGTCATGTCATTCGAAAATCGCGCACAGGCTGCAGCGCTGCTGGCGCGCCGGCTGAAGAAGTACGACGGCCGGCATCCGCTCGTGCTGGCGATTCCCCGCGGCGCCGTGCCGATGGGGAAGATCGTGGCCGAAGCCCTGGAGGGCGAGCTTGACGTCGTGCTCGTTCGCAAGCTGCGCGCGCCGTTCAATCCGGAGCTCGCGATTGGGTCGATTGACGAGACCGGCACGACGTATCTGGATCCTGACGCCAGAACACTGTGGGATCAGCCCTACCTCGACAGCGAGATACAGACGCAGCTCGAGACGCTTCGCCGCCGTCGTCAGATGTACGAGCCGGCAGGATCGCCGATTGACGCCGCCGGCCGTATCGCGATCGTCCTCGACGACGGGATCGCGACGGGGTCGACGATGATTGCCGCGCTGAGAGCCGTGCGGGCGCGGCGCCCGCTGACGCTCGTCGCCGCGACGGCCGTCGCGTCCCCGGAGGCGCTGCGGCTCATTCGCCGCGAGGCTGACGAAGTCGTGTGCGTCGAGACGCCGCCCGTGCTGTATGCGATCGGAGAGTTCTTCGGCGATTTCGCCCAGGTGTCCGACGACGAGGTCGTGGCGACGCTCCGCGAGGCGCGGCAGCCGCACGCGGTTCGTGGCGCCTGAGTCGTCACCCGAGGAATTTCACAGTGCTCGCCTGCGGCCCCTTGTCGCCGGCTTCTTCGACGAACGACACGGGGCTGCCGACGGCCAGACGGTCGAAGGCGTCCTTGAGCACGCTGCTCTTCTGGAAATACACCTCGTGTCCGTCTTCGGCCTCGATGTAACCGTATTCGTCGACGGGGAACAGCTGTGCGACGACGCCGACGGGCTGTCGCACGTCGGTTTTCACGTCGCCCCGCTGACGCCGGCCGTAGTCCTGCAGCCGGCGGCGCGCGATGTCGAACGCCTCGCGCACGGCGACCACCGCGTGTTTGCGTTCAGGGTGGGGTTCGGCGCGCTGCGTGAGTTCCTCCGCGTCGAGGTCCTGCCCCGTTGCGTGCAGGCTCGCGTCGTGCGCGACGACGATTTCGCCGCCAGGCACCGTGAGATCGATTCGCACGTGGTAGTGGTTGCCGCGCTCGTGGTGGCGCTGGGTAAACTCGACGAGCACCCGGCAGCCCATGATCGGCTGGTAATACTTCTCGAGCTTGTCGATGCGCTCGCGGATGGCGGCTTCGAGCCGGTCGGAACGATCGACACCGCGGAACGTGATGAGTGGTGGCAGCATGATGTTTACATCACCGACACTTGGGCTGACGAGCAACGCTGCACATGAGCGAGCACTCGCGCGATGCGTTCGCTTTCCCGATCGGCAATCGCGGCGAGCGCAGGAAACGCCGCGCGCCATTGTGGCTGGGCCGCCATCGGCGCGAGCGGCTCGCTGGCCAGCATCATCGTCTCCCCGTCGGCGAGCTCGTACAGCGCGATGCGCGTCGGCAGAAGGATTCCCGCGTCAAGGTGATGGCTGAGCGCCTCGAACGCGAGATCCGGCGACCACACCTCGAGGATCTCGTATTGACGGAAGAGGTGCCGCGCGTCCCGCATGAAGTGATCGCGCACATCGAATCGCGCGAGGACGAACAGTCCTGCCTCTCGAATCGCGCGATTGGCTTCGCCAAGCGCGGCCTCGAATCCAAGGTCAACAACGAACCGTCGCCCGTGATCTGGTGTGTAGTCATTCATGCATAGAATTTGGAGCAATGGGCATGCCTGACGAAAAGTCGGCAGCAGCCAACGCCTGGGAACACTTTCCGCATGGGGCCGATATCGGCGTGCGTGGAACCGGCGCAACCAAAGCGAAAGCGTTCGAGCAGGCGGCCGCCGCGCTGACGAGCGCCGTCACCGATCTGGACAGCGTGCGTGCGGACGTCGCCGTTCGGGTCACGTGCGAGGCGCCGGCCGACGACTTGCTGCTCGTCGACTGGTTGAACGCGCTGGTCTACGAGATGGCGACGCGCCGGATGCTGTTCCGCGCATTCGACGTCGTCATCGACGGATCGCATCTGGAGGCAACCGCCTATGGTGAACCTGTGGACAAAATCCGGCACGAGCCCGCGGTCGAGGTAAAGGGCGCGACGTATACGGCACTTCGCGTGGCGCGTCTGGACGACGGCCGCTGGCTCGCCCAGTGCGTGGTGGACGTGTAGGCGAGGGCTGAAGGCTGAAGGCTGAGGGCTGAGGGCTGAGGGCTGAGGGCTGGGGGCGGGAAATGGATCTGTCGTTGTTGACTCGCAAGTCCGACGTCGAATGGTGGATTGAACGCCATCCCGGCATGCGCGTGCCCGGCATCATTTACGCCAGCGAGACGCTGGTGAAGGACATGGACGCGAAAGTCTACGAGCAGGTCGCGAACGTCGCGACGCTGCGCGGGATCGAGCGCGCGTCGTATGCGATGCCCGATGCGCACTGGGGCTACGGGTTTCCGATCGGCGGCGTGGCCGCCTTCGACGCCGACCATGGCGGCGTCGTCTCGGCCGGCGGCGTCGGCTTCGACATCTCGTGCGGCGTGCGTCTCATCGGCACGGGCCTGACGACAGATGAGGTGGAGCCGCTGAAGAAACGCATCGCTGATGAGCTGTCGCGAAGCGTGCCGGCCGGCGTGGGCAGCGTCGGCCGCCTGCACCTCGACGACCGCGAGATGGACGCCATGCTCACGGGCGGCGCGCGCTGGGCCGTCGAGCGAGGCTACGGAACGAACGCCGATCTCGAACGCATCGAGGAACACGGCTGCATGGCCGGCGCGATGGCGGACGAAGTCTCCGGCCACGCGAAGAACCGCCAGCGCGACGAGATGGGCACGCTCGGATCCGGGAATCACTATCTCGAAGTGCAGCAGGTCGCGAAGATTTTCGACCCCGCCGTCGCCTCGGCCTTTCACCTTCGCGAGGGCGACGTCGTCATCAGCATTCACTGCGGATCGCGCGGCCTCGGCCATCAGATCGGGACCGAGTTCCTCAAGCGCATGGCCATCGAGGCGCCGACGTACGGGATCGACCTGCCCGATCGCGAGCTCGCGTGTGCGCCGATCGACTCACCGCTTGGCCAGGCGTACCTTGGCGCAATGCGGGCCGGAATCAACTGCGCGCTGGCCAACCGGCAGATCATCACGCATCTGGTGCGCGGCTCATTTCTGCGGCTCGCGCCGCGAGCGGAGCTGACGCTGCTGTACGACGTGTCGCACAACACGTGCAAGCTGGAATCGCATCAGATGGACGGCCGCACGAAACGGTTGTTCGTGCATCGCAAGGGCGCGACGCGCGCGTTCGGGCCAGGTCATCCGGATCTGCCGCCGGCGTTCGCGTCGATCGGCCAGCCCGTGCTCATCGGCGGGACGATGGGCACCGCGTCGTACGTGCTGGTGGGGACGAGCGAAGGGCTGACGCGATCGTTCGGGTCGTCGTGTCACGGCGCGGGCCGGAGCATGAGCCGTCATGCGGCAGCGAAGCAGTGGCAGGGCAGAAAGGTCGTCAACGAACTGGCGGCGCGAGGCATCCTCGTGCGAAGTCCGTCGCCGCGCGGCGTCGCTGAGGAAGCGCCTGGCGCGTACAAGGACGTGACCGAGGTCGTCGACGCCGCCGATCGCGCGGGCCTGTCACGAAAGGTCGCGAGACTCGAGCCGCTCGTCTGTGTGAAGGGCTAGCGGCATCTTCTTTGCGTAGTACAAAGCATGACTGCCAAAGAACCGTCAGCGCCGCTCCCCCAGGTGCCGCTTGGCCAGCTCGAACGATCGCTCATCGACGAGTACCTGCGGATGCGAGGACACGATCCGCACGCGCTTTCAGCATTGCCCGCGTCCGAACGCGACGCGCTGCTGAAGGACGCGTCCGTCTACGCGTCGTCGAAGCTGTGCGAAGTTGAATCACGCTCGCAATTTGTCCACAAACTGCACGACGCGATTGCGGACGTCCCGAAGGCGGGCAAGGCGTAGCGTCAGCGCGCCAGCAGATCGCCCCAGAAGTGCGCCAGCTTCAGAATGTCGATGGCGCCCGCCGGCTGGTCGGTTTCGGCGTGAGAGATGAGTGGTGTCACGAGCAGATGCACGGGCGCGTGGCCACGCAGCCGCCCGGCCAGACGCTGCGATTCCGAAGACGGAATGACGCTGTCGCTTCTGCCGTGCAGCAGAAACACGGGCGCGGACGGCAGCGGCGACAGGGCAGGGGACATCGCAGGGGCGCCGGCGCGGGCCGTGACGTGCGGTAAAAGCAGCGGTCCGAGGTGCGCGACGTCGCGGTCGTTGACATAGCCGAGCAGCGTGGCCGCCGGCTGCGGCAGCGTCTTCGCCAGCGCGCGCAGCGCGGCAAATTCGCGAGTGGCCTGCGGCTTGTCGACGCTGTCGAGATAAGACGCCCTCAGAAATCGCCGCACGGCATCGGTGAGCGGACCGACCTGCTCCCGCGGGACGAGATCTTCGGCGACGGTGAGCAGCACGACGGCGAGGCCGTAATCGTGCGGCAGCGGCGCCGTACGTTGCGGCGCCTCGGGATCGCTTCCGGTGGAGAAATACCGAAGGACGGTCGGCAGATCGTCGTGTCCGCCGAACGAAAACACGTACAACAGGCGATCGCGCAGCGACGGACGCCCGGCTGCGACGACGGCGAGCCCGCCGCTGAAGCTGATGCCCATCAGGCCTATGCGGCCGGCCGGTGCGAGTCCGGATTCGGTGGCAAGCCAGACGGCGGCGTCCTCTATGCGATCGGTCAGGAGCGGCGTGATCTCGAAGCGCGCCAGCTCCGGGATGTCCGGCGTGACGACGATGACGTCGGCTTCGGCCAGCTTCCGCGCGAGATCGACCAGCCGTGGCTCCTCGATGCCCGCGGGATGCAGGCCCGACACGAGCAGCGCCGTGTGCCGGGCGGAGTGGAGCGGCGTGTAGACGCGGGCGCGGACCGACGCGTGCCGGACGGGGATGGCGAGGAAGCGCTCCTCGATGGGCACCGTGTCGAGATCGGCGATCCGGCGAAGGATTCCCTGCCGATTCGCGGCGCGGAACACCAGCGACCATCCGTGGGTGTCGCGTCGCGCTTCCAGCCCAATCGCGAGGACCGCGACAACCGCGATGCCGACGGCCAGCCAGCGCCGCATACCTCAAGCAGACGCAAGTCAGGTGCCGGGTCTGCTCCCGGTTTTTGACGCAAGATAGGCCACGGCATCGTCGAGCGTATAGAGGCGCGGGTAGTCGGCCTCCGGAATATCGACACCCAGACGGCCGTGCAGCGCGAGGACGAAGTTGAGAAAGTCCATCGAGTCGATATCGAGCTGATCCCGGAAGCTGACACCGGGAACGATCGACGCGGGGTTGATCTCCGGCGCAATTTTGGAAAGCGCCTCGACGATCACCTTTCTGATCTCGTCCGGCGTCACAGCTTCTCCGGCGTCTGCAGCCAGCGGTCAACCGCGGTCAGAAACATCCCGCCGCGATGGCCGTCGGTCGCGCGATGATCGCCCGACAGCGTCGCCGTGACGAGCGGCCGCGCCTCGATTCCGCCGGCACCGGCCCACGGCCGGTTCGAGATCCTGCCGAAGCCCACGATGGCGACCTGGGGCGGGTAGATGATGGCGAATGCCGAGTCCACGCCCTGGTCGCCGAGATTGCTGATGGTGATCGTGGGATCCGAGAGCTCAGAGCTTCTCAGCGCACCGGCGCGGGCGCGCGCCACGAGATCCTGAAAATTCCGCATCAGCGCGGGGAGGGCGCTGTGATCGGCGTCGTGCAACGCCGGGGCGACAAGACCGCCGCCGCGAAGCGAGATCGCGCAGCCGATGTGGATGCCCGGACCTTTCCGAAACGCCCCGTCGACCCAATGGCCGTTGAGCTCGGGCACGTCACGAAGCGCGAGCGCCACGGCTTTGATCAGGAGGACCGCCGGGAGCATGCGCTCCGTCATCGACCGCTTCTCGTTCTCCGCGTGCAGCCACGCGAGCGCGGCGCTCATGTCGATCGTTGCCGACAGATAGTAGTGGGGGACGTCGCGCTTCGACCGCGCCATCGCCGCGGCGATCGCCGATCGCATGGCGGCGGCGCGGTCCACCGGCGCCGGCGCGGCCTGTGCCGCACGCTGCACATCGTCGTGCGTGATCGCGCCGCCTGAGCCCGTGCCCGTGACGCGCGCGAGATCGACGCCGAGATCGGCCGCGAGCTTCCGCGCCATCGGCGTCACACGCGCGCGGGCGGACGGCGGCGCGGGCGCTGCCGGCGTTACCGCGGGCCTTGGCATTCCCGCGGGCGTTGGCGTTGCCGCCGGCGTCACGATTGCGGCGGCCGGTCCCGTTCCGCGGATGTGGGCGAGAATCGTTCCGACCGGTACTTTGGCGCCGCGCTGGACGACGATCGTTTCGAGCACGCCGTCCTCGAACACTTCGATTTCGATCGCGCCTTTCTGCGTGTCCACCACGGCGACGATATCGCCGCGCTTGACCGGGTCGCCGGGATGCTTCAGCCACTCGACGAGCGTGCCGGCCTCCATGTCGGCCCCGAGCATGGGCATCAGGAAGTCGCTCACGATGTCCGGCTGCCTGTCGCCTGTCGTGCGGCTGCGGCGATCGCGGCGGGTTGCGGCAGCGCCGCGTCCTCGAGATGTTTGGGATAGGGAATGGGAACTTCCGCGCTGCACACGCGCGCCATCGGCGCGTCGAGGTCGTAGAACGCCTCTTCGGCAATGCGCGCCATGATCTCCGCCGACAGGCTGCCGCTCTTCCATCCTTCATCGACGACGACGACGCGGTGTGTCTTCTTCACCGACGCGATGACCGTGGGCATGTCGAGCGGACGAAGTGTGCGCAGGTCGATCACCTCCGCGTCGATCCCCTCGGCCGCCAGCGTCGTGGCGGCATCGAGCGTCTTGCCGAGCGTTCCGCCGTACGTGATGAGGCTCACGTCCTTGCCGGGCCTCCGCACCGCGGCATGATCGATGTCCACGGCTCCGGCATCGTCTGCCAGCGGCCCTTCGACGTTGTACAGCGTCTGGTGTTCGAAGATCAGCACGGGATCCGGATTGGTGAGTGCCGTCGGCAACATGCCGCGCGCGTCTTCAAGCGTCGCCGGCGCCAGGATGCGGATGCCAGGAATGTGCGCGTACCAGCCTTCGAGACTGTGGGCGTGCTGCGCGGCGAGCTGCCGTCCCGCGCCGGTCGCCATGCGGATGACCAGCGGCACGCTGAACTGTCCGCCCGACATGTGGCGAATTGTAGCCGCGTTGTTGACGATCTGATCGAGCGCCAGCAGGCTGAAGTTCACCGTCATGATTTCGACAATCGGGCGCATGCCGCCGAGCGCCGCGCCGATGCCGGCCCCGACGAAGGTCGATTCGGACAACGGCGTGTCACGAATCCGCTCGGGACCGAACTCGGCAAGCAGTCCTTTGCTCACCGCATAGGACCCGCCGTACTTGCCGACGTCCTCGCCCATCAGAAAGACACGCGGGTCCTTGAGGAGCGCCTCTCGAAGCGCCGCGCGGACGGCCTCACGATATGTCGTCATGGCCATGGCGTGTAGACGTCCTTCAGCAGGTCCTCCGTCGGCTCCCAGCCGGCGGCCTCGGCGAACTGCACGGCCAGATCGATCTCATCCGACACCGACGCCTCGATCGCGGCCAGTACCTGATCCGTTATGACGCCGTCCTGTCTGAGGCATGCCGTAAAGGTCGTGATCGGATCGCGCGCTTTCCAGGATTCGACCTCGGATTTGTCGCGATAGAGCTCCGCGTCGAACATCGAATGCGCGCGGAACCGATAGGTGCGGAACTCGAGGAACACGGGCCCCTCGCCGCGTCTGACGGCGTCCGCGGCCCGCTTCGCCGCCGCGTCCACAGCCAGCACGTCCATGCCGTCCACTGTCTCGGCCGGCATCAGATAGCTTCGCGCCTTCGCGGCGATGTCCACCTGCGACTGCGCGCGCTCGATGCGCGTGCCCATCGCGTAGAGGTTGTTCTCGCAGAGAAACAGCACGGGCAGTTTCCACAGCGCCGCCAGATTCAACGACTCATGAAATGCACCCTCGGCCACCGCGCCGTCTCCGAAGAAGCAGGCCGTGACTCGCGGCCGCTTCTGCATCTTGTCGGCGAGCGCGAGCCCGACGGCGATCGGGAGGCCGCCGCCGACGATGGCGTTGCCGCCGTAGAAGTGCGTGCCTGCGTCGAAGACGTGCATCGAGCCGCCGCGCCCTCGGCTGCAGCCCGGCTGCTTGCCATACATCTCCGCCATGAGACAGTCGGCGGGGATGCCGCGCGCCAGCGCATGCCCGTGCTCCCGGTACGTCGCGACGATGGCGTCGTCCTCGGTCAGCGCCTGCATGGCGCCGACGGCGACGGCTTCTTCACCGATATACAGATGCAGGAAGCCGCGGATCCTGCCCGCGCTGTACATCTCGGCGCATTTCTCTTCGAATCGCCGGATCCGCAGCATGTCGTGAAGCAGGCGCAGTCCGTGTTCGCGGCGCACGTGTTCGCTCACGAGGCCTCCAGTGTCGAGGTATCGCCCTCGGGCAGCCCGAGTTCCTGCGCCTTGAGCAGCCGGCGCATGATCTTGCCGGCGCGGTTCTTCGGAATCGACGGCCGGAAGTCGATCTCCTTCGGCGCGACGGCGGCGCCGAGGCGCGTGCGCGCGAAGCCGAGCAGCTCGAGCTTCAGGGCGTCGCTCTCCTCGTACCCCGGTTTCAGCGCCACGAAGGCCTTCACGACCTCGAGCGCAACGGGATCGGGCTTGCCGATGACGCCCGCTTCGGCCACGGCCGGGTGCTCGAGCAGCACGCTTTCGACTTCGAACGGCCCGATCAGATGTCCCGACGACTTGATCACGTCGTCGGCGCGTCCGATGAACCAGTAGTAGCCGTCGCGGTCGCGGCTGGCGAGATCGCCCGTCAGGTAGTAGCCGCCGGCGAAGCACTTGCGATAGCGCGCCTCGTCCGAGAGGTATCCGCGGAACATCGACGGCCATCCGGGACGCAGCGCGAGTTCGCCTTCCGTGTCCGGTGTGTCCACGACTTCGATCGTCGTGTCGCCGGTGCGGCGTACGATCGCGGCGTCGATGCCGGGAAGCGGCCGGCCCATCGATCCGGGCCGCACCTCCATCGCGGCGAAGTTGGCGATCATGATGCCGCCGGTTTCCGTCTGCCACCAGTTGTCGTGGAACGGCCGGCCGAACGCGTCCACGCCCCACACGACCGCTTCCGGATTGAGCGGCTCGCCGACGCTCGCGAGAAATCGCAGATCCGGAAAGGCATGCTGTCTGGCGGCTGCCGCGCCGACTTTCATCAACATGCGGATCGCCGTCGGTGCCGTGTACCACACCGTCACTTTCTCGGCCGCGAGGATCGAGTACCAGCGCTCGGCATCGAAGTCGGCTTCGTCGACGATGCTTGTGAGTCCGTGCGTGAGCGGCGCGATGATGCCGTACGACGTCCCGGTGACCCATCCCGGATCGGCCGTGCACCAGAACACGTCGTCTGGATGAAAGTCGAGGGCGAAATGTCCGGTGGCGTGGTGCGCGACAACGGCCTCGTGGACGTGGAGCGCGCCTTTCGGCTTGCCGGTGGTCCCGCTGGTGAAATGGAGCAGCGCCGCGTCTTCCGGATCGGTGGCGGGGATCGTGAAGCGGTTGGACGCGGCGGCCGTCAGGCTGCCCAGGTGGCGGACGCCCGCCAGCGCCTGCACGGACGATAAATCGCCGACGAGCAGGACGTGCTCGAGGCTCGGAAGCGCGCCGCGCAGCGCTTCGATCTTCCTGCGGTACAACGCATCCGTCGTCACGAGCACTCGGGCCCGGGCGATGTTGAGGCGGGACTGGATGGGTTCAGGACCGAAGGCCGAGAACAGCGGCGCGAACACGCTGCCGTTTTTCAGTGTGCCGAGTGCGGCGATGTAGAGCTCCGGAATCCGGCCCGCGAGGACGGCGACCGCGTCGCCTTTGCCGACCCCGAGGCTGTGCAGCACATTGGCGAAGCGGCTCGTTTCGTCGTGCAGATCGGCGTAGGTGAACTCGCGGCGGGCGCCGACTTTGGACAGCCATCGCAGGGCCACGCGATTGCGGCGTCCGCCCGCGGCATGACGATCCACGGCTTCGTGCGCGATGTTCAGGCCGCGGCCCTCCGGGAGCCCGTCGAGCTTGTTTCTCGCGGCTCGCCAGGAAAATTCCGCACACGTGCGCTGATAGTCGAGCAGATTGGGCGCGATCGGCCCTGTGGCTGGCGTCTTCGTAATCGGAGGCCAGCGGGTCGCAGCGGAAAGTGTTGTGGGCGTCATTGGTGCAGCAAAGGCCTGACGGAAAACCGGCACGACTTCTGGCTGCCCATCCCTGATTGGCTAATCAAAGTGCAAACGAGACGCCAGCGGCGCTGGCACATCCTGTGCTCCTTCTGAGGACGACGGCCGCTTTGAAGCGGGAAGACAGATGGTAGACAGAGAGAAGCAGGCGTCATACATCGCGTTGTGGGTCTTTGCGCTCGCCTTCGGCTGGATTGAAGCCGCCGCGGTCATGTATCTGCGGCAGACATCGCCCCAGGCGCCGGCCACCGTGGCCTTTGTGCAATTTCCGCTGATGTTGATCCCGCCACATATGGTGTCGGTGGAAATCGTGCGCGAAGCCTGCACGCTGCTTCTGCTCGGCGCGGCCGCCTGGCTGTCCGCGCGGCGCTGGGCGGATCGGATTGGCGCGTTCCTGCTGACGTTCGGCGTCTGGGATCTTGTGTATTACGCCGTGCTCAGGCTCGTCGTCGGATGGCCTCGGGCGCTCACGAACTGGGACATCCTGTTTCTGATTCCGCTGCCGTGGATCGCGCCGGTGTGGGCGCCGGTGACGTTGGCCGCGATCTTCGTCGTGACGGGTTCCTATCTGTTCTGGACGGCTCGGAAGCCGCGGCACTACGCCGCACGCGACGTTGCGATCGAGCTCGCGGCGGCAGGCACGATCGTCGCGGCCTTCCTGGTGGAATGGCGCGTCGTGTTCGCCACCGAGGTGCCGCAGCACTTTCCGCACTGGCTGTACTGGGCCGGCGTCATTCTCGGCACCGCCTGGTTCGTGCGCGCCGAACGGAGAAAGGTGCTTCGATGAAGACGCCCGCTGCACCGCCACCGCCCGCGAAACGTCCGTCGGCGTTGTTCACCATCCTGTATCTCGCCGGCACGGCGATTGTCATCGCCGTGCTGCTCGCGTTTCCGTCTCCGGCGTCGAAGACCATCGCGTACAGCGAATTCCGGCAGATGGTCAGGTCGGGGCAGGTGGCCGAGGTGGTGGTTGAGGAACACCGCATCCGCGGCACCACGAAAGGCGACGCGCGCACGTTCCAGACCACGCGAATCGACGATCCGCATCTGCTCGAAGAGCTCGATCAGTACGGCGTGAAGTTCACGGGAGAGATCGAATCCGGCTGGTGGAGAAATCTCGCGGAGTGGCTCCTTCCGTTGTTTGCGATCGTGCTGCTGTGGACGTTCGTGCTCGGACGGTTGAGTCCCGGCCGCGGGGCCATCGCGTTCGAACAGAGCCGCGCCAAGATCTACGCCGAAGACGACGTCAAGGTGAGTTTCGCGGACGTCGCCGGCATTGACGAGGCGACCGAGGAGCTCCGGGAAGTCGTCGAGTTTTTGCGGAACCCGAAGAAATATACGGACCTCGGCGGCCGCATTCCCAAAGGCGTGCTGCTTCTCGGACCGCCGGGAACCGGCAAGACGCTGCTGGCGCGCGCGGTGGCCGGCGAAGCCCACGTGCCGTTCTTCAGCCTGAGCGGGTCGGAGTTCGTCGAGATGTTCGTCGGCGTCGGCGCCGCCCGTGTCCGCGATCTGTTCGCGCAGGCGGAATTGCGCGCGCCCTGCATCATCTTCATCGACGAGCTCGACGCGCTCGGCAAGACACGCGTGCAGTCGCCGTTCGGCACGCACGAGGAACGCGAACAGACGCTGAACCAGCTGCTCGCCGAAATGGACGGCTTCGACCCGCGCAAGGGCGTGATCGTGATGGCGGCCACGAACCGGCCCGAGGTGCTCGATCCCGCGCTGCTCCGCGCCGGGCGGTTCGATCGGCAGATCGTCGTCGATCGCCCCGACGTGCAGGGCCGCGAAGCGATCCTTCGCCTCCATGCGCGATCGGTGAAGCTCGGCGCCGACGTGGACATCAAGGTCGTGGCCGCGCGCACGGCGGGATGTGCCGGCGCCGATCTCGCCAATCTCGTGAACGAAGCGACGCTGCTCGCCGCGCGCAAGAACCGGCCCGAGGTCACGATGGACGACTTCGAAGAGGCGATCGATCGGCTGCTGGCGGGGCTCAAGCGCAAGCGGGTCATGAGCGCGCACGAGCGCGAAATCATCGCATCCCACGAAGCCGGCCACGCCGTGGTGGCGTCGGTGCTGCCTGGCGTCGACCCCGTCCACAAGATCTCGATCGTCCAGCGCGGATACGAGGCGCTCGGCCACACGCTGCAGCTCCCGGCGGAAGAGCACTACCTGGTGACCCGGCAGGCGCTGCTCAACCAGCTCGCGGTGCTGCTCGGCGGACGCGCGGCCGAGGAGATCGTGTTTCAGGAAATCTCGACCGGCGCGCAGAACGATCTGCAGCGCGCCACCGATCTCGCGCGTTCGATGATCGCCGAATACGGCATGAGCGACACGCTCGGACCAGTCGCGTTCGGCCATCGCGGTCGTCCGAGGTTTCTCGACCTGCCCGGATTCGAACCCGAACCGTTCGCGCCGGACACCGCGCAGCAGATCGACGCCGAGATCAAACAGCTCGTCGTCGATGCGCATGCGCGCGCGCTCGGCATTCTCAACGAGCGGCGCGCGGTGCTGGACGCCGTGGCGCGCCAGTTGATCGAGCGCGAGGTCGTCGATGGCGCAGATGTGAGGGCGCTGCTCGCGGCGGGCGCGCCGTCCGCTCCGCGAGCCGCCTGACGAAAGGGAAGGCCGTGATGTGGATTGTCGTTGCCATCGGCTTCGGGATCATGGCGCTCGTGCACACGGCGCCGGCGCCGCTGCTTCTGGAGGCGATGGCCGGCGATCGCGCCGTCTGGCACATGCCGCGAACAGCGCCCCCGACCATCTATCTCACCTACGACGACGGTCCGAATCCGACGACAACGCCGGATCTGCTGGACGTGCTCGCGCGCGAACAGGTGCACGCCACGTTCTTCCTGATCGATCGCCATGTCACCGACGAGACCGCGCCGATCATCCGGCGCATGTTCGCCGAAGGCCACGCCGTTGGTCTCCACACGGCGACCCGTGCCGACATGCTCTGGTCGCCGTCCGAGCTGGCGCGCAGGCTGACCGATGCCGCGGATCGCATCGAGTCGCTGGCGGGTACGCGGCCGTGCCGCGTGTTCCGGCCGCACGCCGGATGGCGCACCGGCCAGATGTACCGCGGGCTGGAGCAGGCCGACTACCGGCTGATTGGCTGGGGCTGGATGCTGTGGGACTGGAACTGGTTCCGCTCGCGCACCGCCGACAGCATCGTGCGGCGCATCACCGCCCGCGCATCAGCCGGCGACATCGTCGTCATGCACGATGGCGACGAAAAGGCTCCGCGCAAAGACCAGCGCCAGACGGTGGACGGAACCGCGCGGTTGATTCCCGCCCTGCGCGCACGCGGATTCGCGTTCGGCACCGTGTGCCCGGCCGCGGACTGACTTACAGGTTGACGCGGTGGAGACGCTCCTCGACTTCTTCGATCGCTATGTCCGCGGCCCGGCGCAGGCGCTCGTGTACGACGATGGGTTCCGGCGGTGGGTGTACTCACACGATCAATTGCGCGCGACGGCGGCGGCGTTTGCGGCGCGGCTTGCGGGTGCGGGCGTGCAGCCCGGCGAACGCGTGATGATCTGGGGCGAGAGCCGGCCCGAGTGGGTGGCGGTGTTCTGGGGTTGCGTGCTGCGCGGAGTGGCCGTCGTCCCGGTCGATGCGTCGGCGTCGCGTGAGCTGATCGGGCGCATTCTCAACGTAGCCGGTCCGCGCGGCATCATCGTCGGCGATGCCGTTCAGCCCGGGCCGCTTCCGTCCTCGCTACTGGTCTGGCGACTGAGCGAAATCGACTGGAACGGGACGAGCGCGTCGTTGCCCGGCGTTCCTGCCACCCGCGAGACCGTCGCCGAAATCGTCTTCACGTCGGGCACGACCGGTGAGCCGAAGGGTGTCGTCATCACGCACCAGAACATCCTCGCGAACATCACTCCCATCGAGCATGAAGTTGCCGCCTACCGGCGCTATCTCTGGCCGTTCCGTCCAATCCGCTTTCTCGGTCTGCTGCCGCTGAGCCACATGTTCGGCCAGGCCCTGACGGTCTTCTTTCCACCGCTCGTGGGGGCCGCCGCGGTTTTCATGAAGGGCTACAACCCCGATCGGATCATCGAGATGGCCAGGCGGCACCGCATCACGCTCATCGTGACCGTCCCTCGTGTGCTCGAACTGCTCCGCAATCGCGTTCAGCATGTGGCGCCGTCCCTCGCGGCGCCGTTTCCCGCCGCGCGCGCGCTGGCGGCGCGAATGTGGCACGGCCGCGGCGCGCGCCGTCTGCTCGGATGGAGATGCTGCGGCTTCGTTGTCGGCGGCGCGCCGCTCGACGAGGAGCTGGAGGCCTTCTGGCGGGGGCTCGGGTTCGCCGTCGTTCAAGGCTACGGTCTGACCGAGACCGCGCCCATCATCGCGTGGAATCACCCCTTCAGGATTCAGCCCGGCACGGTCGGCCGGCCGATCGCCGGCGTCGATGTCCGGCTCGCGCCGGACGGCGAGATTCTGGTGAAGGGGCCGGTGGTGACGCCCGGGTACGTCGGCGCATCCGAAGAAGACACACGGACAGCGTTCGAGGACGGATGGCTGCGTACGGGCGATATCGGCGCCTTCGACGGTTCGGGGCATCTCCTCATCCGGGGCCGGAAGAAAGACCTCATCGCGACGGCCGAAGGGCTCAAGGTGTTTCCGGAGGACGTCGAGCGGATTCTCGAGCACGTCGCTGGTGTCCGCGAAGCCGCAGTGATCGGGCGCCGTGCCGACCACGCCGAGCGTGTTCACGCCGTGCTCGCGCTCGACGCCGGCGTCGATCCCGAAGCCGTCCTGCGCGACGTCAACGCGCAGTTGGAGAGTCACCAGCGAATCCAGAGTTTCTCCGTGTGGACTGGCGATCCGCTTCCACGCACCGAGCCGATGCGCAAACTGAAGCGCTACGCGATTCGGCGGTGGGTCGAAGAGGGCGAGCAGGCCGCCGTCACACCGGCGCCGGCGCCACACGACGACATCGAACGGCTCCTGTCCAGATACGCGAAGGGCCGCGCCCTCGAGCCGGCGATGACGCTCGACGAACTGGGGCTGACGTCGCTCGACAAAGTCGAGCTGATGATGTCGCTCGAGGAGGAGGGCCGCATGACCGTGAGCGAGGCGGCCATCGCCGAAGCCCGCACCGTCAGCGATCTTCGCCGTCTCGTGGAGCAGGGCGCCGGGCTCGGCGTGTCTGCCGAGGCGTTCCCGTTCCCATCCTGGAATCGACGGCGCGCCGTTCGATTCATCAGAAACATCAGCCAGCCCACGTGGGTTCTGCCGCTGGCCGGAATGTTTCTGCGTCTCCGCGTCGAAGGGCGCGAGCACCTGCGCGCGCTCAGCGGGCCGGTCATTTTTGCGGCCAACCATCAGAGCCACTTCGACACGCCGGCGATTCTGTCCGCGCTTCCTGCCCGCTGGCGCCGGGCAATCATGGTCGCCATGGCCAAGGAATATTTCGAGGCGCATTTCTTCCCCGAAAGGCACACGCTCCCGGACCGCGTGATGTCGAGCGCGATTTACTATCTCGTGGCGTTGTTCTTCGGCGCGTTTCCATTGCCACAGCAGGAACCCGGAGCGCGCGAGACGTTGCGGTACATCGGCGACGTGGTGACCGACGGCTTTTCGATTCTGATTTTTCCTGAGGGACTCCGCACCGAACGCGGAGAGATCAACGCGTTTCAGCCGGGCGTCGGACTTCTCGGCTCGAAGCTCCGGCTTCCCGTCGTCCCCGTGCGGCTCGAGGGTGTTGATCGTGTGCTGCATCACACGTGGCGCTGGCCTCGCCGGGGAACGGTCAGGATCACATTCGGCGCGCCTCTGCGGTTGAGCGGCGACGACTATGTGACGCTCGCCCGTCAGGTGCAGGACGCAGTCATCGCGTTGCAGCCTGCGGGGGCCTAGTGTGTCCAGGTGCGATCGGGCAGCGCGGGCTCGCCGGCGCGAAGGAACCAGCGGTCGAGTACCTGATGCCGGACGAACCACCGCGCGTCGAACAGCCACGGCGCGATCCTCGTCGCGAGCGCCGATTGCCACGAGGGCGTTTCGCGCGGCTCCGACTCCAGGCCAAACCGATCGCGAAGCTCACGTTCGTACGGCTGAAGGTTCGTCAGCGTGTAGCGGCCTTTCGCGGCCACGATTGTGTCCGCCGCGATCACGCCCGACTCGACTGCCGGCCTGATGCCTTCGCCGCTTGACGGGTAGGCGAGACCTGCAGCGTCGCCGGCGAGCAGCACGCCGGCGTCCACCACGCGCCGCCGCGGCGGCGCCGACACCAGATACGCATGCCCGCGCCAGCGCCACGACGCGCCGTCTGGAATCCTGTGCCGCGCGCGAAGAAACGTGACGAAGGCGGCCGTGGCTTTCGGGAGCGATCGTTGATCGAGGCGCCCGAGGCCGATGTTGAGATGACGCTCTTTCCGGAAGCACCAGCCGTAGCCCTTGAGATCCGGACAGAAGTACAGCTCCGGCGTTTCAGGATGTGTGGCCCACGCCGCCTGCGCGTCTTCAACCGGGAATTCGGTTTCCTGCGCCACGACGACCGGAGCGTTCGCGATCGCCGGATTGAGCCGCCGCGCGACCGGGCAGAAATGGCCGCCGGCCCCGACGAGCATCGGCGCGGCGATGCGCTCGTTGACAATCCACGAGTGACCGTCGTGACGGATGCCCGTGATCTCCGCGCCGAGCTCGAGACGCGCGCCGGATCGCTCGAGCAGATAGTGATCGAACTCGCACCGGCGGATGCCGAAGCTGACCGGCCGGCCGTAGCGGATCTCGACGTCATGATCACGATCGATCAGGCCCGCCCGAAAGCCGGTGATTGGCTGAAATGTCCGGCCGCGGCGGTACTCGTCGACGTCGAGCGCGGCGGTCGCGATGACTTGCGGCGTGATCCATCCGGCGCAGACTTTGTCGCGCGGAAACCGCGCGCGGTCCATGACGATGACGTCGAGGCCGGCCCGGCGGAGCGCCCACGCGCACGTCGCGCCCGCGGGTCCTCCGCCGGCGATGATGACGTCCGCCGTGGTCAAGGCGCCCATCGCGTGCTAGGCGCGCGTCCAGGGCGCCCGGTTGCTGTCGCCGCGGGCGAAGACGATCTGAAACAACTGCATCCAGCCGGTCGTGAAGGCCGCCTGCGAGCCGGCCAGATACAGATCCCAGGCACGGACAAAGGTGGCGTTCGACATGCGCGTCACATTTGCGGCCTCGCCGTTGAACCGGCGCCGCCACTGCTCGAGCGTCTTCGCGTAGTGCATGCGCAGGTTCTCGACGTCGAGCACCGACAGATTGCGCGGCTCGAGAATGCCTTCGGCGACCTCGCGCAGCGCGGGCGGATACGCGCCGGGAAAAATGCGCTTGCGGATCCACGGATTGAGCGGCGTCGGCTGATTGCGGCCGATGAAGTGCAGCAGGCCGCGGCCGTCTGGGCCGAGCGTGCGATCGATCACGCGGCCAAAAGTGGGGAAGTCGGCGAGGCCGACGTGTTCGAGCATGCCGACGGACACGAACGCGTCATACGTCCCTCGCAGATTTCGGTAGTCGTCGTCCACGAACTCGACGCGATCGGTGAGGCCTTCCTGCGCAGCCCGATCGCGCGCATAGGCAATCTGCTCGGACGAGATATTGAATGCCCTGACCGTGACGCCGTAATGCTTCGCCATGTGAAGCGCGAGGGATCCCCATCCGCAGCCGGCTTCCGCGACGCGCTCGCCGGGCTGAAGACGGAGCTTCCGGCAGACGCGGTCCATCTTCGCGACCTGTGCGTCCTCGAGCGTCGCATCAGGCGCCGGGAAGTACGCGCACGAGTACAGCATCTCGCGATCCAGCCACAGCCGGTAGAAATCGTTGCCGAGGTCGTAGTGGTGATGGACGTTGTCCTTGGCCTGCTGTACGCCGTTCGACCGCTGCCAGAGCCACCACGGGCGCGTCCTCGTTCCGCGCAGCGCGCGATAGATCGTCTCGAGCAGCGCGACGAGATCGCCGCGGATCTCGACGGCGCCGAACATGTACGCCTCGCCGAAATTCAGCTCCGGATCCCAGACCCAGCTGAAGAGCGCTTTGCGGTTCTTGAAGACGATGGTCGCGACGGAGGGCTCGGCGGGCGGCGCATTCTCGAAGCCGTCCCACAGGACGAAGCGAATCGGCGCCGAGCCGATCGATGCGCGAATCCGCCGCAGCGCCCAGCGGTCGAGCGTTGTGGAGGCGGCGGAAATGCCGTCACTCGAAAATGTCTGATGTCCTGTGGCGACGTCTGCTCTCACACGGCCTCCGGTGCCTGGTCATCGCCTGTCACCTTAGCAGATCGACCCGCACCGCGCGGACTTTTTCGGGGGCCCTGCGGAAATGTCGGCGCGACATGCGGGCACCGCCCTTGCTGTGACAGCGATCCAGGGGCAGTCCGTGCACGCAGCCGTGATTCTCGCGATGCTGGTCACGCTTCATGTCGTCTCTTCGCCTGGTCGCCGGGACGATTTGACGCGCAGCTTCAGCCCGCGCCAGATCGAGCTGCTCGAGAAACTCAATCGCGCGGACAGGGAGGCGCTGGCGCGGTTGCGCCGCTTGGTCGTGCCCGATCAGTGGCGTGACGATGAACTCGCTTACAGTCCCCTGCCGGACAAGTACCCGGCGGCGGAGATCTACCCGAAGTGGCTCGTCGTCGTACAGTCGCACCAGGTGTTCGGCGCGTACGAATCCGGTCGGCTCGTCCGGTGGGGTCCGGTCAGTTCGGGGCGGAAGTCTGCGCCGACGCCGTCAGGACAGTTCCATCTGAACTGGCGATCCAAGGGCCGGCAGAGCACGATCGACCCTGATTGGTTCATGCCCTGGTACTTCAATTTCGAAAACTTTCTCGGACTGTCTCTGCATCAGTATTCGCTGCCGGGAACGCCGTCGAGCCACTCGTGCATTCGCCTGCTCGAGCGCGATGCGGTCTGGCTGTTCAGCTGGGGTGTCCCGTGGACGCTCGACGCCGCGGGCCGTGTCGAGATCCAGCAGGGCACGCCGCTGCTCATCGTCGGGCGATACGATTTCGAGCGGCCGCCGCCGTGGCTGGATGCCGCGATGATGTCGGTTGAGTTGCCGTTAGACGCAGATGGCCTTCAATGATTTCCGGCATCATCGACGACTCTGCCACGACCACACTCGATAGAACAATGACGACATGCCTACGTCCGTGCGGAGTGCGTTGCAGAAAAATTGCATCAGGCGGCGAAGATTCATCTTGAATGATCAGTCTGCCTCTGAAAATATGGGCCTGCACGCACGAGAATGTCCCTTGGCACTTCGGCACGGCTCATCCATATGAGCGAGGTCGTCATGCAACAGATTCTTGAACGTCTCCGTGCCGAATTTCTCGAGATGCCAGGGCTCCGACTGACAGTCGAACAGATTCATCGTCTCTGCGGCGTCGAGCAGCCGATGTGTTCGGCGGTGCTCGACGCGCTTGTCCGCGAGCGGTTTCTCTGCGTGAAGCCGGATGGCACATATGCCAGGCTCACTGATGGGCTGCCACGACCTCGTCCGGCCAAGGCCGATATCGCCGTTCCGACAACAAAAGGAAACTGGACGGCTTCGTCGCGAAGCTGACAGATTTCCGGCAATCCCGCGGCCGTCATGCCGAGGTCACGGCGATCTTCGTCGGTGTCTGTTTTTTCGCGACAGAAACACGGATGCGCAACAGCCCATCCTTGTATTCGGCGTGGACCTGGCGTGGATCCACCTTCTCCGGGAAATGAATGGATCGGAACAGCTCGCCGCTCTTGAACTCGCAGAGCTGCACATCGCCTTCACTTGAAGCATGCTGGTGATGGACGGGGGCCTTGATGAGCAGATCTTCTGGCGAGATCTGCACCTCGAGGTCTTTCGCCGGCACGCCTGCTGTCGCCGCAAGCACTTCGTATTCGCCGTCCTTGCGACGCAGTTCGACCGCCGGCTTCCACACAAGCTGGCGTTCCGCCGTGAGCCAATCGGCAACCGCACTGCTGATTCCTGATCTGTTGTTCCTGAACAGCTCGTACGCGCGTTCGCCGATCACGTGATTGAGCCGTTCGATTTCGCTGAGAATCGTGTCCTTCGTGCGCACCGCTATGCCGTTCTTGAACATGATCGTTCTCCCTTCCAGGTGTCGATGGTGATGGCTGTTACTTCTTCCAGGAGAGAATCTCCGGCTCCTTGCGAGGAACGGCCGAAGTGCCGCCTGACGGCACGCCCACGATGATCGGGGCAATCGGTGTCACGTCAGCGGGAATGCCGAGTTCGGCTTTGATGTCAGGCGTGTTCAATGCCGGCACCGCCGATCCGATGCAGCATGTCCCCAAGCCGAGCGCGCACGCCGCCAGCATCAGGTTCTCCGCTGCCAGCCAGCAGTCGGCGACGACGAAGGGCCCCATCGGCTTCGCGCAAATCACGATCAACGTGCTCGCGCCATAGAAGATTGAAAACGCCGGATCCGCGAGCCGCGCGGCGAAGTCAGCCGTCGTCCTCGGGTCGTGCAGGTGCTGGTACTTCGCGGCGTCCTTGATCCAGCTCGCCTTCGCGCGGTCGGAATACCTCTTCAGCATCTCCTCATCCTGGATGACCACGAACGCCCACGGCTCCATGTGCATTGCCGTTGGCGCTTCGACGGCTGCGTCCAGCAGAGCTCGAACCGTACCGTCGTCGAGTGTCCGGCGGGCGAAGGCGCGCACCGAGCGCCGCGTGAAGATTGCGTCAAGTGCACTGAGGGGAGTCTCGATCAGCTGGCTCATGCTGATTACTTATTAGCAACCTGCATGCCCTTGCCCTTGCAGCACGACCGACGCTATCTCGTCATCCATGACGGGCACGCCATTTGCTCCTCTGTCGTACGGAGGTGCGTAATGATGCACACATCAGTGTGGTGGCATCGCCCCTGGGTGCTGACCATGGAAAACGTGCTCGGACACCTCGCGGCCATTGTCCTCGGGTTCGTGATGATGGTGGTGGGTCTCGGTTTGGGCGTGACAATGATCATGCTGCCGGTTGGACTTGTGATCGGCTTGAGTGGCGCTGCGATCTTCATCGGAGGGTGTTTCGCGCACATCACACCGGAAGCGTGAGGTCGTCATGATGACGCAATTCAAACGCATCCTGTGTCCCGTTGATTTCTCGGAGGCGTCCCGCCATGCCACCGATCATGCGATTGCGATCGCCGGCTGGTATGGCTCGCACATCACCGCGCTGCATGTGCTGCAGCAGCCGTTCGTGTTCGAACCGCCGATTCTCTTTGCCGAGCGCGGCGGCCTCGAGGCGCTGCCCGCAAGTCGCGAGCAGGTCTGGGCGCGGCTGAACGACTGGATGAAGCCGGCCACCGCCGTGCTCGTGCCGTGGGACACGCGCCTCGATGAGGGCGCGCCGGCGGACTGCGTGCTGCAGTACGCGCGATTCCTGCCCGCGGATCTGATCGTCATCGGCAGCCACGGCAGAAGCGGGTTCGAGCACCTCGTGCTCGGCTCGGTGACGGAGAAGGTGCTGCGTAACGCGAACTGTCCGGTGCTCACCGTGCCGCCGCGCGCGGCCACGGCGTCGAAGCTGCCGTTCAAGCGCCTGCTGTGCCCGATCGACTTCTCGCCGCCGTCCATCGAAGCGCTGAAGGTCGCGCTCTCGCTTGCTGAGGAAGCCGACGCCGAGCTGACGGTCCTCAACGTCATCGACTGGCCCGACGACGACACATTCCTGGTCGAGACGTTCGACTCGCCTGAGATGCGGCGGCAGCTCGAAGCGCAGACCGCCCGCCGCGTCGATGCACTGATTCCTGACGACGCACGCGTCTGGAGCCGGCCGTCGGCCAAGGCCGCCATCGGCAAGGCGTATCAGGAAATTATCGCCACGGCCGGCAGCACGGCCGCCGATCTCATCGTCATCGGCGTCCACGGCCGGAACGCCCTCGACCTCACGCTTTTTGGATCGACGACAAATCAGGTGGTGCGCCGCGCGTCGTGCCCCGTCCTGACGATTCGATCGACGCAGTACACGCGCTGACAGAGGAGGTTGTTATGACACGAGTAAGGTTACTGTGGGCGCTGTGTGGTGTCGCCGTCGTGGCGGCCCTCACTGCGGGCGCCGCACTGGCGCAACCATCCGACAAACGCACGGTGTTCACGTTCAACCGGCCGATTGCGCTGCCGGGCGTGACGCTGCCCGCCGGTGACTACATGTTCCGGCTCGTCGACACTGAGAGCACCCGGAAGGTGATTCAGGTGTTGAGCGGAGACGGCAAGAAGCCGTACGCGATGCTGCACACGATCCCCGACGTCCGCGTCGAGGCGAGCAACGATCCGGAAGTGCGGTTCATGGAAACGGCGAAAGGCCATCCGTCGCCAGTGAAGACCTGGTGGTACCCCGGCGAACGCATCGGGTATGAATTCATCTACCCGAAGGAACAGGCGCGTCTGCTCGCGAAGGAAAGCACCTCGCCTGTGCTGACCACCAAAGTCGAAACGACGAAGGTGGAAGAAACCAAAACGGCTGACCTCGAGCGGCTGACGCCGAAGGGCGAGGAACTCGCGGTGGTCGCACAACCGGAACCACAGCCTGTCGTGCCGACTGGCATCGCCCAGCAAGGCACGCTGGCGGAAGCCCGAACTCAACTGCCTGTCACTGCGACGCGCATCCCGGTCTATGGTCTGATCGGGCTCCTCGCCGTGGCGCTGGCCGGTGGACTGCGACTGTGGAGGGTCGCGCGCACGTGAAGCATCTCACTCTTCCGGCGGCTGTTGCGGCGCTCGGTCTTGCGAGCGCGACGGTTGGACTGGCGCAACAGTCGCCGGTGTTCAGTGCGAAGTCGGAGCTCGTGGTCCTGCACGTGCTGGTCAAGAATCGCGGCGGGGGGTACGTCAGCGGGCTCCAGGCGGGCGCTTTTCAGGTGTTCGAAGACGACCAGCCGCAGCCGGTTCAATTCTTCGCCGCAGAGGACACGCCCGTCACCGTCGGCCTGCTGATCGACAGCAGCGGCAGCATGCGCCCGGTGCGCGATCGCGTGATTGCGGCATCAAGTGCATTCGTCGAGTCGAGCAATCCACGGGATGAAGTCTTCGCGCTCGTGTTCGATGACGACGTGCGGGATGTTCTCGATCCGTCGACGCCGTTCACGAGCGACGCCGCCGTGCTGAGGCGCGCCCTGGCGAATGTGTTCATGCCCGCGGGCCGCACGGCCTTGTACGATGCCGTGGCCCACGGGCTGCGATATGTCCGGAACGGATCGCGCGAGCGGCGGGTGCTCGTCGTCCTGAGCGACGGCGGAGATAACGCCAGCCACGCCGACTTCAGCGGCGTGCTGATTTCGACGCAGGCGTCGAACGCGGCCATCTATACGGTGGCCCTGATCGATCCGTCGGACACGGACGCGGATCCCGGGAAGCTGGCGAAGCTTGCCGCAACGAGCGGCGGCGCGGCGTTCGAACCGCGTAACGTCGCCGGCGTCGAGCGCGCCTTTCAGCAGATTGCCCGCGACATCCGGCAGAGCTATGCGATCGGGTACGAGCCTCCGGGCGGGCGCCCCGGCTTCCATCGCCTTCGTGTCGAGGTCCGCTCACCGAACGGCCATAAGCTGGTGACGCGCACGCGCGAGGGCTACCATGCGTCATGACCGGCTCTCCCGACTGGCTCGCATACTCGAGTGGACGCTGCTGGCCATCGGCGTCGCGTGCCTCGCGAGCTACGGCTGGCTGACGTATCAGATTCGGCGCGTCGAGTCCGACAACCGCAGCGCGGTGACGCGCATGCTCGCGGAACGCGAGCGTGCGCGCGCGGCGAAAGAGCCCGCAGGCCTGCAGCCCTCGGCGATCCCTGAGGCCAGTCCCGATTCCGGCCTGATTGGCCAGATCGACATCCCGCGGCTGCATGTCTCCGCCGCGGTGAAATTTGGCGACGATCCGGATGCGCTGAAGGGGGCTGTGGGCTATCTGCCGGATACCGCGCCGCCGTGGGAGCAGGGCAACAGCGTGCTGGCGGCGCATCGCGACGGCCTGTTCAGAGCGCTTGCGAAAATTCGCGCGGGCGATGAGATATCGCTGTCCACGCGGCACGGCGACTTCCAGTACCGCGTGAGCCGAACGTTCATTGTGAATCCAACCGATGTGTGGGTGCTCGAGGCGTCGCCGGACGTCGATCTCACGCTGATTACGTGTTATCCCTTTGTGTTCGTCGGGCACGCACCGCAGCGCTTCGTGGTGCGTGCCCGGAAGGTCGACCTACGCAGTGTGCGGCCAGGTCCTGACGTTGAACGCGAGGGCGACGAATAGCGCGCCGGAGACCACCGCGTAAACGCCCACGGTCCGCATGAACGTCGTCACTTCAGACGACGCCAGCGCCGCGGCCAGCACGCCGAGCCCGATCGTCAGCAGCCCGCTGACGCCGAGGAGCCATTCACCCTTCTGAATGGCGCGGCTGATCGACTTCCGCAGGCCATACACGCCCGCCAGTTCGAGCCCGCCGGTCACCAGGGCCCACGCCACGATGAAGTAGACGATCATCACGCGCGCGGTCGCGGGCATGACGAATACGAGGAGCGCGATCGCGGCGCCCACCACGCCTTCACAGAACAGCGTCAGCCAGTTGAGCGCGATGGCGGCGCCCATGGTGAAAAATCCATCGGCCAGCGCGAAAATTCCGAAGAGCGAAACGAGGTAGGTCAGGGTGAGGTGCGGCTGCAGAAACGCCATAATCCCGAATAAAACGGCTACGACGCCCCTTACCGCGAGAATCCACCAGCGGTTAATCAGGTAGTCCAGCATGGAAGCCTCCGCGTCAGGAAGAGCAAAAGATGGGCCGGGCGACGCGAGCTGACAACGGCGGGACTGCCGGAAATCCGGCGGCTAGATGCCCGCGACGCGCATCATTTCGGACACGGTCGTGTCGCCGCGCAGGACCTTCTCGATGGCAGCTTCACGCAGCGTGCGCATGCCTTCGCTGCGCGCGCCTTCGAAGAGCTCGATTGACGAGCTCTGGCGGCCGATCAGGCTGCGGACTTTTTCGGAGATCGGCATGATCTGGAAGATGCCGTCGCGTCCCACGTAGCCCGTCTGGCGGCAGTGCAGGCAGCCCGCGCCTTTCATCAGCGCGCGACCCTGCAGCTCGTCGAGCGTCATGCCCAGGCCATTCGCCATTTCGATGGTCGGCTCGACCGGCTGCTTGCAGTGCCGGCAGTTCACGCGCACGAGGCGCTGCGCGATGATGCCGATGACCGTCGACAGAATCAGGAAGTGCGGGACGCCGAGATCGAGCAGCCGCGTGACCGACGAGGGCGCGTCGTTGGTGTGCAGCGTCGAGAGCACCAGGTGCCCGGTGAGGGCGGCCTGCACGGCGTACTGCGCGGTCTCGGCATCGCGGATCTCGCCGACCATGATGATGTCGGGATCCTGCCGCAGCACGGTGCGCAGGGCGTTGGCAAACGTCAGGTCGATGTTCGGGCGCACCGCGACCTGGTTGAACTCGTCGTGCACCATTTCGATCGGATCTTCGATCGTGATGATGTTGAGCTCGGGCTTCGCCAGATGCTTGAGCGTCGAATAGAGCGTCGTCGTCTTGCCGCTGCCCGTGGGCCCGGTGACGAGGATGATGCCGTGGGCGCGGCCGAGAAACTGCCGGAAGATGGGGAAGTCGGTCTCGGAGAAACCGAGCTGGTCGATTCCCTTCACCAGCACGTCCGGATCGAAGATGCGCAGCACCGCCTTCTCGCCGAACGCCGTCGGCATCGTCGACACGCGGAGCTCGATTTCGCGTCCGTTCTGTTCGCGCTTGATGCGGCCGTCCTGCGGCCTGCGTTTTTCGGCGATGTTGCAGCCGGAGAGCAGCTTGATGCGGGACACGATCGCCTGATACACGACTTTCGGCACGACGTGCACGTCGTGCAGCATGCCGTCGATGCGCAGCCGGACGAGCGTGACGCTGCGCTTCGGCTCGAAGTGGATGTCCGATGCGCGCTGTTCGAACGCGTACGTGAGTAGGTGGTCGAGCGCTTTGACGACGGGCGCCGCCGCCGGATCGAGCTCCTGATCCTCCGACGAAAGATATTCCTGGTTGCCGAGGCCGAGCGCGGGCAGCCACTGCGCCGACAGCTGCTTCTCCGCGGTCTTCAGGCTCGACCCGAGCTCGTAGAAGCTCTTGAGGATCGCCTCGATGTCGGACTGCGTCGCGACCACGCGCTCGATCCCGCGCAGGCCCGTCACGCGCTTGATGTCCTCGATCGGGAACGCCGCGAAGGGATCGTGGACGGCGACCGTGAGCTTCTCGTCGGTTTTCGCAATCGCGACCAGGCCATGCTTGCGTGAGAACGGGCCCGACAGCGCGCCGGTGACGACGTCCAGATCGAGCTCGAGCGGATTGAGCTTGACGAATCTCAGGTTGGCGAAGCCGGCGACAGACTCGCTGATCTGCGGCTCCGACGCGAGGCCGAGATCCTGGACGGTCTGCACGATCGTCGCGCCCGTGCTGCGCGCCTGGCGACGCACGCGTTCGGCCTGTTCGCGGGTGAGCGTATGACGAAAGACGAGAATCTGAAGAAGATCGCTGCTGTCGTGCGGGCCGGTCGAACGGCTGCCGGCGGCTGCCGGCGGCGTTCCGGTCTTCATTTGCCGCAATTGAACAACTGAACGAACAGGTTGGGCTGGTTACCGGCGCCCGACTTCGCCGTGGCCGTGTTGCCCTTGCTGTCGGTCACCGTGAGTGTCACATCGAGCGGGTTCAACGCGCCTTCATCTGTCGTCCCGCCGTTGGCAATGCCGCACGTGTCGCTGAACGACAGGTCTGGGGTCGAGGCCGTCGCGTTAATCACCTTCACCGTGGCGTAGGTGTACTGCACCGTCCATGCATACGTCACGATCGGGTTCGTGCCCGAGGAAAAGGACGTCGACCGCAGCGTGCACGTGTTCGCCGCGCCGCTGCTGCGGAACTGGCAGACGTTCGTGGCGCCCGTCGTTTGTCCAGGGTCGAACAGATTGAATGCAGCGAACACGCCGGCATCCTGCGTGACGGTGACCGTCTGGCCGCCGATCGTCACCGTGCCGGTTCGCGCCGGACCATTGTTTGCCGCCGCCGTGATGACGACAGTGCCGTTGCCGGTCGCCGTTGCCTGCACCGTCAGGAACGACGAGTTGCTCGTGGCTGCCCATCCGCAGTTCGAGGCGGCCGTGACGCCAACGTTGGCCGTACCGCCGCCGCTGTTGATTTTGACGCTGGTCGTCGAGAGCGTGACCGCGCATCCTGTGGGCGCCTGCACCGTGGCTGCCGCCTGCGTGAAGTTGACCACGCTGCCGTTGATCGAGATGCTCGCCGACCGGGCCGTGCCCGTGTTGGCCGCGATGCTGTACGCCACCGAGCCGTTGCCTGTGCCCGATGCGCCGGATGAGATGGTCAGGAAGCTCGCGCTGCTCACAGCCGTCCAGGAGCAGGCCGAGGCTGCGGTCACGGGAATCGTGCCCGTTGTGCCGGCGGCGCTCACGTCTGTGGTAACGGTGCCGAGGGTGACCGTGCACGACGACGCTGACGATGCCGACGGAGCAGTGGTGCTCTTGGAGCACGCGGCCGCTGCCAGGGCCACTGCGGCCGACATCACAAAAGCCAGCAGCAGGCGGGGGAGCTTCATAAGTCGTAGATTTTAGCAGCAGATAGGCGGATTCCGCCCGGCGTCTGCGAGGGAAGATCTGCGCCGGGACACGCCAATCCGGTACGATACCGACCGTGAAGTTGAAGGACGTGCCGCGGGCACTGGGCTTTCGACGGCCGCCGCGTGAATATCCGGCGGACGTGTCCGACGTGACGCTGGCCGGCGGGACGATCCGTTTCGCGCGCTGGCTGCATCCTGGCGAAAGTCATAAGACGGTCACACAGGAAAGCGTCGATGCGTTGCGCGGTTTCCTGCGTGAGGGGGACGTCGCCATCGACATCGGCGCGCACACCGGCGACTCCACGATGCCTGTCGCCCTTGCGGTGGGCCGGACGGGAACCGTGTTCGCGCTCGAGCCGAATCCGTACGTCTTCAGGGTCCTCGCGCTGAACGCGACGCTGAATCCAGCGTCGACTCATATCGTGCCGTTGATGTTTGCGGCCATGCCGGCCGACGGCGAATTCGAATTCGAGTACTCGGACGAGGGGTACTGCAACGGCGGATTCCATCAAGCGGTCAGCGCGTGGACGCACGGACACTTTTCGAAGCTGCGCGTGCAGGGCCGAAACCTGATGGGCTATCTGCGGGCGAACGCGCCGGAGGCGCTGCCGAAGGTCCGGTACATCAAGATCGACACGGAAGGCTTCGACCGCGCCGTCGCGAAGACGCTTGTGGACCTGCTGCGGGACTCACGACCGTTCCTCAAAACGGAAATCTACAAGCACATGCCCGCTGCCGAGCGGGAGGGCTACTTCGAGGATCTCCGTCAGCTTGGATATCGGCTGTACAAATGCGGCGAGGTTGAGTACCGTGGCGAAGCACTGCGCCAGGCCGCCGATCTGTCGAAGTGGCGGCACTTCGATGTGTTCGCGGTGCCGGAGGAGTTCGCCTAGGGATGTCCGTGATGGCCGGCCGGCGGGTAGCGCTGGCGCTGCTCCTCGTGCTGAATGTCGCGCTGTACAGCCTGTGGCTCGGCTACTCGCCGATCTACATGCACGATGCCGAAGTGCTCTTTGCGCTGCACGCGCGATCGATTGCGGCGACCCTGCGCGATTCGAACGGCACGTTTCTGCCGCTCTACTTCCACATGCCGTCGATCGGCGCGAACGTCTGGTTCCATCCGATGATCGTGTACCTGTCGGCGATCGTCCTGAAGATCCTGCCGTTCTCGGAATGGTCGGTGCGCTTTCCGAGCGTCGTGGTCGGCACCGTTGACGTCGCGCTCATCTACCTTGTCGCCCGCCGGCTGTTCCGTGACAGAACGTACTCACTGCTGACCGCGGCGTTGCTCGCGCTGACGCCCGCGCACTTCATCCACAGCCGGCTCGAGATGGACTACATCTATCCGGTCCCGTTCGTGCTGGCGTGGCTGTGGTGCCTTCTGAGGTTCGACGAAACCGAGGAGCCGTGGCTGCCGTGGGCCGCCGGATTCGTGCTCGGCGCCGGCTTCTACAGCTACATCGCCGCCGTGGTGTTCATGCCGCTGTACATGGCGTTCACATGGCTCTACCTGTTCGCCAAATACCGGCGGCTGCGCCTCGCCCATCTGACGGCGACGGTGGCGTTCTGCATTCCGCTGATCTTCTTTGTCGCGTGGCGCATCCTGTATCCGGACGTCTTCAGCGGAACCGCGTACCGATACGCCATCACCCGCGGTGGACTGGTGTTCGGCGTGCTGCGCCTCCTCAACTACAACCTGATTGGTGATTACCTCTCCAATTACTGGAACTTCTACAATCCGAATTTTCTCTTCCTCGTTGGAAGCCCGAATTTCCAGAGCTCGACACGCGCCGCCGGCGTCTTTCTCATGCCCGTCGTGCTGTTCCTCGCGGTGGGCGTCCATGAGGTGATCTCCCGCGAGAAGCCGCGCCTCAGCTGGCTGCTTATCGCCGGCTTCGTCACCGCTCCCATTCCCGCAGTGCTCGTTGAAGAGCCGTTTGCGATCTACCGCGAGATGGAGATTCTGCCGTTTGCGATTCTTCTTGCGGCGTTCGGCGTCCGCCGGCTGCTGAACGCCGACATGAAGGCGTGGCGCGTCATGGCCGTCGCCGCTCTCGTGGCCATGCCGCTCCAGTTCGGCTGCTTCCTGAAGGATTACTTCACCGACTATCGGCTGAACTCGTTCGGGTGGTTCGGAGGAAACATTCGTGGCGCCGTGGCAAAGGTGCTCGAGCTGAACGCCGCGCGGAAAGTGCCGGCCGTGTATCTGAGCCCCAAAATTCCTTACGCCATCGAACGCTGGCAGTTTTATCTCGCGACAGCCGGTCGCGAGGATCTGCTCGCGCGAACCCGTCCCCTTGACGCGACCGGTGAGCTTCCGGCGATGGCCAGCGGGAGCCTGGTGGTGGTCCCTGTCGAAGACCGCGAGGTGCGCGACGCGCGCATGACCTCACCGGCCGTGCGGAAGGTCGCCGAGATTATCGAGCCCTTTGGGGCGCGGCCGACGGCGTTCGTGGTGTTCGAGCATCGATAGCCATCGCGCGCGCGAGGTTGTTCACCGCGGACGGGTGCTGCGGGTTGATGCGGACCGCGGCCTGAAATTCCGGAATCGCGGCCGCAAGATTCCCCTGCGAGGCGAGCGCGGCGCCGAGGATGTTGTGCGCGTCGGCGTTGGTCCCGTCGAGCTCGACGGACTTTCTTGCCTCTTCCTCCGCCAGCGCCGCGTTCCGCTGTGAGAGCGCGCGCTCGGCGATCGCCCGATGGCCCTGCGCGAGCAGCACCCGGGCCGGCGCGCGATTGGGCAGCGACGGACCGGCCCGCACGAACGCCTCGAGCACGCTGATGCCTTCTTCGAGCTGGCCTTGCACGAGCAGCTCGGTGCCGAGGCCCGCGCGCGCGTCAGGATTGTCCGCAACGGCAAGACGAAACTGCGCGATCGCGTCGTCGTGACGGCCCGCCTCCATCAGTTGATTCGCGAGACCCATGCGGGCGCGGCCGTGCGGCCGCCGGTCGACGACGCTCTGCCACAACGCAAGCGGTGACGCGTAGTCGCGGTTGCGATCGACCGTGCGGATCGCGAGCGCCGCGACGGCAACCGCGACGGCCGCGGCGGCAGCACGCCACGCGGTCGTCGATCGACGTCGATCGACGGCGCGCGCCGCCAGCACGACGACGAGAACGGCGAGCGCGGCCAGCGGCAGGTACATCCGCCGCTCCGCGCCGACTTCGCTCGAGATCGGGACGATGCTCGACGTCGGCGCGAGCGTGAGAAAGAACATGGCCCCGAGAAATCCGATGGCGGGCCAGCGGATGATCGCGACGAGGGTTGCGGCCACGAGTGCCAGAACGAGCGCGCCCTGCGGCAGCACGTCGCCGATCCGGAGCGGCTGGGGCACGCCGTAGTCGACGACGAGGGATCGCGGCCAGACGGAGAGCCACAGGTAACGCGTGATCATCTGCGCCTGATTGAGCGCGTACGTGAACGGGCTGACCGCGGCGCCTCCGACGGTCGATCGCGGCCATCGCCACATGATGGCGGCAAGCTCCACCCAGGTCGCCGCGAGGCCGGCGTAGAGGGCTTTGCGCGAGGCACACGCCTCTGACGGGGAATCGAATTCGAAGATCAGGTCGTACAGCACGACGGCGACCGGCGCGGTCGCCATCGATTCTTTCGTGGCCATGCCCGCGGCACACGACGCGATGGCGACCGCCGTCCATCTGGACGAGCGCCTGCGCTCCCGCGCGCGAATCGACGCGTACAAGGTCAGCAGAAAGAACAGCCCCATCATCGACTCGGTCCGCTGCGTCGTGTACGCGATCGTCTCGCTCAGCAGCGGATGCACCATCCAGACGAGGGCCGACGCGGCTGCAATCGCGTCGGCTGGCGCATTCTCGCCAAGCACGCGGTGACGGCGAAGCGTGTGGCGCACGATGCCGAACAGCAGCAGCGCGCAGGCGAGGTGCACCGCGAGATTGAAGACGTGGTAGCCGGTTGTTTCGAGCCCGCCCCAGGCGTAGTTCATCGCCAGCGACACGTTCACGATCGGCCGGCCGGCCACGGGCGTCTCGAGGGGCGGCACGAGGGAGCTCGAGATCTCGTGAATCGACTGATTCGTCGTGATGGCCGTGTCGTCGTCCCACACGAACGGCGCATGGAGGACGTTCCAGTACGTCGCGATGGCAACGGCGGCGAGGAGAATGAAGGCGAACTTACGCGACATTTTGCACTACTATCTCACGCATGCGGCGAGCGCCGGTGCATGCGATGTACCTCGGGCTGTCGCTCCTGTTCGCCAGCCGGTTCTTTCCGCTCAGCCATCCCACCAGCTTCGCGATTACCGAAGGCGACCCCGCGCTCATGTGCTGGACGCTGCAGTGGGTGTCGCGCGCGCTCCTGCATGATCCGACGCACCTGTTCGGCGGAAACACGTTCTTCCCGTATCCACACGCGATCGTGCTCAGCGATTCGATGCTGTCGCTGGCGATCCTGAACGCGCCCATTCGTCTCTTCACGGCAAATCCGTGGGTGGGCTACAACCTCCTGATCGTCCTCGCGTACTACCTGTCGTGCGTGTGGGCCGGCTGGCTTGTTCGCGAGATCACCGGATCGGACACCGCCGCGGTCTGGGGCGGCATCTTCTGGGGATTTCTGTTCTTCCGCGTCCATCACATCGGCCATCTTCAGATTCTGTCGTTCCAGGCGATTCCGGCGGCCGCCGCCGCGCTGCTGCGCTTCTGGAGGAACCCGGGTGTCCGGGCCGCGCTGCTGTTCGCCGTCCTCTTCGTCGCGCAGGCGCTGGTCAGCTGGTATCTCGCGTTCATCATGGCCGTGATTCTCGCCGTGATCGCGTTGTGCCATTCGCGCAAGGAAACGCTCGCGCCGCGGGCGGCGAAGTACTACGTCCTGATCGCCGTCGTCTCGGCCGCGGCGATCGTGCCTGTCGCGTGGCCCTATCGGGCTGCGTTCTCGGACAGCACGCTGGTCGAGCGTCAGGGTCTGGTGAACACGTTCGGCGACGCCGTGCATCTCGCGGACTTCCTGACGCCGCCCACGCCGACGCTGCTCGGACAGCGAATCGCAGACAACCGCTACTGGATCTGGGGCGAGAACACGCTGTATGTCGGGTTCGTGCCGCTGCTGCTGTCCGCGTTCGCGGTGGCGACGTACGTAGTGTCCGCCTTCAGGCGGGCCAATCGGCCGGCTGAAGCCGGCCACTACGTACGAACGGGGGTCGCGCTGGTCGCCGTCGGCTACGTGCTGTCGCTCGGCTTTGTGTCGCCGTCGCTCGGTATTCCGCTGCCGCTGCACTATCTCGCGCGCGTGTTTCCGATGATCGCCGGCCTGCGCGCAACCCAGCGCTTCGCGATCGTCATCTATGCCGGCGTGCTGCTCCTGTCTTCGTGCGGACTTGCCGCGATGATCCGGAACTGGTCGCGTCGGGCACAGGCGGCTGCGTGCGCGATCGTCTGCGGGCTGTTCCTGCTCGAAGTCTTTCCGTTCACGCTGCCGGTGCATGCCGACAACGTGTATGAGGTGAGCGCACCCGACCGCGCAATCGCGAGTTATCAGCGTTCACGTTCCAGGCCCCTCGTTGTCCTGCACCTGCCGATCAACTACTTCCGCGAGCCGTATCCGGTATCGGAAGCCACGTACATGCTCGATTCGACGGCACACTGGGCGAACATCCTCAATGGATTCAGCGGCGGCGTACCCCAAGGCTTCATGGACCGCATGGCGGCGCTGAACAGGCTGCCCGAACCGGCGGCGGCAACGCTGTTGCTCGACCTTGGCGTGGATGTCGTGGCGGTACATCGCGGCGCCGCACAGAGCCCCGCGCTGCTGGACTTCTTCGATCGACAGCCATGGGCCACGGTCAGCCCGTTGCCCAACGGCGAGTTTGTCGTGTTTATTGCGCGGTAGCGTCCGCCTTTAGGCGGACGTCCGGCTGAAGCCGGACGCTACTGGTGGATCGCCGCCGGCCGCATCTGCGCGGCGGGCTTGCGGCTGCGCAGCCACGTCTGGAGCTGCGCCATGTAGGTGTAGACGACCGGCGTCAGGTAGAGCGTGACGAGCTGCGAGAACAGCAGGCCGCCGACGACGACGAGGCCGAGCGGCTGTCTGGCTTCGCCACCCGCGCCATAGCCCAGGGCGATCGGCACCGCGCCGAGCAGCGCCGCCATCGTCGTCATCATGATCGGCCGGAAGCGGATGAGGCAGCCCTGGTAGATCGCCTGCTCCGGCGTCTGTCCGCTGCGTTCAGCCTCGAGCGCGAAATCGATCTGCATGATCGCGTTCTTCTCGACGATGCCGATCAGCATGATCATGCCGACAAACGCGTAGATGTTCAGATCCATCCGGAAGATGATGAGCGTCACCAGCGCGCCGAAACCGGCCGAGGGGAGACCCGAGAGAATCGTCAGCGGATGAATGTAGCTCTCGTAGAGGATGCCCAGCACGATGTAGACGACGAGGATGGCGACGACGAGGAGCAGCGAGAGGTTCGAGAGCGAGCTCTGGAACGCTTTCGCGGCGCCCTGGAACTGGCCGCTGACGCCCTCGGGCAGGTTGGCCGCCGCCACGTCGCGCACGCGGCTGAGCACGCTGCCAAGCGACGCGCCCTGCGCGAGGCCGAATGAAATCGTGACGGCCGGCAGCTGGCCATAGTGGTTCACGGTCTGCGGGCCGATGACCTGCGTGGCTTTCGCAAGCGTGTCGAGCGGCACGACGACGCCGCCCGCGCCTGCCGTTGCGGCGCCGGCCGCACCGGGGCCGGCCGCGGTGGCGCCGCCGACGCCGGGATTCACTGCCCCCGCGTTCGCGCCGGCATTGCCTGCCGCCTTGAAGTAGAGCAGCGACAGCGCCGCGGGATCGGACTGGTACTGCGGCGCGAGCTCGAGCAGCACTTTGTACTCGTTGACCGGCGCGTAGATCGTCGAGACCCAGCGCGGGCCGTACGCGTCGTAGAACGCGTTTTCGATGGCATTCGCCGTCACGCCGAGGGCGGCGGCCTTGTCGCGGTCGATATCGATGTTGACCTGCGGGCTGGTCACTTCGAGGTCGCTCGTCAGATCTTCGAGGCCCTCGACCCCGCCGAGCGCCCTGACCATGTTGCGCGACGCTGAGTACAGCGCCTCGCGATCGGGGGACTGCATCGAGAACTGGTAGAGGCTCTTGCTGACCTGGCCGCCGATGCGGATCGTCGGCGGGTTCTGCAGAAACACCTGCATGCCCGTGACGCCGGCGAGCTCGGGCCGCAGCGCCTCGATGATGTCGTTCGCCAGCTGTTTGCGCTCGTCCCGCGGTTTGAGGTGGACGACGATCTGTCCGAGGTTCGGGCCGCCCAGCGTGTTGGCCGCGCTGCCGCCAATCGTCGACACCAGCGCGTCCACGTTCGGATTGCGGCGGATGATGTCGGCGACGCGGCCCTGATATTCGACGAGCTTGTCGAATGACGTGCCTTGCGCCGCTTCCGTCGTGACGGCAATCTGATCGGTGTCCTGATCGGGGATGAAGCCCTTCGGGACGACGACGAAGAGCAGTGCCGTCAGCACGAGGATGACGCCGAACGTCGCCATCGTCGCGCCGCGGTGCCTGAGGACGACCTGCAGCGTGCGATCGTAGGCGCCGAGCATGCCCTGGAAATACCGCTCGGTGACTTCCGCGAATCTCGACGTGTGGGCTGTGCCGTCCGCCGCTTTCTTGTGCCCTTTCAGAAAGCGGCTGCAGAGCATCGGTGTCAGCGTCACCGACACGACGCCTGAAATGAGAATCGCGACGCAGATGGTGACCGAGAACTCGCGAAACAGGCGGCCGAGCACGCCGCCCATGAAGAGCACCGGGATGAAGACGGCCGCCAGCGACAGCGTCATCGAGACGATGGTGAAGCCGATCTCGCGCGAGCCGACGAGCGACGCCGTCAGCGGGTCTTCGCCCATCTCGACGTGCCGGTAGATGTTCTCGAGCATCACGATCGCGTCGTCCACGACGAAGCCGACCGAGAGAATCAGGGCCATCATCGACAGGTTGTCGAGGCTGTAGCCCAGCAGGTACATGACCGCGAACGTGCCGATGATCGAAAACGGCAGCGCGAGGCTGGGAATGACCGTGGCCCAGACGTTCCGCAGGAACACGAAGATGACCATGATGACGAGTGCGAGCGTCAGGGCCATCGTGAACTGCACGTCGCGGTACGACTCGCGGATCGTGTCGGAGCGGTCGTAGAGCACGTCCATGTGGACGCTGGTCGGCAGCTCGGCGCGGAACGTCGGCAGCATCGCCTTGATCCGGTCCGCGACGTCAATCGTGTTCGTGCCCGGCTGCCGCTGGATGCCTAGCGTGATGGCGCGCTGTTCGCCGTCGGGCGTGTAGAACCACGACGCCGTCCGCTGATCCTCGACGCCGTCGACAATCGTGCCGAGCTCCTGCAGCCGCACGGGCGCGCCGTTGCGGTACGTCACGACCATCTCTTTGTACTGGTCCGCGTTCATCAACTGGCCGCTCGCCTGGAGCGTGAACGACTTGTGCGGGCCGATCAGCGTGCCGGCCGGCACGTTGACGTTCCAGTTGCGGAGCGCCGTCTCGACTTCGTTGATGCCGATCTGGCGCGCCGCCAGCGCGTGCGGATCGAGCTGCGCGTGGACCGCGTACTTCTGGCTGCCGAGCACCTGCACCTGCGCGACGCCGTTGACCATGGAGATCCGCTGCGCGATGCGCGTCTGCGCGTACTCGTCGAGCGTCCACGGCGGCAGCGTCGTCGATGTGACGACGAGATACAGGATTGGCTGGTCCGCCGGGTTGACCTTGGTGAAGGTCGGCGGCGTCGGCATGCCCTGCGGCAGCAGGCGAGAGGCCTGCGTGATCGCCGACTGGACGTCGATGGCCGCCCCGTCGAGGCTCCGGTTGAGATCGAATTCGAGCGTGACGAGCGTCGACCCGAGCGAGTTGACCGACGTCATCGACTCGAGGCCCGCGATCATCGAGAACTGGTTTTCGAGCGGCGTTGCCACCGACGCGCCCATCGTCTCGGGACTCGCTCCCGGCAATTGCGCGGTGACGAGAAGCGTCGGGAAGTCGACGTTCGGCAGGTCGCTGACCGGCAGCTGCTGGTACGCGACGAGGCCGAACAGCGCGATCGCCGCCATGAGCAGGCTCGTGGCGATCGGGCGTCTAATAAATCCTTCGGAAATGTTCATCGAGTAACCGGGTTATTTCTTACTTCTTACTTAAGTTCTCAGGCCGTGGCGGGCGTGTTCGCCGTTGCGGTCCGGTGAATCTTGCTCGTCTTGAAGATCTGCGCCATGTACGTGTAGACGACGGGCGTCAGATAGAGCGTCAGCATCTGCGACACGATCAGGCCGCCGACCACCGCAAGACCCAGCGGGCGCCGCGCTTCGCCGCCCGAGCCGAAGCCGAGCGCGATCGGCACCGCACCGAGCAGCGCCGCCATCGTCGTCATCATGATGGGACGGAAGCGGACGAGACAGCCTTCGTGAATCGCCTCGGTCGGCGACACGCCGAGCCGGCGCTCCGCGTCAAGCGCGAAGTCGATCTGCATGATCGCGTTCTTCTTGACGATGCCGATGAGCATCACGAGGCCGACAAACGAGTAGATGTTCAGCTCGTTGCCGAACGCCCACAGCGTGATCAGCGCGCCGAGGCCGGCCGACGGCAGGCCCGAAAGAATCGTGATCGGGTGAATGTAGCTCTCGTAGAGGGCGCCCAGCACGATGTAGACGACGCCAATCGCGACGAAGAGGAGCAGCGCGAGATTCTTCGTCGCCTCCTGGAAGACCTTGGCGGATCCCTCGAAGCTGATGGTGACCGTGGGCGGCAGCACGTTGGCCGCGACGCGGCGGATGGCCGTCACCGCATTGCCGAGCGCGACGCCGCGCGCCAGCGAGAACGACACCGACACCGACGGAAGCTGCCCGGTGTGATTCACGCTCTGCGGGCCGACTGTTTCCTTCGCCGAGACGACGGCGCTCAGCGGCACGAGCGCGCCGCGCTGCGTCTTGAACGAGATCTTCTCCAGCGAGTCGGCGTACTCCTGGTACTTCGGATCGAGCTCCGTGTAGACGCGATACTGCGTCGTCGCGCCATAGATCGTCGATGACCACTTCGGGCCGAAGCCGGTCGACAGCGTGTTCTCGATCTGCGTGGCGTTGAGGCCGACCGCGGCCGCCTTGTCGCGATCGATCACGAGGTTGACCTTCGGGCTCCGGATCTCGAGGTCGTTCGACACGTCCTGGATTTCCGGGACCTGCGCCTCCATCGCGTTGCTCAGGCGCTGGGCCCAGAGATAGAGCTCGTCGGTGTTGGCGCTCTGGACCGTGACGTTGTAGTTGCTGTTGCCCATCCGCCCGCCGATCTGGAGCGACGAGGGGATGTTCACGAACGCGCGGTAGTTCGGGAACCGGAGAAGCTGCGGACGCAGCTGCTGCGCGATCTGCTGCGCCGACTGTTTCCGATCCGCGCGCGGCAGCAGCTGCACCTGGATACGCGCCTGGTTCGCCTGGCTGGTGCCGCCGCCGGTGTTGACGACGAAGCTGTCGATGTTCGGGTTCTTCCGGATGATTTCCGCCGCCCGCAGCGCGCCGGCCGACATGTCGTAGAAGGAGGTGCCCTGCGCCGCGCGCATGTTGATGAACAGGAAGTCCCTGTCCTCATCGGGGATGAACCCCTTCGGCACGACGCCGTACATGTAGACCGTGCCCGCCAGCACCGCGCAGAAGACGATCACCATCGCGAAGCGGTGGCGCAGCACGACGCCGAGGCTCCACTTGTAGCCGTTGAAGAGCCTGTCGAATGCGCGGTCGAGGAAGCCGGCGAGGCCGGTCTTCGTGTGCACGACGCGGAGGAAGCGGCTGCAGAGCATCGGCGTCAGCGTGATCGACACCACGCCGGAAATCAGAATCGCCGCCGTGATGGTGACCGCGAACTCGCGGAACAGGCGGCCGAGGATGCCGCTCATGAAGAGAATCGGGATGAACACCGCGGCGAGCGACGTGGTCATCGTCAGAATCGTGAAGCCGATTTCCTTCGACCCGTTGAGCGACGCCGTCAGCCGGTCCTCGCCGTTTTCGATGTGGCGCACGATGTTCTCGAGCATCACGATCGCGTCGTCGACGACGAAGCCGATCGAGAGGATCAGCGCCATCATCGACAGGTTGTTCATGCTGAAGTTCAGCACCTTCATGACGGCGAACGTGCCGAGGATCGAGAACGGCAGCGCGAGGCCGGGAATGAGCGTGGCCGACCCGTTGTGGAGGAAGAGGAAGATCACGCCGACGACGAGCACCAGCGTGATGAGCATCGTCCACTGGACGTCGGCGAAGGCCTTGCGGATGCTCTTCGAGCGATCCTGCCGCACCTGCAGGTGTGCCGACGGCGGGAGCTGGGTTTCGAGCACCGGAAGGAGCGCGCGCACCGCGTCGGTGACTTCGATGATGTTGGTGCCCGGCTGCCGCTGGACGCTCATGTTGATGACGCGGCGGCCGCCGTCCTTGGTGTAGAACCACGCCGCGTCGCGCGTGTTCTCGACGCTGTCGATGACGTTGGCGACCTGATCGAGCCGGATCGGACGGCCCTGGCGGTACGAGACGATGACCGGCTTGAACTGCTCGGCGTTGTTCAACTGCCCGCCGGCTTTGATGTTGAACGTCTGGTGCTCGCCGAAGAGCTGGCCGGTCGGCAGGTTGACGTTCCAGTTCTGGAGTGCCTGATCGACTTCGTTGATGCCGATCTGCTGCGCGCGCAGCTTGTCGGGATCCACCTGGACGCGGACGGCGTACTTCTGCGCGCCCTGCACCTGCACCTGCGAGACGCCGTTGACCATCGAGATGCGCGGTGCGAGCACCGTTTCCGCGTAGTCGTCGAGCGCCCGCAGCGAGAGGCTGTTCGACATCAGGCTGAGCTGCATGATGTCCTGGTCGGCGGGGTTCTGCTTGCGGAAGGTCGGCGGCGCGGGCATGCCGGCCGGCAACAGCGGCATCACTTCCGAGAGCGCCGTCTGCACGTCGACGGCCGCGCTGTCCATCGACCGCGCGAGATCGAACTGCAGCGTCACCTGGCTGTTGCCCATGCCGCTCGACGAGGTCATCGAGTCGACGCCGGAAATCGTCGTGAGCTGGCGCTCGATCGGGCTCGCGACCGCCGACGCCATCGTGCCGGGATCGCCGCCCGGGAGACCGGCCTGAATCTGAAGGGTGGGGAAGTCTACGGTCGGGAGATCGCTGACCGGCAGCGCGCGATACGCGACGATGCCAAACATCGCGATCGCCGCCATCAGGAGACTCGTGGCGATCGGACGCTTGATGAAGATCTCGGAGATGTTCATGCTACTGGGCCGATCGGCGTCCACGGCCGCCGCGTCCGCGGCCGCCGGCGGGAGCATCGAACCTGCCGGCCCCGCCGCCGGGCTGCACCTTCGTGCCAGCCTCGAGCCTGAGCTGTCCTTCAGTGACGACCGTCTGGCCCGACTTGAGGCCCTTCTCGATCACGACGTCGTCGCCGATGCGCTGGCCGACGGCGACCGGCTGCTGATCGACGGTGCCGTCGTCCTTCACGACGAACACGAACTGGCCGTCCTGCCCCGTCTGCACCGCCTGGCCCGGGAGCACGAGCGCGTGGGGGAGGACCGTGACGCGCAGGCTGACGCGCGCGAACTGGCCCGGCCACAGCCGGTGATCGGAGTTCGCGAAGCGGCCCTTCAGCTTGATCGTGTCCGTCGACGCGTCGACGGTGTTGTCGATGAAGCTGAGCTCGCCTTCGACGGGAACGTTCGAGCCGTCCTGCGGCGTGACGGTGACGGCGATTCTTTCCTTGCCCAGCCGTTGCTTGACGGCGGACAGCTGGATGGACGGCACGGAGAACGTCACGTAGATCGGCTCGACCTGCGCGATGGTCATCAGCTCGGTGCTGTTCGCGGTGACGAGGTTGCCGCTCTTCACCGCGAGGTTGCCGGTGCGGCCGTCGATGGGCGATGTAATCGTCGTGTAGCCCAGCTGGACCTTCGCGTTGTCGACGACCGCCTGCTGCGCGACGAGCTGGGCCCGGGCGCTTTCGACGGCGGCGCGATCGGCTTTCACTGTCGCCGCCGTGGCTTCCGACGCGGCGCGCGACTGCTCGGCGAGGTCTTTCGAGACGATGCCGCGCCCCGCGAGGTTGGCCTGGCGTTCCGCGGTGAGCTGTGAGTACTCGGCGTTGGCGCCGTCGCGCAGGAGTTGTGCTTCGGCCTGGTTGAGGAGCGCCTGATCGCGCATGAGGTTGGCTTGCGCCTGCTGCAGCGCCGCTTCGATCGGGCGTCGATCGATCGTGAACAGGACCTGGCCCTTCTTGACGAAGTCGCCTTCCTGAAACGCGGCCTGCTGCACCTGGCCTGTGACCTGCGAGCGGACCGAAATTGTGGTGTACGCTTCGACGTTGCCGATCGCGGCGAGGTCGACCGGCACATCGCGCTCGACGACTTTCGCCGTGACCACGGGGACGGCGCCGCCGCCCTCGCCACGGCCGCGGCCGCCGCGGCCACCGCCGCCGGGGCTAGCGGCTGAACCTGAACAGCCGGCCGCTGCTATGAGCAGAACGAGGCCGGAAAGCAGCATGCACGCGCGTTTTGACAAGATCGTGAGCTCCACGAAGCGGGACAAGGGACTGGTTGGAATACGCGCAGCGAGGGAGCTCCATTTACCCCGGAAATCCCGCTGTTTTTCTCAGGTATTAGAGTCGGTTTCGCTATGACTTCGCAAGTGATGCCGCTGGAGCA
>Ga0153915_10000191_pt1 | contig 54959 bp, 44 predicted proteins | sample Opewatmetagenome_2_FD_107003 | JGI IMG/M metagenome (GOLD analysis project Ga0153915, IMG submission 107003) | Freshwater wetland microbial communities from Ohio, USA - Open water 3 Core 3 Depth 3 metaG | ecosystem: Environmental > Aquatic > Freshwater > Wetlands | place: USA: Ohio, Lake Erie...
AAAAGTTCGCTTGTTGAAGCCTGATAAAATTTGGTCTTCCTAAGGCCGGTTTCTCTTATTGCCTCAAGAAAGCGGAGAGTTCCGAGCGCATCCACCTGGGCAGTATAATCCGGGACGTCAAATGATACTTTTACATGGCTTTGTGCAGCAAGATTATATATTTCATCTGGGCGAATTATCTCAAGAAGCCTATTTAAGCTGCTTGTATCAACAAGGTCGCCGTAATGAAGAAAAAGAGTTTTATTATATATATCGGGATTATTATAAAGATGATCAATTCTCCCCGTGTTAAATGAACTGCTTCTTCTTATAATTCCATGAACTATGTATCCTTTTTCCAGTAGAACTTCGGCCAGATAACTTCCGTCTTGCCCTGTTATGCCTGTGATCATTGCTGTTTTCATTTGTACAAACATCCTCTTTCAAATTAATTGTCTGCTGAATAATGCTCCTTAAACCATTTATAGGTTTTGGAAATTCCCTCTTCAAGGTTTGTTTTTGCCCTCCAACCAAGTTTATTAATTCGGGTTGAATCCATAAGTTTTTTCTGCGTCCCATCGGGCTTTGAAGAATCAAAGATAAGATCGCCTTTATAATCTGTTATAGCTGTAATTAGTTCAGCAAGATGTCTTATTGTTATATCTTTTCCATAGCCTGCATTTATATGAGATATTCCTGAATCAGAAATATCTTTTGCATCAATATTTTCGAGCATGAACCTTACCGCCGAAGCGAGATCATCGACATAAAGAAATTCTCTTTCGGGCATGCCTGTTCCCCATATAACAACGGAGTTGTCTTTTGCTTTTGCCGCATTATGAAATTTTCTTATTAGCGCCGGAAGTACATGAGAATTATTTAAATCATAATTGTCATTCGGACCATACAAATTGCACGGCATAATAGAGATAAAATTACATCCATATTGCCGGTAATAATTTTCACACATTTTTATCCCGGCAATTTTGCTTATAGCATAAGGTTCATTCGTATATTCAAGGCGCCCATTCAACAGTTCTTCTTCTTTAATAGGCTGAGCCGCATTTTTAGGATAAATACAAGAACTGCCCAAGAAAATTAATTTTTCAACGCCGTATTTATAAGCCGAATTGATAATGTTCGCCGCAATCATAATATTGTCATATAGGAATTCCCCTCTGTAAATATTATTCGCCTGAATTCCCCCCACTTTTGCAGCTGCAATAATAATCACTTCCGGTTTTTCATCTTTAATGAATTTTTCTGTTTCGCATTGGTTCCGTAAATCAAGGTTACGTGAATCCTTGATAATAATATTCCGATATCCACCTTCAGCAAGATTGCGTAAAATTGCAGAACCGGCCATCCCGTTATGCCCGGCAACATATATCTTTTTCCTTCTAAACGGATTCATATTTTTTTCTGCCATTACCTTTATTGTCTTTTTTATATTTTAATATACAAATAAATGCTTTAAAATATTACACCTTAATTGCAACTTTCTTTTAAGTAACTGTTGCTATCGGAAGTTATAAATGCTGATTATGAGTTCTATTTGAAACAATCCCCCGCGGCAGGCATTATAGATAGCTGGCCTGGCGCATGGCTTGTATTCTTGTACTAATGCAAATTATATTACATTTAAGATGTTTTATTATATAACTGTTTTTTCTCTTTCTACGATATTTTAGATCTTGCAGCTATTACTTGAAGATTTTGCGCATGGTTTCTATGACAAATATTACGGCGGCGAGATGACAGGGTTTTATAGAATATTATTTTGAGAAAGCCTTAAGATGTTCCAACAGCCGGCCTATTGAATAACAAACCTCTTCTTTTGAATTGTATGAAAGCCTCCATTCGGTTACCCCTTCCCTGGTTTCAATAGATACTATGCCGTCGCCGTTTCCTTCCCGGGCTGCAGAAATGCCCATTCTTGCCAGAGCCCGTTCAGTCCAGAAAGATTCGGTTCTGTTCCCGGTAATTTTCAGGGCGATATTTTCAGATGAATTCATTTTAAATATTCCCTGCTGAAGCGAGAACTTAACGTCATTTTTATTAAACGCCTCCTCAAAATGCCCGTTCAAGACAAGGTCTTCAGGAGTATTAACTTCGATTTTTTTATTGTTGGTTATCAGAATGACGGCGTCAGCCGATTGAAGAACAAGCTCAAGATCATGAGATGAAAGAATGACCGTTTTGTTGAATTTTCTCGAAAGAGAACGGAGCATGTGAATAATCTCCAGTTTGCTCGGAGCGTCGAGATATGCGGTCGGTTCATCCAGAAGCATAAGAGGAGTATCCTGCGCCAAAGCCCGCGCTATCATTACTTTCTGCCTTGTTCCGTCGCTAAGCTCCATAATATTCTTATCTTTATATTGTGATAATCCGGCGGCTTCAATTGCATCATCAATAGCCGCAAAATCATTATTGCGCAGAATGCCAAGCCAGTCGCTGTACGGAGAACGCCCGAGGCTTACAATTGAACGCACAGAAGTATTTACTATGCTGAAGTTTTCTGTAAGCACAATACTTGTTTTTCTGGAAAGCTCATCCCTCGGCGATTCAGCCGGATCAAGCCCGTCGATATTGATCTTTCCCTTAAGGGGTTTCTGAATTCCGGCCAGCGTTCTAAGCAAAGTCGATTTACCGCATCCGTTCGGGCCTATAAGACAGACAAAATCCCCCGGCATTATCTTTAAATTAATATCGTCTATAAGTGTATTAATGTTTTTATGTTTTTCTTTATAACCGACAGCCAATGCTTCAGCGGTCAATATAGGATATTCCGTATTCATTTTAATCCATTTTAAAAGAGTGTTTCATTTTTCTTTGTTTGAAGATAATCCAAATAACAACCGGGGCGCCTACAAGAGAGGTTACGGCGCTTATAGGAAGCGTTTGATTGCCCCCCGGAAGCTGGGAAATTAAATCGCAAATAAGAGTAAGAATACTTCCGATAAGAACAACCGCAGGAATTAATATTTTATGGTCAAACTCATTGAACAGATTTCTGGCAATATGCGGAACTGCAATCCCGATAAAAGCAATCGGCCCGCAGAAAGCTGTAATTACGCCCCCTAAAATTCCTCCGGTAATAATAATGGCAATTCTTATTGCCCTTATATTCACCCCCATGCTTGCCGCATAATTTTCTCCGAGAAGAAGAAGATTCATTTTTTTTGAGAGCATAAAGGAAAAAACAAGAGCAAACAGAATTACAGGGATTAAGAAATAAAGATCATTCCAGACGACGTTGCCGAGATTTCCCATTCCCCAGATAACATAACCCTGAAGATTTTCTGGCATACTGAAATATTTTAATATGCTTTCAATTGAAGAAATTACATAGCTAAGCATCAGCCCGAATATCAACAATGTAATACTGCTGTTTATTCTTCTTGCCATGAGAGTGACAATAATGAGAGCGCCCGATGCTCCTATTGACGCGGCTGCCGTAATGCTTAGGCTGCTTGCCGCGCTGCCGAGAAAATAAAGATTGATTCCGAACGAACCGGCGGTAAGTATTACAAGAGCCACGCCAAGGCTGGCGCCGGAGCTTATTCCAAGCACAAAAGGATCGGCAAGCGGATTGCGGAAATATGTCTGCATTAAAAGTCCGCATACCGAAAGAGCGCTTCCTGCAAGCACGGCTGTTATCGCTTTCGGCAGCCTGAATTCCGTTATAATTGTTACCCATGTACTGTTTTCGGATGAAGAGTTTAAAAGGATTTTAAACGCTTCCGCAAAGGGAATACGGACGGAACCGAAAAGAATATCGAGAGTAAAGAAAACTGCGAATAATATTATTAAGCAGATTATTATATATTTATTCTTCTTTGAAAGAAACATTATTTATCCGCAAGTTTTTGATAATAAATAAGTTTATGATCCGGCAGTAATCCGGGGTTAAATATTTTTATTAAATCGGCAAGGACAATATCGCAGTTTATTACGCCATTTTCCCAGTATTCATAATAACCATATTCATTAACAAGAAGATTGTAGTTATAGATATTGCCTGTTTTATACGCTTTAAATTTATTATTTCTCGGATCATTTTTAATCGCATCCTCTTTTTTATTCCAGAAATGTACATTCACCCAAAAATCGGCATTATGCGCTCTTTCATAAATCTGTTCAAAAGATAATTTAAGGCTTCCGGCAGATTTATCATCGCTCCAGAGGTAATTTGCCCCTGCGTCTCTTAGCATTTTTGCAAGATAGCTTTCTCCTCCCGGTTCATACCACATTCCTCCGAAAAGAGCCTCGGTAAATACAGACGGCCTTGTTTTTAAATCTTTCGTTAAAGATGCAAGCTCATTATAATGCCCGGCGATTTTCCCGAATATTTCATTTGCTTCTTTTTCATAATCAAAAAATGCCGCAACGAATTTTATCCATTCCGCCCTTGCAAGCGGGGAACTTTCAAGGTGAATAGTTGTTGATGCAATGTGAAGCCCGTTTTTTATTATTTTCGGATTGCCGTCAACCATTGGATTTCCGTTTCCATAGGTAATTATTAAATCGGGATTCAATTCAAATACTTTTTCAAGATTCAAACTGAACGATTCCCCTACCTCTGTTATTCTGCCGTCTTTAATTAATTTCTTGGCTTTTGCTGAACCGACATACCGGAATAAATCAACTGCAATTACTTTATCAAGCAGATTCAATTTATCGAGGAATCCTATATATATTGAACTTAGCGCAATAACTCTTTTAACCGGAGTTCTTACAGTCATCGCGCCGGAATACCCTTTCGGAATTTCAGCGCCTCCGGGAAGAAGCAGATACTGGAAGACAATGCTGCGCTTATCATCCGGAGAGAATACGCTTATTACTTTGTATTTATCGAAATATTCTATTGTGAAATTTTTTGAATATTCAATTTTCATTTTTTCTTTATGAACAGAACCGCCTGTATCCGGCGAAGTTTTTTTTGATGTATTATCTCCCGAGCAGGAAATAAAAAGAAAAAGCGGGAATAAAAAAAGGAGCGGCTTGTAATGAGCTGATTTTTTCAATTTATTTTTCCGTTATATTAATTTTAGTTCCAAATTACTTATACGTACATTTTCTGAAGCTGGATTTGTTTTATCAATTGTATAATCGGTCGATCTAATTTCCCCTTTTTCAAAATAAACAGGGCAATTGAATATTGGCCCGCCATAAACGAATGAATGATATTCTCCGTTTTCACCGCAGGGATCAACATTGAAAGGAATATCTGCCAAAAAATCTTTGTCCAGTTCTCTTCCGAGAAACGATTTATCAAGATACTTTTCATTTACGCTAACAATAACCGCTTTAAAACCAAGCTCAATAAATTCTTCTGCAATTTTTTTCGTGGAAATCCGCCAAAGGGGGAACACCCCTTTAACTCCGGCTTCTGAAAGCCTGCTCTGACGATACCGCTTTAAATCTTCCAGAAATATATCGCCATAAATTGAATATTCTATTCCTTCATTTTTGAAGTTTCTAAGAGTTTTTCTCATTGCATTGTCGTAATATTCAACCGGAGTTTCTCCCGTCAGGTATAATTCTTTTAATTCAATACCAATCGAAGCCGCCTGTCTTTTAATCAGCTCAGCTCCCACAAAATGCATAGAGACCCGCCTTGTTTTACTATCTAATGTAGTAAGAAGATATTTTACCTCCATTTCCTTATTCAAAATACATTTATGAAGGCAAAAAGCGCTGTCTTTTCCGCCGCTCCAATTGAATACCGCATTTTTCATTCGTTTACCTGCAAATCACTTTTACTTCTGAAAAACCGGGATAAGGTAATTTCAGATGAAAAAGCCTTCATCATAAATAGTAAAGAAAGATTCAAGGATACATATTCAGGTTAAATCATTCTTCGCTTTTTATCCCGAAAGCGTCGAACATCAAAAAATAACGGCAGGTCTTCTGACTCGCTTCTTTTTTACCGGCCTTCACATTCCTTATCGGAACATTGGCCCGGGGTGGTAAAAAATCTTAAATGAAGCTTACAGCAGCGGTACTGTTAAGGATTTTCACCTTATTCCCATTTAACTTACCCGTTAGACTAAACAGATAACGACCATTATTTTGCGTTTAAAATATAGGGTTATATTCAGGTTTTCGCAAGTTCTGTAAATATTATAATATTGCGGATTTTATCAGGCGCCCAATTATTATTCCTCAAAAATTGAAATACTTATAAATTTGATTTACAAGCAGCTTCATGCCCGCATTTTATAATTTCTTTCCCTTTGTAGAATTCCAGCATATCAAAGATTTCAATTTTAGGGGAGATTAAAATATCCGGACTGGCAGAACGGAGGCGCTGCGTCATGAGATTATTTGTAGTAATCGAAATTGACTGTAAAAACACCTGCATTAATTTCGGAGAAAAAATCACCGTTTCAGGTTTTTCAATTACTTTCTTTTTGTTTTCCACGTTTATAAACAGTTGTAAATTATCCTTTATTATATTTGAAAGCATAGAGGGAAGCTTTTTAATAAGGGCGGTAATTTCCTCTGTTTTTCTTTGTTTAATTTTATCGGTGAATCTCTTCGGGTTCGGGGAGACGTTAACGGCAATTGTTTTGTTTGCTTTCATCTCAAGCGCAACGCTTACCGGAAGAGGATTGCTTATGCCCCCATCTATTAAATACCTTCCGCCTAGATGCACCGGCTGGAAAATAGCGGGTATCGCTATGCTTGCCATAATTGCATCCGCAAGATTCCCTTTCGTAAAAACTATTTCTTCTCCCGTAACAAGATCGGTAGAAACTGCCGCAAATGGGATATTAAGATTTTCAATTTTTACATTTCCCACCATATCTTTTATAAATTTTATTACGCTTTTATTATCGACGAAACCAGGCGAGAACAATTTAGGCCTTAATACTTTTGCAACCATCATTTTATTAACGTTTCCGACTATCTTTTCCATTTCCTGAATGCTCATCCCGGAGGCGTATAATCCTCCAATAAGCGCGCCTATGCTTGTGCCGGTTATGATATCAATGGGAATGCCGTTTTCTTCAAGGGCTTTAATAACTCCTATATGGGCAAGCCCCCGGGCGCCTCCGCTCCCTAAGATTAATGCAGTTTGTTTTTTCATATACCTCCCAAAAGTGATAAATTCAGAGCGGCGTCTTTACCGGATTTTATATTATTAAATATGGAGAAGATAAACGGATTTATTGTCAAGAACAGATTCATCATAACCCATTTTTTCAAGATACCGGTTGTGCGCCGGATTTCCGCTGTCGGTATATATTTTTTTTATCCCCAGTTCTCTAAAATATTTCCTGTAAACATATTTGCCGAGTTTAAAATCGCGGTAACCGGGAATTGCATAATCAAGCCGGATATAAACAGCTTCATCCCCTATTTTTTCCGCGCAGATAAGCCCGGCAGGAATTGAATTGCGGAGAATAAAAAGGAGGCCGCATTTTCCGCCGGCGTTAAAATCGAATGCGGGAAAGAATTTCTTTATATCCTTTTCGTGAAATTTTAAAAAGTATTTAAGATAATCGGAATCGGCGGATGATTCAAGTATTTTAAACAGTTCCTTTGCGGAGAATATTTCATAAAGATAATAAGCGTCTACAATTGCAATAAACCCGTTTAAGAACCCGACAGGAAGAGCGCCAATAATAAATCCGTAAGTTGAAAAAATAATCGCGCCTATAAAATTAATTATGCGAAGTTTAACAACGGCGTTCATCATCAGGGATACGGCGACAAGAACCGAACCGGCATATCCGACAATTTCAATTAACTGCATTCTTATTCTTTCTTAAATTAAAAGATATTTTTCTCTGACGAAAAATAATCTTCAATAGTTCCAATTACAACTTTCTTTTCGCCGGCTTCTATAAATGATGCTTCAACTCCGTTTTTCGTCAATTTTGCAAGGTCTTCCGACTTATAACCAAGCTTTTCATTCAGCAAGAGGAGTTCATCGGTAATATCGGCTCCGAACATCGGCGGATCATCGGAATTTATTGTAACAAGAATGCCTTGTTTATAGAATGAGGCAAAGGGGTGGGATGATAATGAAGGGAATACATTCGTCCGCAGATTGCTTGTAATACAGACTTCGAGAGGAATTTGTTTTTCTTTAAGGTGATCAACAAGTTTCGGGTCTTCAACCGCTCTTACGCCATGCCCTATTCTTTCAGCTTCAAGATCATTTAAAGCAGACCATATCGATTCTGGCCCTGCCGCTTCCCCCGCATGGACGGTTGTTCTGAAGCCTCTTCTTTTTGCTTCAATAAAAACATTTTTAAATAAGGCCGGGGGAAAATCCTTTTCGTTTCCCCCAAGGCCAACGCCTATAATTCCTTTATCTTTAAATTGCGAAATAACATCAAGCCTTTTCAGAGCTGTCTCCGCCCCATGGTCTCTTACTATATCGGCAATCAGACCAATCTTAATCGGGCATTCCTCTTCGGCTCTTTTAATTCCTGATATAGTAGCTTCAATTATAGATTCCACTTTCAATCCTGACGGAGCAAAATCGAACGGCGAAAAGAACACTTCGGCATAAATGACATTCTGCGCAGATAAATTTCCAACTGTCCTGTAAACCGATTCTTCAAAATCATCCGCTGTGCGGAAGAATTGATTTTTCCAGAACCATGTTTTAATAAAATGGGAAAAATCGCGGAAGACAAATTTCGCGCGGAGATCATCTATACATTTTATTTCAGGATCGCCGCCGTATTTCTGAACTAGTTCAAACAGGAAATCGAAAGTAAATGCGCCTTCAAGATGAAGATGAATCTCTACCTTAGGCATTCCTGCAATTATTCTGCGTGTATCTTTAAATTGCATGGTTTTTTATTGCCCCAGTAAAATTGAATTATTGCTGAAAAACATACCTGCAAAGCATGCTGTTAAAAGGCATGCAAGCGTAGCCCCCAGAAGGGCTCGCAGGCCTAGAGATGTCATTTCTTTTGTTTTCTCCGGCGCAAGAGCAATGTAGCCTCCAACATAAATTGCAATGGAAGCGACATGCGCAAAACCTGTTAAAGCATAAGTAACCATAACTGCCGCCCGCGGCGAAATTGGCGCGCTTGAATGAAGAACCGCCGCAAGGTCTTGAAATGCCGTTACTTCCGTAAGTATAAGCCTTTCGCCGATTAACTTTGCCGCAGGCACAGCATCGTTAAGAGGAACGCCGATTACAACTGTAAGAGGATAAAATACATAGCCTAACAGCCCTTTTAAAGTCCAGTCAATATGAGTTGAAAAAATAGTGTTCAGCCATCCGCCGCAGAAAACGAATATTTTGTCTACAAGAGCCATCAATCCGAGAACTGCAAGGAGAAGAGTTATAATTCCCACTGCAAGCTTAACTCCGGAATTGGCATTATTTATAATCGCTTCAAATAAATTATTTTCTTTCTTATACGATAAGGTCACCTTCTCGCCAAGCGTTACCGGTTCGCCCGTTTCAGGGCAAAGGATTTTCGACATAATTATAGCCGCCGGAATATTCATAATAGAAGCGGAAACAAGATGCCCGGCTATTGTGGGAAATGTTCCTTTCAATATCATTATATAAGCCGCAAGCATGCTCGAAGCAATTGTTGACATACCGGCTGTAAGAATTGTGTTAAGCTCAGAGCGGGTCATCTGAGATATATAAGGCTTAATTATCAGTCCGGCTTCAACGCCCACAAAAACGCTTGAAGAAGCGCATAAAGATTCAGCTCCGCTTATTTTCATAAGCTTAGAGAATGCGAAAGAGAACCCTTTGATAATCCATCCCATAATTCCGGTATAATAAAGTATTCCTACAAGAGCTGCAAAGAACACAATAACCGCAAGCCCCTGAAAAGCCAGAATAAACCCTATAGAAGTTTCTCCGCTTGCGGAGGTAGTTCCTGGCCCAAGGGCAAGCCTACCGAAAACGAACTGCGTTCCGTAAGTGGCGCTCTCAAGAACATTATTTACAACATTGTTTACCACAAGAAACAATTGGGTTCCCACGGGCAGTACAAAAACCACCAGAGCAAAGACAAGTTCAATGATCAATCCCCAGAAAATAACGCGCCAGTTGATGACTCTCTTGTTGGTGGATATAAGCCAGGCAATAAGCATTAAAACTGGTATTCCCGCTATATTAAGCAGTCTTGAAATATCCATTACAGATTCTCCTAATTTCTTGATTCATTAAATAACCTGCAACCCGGCTTTGAATATAAGGATATGACAGGCCTTCTCAAAATCCGGGTTGCAGCGAGTGTAGGGAACAATATCTTAAAACAACAATTAATTTTTTGATTTTTAAAAAAGTTACTTATCTATTGTTATTCCTTCCACTCTTAATTTTTCTTCCGTAACAAGCCGGTCAATTTCTTCCGGCACTTTATAAAGTATTGCTTCTCTTTTGCCGGCTGAGAGGAAATAATGAAGGCAGCCGAGCTGGACAGAAAACGACATATCCATTATATCGGCCGGATGTCCGAATCCGCCTGCTATGTTAATTATGCCTCCCTGCGCAAGAACATATATTATATTTCCATTTTCAAGAATGTATTCTTCAACTTCATCGCGCACAACTTTACATGAAACGGCTTCTTTCTTTAATGCCGGGATGTCAATTTCAAAATCGAAATGCCCTGCATTTGCAAGATAAACTCCGTTTTTCATCAAATTGATATGTTCCATTTTTATTATTCCGCTCAGGCCTGTTGTTGTAATAAAATAGTCGCCGAGCGGCGATGCATCAGCCATTCTCATAACTCTGAAACCGTCCATTCTTGCTTCAAGAGCCTTCCAAGGGTCTATTTCGGTTACAATCACTTCGGCGCCAAGCCCGTCGGCGCGCGCTGCAACTCCTTTGCCGACCCATCCGTAACCTGCAATCACAACTGTTTTGCCCGCAACGTTCATATTAGTAAGATGAGTTATTGCCGACCAAGTGGACTGCCCGGTTCCGTATCTGTTATCAAACAAATGTTTCGATTTTGCATCGTTGACTGCGATTGCGGGGTATTTAAGAGAACCTTTTTTTTCAAGATCTTTGAGACGGTTTACACCGGTTGTTGTCTCTTCGCAAATGCCTTTAATATTTACCCCGTATTCGGGGTTCTTATGCAGGTATTCGCAAATATCGCCTCCGTCGTCAACTGTTGCATCCATTTTGTTCTTCAGCATCAATTCGAGAAACGACCAGTATTCGTCATGCGAAGCGCCATGTTTTGCATAAACATGAACCCCCTGAACGGCAAGCGCGGCGGCAACTTCATCTTTTGCCGAGAGAGGATTGCTGCTGGTTACCCAAACGTCGGCGCCCAGTTTTTTAATTATCAATGCAAGGTATGCGGTTTTTGCTTCGAGGTGTATGCAAAGCGCAACTTTTTTATCTTTAAATGCTCCGGTTAATTTATATCTTTCATATAAACCGTTAAGTACGGGCATTTTGTTTGCGACCCACCGGATGAGCTGTTCCCCTTTGGGCGCCTGGCTGATATCTTTTACAAGATACGATTCTTCCATTTTTATCTCCAATAATTACTACGCAATAAAATCATTTTTTACAGGCCCAATACGGAAGTTTTAACCCCCATCGAAAAACGGATTTCCCTTCCCGGAAGAGGAGAACCCTGAACTGCCTGTATTTCTTTATCTCCAAGATTATTAAACTCAAGTTTCAAATTTAAATCGGCTCCTAATACTTTCGGAGTTACTCCTATGTTTGCGCTTATAAGATTGTAGCTTTCCATTTCCGTTGTGTTATCCGAATCATGGAACCTTTTACCCACATAATTATAGAATACATTCAATGAGGCTATGCTGTAATTTAAATTAATTATAAGATCAAATTTATCTTTCGGCCTGTATATTAAATATTTGCCCGAAGTTTCCGGATCATCGCTGTCATCTTTAGCGCTCATATTCGTATAAGAAGCCTGAATGCCAACCATTCCTTCAAATCCTTTCCAGGCAACTTTTGATTCCAATCCTTTTATGTTTGCTTTTGAAACATTTGTCGGCATCCATTTGCCCGAAGAAGCCGAAGCCCATAAAATAAGATCATTCAGTTCGCTTGCGAAATATGTCGATTCGATACTCCAGCTTCCTAATTCTGCAAATTGAATAATAAACCCGAAATCGTAAGTAATTCCTTTCTCCGGTTTTAGATCGGGGTTGCCTTTAGTCCACGAGTCTTCCGGCCAGAACAAATCTTCATAAGTCGGGGCCCTGTAAACTTTGCCTATATTTCCCCTGATTGAGCCGCGCCAGTTTTCATCGTGGCTTAAAGATACTCCTATCTTCGGCGAGAACTGCGAACCGATTCCGTCTTCAGGATAGCTATCGAGCCTTACGGCGGGAACAACCGATATTTTCCATGCTTTATCAAAGCTGTATTTCCAGTCATTCTGTAAATAAAGACTATTTACATTTCTTTGATGGTCTCCGATAAAAGGATTGCTGACGCCGTTTACAAAATAATCGCTTTCGAGCCTGTCCTGCCTGAATTCATAACCGTAAGACAAAAGTCCGAGTTCGTTTAAGTCTGTAAATGCCTGCAGCACAATTCCTATTGCCCTTGTATCATAAACATTTTCTTCCGTCCCGAGATATGATTCAGGATTAATATAACTGTGATGCTGATTAATTAAATATGCGTTGAAATTGAAAGCAAATGCTCCGGTCGACAATCCTTCATAAGAGATGCTATAATGATTTTTATCTATCTTGTTTCTCGCAGAATAATTCGGATACGATATTGAGCCGGGTGAGCCGTTATTGGAAGTGCGGTACTGGTAAAAGGCAGAAAGCCTTGACTGGTCGCCGAACAGCCATCCTCCTTTTACAAACAAATTGTCGGCTTTTGTATCGCCGTTTTTCAGCTCAACTTTACTTTTTGAGTTGTCGGTATATTCAAAATTTCCGTCCGATTGAGTTCTGTTATATGAAATAAAGTAATCGAAGTTTTTTATTCCCTGTCCAACAGATACATCATATTTTTGAGTTTTAAATGTGCCGTACATTCCAGATACGGAAATATCCATTTTGTCTTGTCTTGCCATCGATTTTGTAATAACATTAATAACGCCGCCGACAGCGTCGCTTCCGTACATTGCGGAGTTCCCGCCTTTGACCACCTCGATTTTTTCCACGGCATCAAGAGGAATGGAGCTTAAATCAACCGAGCCTTCCTGCGCGTTATTCAGCCTCTGCCCGTCAATAAGTATAAGAACCTGAGCGTTAGTCGAACCCCTTAGGGAAATTGATTCGAGAGAACCGAGAGCGCCGTAACTCTTTATTAATGAGGCGCCGACCGATTTCAATGCCTCGCCTACGTTTTTAGCATTTGTTTCCTGGAGTTTTTTCGAGTTCAATACTTCGGTTGCAACCGGAATTGAAGTCGCCAGTTCTTCGTTTCTTGTAGCCGTAACAACAACATCCGAAAAAGTTAGCGTTTCTTCTTTAAGCGAAAAATCGGAAACAAGTTCATCTTTTCCGTTAATTGAAACTTCTTTTTCTTCTTTAATATATCCAACGTTGCTGCACACCAGAATCCATTTGCCGGACGAAATTCCGGTAATTTTAAAGTCTCCGTTTCTATCAGTCATCGCGCCGATGTGCGTTCCTTTAATATAAACGCTTGCTGAAAAAAGCGTTTCGCCTGTCTTCAAACTTTTTACTGTCCCTTTTATACTGCCTGCGCTCTGGGCGCTAAGCTGAACACCCCCTGCACAAGCAATTATAATAAAAAGCCATATATAAATCTTTGTTTTCACTTTGTGCCCCTACACTTTTATGTTCGACAAATACCATTCAACTTCAAAAACCTTTTAACCTTCTTATTTATCCGGATTCTTTCCTTTTACAGAAAGAATCCGGCTGAAAGAGGTATCATGCATCGTAGAACAAAATCTTAAATAAAGAACCTCATATTATAAAAGGCTCATTCCGAGAGTAACGCGGAATGACCGCCCCGGAACCGGGTAACCATCGCTTAAGCGATAGTCTTTATCAAATATATTGTTAATATCGAAACGGACAATCCATTTTAAACCTGCAACTGCGGGGTTAAACCCAAAGTTTGCATTCCACAATCCGAAATCGGCAAGTTCTTTTGTATTTGCAGTATTAACATAACGTTTGCTCATATACTGATAGTTTACATTCACACTGAACTGTTCAAAATTAAAGCCTGCATTGATGTCTGCTTTATGATAAGGACGGTATGTCAGGAGCTTATTGTTCGTAGTTCCGCCGCTTTTATCCCTTGCATCCATATAAGTATGGTTAAATTCGAGAGTAAGCATATCTTTGAAGAATTTTGTTCTTATAAGAGTTTCCAATCCTGATGTTTGGGATTTATCGACGTTATTCGGGCTCCAGATATAGCTTTCATCTGCTGTCCAGATAATCTGGTCTTCAAGTTCATTATAGAAATAATTCATATTAATCTGCGTGTTATTCAGGAAAGGAAGAGTAATACCGTAACCGGCTTCAATACTTGTTCCTTTTTCCGGTTTTAAATCGGGATTGCCGACGGTATAGCCGTCGAACGGCCAGTATAAGTCGTTAAACGTTGGAGCTCTGTAGGAACGGCTTGCGTGAATATTAATGTTGAACGCATAAGCGCTTGTATTTGCGAACATAAAGCTGATTTTCGGGCTTACAACTTTATCGAAATCGGATGGAGCATCGTAACGCGCTGCCGGAGTAATTGCGATATCGTCAAAGAAGAAATTTATTTTTTTAAATTCGAATTTAACGGCCGTATGAATGCTATGCGTATTGCGGTCTTTATCGCCTATCGAAGAACTGCTTGCGTTATCGTGGCGGTATGTGTAGCCGTAAGTTAATGTAACAAGATCGGAAACCGGATTATTCTGGTTTATTTCCGCGCCGTAAGCTTTGTTTTTATGATCGCTGTAAGTGCTCCAGAGAGGATCGTCATATTTTGTTCTGAAATAATGGAAATACGAATTAATGGAAAGATCGGCTTTCCCGAATACTTCCTGCTGATTATAATTTAAGTTAAAGATGGAATTATCCGTTTCTAATGTGGCGTCTGGAGTCGCTGAAGCGTAGTTTGCAACGCCTTTAATGCTTCCCGGAGAACCGTTGTTGGAATTTGTGATCTGCGTTGAGAATGTAAGAGTTGACATAGGAAGAAGATTATTATAGCCGAGTTTTACAAGAAAATCATTTGCCTGGCTCTTATTATTAATTCTTGTTTTTTCCGTTCCGTCGAGTTCTTTGTATTTAAAATCGCCGTCGCTCTGGGTTCTTTTATATGAGAAGTAATAATTAAAATCCTTAATTGCGTTTGAGGTGTAAAGATTATAGTACTGCGAATTAAAAGATCCGTATGTAGCCCTAACGCCGAGATCCATTTTCGATTTTTCTGTTGCTTTTTTTGTAATGAAGTTTACAACGCCGCCGATTGCATCCGCGCCGTAACGCGCAGAGTTTCCTCCGCGGAGCACTTCAACTTTTTCGACCGCGTCAATCGGAATAGTGGTAGCGTCAAATTCACCGCTTTGGGCGCTGTTCATTCTCTGCCCGTCGATAAGTATTAAAACTTTGTTTGCAGAAGCGTCTCTGATATTAATTGCTCCTTCCCTGATATAGATGCCGGGAATTGATTTCAGTGCTTCCGCCATATCTTCTGCGTTTGTTTTTTGCGACAAGGCCTGAGTAGAAACAGCCGCGCCGGTTTCTTTCTTTTCTTCCTGCCCATATAAAATTCCCGCCGAAAGAAAAGCCAGTATTGCAAGCACAGTTAAAACGTAGTTCTTTTTCATGGTTTGCTTACTCCTTTTTGTGATAGTATGTTTAGTAATAATTATTTGATTATTCCTTTTTTTACGTCTTTATAGTTTTGCGGACCATCTGGAAGATAATTCTCCGGATGCTGAGGAAATATATTCCATTTATCAGTGTTTTCCGGATCTTTCCAGTCCTTTGAAAAATTATCTCCGTACGGGGGTAAATCAAGATATACGGCGTTTGTTACAGCATACATCGGCCAGGGGCCGAAAGCTTCCAGCGCAATCCAGCCGTCTTTCTGCACATTTAACAGCGCTTTTTGCTTTACAACGTAAACAGAATCTGTGGGAATCAGCCTTACAACGCTTCCGTTATAAATAATTCTCACTCCGCCGCTCGTTTTTAGCAACGGCTTATTTGCAAGCACCTCAAATTCTATGGTTACCGTACCGCCGGAAGGGACTTTAACAACTTCACCGGGCATTTTTCCATTTACTGTTGCAATAAGAAGCGGCCCGAAGGAAGATGTAAGAAACAGTTTCCCGTCAGTTAATGATTTCCGAATTGCTCTCCTCGAAAGCCTGCCTGTGTAAGCATAAGTGCGCGGATTTCCTGTTGTCGTAGTCCAGTAAAATTCTCCCTTCGGGTAAGCTGAAACTCCGTAAATATCATGGCAATCGGAACCTGCGAGAGCGGAAATTTTATTGCCCGAATTTAAATAGGCAAACCAGACATGTTCTCCCCATGTGTTTATATTGACATGATTGGAATCCCAGTCGTTTACAGAAAAACTATGCGGGGGTTCACCATTCCATATTTCAATTGCATCGAAATTTTTAACTTTTCCCCATGATTTAAATCTGCCCGACCAGTCCCAGCTTTGGAATGGATGATTGACGGTTATAAAACCATTCTGCTTATGAGTGGAATCAATTGCCGCCTGAACATCTTTGTGTCCGTCGAATCTTGCCCTTGCCCAAATATTCGGGTCGGAGACATTCTTTCCGTTCATTTTATTTATAAAACTCTGGTTCAAATGCCCATAACCGTTATCATTCGAGATATCGGAAGGTTCTGTTGTTATTTCACACCCATGAACAGGAATAAAATCTTTTGTTTCTTCCGCAAGCCATTCTTTAACGCCAGCATCGGAATTATGATCTGTTAGAATGCCCCATGAAAGTCCGACGCCTTTCATTGCCTTGGCAATATCGGAAGGGCTTTGACTTGCATCGCTGAATATTGTATGATGGTGCGGGTCCCCCGCATACCAGCCGAGTTTTTCAAGGTTGTACAACCTCTTAAGCGCCGCGTTAAATTCAATTCCGTTAAATTCTCTTTCTTTTATAATAAACGTTTTCTCTGCAATGCTCCATTCTGGCCCTTTTGTAATAATAACATTTAAAGTATCGGCAGTAACTTTGATAGAGAAATATCCTTTATCGTTTGTATAAACCATGCCTATTAAATTGTCTGTTCTCCCGGCGGGTTTTGAATTGCCGTAATTCATTACAACCGGAGTTAGCCGGGCATACCATATCTGTATCTGCGCAATTATGGGTTTTCCCTTTTCATCAGTTACTTTTCCATATATAACCTGGCGCGAACTAGCCGGGACAAACACTTCTTTTTTCTGCGCAAGGGTATCGGCGGTTTTAGAAAAAAAGCTTATCCCAATTATTATTATCAGTGAACTTTTTAAGATTATATTCTTCATATAAAATCCTCTCTGCTTAGAACACTGCAGACCGTTTATCCTTCAAATAATATATTAGTTATGTTCTCTGCATATTTTTTAAAATCAACTTTGTTAACGGAACTTAACTGAGCAATAATATTATCAGGGAAAATATCCGCGCTTGAGTATGCGCCCGCCATTCCGCCTGCAATTGCGCCGATAGTGTCGCAGTCGCCCCCCATATTTGCAGCGGCATAAGCTGTTTTTAAAGGGTTGCCGTTATATAAAACAACAAGAGCAATTGCCGTTGCTGCCGATTCGGGCATTGCAACGCCGGCTCCTATTATATCGTATAAATCGCTCCATATTTCTTTTTCGCTTCTTGAAGAGCGGACATACTTCAATGCAAGTTCAGCTTTCCTAAGGACAGAAGAACCATACCATTGATTGCCGAGTTTAGCGCCTTTCTCGGCGCCGTACATAAAGGCATTAACCATTTCATCAATATTTTTTCCTGCCATTGCCGCCGATACAGCGCATGCAATAGCCGCCGACCCTGCAATTGCTATGCTCGTATTGTGTGTCGGCGTACAGACTTCGGCGACATCGTTGATAACCGCGTCATAATCCCCCGGATGGACAATACCCACGGGGGTTATTTTCATTGCAGCGCCGTTTGTATCCCCCATAGTTCCGGTTTTTTCCACCGGCACCCCGTCATCAATCATTTTGAGGGCTTTTAATGAACTTGGCCCGAGGATTGAGTTTTCAAACGCCTTAAGGCTTTTAGCCCATGCAAGAAGCCTTTTTGCTGTTCCGTTTCTTGTAAATTCTTTTTCTTCAATAAACTGGTCTGCAAGAAGAAGAGTCTGCTGGGTGTCGTCTGTTATCTGTCCGGCCAGCATTCCGTTATGTATTACATGCCCTTCCGGAGCAGGCAGAAGTTCATTGACTCCGTTTGGAAAATGTTTATGAATCATTTCAGGATTCCAGAGCGAGGTCGGCATTCCGAATGCATCGCCGTATGCTACGCCAAGAAACGCGCCGTATGCTCTTTTTAGAATTATCTCTCTATCAAACGCTTTTACATTACTTATCATTACAGAACTCCTATATTATTAGAACTTGCCCAGAGGGCGGCAATTAATAAAAAAACTTCTATTGCGCTTATCAGGTAATCGCGCTTTTTCATTTTAATTTCATAAAGGTCAGTTGTAACCGCCATTGCGCCGAAACCCCTGTTCAGCATAGCGGCGGCAAGATTTTCCGACATCCTTAACGAATCGACAATCATCGGTATCAGAACGGGGATATACGATTTAATACTTTTTATAATTCCCCCTTCTCCTATTTGCGCTCCTCTTGCTTTTTGCGCCTCCTGAATCATTTCCGATTTTTTCTGCATCGTCGGAATAAACCTTATTCCCGTTGCAATTACAAATGCAAGCTGATGCGGGACTTTTATCTTTTTTAAAAACTGAAGTATATCTTCAATTGGAGTGCTGAAAGTAATTATGGTAGAGGTTAAAACCATAATGATAATACGGAGCACAAGCGTTGCGCCGTAATAAATTCCGCCTATAGTAACAGGAAGGCCGCCGCCGGGCAGGATCGTAATAAGAATTTTCCTGTTTTCACTATTATGCAAATCAGCCGGCGAATAAGATATTCCGGTTATTAAAAGCATAATAATAAAAATCGGCATCAGGGGTTTTAATACCGACTTAATTCTTGCCGCGGGAACATTTATGCTCAAAAGCAGAGCCCACGCAAATAAAGCAAGCCCGGCATTAATTAAGGGGGAATAAAAACAAAATGAGGCCACTGTGAGTGTAATGAATCCTGCTGTTTTAGTGCGCACATCAAGCCGGTGAATAAAACTTTCAGAGGGATAATATTCAATCAGCATTTAATTGCCCCCTCCATCTTTTTTAAAAAGCGCATAAATATCATCAACTGTAACCGGGAATGAATTCAGTCCGCAACTGCGGAGACTGTTCCCTATCAATACACTATCGGGGGGAGTAACAGCCGCATCATTAAGAATTTCAGTCTGATAAAAAACTTCTTCCGGCGTTCCGTCTAAGACTACCTTGCCGCCTGAAAAGACAATTATTCTATCGGCATACTCTGCCGCAAGCCGCATATTATGCGTTATTGCCAGTATGGTATGCCCTTTTTTATGAAGCTGTTCCATCATTTTCATCATTCTTTTTGTGCCGTCCCAGTCTTGTCCGGTAGTTGGTTCGTCTATTACAAGAATTTCAGGCTCCATAGCAAGTATTGTTGCAACTGCAAGTTTCTGCCGTTCTCCTTTGCCAAGCGTAAAAGGATGCCGGTACTTAAAATTTTCCAATCCAACAAATTCAAGCGCTTCAATAATTTTTCTTTTTCTTTCTTCTTCCGGCATCTGAAGATTTTTTAATCCGAACTCTACTTCGTCCCAGACTGAAGCCGCAAAAATCTGATGATCGGGATTCTGGAACACATATCCTACTTTCCGGCTTAATACGGAAGTGGAAATTCCTTTTATGCTTTCTTTATTAATTAGTATTTCTCCTTCAGTAGGCTTGTACAAACCATTTAAATGCTTCGAAAAAGTAGTTTTACCCGCCCCGTTTTTTCCAATAAGAGCAACAAATTCCCCTCTGTTTATCTTTATGTTGATATCCTTAAGCGCATATTTATCTTTTGAATAAGCAAAACTCAGGCTCTTCGTTTCAATTGCCGTAAAGCCATTGTCTTTTAATTTAGATATATGGTTACTATTCTCAGGATTTTTGCAGAATTTGTTTTCCTCTTCTGCTGCTCGTACAAATTCCTCATTGCTGATATATATCTGCCGATTACTGAAATATTTTGTTTTTACAAGGCGGCTGCTCAGTTCTGCCGCTTCTGGCGGCCGGACTCCAAGTTTTTCAAGCAATTCCACATCCGCAAAAAGAGATGACGGTTTTCCATCCCAGACTATTTCGCCATTATCGAGCGCCAGTATTCTATCTGTAAATTCAAGCATCTCCTCGGAATCGTGCCCTGAAATCAGGATTGTGACATTACTGTTTTTTCTTAACTCTGAAAGGAGTTTATATATTTCCCTTCTGCCGGCAGGATCAAGTTCCGAGGTGGGTTCATCAAGGGCAAGAATTTCGGGTTCCATCGCAAGCACCCCGGCTATTGCGAGCCTCTGTTTTTCTCCCCCCGAAAGTTCGGTTGTAATTCTTTTTTCATAACCGCTTAGACCGACCGCTTTAAGGGATTTGCTGACAAGCTCTCGGATTCTTTCTTTTTCATATGCCAGATTCGAAGGCCCGAATGCTACATCCTTTTCAACGGTAATGCCGAAAATCTGCGTTTCAGGATCCTGCATTACCAGTCCTATAAACCGCGCCAGCGTTTGAATTCTGTACCGCGCCGTATTCATTGTGTTTGCAATTATTTTTCCTTCAAAATCTCCTTCAAAAAAATGCGGAATAAGGCCGTTTAACAGCATTAGCGACGTAGTTTTTCCGGCTCCTGTTCTTCCCATCAAACCGGCAAATTCCCCTTTCTCAATTTTAAAATTGAGTTTCTTTAAAGTGACGGATATACTGTTTTCATATCTGAACTTCTGCAGATCAACTAGAATTGATCCTCTTCCTGTTTGAATGTTAATTAATTCTTTTTCCACAATTCACCGATTATTGAAACAGGCTGCGATATTTTATCTTTTAAAACATTAATGTTTTCTTTAGGCATCGAAACAAGGCAGACGGTTGAAGGCCCGCCCGATTTAGAAATATTCACTTCAAGGATATCTGAATAGATTGTTTTCAGCCCTGCGCTTTTTGCAAGCTCATTAGCCTCGTGTTTAATTCCTTTTGAACCGACCGGAAGCACATCATGAATAAAGCTGAGTTTGTTCAATGCTGTTATTGTCTGAGGATTAGCAATTTCGGTATCCGAATATTCCACCTTAAATTCAGGAGCCGATTTAGGAATTCCGATACTCACGACAATATCCCCCTCTGCGCTTTTGCCCGGCCTGAAATCTTGCGGGTGGACAATGCCGATTACGACTGCCCCCGCCCCTGTCTGAATTGTTTTTACATTATCTTCCGTACTCCCCGTTACCGCAAGCGATGCATTGATTCCCGCTGAAGCCGCTTCGTCTTTAACTCCTCGTATTATTTCTTTTCCGGTAGGTTCCATTTCAACTGCAAGAGTATCAATAACTGAAATCGGAACTGCGCCTGAGGCAAGCACCTCCATAATTGGCACCCTTATTAGCATTCTTCCAAGTTGATATCCTTCAGAATAATAAGAATCCCCTATTTTAGGCCCTATTCCCCCCGCGGAATCGCATGCCGTAACAAGCCATAGCTCGTCTGTAAGTTCCGTTATAAGAAGATCCCTTACGCGCCTTATTTTAAATTTTTCACCCGGAGTCTGGTTCCTGAAATTCTGATATCTTTCAAATAATATCTTTTCCATATCAGCGCTCAAATCATTCTGCTTTTATTAATTATCATATAAGCCGTAACGGCAATAAAAATATTAACGGCGGAACCGATCGTGAGAGGAAGAAGAAGCACTGTTGCCAGCCCGACCCCGCCGATAGGAATAACGAGAACGGCAGATACCGGCCCATTTAAAATTATACCTGCTACAACTCCCGCCCAAACATGAATTTTCTTAACCACAAGCTGAAATATTGACACGTACACCGACATTTGAAAAGCAATAAAAAGATGCATTGGCATACTTAAGGGAAATCCGGTTGTTAATGCTGTTAAAAGATGGCCGAGCGCAGCTACAATTGCCCCTTCTTTCCAACCGAATGCAACTGCCGAAAAAAACGCAAATGCCGCATCAAGGGCTACGGTTCCGGTGGGGCTTGGCACTTTTACCATTGCGCCGACGGCGCTCATAGCTATGAAAATAGCCATGCGCGCAATCCGCTTTGAAGTCCAAAACACTTTCTTATCATTTATCCCTATTTCTTCCGGCGGTATTGGCGTCATATTATTCAACTATTTTTTATCAATGTGGTTTAATCCGATGCTTACCTTTTCTCCATGTTTGAAGAAAAATTCGCATCTGTCCCCCGGCATATATGAACGGGCGACTTCTATTATTTCATCATTTTTTGTAAATGTCTTTCGCATTAAAAAGAACAGCGCCGAACCTTTTTTTACCTTTAGCATTTCCGCTTCGTGCTGGTCGGCATTTACGCAGTTGAGATTTTCAGTAAAGTAACTGAATTGAATATTGAAATTCTCCTGAAGTATCTCGAATAATGAATTAGCCGATAAATCATATTTGAGAAGATCGGGGCATAAGAATTTTGGTATATAGGAAATCTGAAGCGCAACAGGCGCATCATTAAGCAGGCGCAGCCTTTGTATTCTGAAAAGTTCAGCGCATTCCTGCTGTTTAAGAAATTTAAGAGCTTCTTTTGATTCGTGAATCTCTTCGGCAAAAATTACTTTAGTTTTTAAAGCCGATTTGCTTTCTTTTAAGTCTGCTGAAAAACTAAAAGATTCCATTACGCCGGTAAAAATTTTCTTTTCGGAGACAAACGTCCCTTTGCCCTGTATTCTATATAACGATCCTTCAGCCACAAGATCGGCAATAGCCTGTTTAGATGTATTGCGGCTTATCCCCAGCATTGCAGAAAATTCATTTTCCGACGGAATCCTATCCCCCGGTTTATACTTACCAATATCTATATCTTCTTTAAGAATTTCTTTAAGCTGATAATAAAGCGGTAGCTTACTGTTTCTGTCAATTTCCATCTCTTATCCCCTCTATTATTATTTTATATTTTGTGCAATGGAATATTCATTGGCAAACAGCGCCGGGAAATAAAGCATCAGCATCGAGAATGTTGTTTCCATGTTTTCAGGAACCTTATCCATTTTAAGCAGATCAATGTCTCCTTCCGCATGAATTGTTTTCCCGAATAAATCGGCGGCTATCGGAATCTGCGGCCCCGCCTGTTTTGTCTTTGCGGAATTTATATACCTTACTTTGCCATTCTTTACTGCATTTACTTTCTCTGCATCCTTTCGGTGTGCAATCTCATAAGGGGTAGTTGTTCCGTTGCCTGCTTTGTCCCCTTCAAAAACAGGATTTTCGGCATGCGCCCATATAGGAACAAGTATTACATCGGGATTTGCAGCAACAACTTCTTCCCACGTTACCGAAGGAGCGATACCCGGCCTGTCAGAGTATATCGGCTCTCCGCCGACCATCTTGATTAATTCTGTAATGTATGAATCTCTGCCGGGCACGCATTTATAGAAGTAATTAATTTCATAATATACTTTTTGTCTCGGCGCATTTTTAAATTTCTCTGCAACGAGTTTGAGATTTGTTTTAATATAGTTAACAAGTTTAACCGCATTTTCTTCTTTATTTATTGCTTTGCCGAGTTCAAGCGCTTTTGAATATACTTCTTCAACGCTTGTTTCTTCCATATGAATAACTTTGTATCCTTTTTCTATGAATTTATCCCTTGCTTTTTTCTGAAGCCCTGTGCAGGTGAGTATTATATCGGGTTTGAGTTCTTCGACTTTTTTATAATCGACATCCACAAAACCAGCAACCACCTGAAGTTTTCCTTCCGTAACAAGCCTCGGAATTGAATCGGGGAAAATACAATACCGGGTTACTCCTACAAGGTTCTCTGCCGCGCCTATCTCTGCGGCTATGTTTGTCCAATTTGGAGCAAGCGAAACAATTCTTATTTTATTCTGCGGGTAATATGCCGCGGTAATAAACAACAGAATAATTAATGAAATATTTCTTATTTGAAATCTGTTTTTCACTTTATCCTCCAAATCATCAAAAATAAAAATATGTCAAAACTTGTTGGGTTGTCTATACAACCTATTTAAAATTAGCTTTTTTCTGCTTAAATTGTCAAGTAAAATTATTGTTAAGTGTATTTTTTAACTTAATTTGAACTAAAATTGTTGTTTTTCAACAAAAAAAAGCAGGAAATCTACAACCGGAGGTAAAAATGGATATTATAGGATTAGGGACTGTTGCAATGGATGTAATAATGAAGGTTGATACACTCCCCAAAGAAGATGGCTTTGCGATTATTAAAAATGTACAGTATCTCGACGGAGGCAGCGCGACAAATGTTATCGTGCAGGCAGGCAGGCTTGGAGTTAAATGCGGCTTCGTTGCGCAAATTGGAAATGATGATATAGGGAATGCAATTAAAGCCGGACTTGAAAAAGAGAATATTGACACTTCAACAATGGTAATAAAGAAAAACGGAACTTCTCTGCACACAACAATAGTGGTGGGAGAAGACGGCAAAAAATTTATTCTTCTTAATATGGGGGACACTTTTTTATCATTAAAGAAAGAAGATGTAAATATTGACGCGGTTAAAAAGGGGAAAATATTTTACACCGACCTGCTTCCGGGCGGGGCGGCAATATTCGCATTGAAGAAAGCAAAAGAAGCCGGACTTAAAACCGTCTTCAATCTTCAGATAGGCGTTCCAATGATGGAACAGTTCGGCATTACGAAAGAGATAATTCTCGATTCATTGAAATATACCGACGTATTTGCTCCGTGCCGCGAATCGTTTACTCAATTAACCGGAACGGAAGATTATGATGCGGGAATTAATTCCTTTATGAAAAATTATAATGGCGTTCTCCTTCTCACGCTCGGCAGCAAAGGGTCGGCGGCTTCCGACGGAAACGGAATTATTAAAATTCCGGCTTACCCTGTTGAAGCAAAGGATACTACGGGCGCAGGGGATTCATACATAGGCGCATTTATGTACGGATACTGTATTAAGGGATGGGATTTAAAGAAAGCCATGATTTTTTCAACCGCGGCTTCCGCCTTAACATGCAAGCAGGTAGGGGCGCGGACTTCTCCGAACGCTTTGCAGGTTGAAGAAGCATTAAAATCATTCAATATATAAACGGATGCTATTATGATTGACAAGGGCAGAATAAGCAATAAGATTGCAGGCGCTTTTGCCGGGGTTGCTTACGGCGATTCGATGGGAATGCCTTCAGAATTCTGGACTCCGCAGATGATTAAAAAACATTTCGGCAAAATCACCTCTCTCCTTCCCGCCCCTGATGAAAATGAAATTACACGCGGACTGAAAGCCGGAGAAGTTACAGACGATACATACATGACTATGATTATTGCCGAAGCAATTAAAGAAAGCGGCGGCATCCCAAAACCGGAAAAACTTGCCGATAAAATGTTAAAGTGGGCTGAAGAAAATAAATCGAGAATAAATAATTTATTCGGGCCAAGCACAAAGAAAGCTCTCGATTCCATTGTGAAGGGAACCCCTGTTGAAGAGGCGGGGAAATTCGGGACTACAAACGGCGGGGCAATGCGCATTATTCCAGTGGGAGTTATAAGCGATTGGGGAAATCTTGATGCGCTTGCAGAGAATGTACGGCTTGTCTGCCTTCCGACACATAATACAAATCATGCAATTTCAGCGGCGGCGGCAATTGCCGCGGCTGTTTCCTATGCTGTTTACGGAGATGATAATATTGACAAATTAATTGATATTGCGAAGCAGGCTTCATTAAAAGGAGAACTGCTCGGGCATAAATCAATCGGCGCATCTGTGGCGCGGAGAATTGAGCTTGCTGTTGAAATTGCAAAGAAAGAAAAAGACGAAGATAGAATGCTGAATGAATTATACGAATTAATCGGAACCGGATTGCCCGCAAACGAATCTATACCGACCTCTCTTGCGCTTGTTTACCGAGCCGGAGGCGATCCCGTTAAATGCGCCCTGCTTACTGCAAATATAGGCGGCGATACCGATACAATAGGCGCAATGGCATGCGGCATCTGCGGAGCATTTAAAGGAATTGACGCAATACCGGAAAATTCTATCGCTCTGCTATCCAAAGCAAACAATATTAATCTCCTGAATATTATCTTCGACGAATTGACATACTTTCCGGGCGCATAAATATTGCGGTAATCCCTGCAAACCGGATTTTTACGATCTTAATAAGACTATTAATCAATCATAGTGTAATCTTTGAACCTGTTTGAATATTTCTGCAATATCGATTTAATTGATTCCGGCAAGGAGGGTAAGAAACATATAGTTTCAATTAATTCCGGCAGCGCCGACAAAGCCGCATTATTAAAAAGAACTCTTTCATTATCAAAAAAAGGCTCCGATTCAAGTGGTTCATCGAAGAGATAGCGGCCTAATACGAGGAATTGTGAATTTATAATTTTACCGGACATTTCCGCAAATGGTTCAGGTACGGCAGCGCCTTGTTTTTTCCATTGCATTGCCGCGCTCCTTTTTTCCTCTGCTCCTTTACGCATCAGTTCGGCAAATTGTTTCTGTTCAATATCAAGAGCTAAGCCCCAACTCCACATGATATTATAGTAATATTCAAACACTAAGAAATGCGCTCCGATTTGTAACAGTTCAGGAATTTTTTTCAAGTGATCTCTTTGTATTTTAATTGTCTGCCACTTAATCATAGGCATTATGTAATTATCTTTATTTATTTTGTCCAGCCGATACAATAAGTTGTATATTCCCAGAATTTCATCGGTGGATAAGTTCGGCTCCCATTTAATAATTGCAGATGATAAATATCTTATCGGAATAGAGATATCCCCCGAATATCTTTCATCTTCAACAATATGACAGATTTCTGTAGCAAGCAGCAGATATGAATTCCAAGTGTCTGCCGCGGGGTCTCTGTCAAGAAGGTTTATTATTTCATTAAAGATGCTTTCATCACAAGCTTCGTAATACATCAGCGTCAGCAAAAACGAAGAATATATCCATAATTCTTTTCTTTTTTCCCAGGCTTTGGCATATTCCTTAAAATCGATTTTCACATTAAGCTCAACTTTTCTTTTATATCCGTTAATTCCAGCATCGCCGACAGTTCATCTTTAACCGATTCCGACTTTATTTTTTCCAAATTATTTGTAAGCTTACTTAACACAGAGTTATCGAATTGCTTGTTTTCCGGCTTATTCAGTACATTTATTAAACTAAGGTAAAGCGCGGGCAATTCTTTTTCAGCACAATAGATAAGCGCATCATTTAGGGATGACGCGCTGTTTTTCTCAGCGCATTCTAATATTGTTTTAAGATACAGGGTAAAATTTATTCTTAAATTGTGATAATTTATCAGGATAAGAAAAGATAAATTATCTTTAAGGCTTTCTGAATAAACAGGCTGTAAGGATATTGAACCTGCTTTACACAAATAATAAGCGCTAAGTTCCGCCGCCGATCTTAGAATATTTGCTACTGTGATATTGGCCGCAAGTCCTGAAAAATCATTATTGTTAATTGTTACTCCCAGCTTTTTAATGGCTTCTTCATGCATATTACCGTCAATCCCGGCATCCAGATTTCTTAAAACTCCCCAGAAATATGTCTGTCTTATTTTAGTTAATGAATGCTGCCTTTCAAGGCCAAAGCGGTCCCATATAAAACACGAGAATTCAAGCAGTGTTTTTGCTTTATCGGTAAATTCAGGGAGCAATACATCGTTCTGGTTTCTTATTTCGGGGAATGTATAATTTAAGATGCCGTTTGCAAAAACAATAATATCAAACAGTCTTTTTAATGTTGTTTCATCGCATTTAAATATTCCCGAATCGTTGTATTTTTTTATTACTATTATAATTGACGCAATAGATACTCCGCATATTTCTTTAACCAGCGCTTCATTCAGCAGCATCCCCTTAAAATCTTCTCCTCTTTTTTTATCAGACTTTTCGCTCATATATGATGCAATTGTCACTGAATCTTCTATCAGTTGAATAAGCGTTGTAAGATTTCTGACTTGTAAAGCGCTTAAATCTATTTTGATTCCCTGGGATTTGATAAATTCTTCATTAAAAAGGTTATGTTCGGTTTCAATGCCTGCCGGGAAAATTATCATAGGCACGGCAATAGACATTGCTGCGGCCCAGATTAAAGTCGGTAAAGTCATATAATCTACGAACCGGAGGAAAGGATCGTTTACCGATGAGATGCGCCTGATTGCCGAAGAAACGACATCGGGCAATTGTTCTTTTGCCAGTTCTATCGATACGATATATTCATGCGGAATTGTCTCATGGAAATAAGGTTCTAATATAGCCAGGAACCAGAAAGACCGGGCAAAGGCATATTGTTTAATTGAAATTCCATTTTCAGATTCTCCGATTGCCGAAAGTAAAAATGATGAATTTAATAAATCTCTTTTTTCAGGCAGAACCCGCATTGTATCGAAAAATAATTTCTCTAAAGGGTTTTCCCATGATTTAATCGAGGGGCTGCCTGTTTGATTGGCGTAGTAAACATTCAGTATGTGGGTTAATATTCTTTCATCGCCTAAAAGCAAATATGCCTCCCAGCATTTTCTGAATATTCTTTTTCTGTACGAAGTTTTTGTCAATAATTGTTCATCGTCGAATATGGTAAATATTTTATCCAGCAGCGGATTTATGCTTTCGAAAACGCATACCTGCATGCAGGCATCCAACGCAAACAGAATTGCTTCAAAGAATCGGTTTACAACCGCTTCAAATTCTTCAGGATCTTTTATTTCAATTAATTCCGATTCAATCAGATGATGAGCGAGTTTTCTTATCCAAAGCGCTTCCAGCGGACGCGCCTGTAATTGATCGTACCAAAATAATGCCCAGAAGAGATGCCCGAGTCCCGCTTTGGGAAGATTTAATTTATCGCCATATTTGCATAAGGCCGAGCATACCTCGGGCTTAACATAAAAACGTGTAAAACCGGATTCATCATTATACAACAGCATATCCGCTAAGCACTGGCGTAATAAAGTAAAATTTTTTTCAAATTCATCTTTTCTTAAAAGCGTGTTTTTTAAATATAATTGAAGTATCATTGCCCGCATTCTGGATTTAGCTATAAATCCTTTTATCAAATACCGTTCACTTAAGAAAATATTCGCCGGCGCCGAGGTTAATGAAAGAAGGCAAAGATATGCTATTAAATCATACTTCTCATTTGAGCAAGGATGTTCAATCCGATATTCCGATACTTTTTTATATATAAGATCGCCCCCTTCTTCCTCTCCTTTGCAAACAGCCTTAATTGTTGCGAACTGAACGGACTCCGGCGGACGATGTAAGGTTTTTACCAATTTTTCTTTTTCTTCCTGCGTTAAAAGAAGCTGTTCATAAGTAGTCGTATTAAGATCAGTATAATTACCGGAATTTTGTATGACATCATTTAATATCCCATCCCCTGTCCTTTTCTCGCATACAATCCACATTTCAGAACCAGCCGCTTTTTCAACATATTTATTATAATACCTTTTAAGAGTTTTTTTGGTTGTAAAATCAAGAGCTTCATAATTATCAATGATAATAATTCTGGGAAATCCCTCCCGGGATAATTTCACAGCAAGCGAATCAATAAATTCTTCGAACATATTACTTTCCGTATTTCTCGCATTTTTTAATGCGTCTAAAAATTTATCTATACTTTTAGCTCTTGTGCTTTCGGGCATGTTAGGTATTATATGCCTTGTTATAATGCTTACCAGAACCATTACAATAAGAATAATATAATATCCCGGGTCATCGAGGAATGACCCTTTGTTTTTTAGCGCCGCCTGGGTTGTCTGTTTTTGATAATCGCTTAAAAAGCCGTAAAGAACTTCCAACACTATAATTGAACCTATAATTGCATATTTTGCAAATGATTTTGTCGATATATACCGGCTGGTGAAATTCTTTTTGTATGCAAGGCTTAGAAAATTATCCACCCCTAAAACAGATGATATTAAAGGAAGAGAATCAATCTGCGCTCTTTCGCCAAGAAGAATAAGTTTATAATGGTTTGAAATTATTTTTTTAACTGTTTCTTTCGCTTTTTCTGCGGCCCAGGTTATACCGTCATTTTCATGTATCCGGACGCATATACATTCAAACCATTTCTTTTCCCGCTTCAATAATTTCTTAAGGCGTTCTTCTATAATAGAAGAAAATTTTCTTTTTGCTCCGGCTTCTTTGGAAGCATAAAACTTATGTGATGTCTCAATTACCGACCTTTCCAAATGGGCTTTCTTATCGGTGAATTTATCCAATTCGTCCGGGTCTAAGAAGGTTTTTGGCGTATTTTTCATAACATAATATTTATCTTTAAATTATTAATTGCTTTGGTCTGGCATAAAGCGGTTAATATATCCAGCCTAAGATAATTTATCTTATCTTAGGCTGTTATTCTACGCAAAGATTTTTCTTATCTTTTCTTGTACCGAACCTTCTTTATAGAATTTATCCGTCCATCCGTCATTGGGACGAAGATAAGCTGAATCAACCGTTTCCTCGCTCGAAAGCCTGCTTGCAACATCTCTGAAATAATAATGGTCCCACAACCGCATAAATTCGCCCAGATAAATATCTGCAACGCCTTTATCGCCATTAATAACGACCATATTTTCATCGTTATTTTTAGTGGATGCGTTGCTGAAATTTGCCGAGCCGGAAATTGAAACCGGTTTCTCGCCAAGCGGATCGAGAATGAGATACTTTGTATGGAGATATTTTACATGCGAATTCAATCCGGTTAATTTCTCTTTAAGCCATCTGTGCAGCCCTTTCTGCTTCATTGCTTCTTCATCAAGATGAGCGCCTATTGCAATAAGATTGTTTTTAACCTTGCTGAATTCATCGAATGTATCCCCTTCTTTTTCCAAAAGGAGATAACGCAGGGTATCTCCTTCAACCGCAAGTACATCCGCAAGAAGCTGATTAACTCCGAATGCCGCTGTGAAATCTAGGATATTTTCTGCGTTCTTCATCCTGTCGGCATACCATTCAAGAACTTTCAAATCCGTTCTTGGGCTGAATAGGGGAGTAATCCCTTCGGGAGGTTCGCCGGATGGATCGGGAGTATTTTCTTCGTTCAACGGTCTCAGTTCTCCGGCCGGAGTATCTTCGGCAAGCTGGTTCCAGTATTCAAGATATTTCGCCGCCGTTTTCTCATCCCTTACAATAAAACCGACATTGGACTGTCCGAAAATTCCGCCTTCGGTAAAATTAGTAGAGCCCGTCCATACCTCCAAAGGTTTTCCGTTTTTAAGAAGAATAATAAATTTATTGTGTGAGATATAACTCTTATTGCTTTTCCTTTTAATCATAAAGGGGCGCAGTCCGGCTTTCTTAATTGCTTTATCGCTTGTCTTCTGCGGTTCTTCTTTTCGGCAGTCATAAACAATTTTTACATCGGCTCGGCTGTCGGCCGCTGTTTTAAAAGCATCAAGAACATTAGGCCAGCTAAATTCATAAACAGATGCTCTTAATGAATACTCTTCTCCTTTTGCCTGTCCTATAAATTTAATTATAGCTTCTTCAAGCCCGCGTGAAAGCCATTTATATGCGGCATTGTCGGGAACTTCATCCGGCGTCTTATCGCCGAATTTTCTTGAATATGCCTGGCTGCCCGCTACGCCTCTGTTAAAATAAACAGCAAATGTTCCCCGGTCTTCATCTTCAGTATTAACTTTAAGAATTATTGCATCCCTGTATTCAAGATTCTTAGGCTTACCGTAAACCGGGACAATACTGTATTCATAAGAATGACCGGGTTTAGCAGTATAATCCCCCCATAAAAAAGATTGAATAGGATGTTCATGTGTTGAAACAAGCGACCCGGGTTTAGGATGAGGGTATGTCTCTTTAAAAGTACGGAATCCGGGAAGCCAGTATTCTTCATTCTCGGTAAGGTCTTTTCTTTTAAGCGCAAAGCCCAGCAGCCCTTCCCTTGATTTCTGATCTGCATTCATTGCAAGAAGCACAACATAACTGCCTGCAATTGCGCGCGCTGTAATGCCGTTTCCTTTTCTTTGTGTGCGCATCTATTACCTCTTATTTATAAGTTTATAAGCCGAATGAATCAAGATCTGCGGCAACTTCCTTTGCAGTGCTCCAGCTCTTAATTTTACGGGCATACATATAATATGTCAGTTTCTTTTCCGGCCACTCAAGAGCTTCAATGCTTTCAAGCCCCCTAACAGGATCGGATGTTTTAAGCTTTGCTTCAACTTTAGCGGGAATTTCAACCGGCATTATATCTATCAAAGCCGATTTCTTATCAACAAACCCCGCTTGAACCATTGCACATAACTGTTCGGGATGACAGTAATCTCTTCTTCCTCTTATTACTATTGCAGGGAATTTATCGCTGAGAACCGATACCAGAGAAATATATGCGCTGATTACCAGAGTGGCTATTGAACAGGTATCTCTCAAATCGCGCAGAGTGCACCAGTGCTCCCACACTTTCCCTCCGTCTTCAAGGCTGTTTACAGGCATATCAAAATCCTGCCTTCTCCATGAGTTGAACAGGTTTGGAGGATCGTTACTGAACTTAGCTGAGATTCCTCCCTGCGAATTGCCCTCTACAAATCCTGCAAGTACGGCATCCTCGGTTACAGCGCGCCCTTCGGCTGAATCGAGCCTGTATGTAACCGCCTGGCTGCCTTCTCTTATTGTAACGCTTGCAAAATAATCCATTTTAATCTGATCAAAGGAAATTTCGAGAAATAGCAATTTCCCTTTTTTGTTTTTCAAAACGCCGTTTGCGCCTGTAAGATGGCATGAGCTGTGCCAAGCGCCGTACGTAAAATCCCCCGGATCGCCAGGCCCGAGATAATACCCTTCAACAAGTTCCCTTCCAAGCCACATTTTTCTAAGCAGTTCCACATTTTTAGATGTATCAAGTATATAGCCGTCTTCTGCAGCTTCAAAACCGTATGTTCCTCTTAGCATTTCTGCCTCCTTTTATTTTTTTGTTTTTCAAAAAAAGATATCTTCTTTATTCAAATACGGTTATGCTTCTTTAATCCATTCTTCCTTAAATAGAAGAATCATTTCATCTGCAACCGTATTTACATATTTCATTCTATAATCATCAAATTTTCTTTTGCGTATTCCTATTTCCCTAAGTTCCGTTTTCGACAGGTTCTTAAATACTTCATCCCCTTTAAGAGTAAGAGTATCTATATTCTTTACCCGGATTTTCTTTTTTTCAGCTATATCTGCAATAAATGTAAAATAATCCTTACGTACTTCAAGGTAATCCTTGCGCATCTTATCAAGCCGTTTCCATTTCGGCGAGCCTCTTCTCTTCAATTCCCCAACGACATTCCCAGCGTCCCGCGCAAGTTTATTATCCCTGCTGAGCATGTATTTTACATCCGCATCATACTCCAGCATAGCCGAAAGTTTCTTCTCCTCTTCGCTTTGCGAAATAGGGGAATATGCTTCGTTTGGATCGAGCCTCAAGCCGCCGAAGCTTCTTTCTGCTCCGCCGAGACAGATTAAGCTCGGTCTTTCTTTCGGCGAATCCATTGCGGCCTCATAAACCTGTTGTTCTGTATATGAACCGGCAACCCATAAATCGCATTTCCCATCTTGCGCTTTTTTGTTCAGCATTTTTATCTGATTGTGAGTAAAATGCCCTCCTTTTTTCTTATCGCCGTCATCGACAAGCCTTTTATTTGTCGCCCCTTTATCCATTGTATCAATAAGAAGTATATCGTGCCTCAGCGAATGCATAAGTTCAATGAATTTTTCGGCGACATCAAGAGGCTTTTCATAGACAAAATCCTTCGATACGATAGGGCGGTCTATAATGCCTATAAAAACGAGAAGCTGGTTCTGCTGTCTTTTATATGATGCTTCGAGGCCTTTTTTAACTCGGCGGATAAACTCTTTCATCTCTTCAAGCGTAAGATTGAGCAGGCCGATTTTAATGCACCCCTGCCCCGATTCAATCGCTCCGGCAGCGGCTTCAATTGCTTTATTTGCCGTTGCAACCACATCAATCGTACGTCCGTCAAGAATTGCAACTCTCTTTGCTTTTGAATATTTTATTATTTCATTTGCATCTTCGGCCGATTTGAAATACTGGAGAAGCCCCGGCTTCGGATGAATAATTTCGGATGTTACATAAAATTCTTTTATGCCTATCGGCGCAAACAGGTCTATCATTTTTTTAACTGTTTCCTTATTCGTTTCGGGATCTTCTAAATTAAGCGCGGGGGTAACTTTTTGTCCGGGAGCTATTTTAACAAGACCTTTGTTTTTTATTACAACGCCTTTTTTAAGATTATGCATCAATCCGGTAAAAAATTTCTTCAGATACCCGGGGGCAATATTTGCGGTAAACTCAATTCTTGCTTCGCGCGGATGATTCCGGTTAATTATGCTGTCCTGTTTCATGCGGAAAAATTCGCCTAATAATTTCTTTGCCGCATCTTCGGCTTGCTTTTCAGCTTCTCCATCATCTTTAACCGGACAAGGGGACTTCCAGTTTTCCTCTTCATAAATTATCTGCACCTGTTCGCTTACATTCGTCGAATGATCTACAAAGAGGGCTCCATAATAAAATGAGTTAAGGAGCATTTTGAATGTGCCCGGCGTTGTTGCCTGCCCAAGCCTCATCAATTCAAGGTCAAGCATCATCCTCTGGTATAAAGGGAAAGCCAGCGGCGAAAAATCAGCCCCTTCTTCAAGAAGTTTTTTTAATGCCAGTCCGCGGGGGGTATCGAGCGCGGCATCAATCACATTTTCAAATCCCATTTTTGTAATCTTTCCTTCTGCGCGCAGTTTTTTCAAACTTCTATCGGTCCAGTCGGGAAAAGAACCGCTTGACAGTATTTCAATTCCAAGCGAAGGAACAGCGGGCATCTGGCTGTTGTTAAATTTCCGGTATGGATGTTTCGGGCCTGCCGGACTTCTGCCGAGCACCTGTATAGCAAAAGAACCTGTTTCTACAAGAAGTTCAGCCGCGGATGAAAGCACAATCTCTCTGCTGGGATTAAGAAGAAGCGCAAAATATTTGCGGCGTAATACTTCCTGCCCCAGCAGTACAATCTCCTGAAGGGCTTTGTCGCGCGGAAGCAGGTATCTTTGCAGGTATGCTTCTTCAAGTTCCTTAAGATATGTTCTGAACCTCATATTTTCGGAAGCAAGCGAATTGACATAGACCTTGTCCTGTTTTACAACAACCCCGCTCTTGTAATTATCCCATTCATAATAACGGCTTTTATGTTTCTGTTTTAATGTTTCATCAACGCTGTCTCCGGTTTCCTTTAAAGTTCCGGTTCTGAAAATTGCTTTGGGAAATTTATTTTTAAACATTGCCTGAACGCGTATGCGGTCGAGCAGTTTTTCCCCTTCTATTTCGATATGTTTCTGATCTGCCATTGCGCAAACTCCTTTGTTATTGATTTACAAAATGGTTTAAGCCCCGGTTTTCTTTTTGTTTCGAGATAAGCGAATAATTCCTTTCCGGTTTTAAAAATATGTTCTTCGGGAACATAGTTGTTTTTGGTAAACGGGCTTCCCCCTCCCGAAGGAAGAACAAAATATCTTTCTTTTCTGAATGCTCTTGCGTGCCCTAGCTCATCAAGCATTCCTGTGCTCAACGGAGGCATTTTTGTGTATGGATGGAAAGCGGCGACAATATCAACTTTTTGAACATCCCACCTTAAATCCCTTGTAACCGTATAAGCAAAAACAACCTGTTCATCTTTCTGATCTATATTAGCGCCTATTTCAATGCTTGCCGGATCAATAACAGCCCCGTATCCTCTCAATTGCCAGATCATTTCATTAATCTGTTTTCGAACTGCGTCGGTTGCAACCGTCATTGAATAGGAAGAATAAAATGCCGGCAGTTTCGGCTGTGTTGCAAATTTTGTCAGGTTCTCAACATCAAAGGTATATTTAGTTCTATCGTGATATGCCGGGCAATGAATGCCGAGGACGTAATGGCGCACTTTTTTGCCTGTGAGTTCACGCGCCCATTCAGCCCAGTCTTCGCTTACGGAAACTTCGGAGCCGAGCCATTGAAGAATTTTTTCAATTGTCATTTCCTTTTGATGGGCAACCGCTTCAAGAGCATGTTTTCCGTAACCGGTTTTAAGCCTTTCCATAATCTTCCATTCTGCATCAATCAGGGTAACAATTCTATCCGGCTTTATAACATCCGCTATAATGCGGTGGTCTTTAAGAATATTATTAACACCCCGCCATTCAATAGATGCGGGAGTTCTTATAATTACACAGGCATTCTTCGGAAGTTTATCAATCTTGCGGGATATAGAAAGATATGCTTTTTCGCGCATTGCCTGAAACATATACTGGTACCCATCCAGTATTTCACCGATAGAAGATATTTCCTTATAAGCAGAGTTTATGCTTTCCCCGGCAAGTTCAATCATTTCATCAAAAAGATTAAAAGCATCAATCCGCAAACCGAGCGAAGCGGCAAACTCAACTGTTTTTTCTATAAACTTAGTCGAGTTAAGCCCGACAATCGGCCCGGTTACAAGAGTTATTAGTTTGGCCATGAATAATCCCCCCTTTATAGTTTATGGTTAAAACTCCATTAAAACCTTTCCGGGAAAAGAATAACAGGCGCGCTCTAAAGAGCTCCATTTATTCAGTTTGCGCTGTATTGCCACCTCACGTCAGAACAACTTTTGCAGATTGTAATTTTACTATTCAGCAAAAGTTTCTCCCGCGCTCCGCACGGAAGAATTATTATAATTCTTCTTCGGAATATTATTTTTATACTTAACCGGCTGTTTAATGCCGGGAATTATTATCCCATGAAAATATGCCGTACTGAATTTTGAAAACAGGAGAATGTTTATGTTAAACGTTTGTGTTTTACCGGAATTTCCTCTTTGCACCTCAATGCAAATTACGACAATAAAAATTATTAAGCAAATTCAATTTTATTTGCTGTTTTATTGCGCTGAAGTTTTAATGAAAAAAGGGAAAATCAGTTAAACATATTGTATTGATGCATTTTTTTGTAGAGCAGCGCGCGGGAAATACCCAGCAGCCCTGCCGCATGAGAACGGTTATTATTTGTTCTTATCAATGCTATGCTTATAGCTTCTTTTTCGGTATTAGAGAGAAGGCTGGCAAGGTTGCAGTTATCTATTATGCAAAATCCTCCTTTTTTTGAGGAATTGCTTTGAATAATTGTTTTTATATGATCGCCCGTTATTATATCCTGTGGAACTATGGTAATTGCGCGTTCAAGAACATTTTTCAGCTCTCTTATATTGCCGGGCCATTTATAATTAATTAATATTTCCCGTGCTTCGGGGCTAAGACTTTTATAATACACTCCTCTTTCTTTTTGGAGCTTTTCCCAGAAAACTTTAATAAGCAGAGGAATATCGAGTTTTCTTTCCCTTAAAGGAGGAATATAAATAGGAATGACATTAAGCCGGTAAAAAAGATCCTGCCTGAACTTGCCCTGGTCAATTAATTCCTCCAGATTACGGTTTGTTGCGGCTATAATCCGTACATCTATATTTTTTACTTTTTCTCCCCCTACTTTATCAATTTCTTTTTCCTGAATTACCCTTAACAACTTGCTCTGTACATTTAACGGCATATCTCCAATTTCGTCAAGAAGGATAGTTCCGTTGTTGGCAAGTTCAAATTTCCCTTTTTTACCCCCTTTCTTGGCTCCCGTAAAAGCCCCTTCTTCATAACCGAAAAGCTCCGATTCGAAAAGAGAATCCTGAATTGCAGAACAGTTCATTCTTATAAACGGATGCCTGTTTCTTTTGCTTAAGTTGTGAATGCTGTGTGCAAAGACCTCTTTTCCGACGCCGCTTTCGCCGAGCAGCAGTACGGTTGAATCGCACGCCGAAGCTCTTAATGCCATATCCCTCGCATTAATTGTCGATTCCGATGTAGCGATAATATCGGAGAAAGAAAAAATAGTATCGGAATTAATTAACGGATTATGCAGATTGAATTTAAGTTCATTTTCCAGTTTCAATACTTTTTTCTGTAATTCCTTAACCTCGGTGGTATATTCGAACCTGATTAATCCAACCGCCCCAACGCATATATTATTTTCAAGAAGAGGAATTCTGGAAACAACATATTCATGGCCGTGAATGTACTGAAGTTCATCCAGTTCGGCTACGCCAGTCTGCGCCACAATGTGCATTCTTGTATTTTCAATTATATCGCTTACGTGCTTGCCTATTGCCGCATCTGCTTTTATCTGATGAATTTTTTCAAAACTTTCATTTATATATATAATAACACCGAATTTATCTACAATCATCAATCCTTTTACGGAGACATCTAATATTCTTTTTAAAAGAGCGGGATTTTCGGAAAGATTTGCCAGAGAGGAGATTCTTTTTATTGCCATAATAGAACTCAAACTATTATATTATTATAAAATGTCACATCTATGTACAGTCTTGTGTCACAAGTATAGACATTTTTTTTGAAAAAAGTCCGCTAATAACTGAAAAAAGCACTTTTTTTATTAAAAAAAATAAATGTTTCTTTAATGACCGTTAAACCGGCGGTTAAAACCGTGTCACGTATGTTGACAGTTCCTGTTTGCAAAGAAAAAAATTTATGTAAAAAACCTCGATCCCGTTCTAAAAACGCTGTTTTTGTATAAAGAAACTCCTCCGGCACACAATTTGCCTTAAAGGGTATGAGAAAACTAAAATCTCAAAATAATTAATAACTTACAAAATGCAACCTTTATTGGAGGTCTAACATGGCAAAAAAACTTAAAGAGGTACTGGCGGATGCCGGAATCTCTATGGACTTGCAGGTAGGCGGAAAAGCTCCTGAAGTGATGGTTGACCGTGAAGTAAAAAGGGAACCCCATCCAAGAGTCAAAAAGCTGAAAGACATTTTTATGGATACTTTGTCATCGGCTAACAACGAATTTACTTATTGGTACACCCGCGAGTATATGCTGCACGATTCCGAAATTCCTGTAATACGCCGCGCAAAATCTTTAAAGACAGCTTTTTCTCATCTCTCCCCCGTAATTTATCCGGGAGAATTATTGACAATGCACAAAGCCTCATATTTCCGCGGCTCTTTTCCAATGCCCTGGTTATCGGAAGGTTTTTATATGGCTCACGAAGATGAATTTTATCAGGAAGCTCTTAAAAGAGGCTCCGCTTCGGTAGATGAACATTCAAAATTCGGACAAGGCGGCGGCAACGTTACTAAAAGTTTCGGTAAAGTTGTTTCTATCGCAGGCAAATTCGGAATGAGAAACGAAGAAATTCCCGCTCTGCTTAAACTTGCAAAAATGTGGTATGGAAAATCTGTTGACGATCTCGGCAATAAATATGAAAGGCTGGTTCCAGAGTATAAAGTTAAAGAACAGATTATGCGCAGCATTATTTGTATGTTCGATTCAGGTTTTACGCTTCCTCAGGGACGCGAAGTTATTAATTATTACTATCCTCTCGAATACGGTTTCGACGGGATAATTAAAATGGCTAAAGAATTAAAGGATAAAGCCGCCGGAAAAGCCGACGGAGACGGAATGGTTGGAATGAACCGCCTTTATAATTATGAAGCCGTTATTCTCGTTATTGAAGGAATGCAGAAATGGGTTGCAAACTATGCAGCCGAAGCGCGCAGACTTGAAAAAATTACCAAAGACAAAAAACAAAAAGAAGAATACAAAGGAATTGCCGAAAGACTTGAATGGATTGAACACAATCCTCCAAGAACCTTTATTGAAGCTTTCCAGATGATTGAAACTCTTCATCTCGGCGTTTTGAACGAAGACGCTATTTCCGGTATGTCGCCGGGCAGAATCGGACAGGTTCTCTATCCTTATTTTGAACAGGATATCCAGGCCGGACGTCTTACAGAAGACGAAGCAATTGAGCTGCTTGAATTAGACCGGGTTGTTAAAACATCTATCGATTGTTTTGCTTCAACAGGCGTTGTTGGCGGAGTTCTTTCAGGCAATACATTCAACACACTTTCAGTGGGCGGATTAAACAGAGCCGGACAATCGGCAGTTAACCGTCTTGAATATCTTATTCTGGAAGCCGCGGCTAACAATGCAATGCCTCAATCAACAATCGCTCTTCTTTATGATGAAAAACTTCCTGACGATTTCCTCATGCTCGCAATTGAAGTTATTAAGAGCGGCGCAGGTTACCCGGCTTTCATGAATTCTCCTATCGCTCATGACTTTTTAATGAAACAATACGGCAAAGAAGGAATGAACCTTGAAGATGTAAGAGCATGGGCAATCGGCGGATGCCTTGAAACATCCCCATGCGTATGGAAACCTCTGCATCTTAACGGCAAAGAATACTGGATACCCGGCGGAGCCGGACAGCCTACAAGCGTCGGCGTTCACTTTATTTCAATGCCTAAAGTTCTCGAACTCGTTCTTTTCAACGGAATTGATCCGCGCACAAAAGAAAAAGTATATGAACCGCATAACAGAAAACTTACCACTTACGAAGAACTCTGGGATCAGTTCAAGATATACTGGCAGAAAACCTGCGAAGTGCTTGCATGGACAAACAATATCCAGCACGATATCTGGAGAAAGAACAATATGGCTGTTCTCAATTCCCTCCTTAAACCAGACTGCTTAGACAAAGGGCACCTCATTAACGAATTGGGATACAGATTTAACGGTACTTTCAACGTTGAAAGCGCAGGCACAATTACACTTGTAAATTCTCTTGCCGCATTGAAAAAAATCGTTTACGACAGCAAAGAAGCTTCTCTCGATACAGTTAAAGAAGCAATTCTTGATAACTTCGGATTCAAAGATGCGCGCGAAGTTAACTCTTTCTCGCTCGCCGATCAGGAAAGAAAAGAAGGCGACGCCGGAAAATGGGAAAAACTGCACTTCAAAGTACTCCAAGCTCCCAAGTACGGAAACGATGATAAATATGCCGATAACATTCTCCTCGAATGGGAAAACTTCTTCTGCGAAGATTCAACCCATTACGAATCACTTTACGGATTCAATATGTACCCATGCCAGATTTCTGTTTCCACACATGGCGCAATGGGTTCGGCAACTCTTGCTACGCCCGACGGACGCCTTTCGGGCACAACCTTTGCCGACGCTTCAATGTCTGCATTCCCGGGCACCGATAGAAACGGCCCTTATGCATTATTGAACTCAGCGGCTATCTGGGACCATGCAAAATCTCAGAATTCACAGTTGAACATTAAAATTCACCCTACTGCAATTAAAGGAATTGAAGGCTCTAAAAAACTGCTCGATCTTACAAGAGCTTATATGCGCAAAGGCGGATTCCATGTTCAGTATAATATTGTCGATTCAAAAGTCCTCCAGGATGCTCAGAAAAATCCTCAAAACTACAGGGATTTAATGGTGCGCGTAGCCGGATTTACACAGTATTGGGTGGAGATCGGCAAATCGGTTCAGGACGAATTAATTGCACGAACAGAATATGAAGGAGTATAATAAAATGGAAAAACTATTATATAGAGACACCCGTAATTACGTTCCTATTGATGTTACAAAAGGAATAGACCACCTGACCGGTGAGACAGTAATGGCCGATAAAGAGGCTCCCAACGGTTATGAAGCAATGCCGAAATGCAAGAACTGCAATCATTTCAAAGCAGACGGAGAACAGATGGGAATTTGTGAAAGTTCAATGAACGATCCTAAATTTTTCACCTATCCCGACCTTGTTGCTGTTACATGCGAAATGTATTCAAACAAATAAACCAATGCGGACAAACAAAGAGCGTGTAATACGCTCTTTGTTTTTATTGTTTCTTAATTAATCCTTTTAATAATATATTTAAATAAGGAAATGAATATGAATGATAGTAAAGCAAAAAGGTATGGATGGTCTGTTGTCGCTGCTTCATGGCTTGCTGTGTTTTGCTTATTCGGTTATCGCGCTACGTTTGCTATTCTAAAAGGCCCTTTAAGCGTCGATCTCGGCTGGACCCAGACTCAGGTAACTCTCGGTTATTCTTTAATGATGGTATTCTACGCAATTACCGCTTTCTTTGCGGGAATGATACTTGACAAATGGGGAACAAAACCAGTTTATTCCGTTGCGGCTGTTTTCGGAGCTCTCGGATTCTGGCTTACAAGCATGGTTCACTCACATCTTGCCTATTTATTTACTTTTGGGCTTGTTGCGGGAATTGCAACCGGAATGCTCTGGGTTACTTCAACTGTTTCTGTTCGTAAATGGTACGTAGGCAGATCTTACGCAACCATGTGGGGCATGGCTTTTGCAGGAGCTCCGATGGCGCAGTTTATTCTTGCTTATGTTACAAAACATTCTCTTGCCGGCGGCGCTCCCGATGCATGGAGAGGAGCTATGGTTCTTCTGTCCGTTATTATGTTCGTTGCTCTTGTACTTGCTGTTCTTCTTGCTAAAAAAGCCCCCGAAACTTACGGCATTAAGGCTTTCGGCGAGCTTCCCGCTTCACAAGGAGGCCCGGCTAAAACCGAATATAACTGGACTACGAAAGAAGCTTATTCCCGTTACGCTATTTGGGGCGCTATTATTACATTCTTAACCTCTATGATGGGGGAATTTTTAATCTGGACTCAGGTTGTAAGCTATTGGACAGCCGATCTTGGATGGACCAGAGATACAGCTGTTAATGTTTATGCAATTATCGGTTTGGTTGGCATTTTCAGCATGCCTATTATGGGCGTTGTTGCCGATAAGATAGTTCAGAAAGTCGGCAATGAAGTTAAAGGAAGAAAAATTATGCTTATCATCGGACCTTCAACCGGCGTTATTGCATGTATGGCTTTATTAGCCTCAGGCGCTTCAATGAATTGGGCTTATGTTGCCTGCGTTATCTTTGCAATTTACTGGGCAATTGTTCCGGGCGGCGTTGTCGGTTATACAGGCGCTGTTTATGGAAGAAAAACCCTCGGAAAAATCTGGGGACTTGCAACTCTTATGGTCATGGGCATAGGACCATTCCTCGGTTCATTTATCGGCGGTTTGTTAAAGGACATTTCGGGAAGTTATACTTATTCTATTTATTTTGCTCTCTGTTCATTTATATTATCAATTATTCTTGCTACATCGCTGCCGATGTTTGCAAAACCGAAAACAGAGAATCAATAATTTTACCCTTTATAAAGATCCTCCCTCCGGGAGGATCTCTAATTACCATCCAATAAAAACGAATGAGAGAATCAATTGCAGAAGGTGATTTAATGTTAATTCCAGAAGATCAAAACAATGAAAACAAGAATAAATTAAAAGCATTAATATTCGATATTCAGGGGCATTCGGTGCACGACGGCCCCGGAACCAGGACCACCGTCTTTATGAACGGCTGTCCCCTCGATTGTATCTGGTGCTGCAATCCCGAAGGATTGTTCCACCGCCCTACTCTGGTTTATAAATCTTCAAAATGTATCTGCTGCGGAGCCTGCATAAAAGCATGCCCGCAAAGCGCAATAACAATTTCGGAAGAGACCAAACTCTCGCACAACAGGTCATTTTGCGATGTCTGCAGAACACAGGAATGTGTTTCAGCATGCCTTCACGAGGCGGCTTCTTTAAGCGGCAGATATTATACAGTTGAAGAACTTATGCTGATATTCCAGAGGGACCGTCAATTCTGGGGAAGCAAGGGAGGCGTTACATTCAGCGGCGGCGAACCTCTTCTTCAAAGAGATTTTATTCTTGAAATATTCAGCAGATGTAAAAAAGCATATATCCACATAGCTGTTGAAACAACTTCCTGTTTTGATAATGATTATTATATGGAAGCAATGAATTATGTAAGCTGGGTTTTTACCGACATCAAGCACATGAACCCGTTAGAGCATAAAAAACTTACCGGCGTTGATAACAGGCTTATTTTAAAAAATATCCGCGCGCTTGCGGAAAAACCCGACTGGGACGGATTTATTGTACCAAGAATCCCCGTAATTCCGGGATTAAACGATTCGGAGGAAAATATTATTGCAACGGCAAAATTTGTTAAAGAAATCGGCCTTGAAGTAATCAACGTTCTTCCGTTCCACCGCCTTGGAGAGTCAAAGTACAGGCAGATAGGGCGGACTTATTCTTTTGCTGAACAGAAGCCTCCTGCAAATGAACTGATGCATTCGATTAAAAAAATGATTGAAAGCGAAGGGCTGGTTTGTTTTATAGGTTACGAAACCCCCTTTTAATACTTTTATATTAAAGACGATGCTTTACTAAAACAACTATGGAGACAATCGAAATGAAAAAGCAGCTTTATATAATCTTCAGTTTGATGTTTTTATTCACCCTTGTTGTACCCGCTCAACAGACCCAAAACGACACACAATCAAAATTCAAATTTAGCTTTTCTGAAAGATTCAGGATTGAGACATGGGATAATTCAATTACTCTTTCAAGCGCGGCTAATTCGGGCAACACATACAACAGGAACAGATCAAGCTTAACGGGGCAATGGCTTCCATCAGAACAATTTGAAATAGGAGTGATGCTTACAAACGAATTCAGATACTATTTTTCCCCTACAAACAAGAATTTTAATTTCAATGAAATTTTCTTCGATCAGCTTTATGCAAAATACACCGAGACCTTCGGTTCAATAACAATCGGAAGGCAGAATATTACACTCGGCGAAGGATTTATAGTAATGGACGGCGGGCCGCTCGACGGTTCCCGTTCCGGTTATTTTAATGCCGCTAAAGCCGAGATTAATATTGATAGAACAAAAAAACTTACCGGATTTATTTCCTACGTTCCTCAATCGGATGATATTCTACCGGTTATAAGTTCGCAGGATCAGCAGCTCCTCGAACAGCCTGAAATGGGCGCTGGATTGTATTTCGCGGGTTTATTCGGCAAAACGAATTTGCAGCCTTATTATGTTTTTAAACACATCTATGATACCGATTCGCATCCTGTGGAATCGGATGTTCATACCGCAGGAATTAGAGCGCAGGCCCCCCTTTCCGGGCAATTTGCCATTACTGCCGAGGGCGCTTACCAGTTCGGTTCTTACGGCGAATATAATCGTTCCGCATTCGGAGGCTATGTCTATATCGATTATACAACTAATCTGAATAAGCCTTTTCTGCCCGATGTTGTTACCTTAGGCGGAATTTACCTCAGCGGCGATGACTCTTCTACAAACGATATTGAAGGATGGGACCCTGTTTTCAGCAGATGGCCTAAATGGAGCGAATCTTATATATATACCCTTATTAAAGAATACGGAGGAAAAGTAGCTTACTGGTCTAATTTTGCCTCTATCTATGGAAAGCTGAAATTCACGCTTATGACCGATCTAAGCTTCAATTTCGATTATCATCACATGCTTGCTCCTCAGAAAGCATCTTCAGGCGCTTATCCCGGAGGCGCCGGCAAAACACGCGGCGATCTTTTTATTGCGAAACTCATTTACAAAATCAACAGCAATATTACGGGGCATATACTCTGGGAAAACTTTACTCCGGGAAATTATTATTTCGACGGAGCAAACAGATCGAACTGGGCGCGCGTCGAGTTCCTTTTCAAGATATAATTGAAGCTATATAAAATATTTAACCGGGATAATAATGCCTCAGGATAAAGAAAAGATTCACAAGCTTTATAAATCGGCAGTTGAAAATTTCGATAAAGGAGATTTAGAAACAGCCGTTAAACTTTTTAAAAAAATAAATACTTCTCAGCCTGAGCTTGCGTTTCCGTATTATTATCTCGGCTGTTCTTATTTCAGAATGAAAGAATTTGAGGCTGCCGCCGATTACCTTGCAAAAGCAATTCAACTTATTCCTCTTGAAGACGCATATATTAAACTTGGTCTCTCTTTGGGAGAAACGGGGAAAACAGACGCATCGATAGGCGTTTTCGAAGATGCATGCAGATATTTTCCCGATTCGGCCGATATGCGGACTTATCTCGGAGCGGCGCTTCGCGCTGCATCTAGGTTCGAAGAGGCGGTTTCTGCTTTTCTTGATGCCGTCAATCTCGATAGCAATCATCTCGGCGCTAATTGGGGGCTGGGCGTAACTTACGGAATGCTCGGGCAAATAATTATGGCGGAGAAACAACTAAAAAAGACAATACTCCTCTCACCCGCTTTTGCGCCCCCCCGTTTTTATCTTGCCCTTACTTATTTATCCGCCGGGAAATATGAAAACGCGGTTGAGGAATTATTGATTCTCGAGAAGCTGGACGCTTCGTATGCCTCGCGCTTAAAAAAAGAAATCAATATTTACATAGAATCAGGTTTTGCAAACCAATAATTATTATGGAACTACAATGGAAGACAAACAAAAAGAACTAGAAAAATTGACATCCAAAATCATAGACATAGAATGGGAAATGTTTCATTCTGTAATTGCTTCGGAACCTAACAGTTGTCAGGAAAATAAAAATACTTTTCAATTAATGAGATGGATGAGCTACTCTGTACTCGACGAAGAACTTCTTAATGCAATTTATGACAACATTCATAATTCAGTAAAAGAAGGAAGGAACTTAATGACAGAGAAATACGGGCGGATGGAAGAATTGATTCCCCCCATTAAAGAATCCCCTCTCATTCAGGAAATTGCATCCGCCGAACAGCAGTGGATGGAGGAAGTCGCCGCTAAATATCCCATTACATTTAAAGGAGGCAACGAAAAATTTCTCATTTATATTAAATGCGAACTTGAGACCTATTCCGATAAATTGCTTGAACTTTATTCGGCATTTATTAAAAGAGCGCAAAACAGCGGAATAAACCTTATAGAAGAAAGATATAATAATTTATTCAGGCGCATCGGTTACGAATCCATTGCCGACAAGGAATCAAAGGAGAGGCATAAAGAATTCTGGAAACAAAACACCTGCCGGGGCTGTTAATGAACGGGCTCCTTGCCGCCGGGAGATATTACAATTTTTTCGGCAGGCCGATGATTGAAAAGAAATTCCCCGGTTATTTGAATCGGCTGGCAGCCGGGCTTGCAGGCGAAGGTTCCGAATGTTTCGGATTCGACGACAGAATATCCACCGATCACGATTGGGGCCCGGGCTTCTGCATCTGGCTTAATGAAATGGACTTTGAAGACATCGGGAATGACCTGCAGGAAGAATATAACAACCTGCCATGCGAATTTGCCGGGATTACTTACCGAAAAAGGACAGAATCAGGAATTAAAAGAACGGGAGTATTTGAAATAAATTCTTTTTATGAAAAATTTACCGGGCTTAATTCCCCCCCTTCAAACTGGAATGAATGGATTAATATAAAAGAAACAAATCTTGCCTCATGCACAAATGGAAAAATATTCCATGATTCGCTGGGAGAGTTTTCCGGCTATAGAAAAAAGCTGCTGGAATTTTACCCCGAAGAAGTAAGGCTGAAAAAAATTGCCGACCGGTGCTTTGTAATTTCACGTGAGGGACAGTATAACTTTATTCGATGCGCGGCGCGCGGCGAATCTGTAGCCGCATCCCTTGCCGAAGCTAAATTTATTGAAGCATCCGTCTCGCTTGCATTCCTTATAAATTGGAGTTATACTCCATATTATAAATGGATGCACCGCGCTCTTTATTATCTTCCTGTCCTCGGAGTAAAATTGCATGAACTGCTTCATAAACTTTCTTCGGTTTATTTTTGCGGTAATGCAGAGGAAATGTTCAACAGCAAAGCAGAATTAATTGAGACTATTTGCGGTTATATTATTGAAGAATTGAACAGACAGCAGATAAGCAGCATTAAATCTCCATTTCTTATGGATCATTGCCCTGCTATTATTAATCTTATTGATAACCCGGAATTACGCGATTTTCCCCCTGTAGAAATATAAATACTTTGGTATTTTACTTCTCCCGGCTGTTTGTTTTCATTTCTTTAACTTAACGACGCAGGCAATCAAATCCTTGCAAATTACGCGTTCTAATAATTGCCGGCCGATAGATAAAGACAAAAAATAACAATAACGCAGTTATTCCCGCCGCAACAACCGCAATATTTATCTTTTGTACCAGGTATATTCCTTCATTTTTATAATGGCTATTTACCGCCGGTTCCGAAATTCCATATTTTGCAGCAAGCGCTTTTATATTAAGCAAATTTATTATCGGCACGCCCGTTTCGGCAGTTCTAATAATAAGGCCTCTTTCAGAATGGCTGCAGATTGGAATTTTCTTCTGCAATCCGTTCGGTATGCCTGCTGAATGTGAACAATTTCCAAGTGCAGTTTCATTTCCGCCGATATTTACAAATAATTTAATTCTGTTTTTTTTAAGAATATCCATTTTCATATTGATGGACTCATTTAAAGCGGCGGGCTTATAAATCATTACATTGTTCCTTTGCGCGGCTTTATCCATAATTTTTTTTCCTTCATCCGGCATTCCTTCTCCATTATCATCATTTCCGCCGTAAGTAATAACCGCCGATTTATATTTCAGCCCGCCTGAATCAGCAAGCCAGTTTTCAATGTCAACCCATGTCGCGGCTGTATCATTTGCTCCGAACATGGAAGCTCCGAAAGATGTAAATAAAACGACTTTAGTTTTCAGGGTCTGCGCTGCGGCAAGAGTGGAAATAACTAAAGCAGGAAACGATGATGAAGCGCATATACCGATTGTAGAAGTCGAGTCGATGCCGCATTCAATCATCCATCTGCATGCCAAAGAAGCAAAATCTGGATTTAATGAAATTTCTTTTGCTTCAAGGGAGCCCAGAGTTGTAGTGGTGGAATTATATTCTTCCCCAAGCAATTCGGAATATTTTACGCCGTTAATTTTATTCTTAATTCCTTTCTTTGCTTTTTTTTCAGAGGCAATTCCAAGCCACTTTTCTGCTAATTTATATGAATTTTCCATTTGTTCCCTGCACTCTGCCGGTTTGCTTTCCACAGCCGCCGATTTGACAAAAATCAGCACGCCGACCGACACAAGGAATGCCATCACTGCCGATATATTAGCGGAATATTTCAAGCTGCGCCGCCTTTAATTAACATCAGTATCAGATAAACAAATACAGTAACAGCGCCAAGGGCAGAAATTGTTTTCACCGGTTTCTGTTTAGACATTTCATTTGCAATCAACCCGGGAATTACATATCCCACCGAAGCAAGTTCAAACGGGAGCTCCGAAACCGGCTGTATATACGTTTCTATTATCAACTTAATAAGGAACCCCATCAGAACAGTAAGAAGAAATTTCCGTTTACCATACAAAACAAGGTGCGCCGATAGATACTTTATAATAACCCATACCAGAAGTGCGATAACAAGGGTCATTATTATTCTTTCCGGTTTATCAACAAACAGGGCAAAGTAACCGGGAGTAATTATACCGCCTGGCGATAGGCCGGCAAATTCATAAAACAACCAGCCCGCAATTAAACCAATCAGCAACGATTCGGTTATCATAATCTTATCTGCTCCTCATTTATTCTGCCGAATACCGCTTCTCTTATTACAAATCCTTCCCCTGCAATATTGCCGACAAGAAATACCAGCATGTTTTCTTCCTCCGCGTCAATATTCGCTTTTATATAGTCAACCGCCTGCAAAGCATTGCAATTAATAATATTTTCTTTTTTAACTCTTGAATTTTTTAAAGCCCGCGTTGAATAGCCTTTATTATCTCCGGTTACTATCACTTTATGGCAATTCTTTATACTTCCTATCCATTCGGCAAACTCTTTCGAACGGAGGGGCCTGTCGCTTCTTGAGTTAAAAACAATTATCCGGCGGAGAAATTCTTCTCCGCAGCTATTATAAATTATTTGCGCCGACTGAACATCGTTTGCCGCAAATGCATCAACAATTACAGCCTTATAATTTCCCTTATCGAATGTTTTAACGAGCGGCGGCGCTGAATGAGCATATTTTAAAATTGATTCTTCAGCCTGCGCCCTGTCGATATTAAACATAGCGCACACTTCAACAGCCAACGCAATATTTTCATTGAACACAGTCCCGTCTTTTACCGGCTGAATACAACTTCCTTCAACAAGAAAAGCGCGGCTGTTCCTCTTTTCCGCTATGCTTTTTATTGTCCCGAAATATGCTTTCTCGCATGTAATAACGGTACAACTCCATGGTATTGCATCGCACATTGCAAAAGCCTGCTCTTCAATATTGCTTCCCATCTCTTCTTTATGGTCGCAACGTATGTTCGTAATAACATATATATCCGGTTTCAGGAAAGACGTTTCAACCTTTTGGTATTCGGGATTAATTGACATACATTCAAGCACAAGGTTTTCTGCTTTTACCGCCGCAGCATATTTTAATACGTTAAATTGTTCCTGAATTCTCGCGCCGTTAATTCTTTTGATGATTTTTCTTTCCGCGCCCTGATGTATTAATGTCGGTTTTACGCCGGTAATTTTAGTTAAAACAGAGAATCCGGCATCTCTCATTCCGGCGGCAATATATTCGGCAACGCTGGACTTGCCCCTCGTGCCGTTTACATGAACAACATGCTTCAGATTGTTTCTTCTAAAACTGATTTTAGCGGATTCCAGGTAAAGGAGCAGAATGAAAAAGGCAATTGTGATTAGAGTGAAATATAACATACAGTAAAATAACTAAAATGTTCATAAATCGATTTAAAGCGCCGGGGTTTAAAACCCCTGCGCTTTTCCGCCTCTGCGAATATCTGCTGAACCAGTGAGCCCCCCTGTTGCAGGATCAATAAAAATTATTTGCGCCCCTCCGAAAAACAAGTCGTAATCGCCGTAAAGACGTACATTATGCCCTTTCTTTTTTAGCGATTCAATGACCTCTTTCGTATATCTTCCTTCTATATGAAGATAATCATCTGCCTTTTGACAGAATAATCTGGGGGCATTGTTTGCTTCTTCGGCGTTCATTTTGAAATCAATCAGGTTTGCAACCAATTGTGTAACAGTGGCAACTATTCTTGTGGCTCCCGGTGAACCAAGAGAGGCTGCCGGCGCTCCGTTTTTAAAAATAAGCATTGGGGCAATTGAACTGCGCGGCTGTTTGTCCGGTTCCGGCGCATTAATTCCTCCCGATGTTGAAGAAAAATTTGTCATTCCTGAATTAAACAGCACTCCCTGGGTCATAAAATAGGAGCCGAAAAAAGTCCCCAAAGTTTGTGTTAGTGCAACCATGTTCCCATCTTTATCAATAACGCTTAAATGCGTGGTATGCCCGTCATATTCAGTTTCATTTTCATTTTTTTCTTTCGATTTTTTATCGGTTTTTTCTTTTTCAGCATCCTTAGACAATTTTAAAGTTGCCTTTTTGGAGTTTTTCCTTTTACCCCAGCTATCGAACAAATCATCATTCGTTCCGCTCTTAATTGAGGAACCGGAATCATCTTCGTCTTCAGAGAATAACTTTTTCTTTTCTGTTTTTTTCTTCGTTTTAGCATCGGACTCCGTATTAAAGCCTGCCGGGTTGCCAGCCTTTGTAAGACGGTATTGTGAAGGATTCATATAATTTTCATCTATGCTGTTAAATCTGTCTTCAGCATATTCTTTTGAAATCAATCCGGTTGTCGGAACATTAACGAAATCCGGGTCTCCAAGGTATGCGGTTCTGTCCGCATAAACCCTTCTTAATGTTTCGGCAAGTAAGTGAGCGCTTTCGGAGCTTGTTGAAAAGTGCCCCATTGTTTTAAGGTCCTTCATTTCAAGAATATTCAAGGCTTCAATAACCGATATTCCCGATTGCGGGGGAGGAACTGTAACAAGTTCATATCCTCTGTAATTTCCGGTTACCGGCTCCGTAATTTCAGCCATATAATTTTTAAAATCATTGCGGCTTATTTTGCCTCCGGCATTTACAATATCATTAACCATCAATTCAGTAATATTGCTGTCATAAAACGCATTCCTGCCATTTTCTGCAATCATGCGTAAAGTGGCGGCAAGATCTTTCTGAACCAGGGTATCCCCTTCCATAAGGGGAAAACCATCTTTAGTAAAAACAGAGGCGGTTTTTTCATATTGTGAAAGCAATTCGTTATTATCAAGTATAATTGAGGCAAGCACTTTATCAATAGTAAATCCTTCTTCGGCATATTTAATTGCCGGCGCCATTACAGTTTTAAGAGGAAGCGCGCCAAATTCCTCCAAAGCTTTAATAAGGCCTGCCACCGTGCCGGGGACAATTACCGATTTAACATTTTTTTTATCTTCATCCCACCTGAAATCGCTTTGCTCAACAGTTTCCGAAGCTTTTGGGTAATAATTTATGACATGTGATTTTTTATCTTTAGCAAGGTAAACGACCATAGCTCCGCCTCCGCCAATACCGGAACCGTCCGGTTCAACAACTCCAATTGCAAAGGCGGCCGCTACAGCGGCATCAACAGCATTTCCTCCCATTTTTAATATTTCGCAGGCGGCCTGTGTGGCAAGCGGATGGGCTGTTGCCGCCATTCCTCCTTTTAATATTTCTTCTCCTGTTTTAAGAGAGGGAGTTTGCGTCTGGCAAATGGAATCGGATAAATTCACCCACAAAAGGATTGCCGTAAAAAGGGTTAATATCCATTTATACTTAATCATTCCTTTCATTATTCTCTCCATCATTTAAAATACACCGCTATTTAAAAAATTCTCCCAAAGGAGTTGATATATCTGCAATTTTATCCGCATATCTTATGGGAATTTTTTTACTTCCTGCAATGTTTGTAAAAAATTTATCCTCATCCCCCTGCTTAACAACAATGATAGCGTTTGAAGCTTCCGCAGCGGCGCGGTTAAAAGCATCGGACTGCCCTTTTCTTCTTGCATTGCCTCCGACATGAACACAGATTATTTTAATGTTTTTCTTTTCCGCCGCCGAAACCAATTCTTTAACTCTGTTTAATTCCTGTTCCTGGCTTATTCCCGCAGCGCCTAATCCTTTCGAGCTGAAACCCGGAACCAGAATTAATGTCTGAATTCCGTTAAGATCCGATGCGGCCGCTGTACTGTTTTCTTTTGCATCTATTTTCATTTTCTTAAACATCAGGCTTATCATCTTCATATCGGCGCTTTGCCCGGCAGATGATATAAGGATGCCTTGTTTGAATTTAACGGGCGTCTGCGCAAATATGGCGGAAACTGCCAATAACATAATTACCGCCGACAAAGATTTCAATTTCATAATATTCTCCTTTTTAACCTTAAATATATGTTATTAATTTAAATACTTTTCCAAACCGTTTGTAAGAAGATCTTCATACGAAGGGGAATTAAAAACCACGATTCTTTTTCCCTTTCCCGATTCATTATAAGATTTAAGAATTGCTTTTATGCCTTCAAGATGCCTTCCGACTCTCCGCCATAACTGTTCACCCTCATCATCATATTGAATTCTCAACTTGCCCGATTTTTTTGCTGCACAATAATTTTCGCTTACTCCCTGAATTAAAAGCGCCTCATTTGTTTTCCCTCTTAACCGGCCTTGAATAGGGTTGCTGGTTTCCATAAGAAAAGGGATTGTATTTGTTTTATCCCCCCATTCCCTGTGGCTCAGTCCTCTGAATTTTTCCGGCGATTTTTCGGGAGAATAATGAAGATCTTCCGTTTCCAGTTCCAGAACTGCATTTAATGCAATTTCTTCCCCTTTTTCATGATAAACGATTGCATCAATGATGGGAATTTCCGGCGCCGCTTCGTGCAGGTCGAATGAAACGTCTATTTTTTCAGTTTCAATCAGCTTAATAATTGCATAAGCTGCTTTTTCCGTGAATGTTCCATTTGTTTTGCCCGGATATGCCCTGTTTAAATTTCTGGTTTCGACGCCGGACAACCGCTGTCCCGATGTGTGAGTATATACAAGAGGATCCGGCCATTGATCAAGCGGGCTTGATACACGCGAGCCTGAACGGAAATTCCTGAATCCTGATTTACTCTTTAAAGTAAAGAACTGCGGCAGCGCTTCCATCGGATCGGTAACTGCAAACCCGCTTAAACATGCCTGCGGAATAATAAATATTTTGCCGCTGTCCACTTTAATATTTTCAATTAATGTAACGGCGGCAATAAACCCTGCTGGTTCATTCGGATGGGTGCCGCCGAGAATTAAAACCGAAGCTCCCGGTTTTCCGCTGTCGAACAAATATACATCTGTATCACCGCTGCTTCCGGCTATTCCATTAAAATATCTGCTCAATTTAAATTTTCCGGTCAATCCGTTTGAAGGAATTATAATATCAGGCTGCTTCATTTTCCTGAATTCGATGCCGGCTGCAGCCGATAATAAAACTATAAAGGCAAGTAATATAATTGCTGTTATTTTATGTTTCATTTACTACCTTATTTAATCATAAATGCCCGCAGCAAAAGCGGAAGTAAAACCAGTGCAAACGCAAGCTGGTTCTTTATTTTCTTTTCATTGAAAAGTTCGATAATTATCAGCGCACACGATATAAAAACAATTGCTATGTATATCCAAAACAGCATATAGTATTCCTTCTTTTAATTAATATTGATTACTGCCGCAATTTCATTTGCATATATAATCACCAGAAGCGCCGTTGCAAGGGAAAGCAGAATAAGCGGAATACACTTTTTAAGTATCTGGTAATGATTCTCCTCATTTACGATTTTTGAAGCAAAGATTGGAAGAAGAGAAGGAGGGGGCATAAGGTCGCCGAGTCCCGCGATTAAAGACAGAGCGCTTGCAACAAGAATTTCGTTCTGGCCGAGAAACACATAAATCAACGGTACGCCAAGCACCGAGGAAGACGCGAAAGCCGAGCCAAAAGCAGGCATTATTACGGCAATTCCTATGTACAGCAGCGCCCTTGGAAGTTCAATTGAATTAATTGCAATAAAACCCCTTACA
>Ga0153915_10000192_pt1 | contig 54853 bp, 42 predicted proteins | sample Opewatmetagenome_2_FD_107003 | JGI IMG/M metagenome (GOLD analysis project Ga0153915, IMG submission 107003) | Freshwater wetland microbial communities from Ohio, USA - Open water 3 Core 3 Depth 3 metaG | ecosystem: Environmental > Aquatic > Freshwater > Wetlands | place: USA: Ohio, Lake Erie...
ATCGGCATCGACCGGGGCCGCCACATTGTGGCGATTCCCCTCTTCACGCTGGACAGGGTGGAGTTCTGGGACCTCGGGACATGAGGACCGGGGCGGCCGCTATCTCCTGATGAAGTCCTCGATCAGGGTCTGCAGCATCGCCTGACCGGCGCGGATGTCCTCCGCACCGGTCCGGCCTTCCCGGTCGATCACCTGTTTCCCCACGTTGTCCCAGGCCACCGCGCCACCGGCGGAGTTGACCCACCCGAAGCCGTCGCTGAACGTGAACCAGGCCCATGGCCTGACGCCCGGCGCGAGGAGGTCTCGGCTCCATCGGTACGCCGACCCGTCGAGACCCAGCTGGTCCAGGAGAGTCTTCGGAAAATCGGTCTGTACGCCGAGCCGGTCGATCACGGTGTCCCGGACGGCGAGCGCGCCGCCGAGCCAGAGCATGGGGATCGAGAACGTCTCCCACTTGCGCTTCGCTTGCAGTGAATCCAGCTGCGGCAGCCGATGACCGTGATCCGCCATGATCACGACGAGCGTGCTGTCCCACCAGGGTTGGGTCTTCGCCTTGCGGATGAAGTCGCCGATGCTCCGGTCGGTGTAGGCGTGCGCATTGAGGAAACGGTCACGTTCGTCGCTGCCGGGGAACACCGCCGCCATCGGAACCTTGAACGGCTCATGGCTGCTCAGGGTGAACAGCGTCACGAAGAACGGCCTGGGCATCCGCCGGACATCCGCCAGCGCCCGGCCGAGCACCACGTGGTCGTCCGCGCCCCAGCTCGAGTGCCGGTCACGAGAGTCGAACGCGTCCTCCGTCACGAGGCTGTCGAAGCCCGCCTGCAGCGCGAACGACTTGAAGTTCGTGAAATCGGGATCGCCGCCATAGTAGAAGGTGGCCCGGTAGCCGGCCCGCGCGAGGTCATGCGGCAGGCCGGGCAGGGAGCCGCTCTTCCGCGGGTGCTGGATGATCTCGGTCGTGGGCTGCGCGGGGTAGCCGCTCAGCACTCCGGTGAGGCCCTCGGGGCTGCGGTCGCCGGTCGCATAGAAGTGGTCGAAGAGAATCCCCTCGTGGCTCAGGGAGTCGATGTTCGGGGTGGCGCCCGCCACCCCACCGAGCCGCTCGACCAGCTTCGATGAAAAGCTCTCCCAGATGATCACGATGATGTCCGGTCGGGTCATCCGGAGCAGGTGCACCGGCGGCGCCCCGGTCGTGAGGAGGCTGTCGGCGACGCGCGCCGCCTCGCCGGGCGGCAGGTAGCGGTACGGGTTGTCCCTCCGGTAGGTCCGCCACCAGACCGAGTCGAAGAAATTCCACGCGACGTTGATCGCGGCCTGATTCGCGAAATGGTTATGCGAGAAATAGACCGTGCTCTGGGTCATCGGCATATCCTGGAAGCCGCCCTTGCCCGGATAGTAGAGCGATCCCGCCAGGCCGCCGAGCAGGACCGCGGAGACCAGGTTGCCCGGGAGCCGCACCGGTTCCCAGGCCCGGATACCGGGCCAGAGCAGCTTCACGAAGCCGGCGACCGCCAGTGTTGCCAGCAGCAGGAAGACGACGATCAGGAGCGCGATCGGAGAAGCACCCGCCGAGGCGAGCATCTCGCGGGGAGTGTTGAGGTATTGCAGGATGGTCGCGTCGATCCGAAAGCCCCAATTGCGGAACAGCTCGATGTCGATCGTGGCGAGGAGGGCGATCAGCACGAGCATGAAGCCGGAGAACGCCAGGATCGCCCGGCCTGCCAGCTTCGGCAGGAAGACCGACAGCGCGGTCAGGGTGAAGACGATCAGGGAAGGAAAGGCGGCCGCCGCCATGTCCATCCGCGCGCCGTAGAGGAAGGTGCGGGCAATCGTCCCGGCTCCGGCCTGCGCGGCGGCGGCCGGATGGTACAGCAGAAACACGCCGCGCAGCACCGCGAAGTACCCGAGCCAGAAGAAGAAATAGGCCAAACAGAAACGGACACGCTGGATCATCGGTCTAGGCTCCGGGCCGGACGTCTGCGGCTGCGATGGGTGCGGTGCCGGGATTCACCATTTAGCTTACGCCTCCATGATCTTCATGCGCTTCTATGACGAGCCGCTTGCGCAGGCGAGCTACCTGCTGGGGTGTACCCGGAGCGGCGAGGCGCTCGTCATCGACCCCAACCGTAATGTAGAGCAGTACATCGCCGCCGCGGAACAGTCCGGGCTTGCCATCACCGCGGTGACGGAAACCCACATCCACGCCGACTTCGTTTCCGGCTCGCGTGAGCTCGCAGAGCGCGCGGGAGCACGGCTGTATCTGTCCGACGAGGGCGGCGAGGCCTGGCGCTACACCTTCGCGCCCTACAGCCGGGCGGTCCTGCTGAAGGACGGCTCGCGGTTCACGACCGGGAATGTGGCTCTCGAGGCGCTGCACACGCCGGGGCATACTCCCGAGCATATCAGCTTCCTGGTCACCGACGGCGCCGTGGCGGATGTGCCGATGGGCATCGTCACCGGCGATTTCGTCTTCGTCGGTGACGTCGGGCGTCCCGATCTGCTCGAGAAGGCCGCCGGGATCGCGAATACCGCAGACAGCGCGGCCCGCACCCTGTTCAGGAGCCTGCAGCGGTTCCGGCAGCTCGCCGATCACCTGCAACTGTGGCCGGGCCACGGCGCCGGCTCGGCATGCGGGAAGGGTCTCAGCGCGGTGCCCCAGTCCACGGTCGGTTATGAGAAGCTCTTCAACTGGGCGCTCAAGCCGATGGATGAGGAGGAATTCGTCCGGCAGGTCCTCGTGGATCAACCCGAGCCGCCAAGATACTTCGCCGAGATGAAGCGGATCAACAAGCTCGGTCCCTCGATACTCGGTGGGTTCCGGCGCCCGGTTCGCCTGCCGGAGTCCAGATTGAAGCGACTGATCGCCGACGGCGCACTCGTCGTCGACACCCGGCCCGCCGAGGCTTTCGCGGCGGGCCACGTCCCCGGCACGATCAACATTCCGCTCAACCGGAGTTTCTCGAACTGGGCGGGCTGGCTGATGCCATACGATCGGGACCTCTACCTCATCGCCGATGAGCGCGCCCTGGGGGGTATCGACGACGCGGTGCGCGACCTGGCGATGATCGGACTGGAGCGGATCGGCGGCTTCTTCGGTACCGAGATTGTGGAGGCATGGGAGGCGAGCGGAGACGCCCTCCAGTCAGCTCCCCAGATCGGAGTCGCCGAGCTGGCCGAGCGGAGCACCATCGGCGGCCTGGTGGTCGTCGACCTGCGCAACGAGGTGGAATGGCGGGAGGGTCATCTGCCGGGTGCACGGCACATTCCGCTTGGCTACCTGCCCGACCGCCTTGCGGAGATTCCGACCGACGTGCCCGTTGTGCTTCACTGCCAGTCGGGCTCCCGCTCCGCGATGGGGCTGAGCCTCCTGCAGGCGCGCGGCTGGCGGAATCTGGTCAACCTTCCCGCCGGCTTCACGGGTTGGGAAAAGGCAGGCTTGCCGGTGCAGCGCTGAGCGACGGCCTCAGCTCCGGATCGCGCCGGGGAAGCGGCCTGCGTCGGACGCGAATGCCGGAAATATCCCCGTGAGGTCCGCCGTCCCGAGATGGCGTGTGAGGATCTCGCCGAAGAGGTCACGGAAGTCGGTGGTGACGGGCAGGTCCCGGCCCTCGTAGCGTCGCTCGGGATCGAGCCCCGGCCACTTCCCCAGCACCCGCCCGCCGTTCACCGGCCCCCCCAGAGCCAGCATCGCGGTTCCGTGGCCGTGGTCGGTTCCGGCGCTGCCGTTCTCCCTGATCGTCCTCCCGAATTCCGACATCGTGAGCACGACGATGTCTCGCATGCGCTCGCCGAGGTCGGCTGCGAAGGCGGAAAGGGCCTGGCCGAACTCGGTGAGCCGGCCTGCCAGCTGTCCCTGGTCGCTTCCCTGGTTCACATGGGTATCCCAGCCACCGACGTCCGCGAACGCGATCTGGAGACCGAGGTCGGCCTTGATGAGCTGGGCGATCTGCTGCATGGAACGGGCGAATGGACCCCGTGGGTACTGGGCGCCATTCCCGGGTGCGTATCGGGCTGGATCGACGCTCCGGAGCATCCGGATGGCCTCGAAGCCTTCCTGGGCTGAAGAGGCGAGCAATCCGGTGCCGGTCTCCTCGTACATCGCCTCGAAGGCGCGCGTGAGCCGGTCGCGCACCTGCTGCTGCGGGGCCCGGAGCCCGAACGCCTGCAGATCGCCGATCGCGAGACTCGGGGCCGAGCCCGAGAGGATGCGCGGCAGGGTCGGCCCGAGGGCCACCGAGCGGAACGGCGTCTCCGCGTGCTCGCGGTCGTGCTGGCAGTAGCGGTTGAGCCAGCCATCCGGCGTCGCCTTCAGACCGGGGGTGCCGGATTCCATGTAGTCCTGCGCATCGAAATGGCTCCGGGTCGTATCAACCGAACCGACGGCGTGGACCGCCGCCAGACTGCGGTTGTCCCACAGCGGCTTGAGCGGTGCGAGCGCGGGGTGCAGGCCGAAATAGCCGTCGAGATCGACGACGCTGCTTTCGGGAACCGCAATCCTTGGCCGCTCCCGGTAGTAGTGCGGGTCGCCATGCGGGACGATCATGCTCAGTCCGTCCACGGCGCCGCGCTGGAAGAGGCAGACGAAGATCCGGCCGCCGGCGGATTGCCACGCGAGCGGAGCGGCGGCGTAGGCGGCCCGGTTCAGGAACAGCGGGTCGAGGCCGAAGCTCACCAGCGCCAGGCCGCCCGCCTTGACGAACACGCGTCTCGAGATGGTCATCGTCCGATGCTCCTCATTTCGTCCTCGTCACTCCCTCCCTGCGTCGGCCGGACGCATGCCCCCCCGGTCTACTGCTTCTGGAACTCCGGTCCGCCGAGCGCGAGCCCGATCGCGAACGCCCGTGCGCGCTCCGGATCGCCGACGTCCTGCAGCTGATCGAGGATGACCTGTCGCGTCCGGCTACTCATGGTGCCGCCGAGGATGACTGCGTCGATCCGGTCGAGCAGCTGCCCGTAGTTGTCGGTCACGGGGCTTACCTGCTCGAGGTTCAGCGCGACGCCCGGCACCTTCCCCGCCGCGAGGTCCATCGCAAAGTTCATCCGGTTCAGCAGTGCCCCGCTGTTGACCCATTCCTCCTGCGATTCCGGATATCCCTGGGGCGTCGCCTGCTGGTAGAGTGGCTCGCCCAGCCGGCCCACGGCCCGGGCGAGAGCGGGCAGGGTGTCGGGCTCGCCGCCGACCGCCCGCACCGCGCTCGCCACGAATTCGAGCGGTGTCTTGACCTTGCTGCGTACGTTCGCTGCCGCCCAGAAATCGGGCGACGCGAAGATGGCGCGGAGCACCTCCCGCATGTCGCCGCCGGACGCCTTCCAGGCGCGGACCGCATCATCGACGCAGCCATCGGGAGGATCGTCACGGACGAATCGGGTGCACAGCTCGGCGCTGACGTGATGCATCGTGGAAGGGTGGTTCGCGAGGAGCCTGAGCAGCCGGATGCCTTCGTCCTCCCCGTGCCCCTTCGGGAACCGCTCCCCGAGGACGTACTTCTGTCCGTAGTCGTGTGCCCAGTCGCGGAACTCGAATCCCGCCCCCTTCTCGGGGCCGACCATGCTCCACCCCGTGAAGATGCGGGCGACGTCGATCACGTCCGCCTGGGTGTAGCCGCCATCCACCCCCAGCGTGTGCAGCTCCATCAGCTCGCGCGCATAGTTCTCGTTTATCCCGTTAGGCATCCGCTGCCGGGCCCGCATCCGCCGCTCTTCTTCCGCCATCATTCCGGCGATCGCCCGGCGCCGGCCGAGCCGGTTCATCGGCCGCGGGGGCTCGGCCCCCGGGGCCACGCTCCTGACATTATCAAGGTAGAACAGCATGGCGGGGCTCTGCGCGGTCGCGATGAGCAGGTCCTCGAACCGCCCGAGGGCGCGCGGGCGAATCGTTTCCTCGATGTAGGACGGCAGCAGGTAACGGTCCGCGCCCTTGCCGAGGAAGATGTTGAAGTGATTGGCCCAGAAATCGACCATCACCTCGCGGAGCTGATTGTCCGCGAGTGTGGCCCGGAAGACGACCAGTTGCTGCAGCTCGCCTCCCAGGCGCCGCGGATCATCGGGCCCCATCGTGCGCCCGGTCCCCCGGGGATCATCCCGGGTCTCCTGGCCCTCCTGCTTCTCCCGGCGTCGCTCCCGCATGAGGCTCGCGTAGTGCCGGGCGAGCTCGTCGGGGGGAATCCGCAGGATGTCGAACCCGCCTTCCCGCTCCCGGAGCGCTCGCTCGTCCGTCGGGCCCGCGTCGAGCTGTGCCTCGATCCATTTCCATACGCCGGTCCCCGCCAGGCGGTCCACGTCGCCAGGCCGGGGGCCGTAGGCCAGCCGGTTCAGTACGTGAAACACGCTGTCGCCAGGCGACAGGGAGGTCGGCGCGGCCTGGGCAGCCAGTGCCGGGCCGAGGCCGAGGGTGGCCGCCGCGAGCAGGAGTCGGGTTCGCATGGTAATTACTGCGGCGGACGCTCGGGGCCGGGAACCGTTAAGTCACCTTTGCAGGCGCCGATCGAATCCGACAGGCTATCACCGGCCGCGGTCTGTCAATCTGACCGATTCCGGGCCGCTGCCCCGGGCACGCGGGCTGCATTCCCCGGGGGACGCCACCGGTGATTCACCGGGCGACCGATGCCACAGATTCGATTTCGACAAACCTGACGAGGAGGGAAGGAAGTATGACGACGTTCGTGCTCCGGCGTCCGTACGGACCCACGGCCAGCCTGCTGCAGCTGAATCGGGCGATCGACGATGCCTTCAACGGGTGGCCCTTCGCTTCAGCGGCCACCGTGATGCCTTCGTCCTGGGTGCCGCCCTGTGACGTGGTCGAGGACAAGGCGGGGCTCAGGATCACGCTGGAACTGCCGGGGATCGAGCCCGAGGACGTGAAGCTGTCGCTCGAGAATCGCGAGCTCACCGTGCGGGGTGAGAAGAAGCGCCAGAGCGGCGAGAACGTCGTGGAGGGCTATCGGTTCGAGCGGACCTATGGGAGCTTCGAGCGGACCTTCACGCTGCCTGAGACTATCGAGACCGATCAGGTCCAGGCGAACTATGCCAATGGTGTTCTCACCATCAGCCTGCCCGAGGTCGAGAAGGCGCGGCCGAGGGAGATTCCGGTCAGGATCCAGGCCTGAGCGGCAGGCGGTGAGCGGGAGAGGGCATTGCTCCCGCTCACCGCGGCTCAGTACCACCCGATGGGTGCCTCGTCGAGGTTGATGTAGACCTGCTTGGTTTCGAGGTACTCCTCGACACCCCAGTGGCCCAGCTCTCGGCCGAAGCCGGACATCTTGTAGCCGCCCCACGGGGCCTCGAGCATCGTGGGCTGCATGTGGTTGACCCACACGATGCCGGCCTCCAGGCTCCTGACCACGCGGAACGCCCGGTAGATGTCCCGGGTCCAGACCGCGGCGGCGAGCCCGTAGGGCGTAGCGTTCGCGATCTCGAGCGCCTGGGCCTCGTCCTTGAACGGGATGATGCTCATGACCGGTCCGAAGATTTCTTCCTGGGCGATCCTAGCGCTGTTGTCGACGTCGTAGAAGACCGTCGGCTCGACGTACCACCCCCGGTCGAACTTCGGCACCCCGCCGCCGGCGGCGACTTTCGCTTCCCTCTTCCCGATTTCCTGGTACTTCCGCACCCGGTCCCGCTGCTCGGCACTCACCAGGGGGCCCATCTTGGTGTCGCGCTCGATGCCGGGTCCGAGCTTGATCGTACGCGCCTTCGCGGCCACCGCGTCGATGAACTTCCGATAGATGTCCTGCTGGACCAGCACCCGGCTTCCCGCGGAACAGACCTCTCCCTGATTGATGAACGTACCGAACAGGGCGCCGTCGACCGCCGCCTCGAAATCGGCGTCGCTGAAGAAGATGTTGGGCGACTTGCCGCCCAGCTCGAGCGACACGCGCTTGAGCTGATCCGCGGCATTTCGCATGATCAGCTTTCCGACCTCGACGGAGCCGGTGAAGGCGATTTTCCTGACGTCCGGGTGCACCACCAGCGGGCCACCCGCCTCGGGACCCATGCCGGTGACGACGTTGACCACGCCCGGCGGAAGACCGACCACCTCGAAGTCCTTCGCCAGCTCGAGCAGCGTGAGCGGGGTCTGCTCCGCGGGCTTGATCACGACCGTGCATCCGGCAGCGATCGCCGGTCCCAGCTTCCAGGCGGCCATCGCGAGTGGGTAGTTCCAGGGAATGATCTGTCCCGCCACGCCCATCGGCTCCTTGACGGCCATGACCATCGCGTTGGTGGGGACGGGAATGACCTCGCCGTTGATCTTGGTGGCGAGCCCGCCGTAGTACTCGAAACAGACCGCGGAATCGTCCATGTCGTACTCCGACTCGACGATCGGCTTGCCCGAGTTGAGGGTCTCCAGGCGGGCCAGCTCGTCTCGCCGGGCGCGGATCCGCTCGGCGATGCGGAACAGGATCCGCCCCCGTTCCTGGGCGCTCGTGGTGCGCCAGCCGCCGTAGAAGGCGCGCTTGGCGGCCTGCGCCGCGCGGTCGATGTCCCTCGCATCGGAGGCCGGACAGGTTGCGATGACCCCTTCCGTAGCGGGGTCGTAGACGTCGAAGGTCTTGCCACCGGCGGCGTCCACGAACTTGCCGTCGATGTACATCTTGTAGGCCGTCACGGCGAGACTCCGTACGGAAGTGTCCGGTTCATCGGGGCCCGGCTCCGTCGCCCAGTCAGCGATCCTTGAGTATCTCCCGTGCCGCGTTGTACCCGCACGCGCCCATCACACCTCCACCGGGGTGCGTCGCGGCCCCGCACAGGTAGAGTCCCTTGATCGGTGTCCGGTAGTCGGCGTAACCCGGCACCGGCCGCATGAACGAGAGGCTCGAGAGTGACATCGTCCCCTGCATGATGTTGCCGCCGGTGAGACCGTAGACCCGCTCGAGGTCCGCCGGCGCCAGCACCTGGTAGTCGAGCACGGCCTTCCGGAAGTTCGGGGCATACTCCGTCATGATGTCGATACAGCGCTCGGCATAGCGCCGCTTGTTCTCCTCCAGCGTCCCCGCATCCGGCGCCAGCTTGTAGGGGAAGTACTGGGTGAACATGGACATCACATGCCTGCCCTGCGGCGCCACCGAGTCGTCCAGCGAGGAGGGGATGGTGGCCTCGACGATCGGGTGGTCCGAGATGTAGCCGTACTTCGCCCGATCGAACGCCTTTTCGATGTACTCGCGGGTGGGGCAGAGATGGATCGTGCCCCGGTGCTGGGGCCCCGGCCGGTTGCCCGGGAGGCAGCTGAAATCCGGCACCTCGGAGAGGGCGAGGTTGATCTTGCAGCTTCCGCTGGCGTAGTCGAGATGGCGGACCGAGTCGACGAACTCGGCCGGCAGCTCCGCCGTGTCCATCAGGCGCAGGAAAGTGACGTTCGCGTCCAGGCACGAAATGACCCGCTTCGCACGGATCTCGGTGCCATCCCGCAGCGCGATCCCCTGCGCCCGACCGTCCTTCACAAGGATGCGCGATACGGTCGCGTTCACCCTGATCTCGGCACCCTTTTCCCGGGCCGCCGATGCGATGGCGTTGCTGAGCCCGCCCATCCCGCCGCGGACGTACCCCCAGACCCCGCGCACGCCGTCGCACTGCCCCATCACGTGATGGAAGAGCACGTAGGCCGTGCCGGGCATCGACGGCGTGGCCCAGGCGCCGATGATCGCGTCGGTCGCGATGGTCGCCTTGACCTCCTCCGATTCGAACCAGCGATCGAGGATCGGATTGGCGGCGCCGGTGAGGATCTCGATGGCCTTCTGCCCGTCGGTGCCGAGCTTCCGGAACGCAAGGCCGAGCTTGAGCAGCTGGATCAGGTTGCCGGGCGAGATCGACCAGGGGTTGGGCGGCGTCTGGATCAGGGTCGGCTCGAGGAAATCGGCCACTCGCTCGAGCATCGCCTCGTACAAGGGCAGGTTCTCGGCGTCCTTCTTGGAGAACTTTGCCACCTCGCGATGGGTCATCTCCTTGTCGGGTCCCATCAGGAGATAGCGGCCATCGGGGAAGGGAGTGAAACTGGACGGGCTGCGCGGCAGCATGGCGAAGCCATGGCGCTTGAGCTCGAGGTCGCGGATGATCTCGGGGCGGAAGAGGCTGTTGACGTAGCTGGCGGTGGAAACCTTGAACCCGGGCCACAGCTCCTCCGTCACCGCGCACCCGCCGACCAGCTCGCGGCGCTCGAGGACGAGGACGGACTGGCCGGCACGGGCGAGATAGGCGGCGGTGACGAGGCCGTTGTGGCCGGCGCCGATGACGAGGGCGTCGTAGCTGGTCGGCATGCAAACGTCCTTGAGCCCGGGGGCAGGAGTGTCGGGAGCGGCCATGGCTGCGGCCGGCTGGAACCTACACCGGGGTCGAGACTCCGCAATCCTCGGTGGCCTCGGATCCGTCGCCTCGCCAGTTCCGCCGGGTCATTCTACGGTCGCTACTGCCCCTGCCCGGTCGTTGCGGGGCACGGCGATCGCTTCATCGCGGAGACAGGAACCCTCCGTGGCCGTCCCCCCCCACCACGAGCTTCCAGCCCGCCGTTCAGTTCACCGGAGTGAGCAAGAGCTTCGGTGACGTCAAGGCCGTGGATCACGTCTCCTTCGAGATCCGGCGTGGCGAGTGCTTCTCCCTGGTCGGCCCCTCCGGCTGCGGCAAGACTACCACGCTGCGCCTGCTCGCCGGCCTGGAGCAACCCGACGACGGCGGTGAAATCCGGATGCGGCCCTACCAGCGCCGTATCGCGATGGTGTTCCAGAATTATGCGCTGTTCCCGCAGCTGTCGGTGGAGCGCAACGTCGCGTTCGGGCTCGGGCGGCGGAAGATGCCGAGGCACGAGATCCCGGGGAAGGTCGGGCAGGCGCTGGAGATGGTCCGCCTCAGGCTCAAGACGCTGAACCGGCGGCTCGGCATGACCTTCATCTGCGTGACCCACGACCAGGAGGAGGCGCTCACGATGTCCGACCGCATCGGTCATGGATCAGGCGCGCATCGCCCAGCTCCGCTCGCCGGCGGAGATCTACGAGAACCCGCGGACCGAGTTCGTGGCGCGGTTCATCGGCGAGTCGAACTTCTTCGAGGGCCAAGACCGATGCGCTCAGGGCCAAGCAGAATCTGAAGGCCTACATCTCCGCGCCGGTGAAGGGCCAGCTGATCTCGGGCGACGTGTGGGTGGCCCAGCTGTGGAACGGCGATACCGCCCAGGCGAAGGCAGAGCAGGCGAACATCGAGTACGTGCTGCCGAAGGAGGGTGGCACGATCTGGACGGACAACCTCCTGATTCCCCGATCGGCCCCGCCCGCCTCGAGTATCAGAGGGATCTCGGCGAGGATGCCGCGATGTGGGATCAGATCTGGACCGAGATGAAGTCGGCTTAACCGCCCCGCCACTCATGGACGGACAGCCCCGAACAGCGAAAACGGGGGGCCGGTGTTCCGGACCCCCGTCTGCGGTTCATTGACCGGTGTTCGCGGGCCAGCGGGCTACTTCTTCTTTCCGCCGAGTGCCTTCGACCAGCTGACCGTCGCCCCGGCCAGGAGCTTGAACCCCTTGTCGAGGCTGGTCGGCGAAGTGACCTTGGTCCACTTGTCGTTCGTGATGAGTCCGTGGACATTCGGGGTGATCGTCACCGGCCCCGCGGGGATGCCGACCGATGCGGACAGGTCCACGTGGGTCAGCCCGTTGTCCAGGAAGTTCGCGAGCTCGGTGCACGGCTGGGTGCAGCTGCCCTGGCCGGCGCTGTAGCCTGCGAGCGCCCCGAGATTCAGCGTGGTGATGCCGAGCGGGATACCGTGACTAATGCTGCCTTCGAAATAGGCGCCCTTGACCTTGTCCACGTCGTACCAGACGGCGAGCTTCGGGCTCAGCAGGACGTTCAGCGCGACCTTGCCGTAGATGTCGACCGTGTTGTTCGCCTTGGTGAACGCGAACAACCCGAATGCGCCGTTGTTGAGGCTGGTAGCGACCTTGGCCGAATCATTCGGATAGATGTAGCGTGTGGCGCCGGCGGTCAGGGTGGCGAGGCCGACCGGAAGGTTGAACTCGCCCCACAGGTCCACCTCGCTGAACTTGAATGAGGAGACGCCGGCGGCTTCGCTGATGTCGCCGGCGGAGCTGTTGTACTGGCCCGGTTCGACGTTCGCCCAGGCGCCGACGGTGAACGAGAGCGGACCGAGTGGGAACGTCAGATAGGCATCGGGCTGCAGCACGAACTTGTTGGTGTAAGTGAGGCCGCGCCAGAAATAGGAACTGTTGGCGGCCAGATCCAGGCCCACGGTTGTCTGGGCCGCCGCGGGACGGGCACCAAGGCTGGCTCCAAGGGCGAGAACGGATGCCGCGATGACGGCAGATCGCTTCATGGTCGATCCTCTGTTGTCGTGGTGGGTGAATGCGGGAATTTGCGTCATTTGTGCCTCGGGCCGGCGCTGTGGCCGGAGACAAATTTGTCACCCCGGCGCTCGCGAATCGAGCGAGGCGGGTCGGGCGGCTGGGGCCGCCACGCGACTGTCAGAAAAGAAAAGGCCCGCTCCACTCGAGCGGGCCGCGTCGATCGCCCCGAGACTGCAGGCGCTAGCGGTCCGCTCCCGGGCAGCCGGGACGCGCGTTCGGGTTCAGGGAATTGGCGCACCATTGCATCATTTTCAATCGCCTAGCCATAGCGTTGCTGCAGGGAACGGTCGGGAGCGACCTGCAGGAACAAGATACTTTCGCCAACGCAGACTGTCAAGGTAAGTGAGCCATATTCGCAATTAAATGGCAGCATTGTCCGCTTGGAATCGAAGATATCTGCGATTATGCGTAGTGCTTGGCGCATATTCAGCATATTTTTGATTACAGTGTTGCTTTCGTTGGCCCCGAAGTTCCCTCCGGTGGCCGCCGCCCAGCTCCCTCCACTGCGTCGTCTGGCCTGGAGCACCCTTCCTCCCGGTCTGGTTGGTTGCGCCTCCCCCTGATTGAGGCGAATTTCGTTTCTGAACAATGAGCGTTCCCCTCACTCCCCGCGGCGGCGGGTCGGCATTCTACGATGACCTCGGTCGCCTGGTCGCCGTCCTGCGCACCCACCCCCACGATGCGGCGGCTCGGGCCGCCGCGCTCGGGGCCGCGGTAGGTGCGGTCGCGAAGGCTCCCGCGCGACTGGAGGCCGGGGTGGAGAACGAATGGGGCGCCGACGACCTGAGCCTCAAGAGTCGACTCCTGGCCCGCCGCATCGATGCCATCGAGGTGTCGGCCGGAGCGTCGGAGGATGAGGTCCTGGCTCTCGCGGAGGGCCTGGCGAGCGATCTCGCCCCGGTCTCCAGCAGCAGCCACATCCGGGTCGAGATGCTGCCGATGGTCGAGCCGCCTCCGGAGGCCCCCATCACCGATTCGGGGCCGAGGCCGAGCCTGACCCGTCCGGGCTTTGCCATCCCCGACTGGATGGCGCCGCCGCGGCGCGAGGGAACGGTGGCCACGCTGACCGACTCGATCGGCGAACTGTCGGCGCGGCTCGCCTCCTCGCTCCACGACAAGGCCTGGCGGCAGGCGCTTCACGCCGTGCAGGCCCTGATTCGTCTCATCCCGGCCGTCCCCGAGAGCCAGCGGCGCGGAATATCCATCGCTGTTCGGCGGCATCTCACGAAGGCGGAGCTCAAGCAGTTCATCGAATACTCGCTCCGGACTCCCGAGGAACAGGCGCGCACCGTCGAGGTGCTGCAATGGGCCGGTCTCGATGGTGCCGAAGTGATGCTCGATGCCGTCTGCGAGTCGGAGACCGTGGGTGTGCGCGAGTTTCTCTTCCGGGGACTCGCGGGCATCCCGGAGGCCGGGCCGATGGTGCTCACCTTGCTCAGCCGCAGGAGCTGGTACGAAGTTCGGCACGGGGCGGACCTGGCCGGCCGCATGGGGCTTACCGACGCGATTCCGCTCCTGCGGGACCGAATGAACCATCCTGAAGAGCGGGTCCGGCTTGCCGTCATCGAGGCGCTGGGCCGATTCGACGAGCGAGCGGTGGTGGAGCCGCTCCGCCAGGCACTGAGCCACCCCTCGGCACTGACGCGCGCGACCGCCGCCCGCGCCCTCGGCACCCGCCACTCGGTCCCTCTCGCGATGCCGCTGCTGGCCGCCCTGGAGGTGGAGAAGGACCCCGCCGCCTGGCGGGAGCTGCTGTACGCGCTGGCGGGGATCGAGGCCCCCGAGGCGATGACCGCGCTGATCCGCATGGCCATCGAGAGGAAGAGCCTGTTCGGGCGGAAGGGTTATCCGGCGGCGCAGCGCGTGGACGTGGTCGAGGCACTTGCGGTGGCTGGCACTCCCCTCGCCCGGCAGGCGCTCCAGCGGATCGTCGAGGAGGGCGACACCGCGGTGCGGGACGCGGCGGAGAAGGCGCTCACCCCTTCCTGAGCTCGAGCGATTCGACATGTACGCTCAGGTTGTGGTTCATCCTGAGCCCCACGATGCCGTTCGCGTCGACCTCCTTTGCCGATCCGCTCCAGACCTCGGTCCCATTCACCAGGAATCTCACCCGGTCCGCCGTCGCCTCGATGCCCAGCACGTTCACGACCGGCCCATCCTTCCCGGCCTGGACGATGGCCGCGCTGCCGGCCCAGGGCGTGACGTCTTCGGCCCGGGCGCCATTGCGACGCTTGATCTTGAACTTGCCGTCACCGCGGATAAGGAAATAGGTGTACTTCTGGCCGGCACCGTCGAGCGCCTGGCCTCCGATGAAGAGACCGAAAGCCTCCTGATGGTCGCCCCGTCCCGGGAAGAGATGCAGCTTCGCGCTGACCGAAAACGGTGGCCTGGCCCGGTCCTGGCCGCGGTAGATGATTGCCGCGCCGCCCATCGTCAGGTGCCAGCCCGGCGGCATCGTCTCCATCTTGAAGTTTGCCGGTCCCTCGTCCGGGCGGGCCATCCATCCCTCAGGGAGGGCACCAGCGCTCTGGACCTTCGTGTCGTGGTCCATCCGTGCTGCGCCGGATGGCTTGTTCGGCGGCAGGGGCGCCTGCGCGGCGCCAACCGCGGGAAGCCCGACGAGACCCAGGGTCAGGAGGGGGACGAGCGCGCGCATCGGGATCCTCGTTTCGGTCGGATCGAAGGGTAGAGGTTGCGGGGCCGGAAAGGTCCAGCTAACCTACGGCGTTGACCGTACCTCTGGTTTCGCTCGATTCAGCGGGAGATTCTCAGCTCATGTTCCTGGAATGGGTCGGCCGGATCTTCGCAGGCATCGGCGCCGGAGCGATCCTGGCGGCGCTCACGTTCGTGTCGCTCCTGATCGGCGTGCTGGTCAACGCCATGATCATCCTCATGGCCGGCGGGCCGATCGACGCCCTGCTCAGGAAGCGGGGCGTCCAGACCTTCGAGCCCGGCAGCCTCAAGTAGCAGCGGCCCGCCCGCCGTGATGCTCGAGGGGTCCCGGGTGCCCGGGACCCCTCCTCATTTCTGGCCAGCCGGGTCGCCCCCGCGGCCCGGTTGCTCCTCCGGCGTCATCGCCGCCCTGAGCGCGCCGTCGCACTCCGTCCTGAACTTCGAGTACAGCTCGCGCAGCCCCCGCACCTTCATCTGCAGGCCGCCGCCGCGCCGCGCCAGCGCGGACATGAGGCCGGCGGTGTCCGCGAGGTTGGCCAGGTTGAGCTGGGAGGCGTGTGATTTCAGTGCGTCGAGGGTCTTGTACATGCCCCGGACTACCGTGTCGTCGGCCTGCAGTGCCTCCATCAGGTCGATGCCCTTCTTGACCTGCTCCAGCTTCGGGGGCAGCGATTGCAGAAAGGCGAGTTGAACCTGCTGTTTGGAGGACAGTCTCGGGGGCATGTCCTGCGCTCGCTGGCTACCCGATTACCGGGCCGCCGGGCCGGGTCGGGGTATCCGATTCCGGCTTGGACGCGGCCCGGATCGCACCCTCGGTATTCGTCTTCAGGCTCCCCAGCAGTTCGCGGAGTCCGCGGACCCGCATCTGCACCCCGCCGGTGCGACGGGCGATGGTGGCCATCTGGCCGGTGGTATCCGCGAGCGGGCCGAGACTGAGTTGGGAGGCGTGCGACTTGATGGCATCGAGGCTGCGACAGAGGCTTCGCACCGCAACGTCGTCGGCTTGGAGCAGTTCCATGAGGGCGATGACCTTGTTGACCTGCTCGAACTTCGGCGGCAGGCTGTGCAGGAAGGCCAGCTGCAGCTGCTGCTTGGATGAGAGTCTGGGGACCATGGCTGAAAGGTACACCCTTCGCCCTCCCGCCGGAGTACGGGACCAGGGTTGCGGCCCCCGGCCACGCGACCCTACGTTCCAGGCTCTCCGGGACCCGGGGCCGGCTGCAACACCTGAAACCTCGAGGCCCGCCGTTCGTCAGATGACCATCCCAGACCCGATGAACGCCTCATGATCCTGTCGGACATTTCCATCCGCCGGCCGGTGCTGGCCAGCATGCTGAGCATCGCCCTGGTGCTGTTCGGCGTGATCGGCTACTCCCGCCTCTCGGTGCGGGAATATCCCGACGTGGATCCGCCGGTCATCTCGGTATCGACGACGCTGCCCGGCGCCAACCCGCAGGTGGTGGAATCGGCGGTCACCGACATTCTGGAGGAGGAGCTGAGCACGGTGCCGGGGCTCCGGACCCTGACCAGCTCGAGCGCCGAGCAGGTCAGCAACATCACCCTCGAGTTCACCCTCGACCGGAAGGTCGAGGACGCCGCCCAGGACGTGCGCGACAAGGTCTCCCGTGTCCGCGGCCGACTGCCGGAGGATGTGCTCGAGCCGGTGGTCTCCAAACAGGAAGCGGACGCCTCGCCGTTCTTCTGGCTGGCACTTTCGGGTGCCAACTACGACCTGCTGCAGCTGTCGGACATCGCGGACCGGGTGGTGAAGACCCGGCTGCAGAGCCTGCCCGGCGTCGGCAGCGCGCTGATCGCGGGCGAGCGGCGCTATTCGATGCGCGTGTGGCTGTCCGCCTCGGGGCTCGCGGCCCGGCAGCTCACGGTCCAGGACGTCGAGAGTGCGATCCGCAGCCGCAACGTCGAGATACCGGCGGGCCGGATCGAATCCCAGCGCCGGGAGTTCACGGTTCGCTCGCTGGGTGAGCTCAAGACTCCCGAAGAGTTCTCCGAGATGGTGGTCTCCAGCGTGAACGGCGTGCCGGTCAAGCTCAGGGATCTGGCCCGGGTCGAACTGGGCGCAGAAGATGTGCGCAGCGCCTTCCGGTTCAACGGCACGCCGGCGGTGGCGATCGGCGTCGTCCGGCAGTCCAAGGCCAATCTGATCGACGTGGCCGACGCGATCCGGGGCGCGTTGCCCGCCATCCAGACCGCGCTGCCTCCGGGAGTGACGATCCAGCCGGGGACGGATTACTCCGTCTTCGTCAGGCGGTCCATTCACGAGGCCCGGCAGACCCTGGTGATCGCCGCGATACTGGTGATCATCATCATCTTCGTGTTCCTGCGGAATCTGCGCGCGACGGTCATTCCGGGCCTGGCGATCCCGACCTCGATCGTCTCGACCTTTGCGATCATGTATTTCCTCGGCTTTTCGGTCAACAATCTCACGCTGCTGGCCCTTACGCTCGCCATCGGAATCGTGGTGGATGACGCCATCATCGTGCTGGAGAACGCCTACCGGCACCAGGAGGAGCTGCACGAGGATCCGATGACTGCGGCCACGAACGGCACCCGCGAGATCGCCTTCGCCGTCATCGCCACGACCATCGCCCTGGTGGCGGTCTTCACTCCGCTGGCCTTCCTCAAGGGGAACACCGGGCGGCTATTCAACGAGTTCGGCATCGCGGTCGCGGGGTCGGTCATCGTGTCGGGTTTCGTGGCCCTGACGCTCACGCCGATGCTCTGCGCCCGGGTGCTCAAGGTGCCGCCCAGCCATGGCGCGCTCTACCAGGCGCTCGAGCGCGGCTTCGACGGGCTGGCGGATGGCTACTCCCGGACCCTCGGCTGGGCCGTGCGGCATCGGTCGTGGGTAGTGGGCGGTGCGCTCGCCGCGTCCCTGGTGGCGGTGGTGGCCTTCCGGGCGCTCAAGCGCGAGTTCGTGCCGTCGGAGGACCGCGGCCAGTTCTTCACCATCGTGACGGCGCCGGAGGGGTCCACCCTGGAGTACACCGATCAGTACCAGCACCGCATCGAGGAGATTCTCGGCCGGACCAAGGATGTCGCGGCCTATTTCAGCATCACCGGCGGCTTCTCCGGCAGCCCCAGCCGCGGGTTCGTCTTCACCCGGCTCACGGACTGGGCCGAGCGGAAGCGCACGGTGCAGGACATCATCCAGGAAGTTCAGCCGCAGTACTTCGCTATTCCGGGCGTGATGGCCTTCGCGGTCAACCCGCCTGCCTTCGGCGGATTCGGCAGTCCGGTGCAGTTTGTGGTGCAGAACCCCGACTTCTCACTGCTCACCCGTGGCGTGGACACGCTGCTCGGACGGGCGCGGCAGGTCAGCGGGTTGATCAACCTGGATACCGATCTGCGGGTGAACAAGCCCGAACTCACCGTCGCGTACGAACGAGACCGCGCCGAGGACCTGGGCGTCCCCGTGCGAGACGTGGCCGCGACGCTTCAAACCCTGCTCGGGGGCCGGCGTGTCAGCACCTTCACGCGGGCCAACAAGCTCTACTACGTGGTGGTGCAGCTGAATCCGGAGGAACGCGCCACGCCGGGCGACATGGCGGGACTCTACGTCCGAGGGAAGGGAAACCGCCTGGTGCAGCTCGACGCACTCGCCGTGGTAAAGGAAGGCGTCGGGGCCCGGCAGCTGAGCCACTTCAACCGCATTCGCTCCGCGACCATCACCGCCAGCCTGGCCCCCGGCTTCACGCTCGGCGAGGCCATCGACACGCTGCGCGCTCTGGCACATGAGGTGCTGCCGGCCGGCAGCTCCACGGCGCTGGCCGGCGAGTCACGCGAGCTCGAGGAGAGCGGCGGAGCGCTCTACTTCGCGTTCGGCCTCGCTCTGTTGGTCGTGTTCATGGTGCTTGCGTCACAGTTCGAGTCGCTGGTGCATCCGTTTACGGTATTGCTGGCCGTTCCTCTCGCCGTCACGGGGGCGCTGCTCACCCTGCTCGTCTTCAAGTCCACCATCAATCTCTACAGCCAGATCGGCATGATCCTTCTGATCGGATTGGTGACCAAGAACTCCATTCTCCTGGTCGAGTACACCAACCAGCTGAGGGACCGCGGCTCGGCGACGGTGGCCGCGGTGCTGGAGGCTGGCCGCATCCGGCTGCGCCCGATTCTGATGACCTCCGTTTCCACCATCATGGGAGCGCTGCCGATCGCCCTCGGACTCGGCGCCGGGTCGATGAGTCGGCGGCCGCTGGGCTATGCGATCGTCGGTGGCATTCTGGTGTCCACGGTGCTTACCCTCATCGTCGTGCCGGTGGTGTATGTGCTGCTGGATGACCTGCGGCGCCGGACCAGGGCCGCCGAGGCGCCGCATGCCGTTGCGCCGCCCGCTGCGACGGAGGCGCACTGATGCTGCCACTGGTCGCGCTCCTGCAGCTCGGCGTAGGCGATTCGATCCCTCGGGTCAGTCTCGCCGAGGCCCTCGAACGCGCCACCCGGCTCGACCCCAACTACGTGCAGGCCATGGGGCAGGTCGCCAGCGCCGAGTGGATTCGGCGGCAATCGAAGCTGGTGTTCGTCCTGCCCTCGCTCACCGCCAGCGTGGATGCGACGAAGTACTCCACCGCCTTCTTCAATATCGGCACCGGCCTGGAGCAGAACACCGCGGTCACCGGCCGGCTGGATGCCCGCTACGAGCTGTTCAGTCTCCGGAAGTTCGAGGACCTCTCACGGACCCGGGCGGAGCTGGAGAGCGCGGAGGCGGGCGAGGTGCAGGCCCGGTTCCAGAGCGCGCTGCTCACGGAAAACGCCTACTACTCGGTGCTGGCGGAGCAGGCGCTGACGCAGGTAGCGGCGGAGCGGGTCCGGCGGGCCGGGGAGCAGCTGGCGGTGGCCCGGGCCCGGGTGCTTTCGGGCGCGGCGGTGCAGACCGATTCACTCCAGCTGCTGCTCGAGCTCACCCAGGCGAAGGTCAACCGGCTCCGGGAGGATGCCGCGCTCGAGGTGGCCCGGCTCGAGCTGGGGCGCCGGGTGGGCGAGCCCGGACCGATGGACGCGACCCCGCTTGACACCCTCGCCCTGCCCGATCTTCCGATCACCCTGCCGCAGGCCATCGCGATGGCGCTGGAGTCGGGGCCGGAATACCGCGTGGCGCGCGCGAACGAGCGCGCCGCGCGGGCCCGGTTCCGCGGGCGGAAGAGTGGCTACCTGCCGACGCTGAACCTGTCCGCGTCCCACTCCCGGTTCGATGACCACTTCTTCCCGAGTGGCCGGACCGTTTCGTCGATCACCCTCGGCTTCGTCCTGACGATCTGGAACAATGCTGACCGCGAGATCCAGCTGACCGAGGCGCGGGTCTCTCAGGACGTCGCCCGGGCGGTCCGCCAGGACCTCGAGCGTGCGGCACGCCCGGAGGTGACGGCGGCCTACGACGCGTACACCACCGCGAAGGCCGCGGTCGAACTGTCGAGCCAGGCGCTGATCGTCGCGCAGGAGAACTTCCGGGTGCAGGAGACCCGGTATCGTTCGGGTGCGACGACGATCCTGGACCTGCTCGACGCGCAGGTGAGCCTCAGCCAGGCGCAGGCGGGGCTGGTCCAGGCCCACTTCGCGGCGCGCCTGGCGCGGGCCGGGCTCGAAACGATTCTCGGCACCCGGCTCTTTCCCATCAACTAGGACGTGACGGTGCGCGCAACGATTCTCTACTGCCTCGCCGGTGCCGGGCTCCTGGCCTGTGGCAAGGCCTCGCCGGAGGGCAACCAGGCCGGGGGCCCGGGTGGTGGCATGCCGCCGATGCCGGTCGAGACCGCGGTCGCCCGCACCGACACCGTGGTCGATGCCATCGCGGCCACCGGCCAGATCGAGCCGCTTCAGTCCATCGAACTGCGGCCCGACGGCGAGGGGCGGATCGTGGAGATCCTCGTCCAGGAGGGCACCGAAGTCGCGCAGGGGACTCCTCTACTCCGCATGGACGATGCCGAGCTCAAGGCGCAGGTGGCGCGCGCCGAGGCTGACCGCGACCTGGCGCAGCAGGCGCTCAGCCGCACCCGCGATCTCATCAAGCAGAACGCGTCCTCCACCGCCGACCTCGAGCGGGCCGAGGCGACGGCCCGGAGCACCGAAGCGCAGCTGGATCTGCTCAAGGTGCGGCTGGCCCGGACCCTGGTACGGGCGCCGTTCGCCGGCGTCGCCGGCCAGCGCTTCGTGAGCCTCGGTGACTACGTCACCACCAGCTCGAAGCTCCTCTCCCTGCAGACGGTGAATCCGCAGCACGCGGTGTTCACCGTGCCCGAGCGCTACGCCGAGCGGGTTGGGCGAGGGCAGAAGGTGGCCTTCCGAGTGGCGGCGCTGCCGGGTCACGAATTCACCGGCATGGTCGATTTCGTGGATCCAGTCGTTCAGCTGCCGGCCCGGACCATCCTCATCAAGGCGTTGGTGTCCAACGGCAGGCGGGAGCTGCAGTCCGGGATGTTCATCGAGGCACGCCTCGCGACTGCCGTGCGTCCCCGGGCCGTCGTCATTCCGGAGGACGCGATTCTGCCTCTGCAGGGCGCGAATTTCGTGTGGGTCGTCCGTGACGGAAAGGCGTCCCGCCGCCAGGTCGGGCTCGGGGTGCGGACCCCCGGCTTCGTCGAGATCACCAGCGGGGTAGACGCGGGTGAGCAGGTGGTGGTCGGCGGAGTCGAGAAGCTGGCGGAGGGCGCGCCGGTAGCCGCGCAGGTGGTGGAGCGGAAGCCGGCGGGGCCGGCGGAGAGCGGGGAACCAGGAAGGCCGTAACGTCCTACAGCAACCCCGATTTCGCGGCTTGCCACAGCTTGACCAGCCGGTCGAAGCCATCCTGGAGTATCTCAACCTGCTGCGGGCTCGGGGAGGCGTTGAGCGCCGTCTCCAGCTCCTCCGTGATTCGGAGCATCTCGCGCCGCCCGCTGGCGATCGACTCCGCCCTGATTTCGGCCAGCTTTTTCGCGATCTGCTCCCGAACCGTCTGGTCATCCGGCACCTGCCAGAGATACTGCGCGCTGCTCCGCCCGCTCTCGCACAGGTCACCCAGGCGGTCGCGCAGGGGGAAGCCGCTGCGGCCCGGCCCTGTCGGCTCATCTGGCATGTATCCCCTCCTTCGGGTCGGAGTTCAGGAACGGCAGCGCGTCGCGCGCGCCCTTATTCTTCCGATTGCGACTGGCACATCCGTGGTTCCGCGGCGTGCGCGCCGGGAAGGAGTCAAGTTATCCGGTTCACCCGTCTTCTTCACCTGAGCTGGATTCCCGGGCTGGCCCTGCTGCTGCTTCCCGGGGCCGCCGCTGCCCAGATCCCGGGGCGCTGGGCACTCCACCTGACCGGCGGGATACCCCCGAATCTCCACGGCGAACTCTGGCTGAAGGAGACGAACGGTACTCTCGGCGGAACACTCGGGCTCGACAACGCCGACACCACCTTCGTGCTGCAGGACGGGCGGATCAGCCCCGAGGGCGCGGTCACCTTCACGGCCGGGGCGGTGCAGTTCCGCGGTCGCTGGTCCGGTGACGCGATGGGCGGACAGGCCTCCGCCGCCGACAGCCTGCCTCGCGAGTGGAGCGCGACCCGCCTGGCCGAGGCGATCGAGTACTACCCGACCCTGCCACGCTTCACCCTGCACCAGATCATCGCCGGCACGCCGGAAGGAAGCCAGCGGCTGCCGGGGCCGATCGCAGCCCTCGCCGCCGCGCACGGCGCGCTGGCGGCGGTGGACACCGCCTACCTGCGAGCCGCCTCCGCGGCCGGTATCTCCGCGCTCCGGGGCGGCGAGCTCGAGGAGGGCCACACTCTCCGAGCCATGGGTGCCTGGCGGCGCTTGAGCCTGGTCGACGCGGCACGGGCTACGCTCGAAGCGATTCGCGATAATCTCCCCGATCCGCGCACCCGGGCCCGCTTCGATGGCCTCTTCCATCCCAAGGGCCAATGGCTGACCGATATCCACGATGCCGCCCTGTTCCGGGCCAGGCTCGAGCGGCCCGGCACCTCATGGGAGGCGGCCGTTCCGGCGCTGGCACAGGCGCGCCTGCTGCCGGCATCGGTGGACACGGTGGACGCGGTGCCGCTCGCGCTCTACCGGCTGTACGCCCTTGCCGAGGCCGACAGCCTCGCCTATCGCCGCACGATCGGCGACATGATGCGGTCGGACGCGACCTCGGCGGCGGCGGTGGCGGCACTCGTCATCGGCTACCAGCGTGCGGCGCCGTGGTACCTCGAGGCGATGCGGTTCTTCCTGGTGACGCCGTGGTTACCGGACAGCGGACGGCTCCGATCGCTGACCGACCTGGTGCGGGAAGCGTGGGACTCGCCGGACCTCGTGGCGCCGGTTCTCGACACCCATCTGTTCGGCTACCCCCAGGCGGCGCCGCGGGTGAGCGTCCCGCCGATCCTGTTCGATCACCTCGTGACCCCGGAGAACCGGCCCGCCCGCGAGTGGCTGAACCGCCACGGCCGGGTCGAGTTCCTGAGGCTGGTCCGGCGACTGGCCCCGGTCTCGGACACGAACACGGTGATCGTGACCGATCGGGGCACGCTGCGCTTCACGACCGTGCGCCGGGAGGCGGCCGAGCACGCCAACGGTTTCCTGGAGCCCGAGGACGTCCTGCTCCTCGACCCGAGCTATTCGCCGCTTCTCGCCATGGGCACCCTGATCCACGAGTGGCAGCACGTCCTCTTCGAGCGCGAGCGGTCTCAGTCGGAGGGAACCGGCTGGCGCCGCTCCGCGGACAGCACGGTCACGCTCATCCCGGGGAACCCATTCATCTCCGAAGGGGTGGCCGAGTGGATGGCGGAGCGGATTCTCGGCCCGGTTGCCGCGCGACACCCGCTGATCGCGGTTGGCGAGCCGGAGAAGCGCGCCGTGATGGGCCGGGACGAGCCGGACGATCCGCATCTGCTCGGCTATCTCATCGTCCGCGGCCTGGCCCGGAGCGGGATCTCACCGGGGGAACTGATCCGCCTGCTGGTGCGCCATAGCGACGACCCCGCGGGCCTGCTGCGCGAGACTGCGCTCGCCCGGGTGCTCGCCCCCTATCGAGGGGCGGCGGATCGTACCTTTCCACCCACCGGCTACCGGGTCCTGATTCCGGAGACCCGCTTCACGATCGAGGACCTGTATCCCGATCTGCTCGGCGTGCGGATCGTGGTGCCGCGCCGGTAGCTGGCGTCGGCGCGCTTCACCCCCTCTACAAGCGACGGCACCATGCGCCTTTCACTTCTCCTCCTTCTGGCGGCCGCGCCACTGGCCGGACAGGTGACCCGTCCGGAGCGCACCGATTTCCGCGAGACCTCCTCTCACGCGGACGTGCTGGCGTTCCTCGACTCGCTGCAGCGCGCCGAGGCAGGGATCCGGATCGGCACGCTCGGATTCAGTCCGGAGGGGAAGCGGATCCCCTACGTCATCGCGGCGCGCCCGATGGTGAGCGACGCCGGGGAGGCGCAGCGGAGCGGCAAGCCGATCGTTTACCTGCAGGGGAACATCCACTCGGGAGAAGTCGAGGGGAAGGAGGCGGTGCAGATGCTGCTCCGTGACCTCTCGGTCGGGCCGCTCCGCCCGCTGCTGGACAGCATCGTGCTGATCGCGGTGCCGATCTACAACGCCGACGGCAACGACAGGTTCGGGCCGAGCGAGCGGAACCGCCCCGGCCAGAACGGGCCGGATGTGGTCGGCACCAGCCTCAACGGCCAGGGCCTCAACCTCAACCGTGACTACGTCAAGCTGGAGGCACCGGAGACCCGGGCTTCGCTCGCGCTCATCCAGGCATGGGATCCGGACTTCTTCATCGATCTGCACACGACCGATGGCAGCTACCACGGCTATGCGCTGACCTACTCCCCCGGCCTCAACCCCAATGGGACACTGGCCAACGACTTCGTGCGGGACCGGTTCCTGCCCGCGATCCGCGACCGGATGCGGCGGCTGCACCGGCAGGAGATCTTCCCGTACGGCAATTTCCGCAACCAGGATCCCGACTCCCTCGTGCAGGGGTGGGAGACCTACGACGCGCGGCCCCGCTTCGGTACCAACTCGATGGGGATGCGGGGCCGGTTCTCGATTCTCAGCGAGGGCTACAGTAACGCACCGTTCCGCGAGCGGATCCTGGCGACCTACAACTTCGTGCACGAGATCCTGAGCCTGGCCGCGGAGCTCCGGCCCCAGATCAAGGGGCTGGTGCAGGCCTCGGCACGGTCGCGCCCCGACTCCGTCGCCGTGCGTTCGGTCCTCGCGCCGCCGACGATGCAGGACGTCATCGCCGAACTCACCCGGTCCGCCGGCGACGGCGCGGGAGGGTTCGCGCGACGAATCCGGACCGGTGTGTTCCGGACCATCCGGATGCCGGTGTTCGACCGGTTCGCGGCGGCGCGCCGGGAGGCGCTGCCCGCAGCCTATCTGTTGCCTCCGCAGTTCTCGGATATCGTGGATCTGCTCCGGCGGCAGGGAGTCGTCGTGCAGCGTCTTTCGGCCTCCTGGCACGGCGGCGCCGAGGTCTTCGGCCTCGACAGCCTGACGGCGGCGCCCTTCGCGTTCGAAGGACACCGCACGGTCACACTGGACGGTCACTGGGCGCCGCGCGACACGGCTGCGGAGGCGGGATGGTACTACGTGGCGACGGCCCAGCGGCAGGGAGTGTTCGCGGCGTATCTGCTTGAGCCGGCGTCGGAGGACGGGTTCGTAACCTGGAATTTCCTCGACCGGAGCCTCAGGCGGGGCGGGGAGTACCCGCTGCTTCGGGTGCGGTCACCGCTGGCGGTCGAGATGCTGCTGGTCCCGTAATTTCCGGTCCTTCCACGCCCACCACCGGAGCAACGCGGGCCTTGGCCGCGGGGTGCTGGCGTAGTAGACCGCACAGCGGAAGACATAAAGCAGGCAGGGGTCCTGACGGGCCCCCCTCAGCCGGTTGATCTTCGCATACAGCCGCTCCGGATCGCGCCGCCGGAGGTCGCTCACCCGGCGGATACCGAGGTCGCGCAGGTCTTTCGCGATGCTGGGGCCGACCCCCGGGATCGACTGAAGATCGTCGGGAGGCGCGGATCTTCCGGGCGTCATCGTCGCATCCTCTCCGGCTCAACGGCCGGGGCCGGGTGTGATCGGCAAAGTGATCGAGGGGCGCCCCCCGGAACCGGGACACCCCTCCTCCTGCCGTGGACCGTCGGGGCTCCGCCCTATTGGCACTCCGGCGAACGCAGTCGGTGTTCGGTAAAGCGGATCTGGCCCTCGAGGCGCGGGATGCGAACGATCTCGAACGGGAAGGCGTCCGACGGGAACGGCTGGCAGGCGACCGTCGTCCGTATGACGACCACGGTGAGCGCGCCCCGGGTGCCGATGCTGTCCACCCGGACCGCGTCCCCGGGCTTCATGCGCCCCGCGGCCACCACCAGAACCACGTTCTTGCTGAAGTCGACGACGGGCATCGCCGGAGGCGAAGGCTGGCTCTTGGTGGCCTGCCGCCAGGTGCTCCGCCACGTCAGGGTGTCCTTCACGATGAGGCGCGCCGAATCGGCGAACGCGATGCCGTTGTCGTAGTAGATCCGGGCCGCATCGTCGAACGGCCGCATCGCCACGGCGGGTTCGGGCTTCGGCGCGGGGGGCGCCGACTTGCCGTGCCCGCAGGCGGTCAGGGACAGGACGACGCCTCCCAGTAGAGCTAATCTCGCGTGACTCATGGTCCCTCTCGAGGGTGAAGGAACGCGGACGGTATCGCCCGGGCCGGGGCCTATCGTGCGACCTGTCCGCTGCAGCTGGCCCCGGCAAAGTAGCCGGCATCAAATATCGGGGGCGCTCCCCCGAGATTCAATTCGAAGGGGATCGTGACCTGCGCCCCTTGATGCTTGGTGTTCCATTGCGCGCGCTGGACGATGCCCTCCACGCGCCAGTTCTCGGCGGCCTGGAAGAGCTGGAACACCGCCCAGGTTCCCTTGTAGCTCATCGTTACCTCGTTGCCGCCCACCTGCGCCGTCAGCCGCGCGTCCCGGGCCTCGGTTCCGATCCACTGGAAAGGATACGCCGCGGTCGAGGTGCGGGTGAAGGTCGCGGTGCGTCCGTCGATGCTGACCGTGACGCTCGTCACGAGATCCGAGAGCAGTGGCTTGAAGGTGAGGGCGAGCCGGGGACCGGGGACGTTCTGCGGGTACAGCGCGTCGGAGAACGCCGCCGACCGGTTGAAGAACTCGACGAACGACGGGTTGAGCGGAATGTCGGCGCCCGGGCGGGGCGCGTAGCGGGCGCCCTGCTGCACGAGATACTTCTGCAGCACGTCGTTGTAGTAGGACCAGATCGCGCCGGTGCCGCGCTGGAACTGGCTCGATACATCCGCGAGGCTCGCCTGACTCGCCGCGCCGGGCCTGAAGGGCGCGACGGCCATCAGTCGCTGCAGCGGGCGGCAGAAGTCCCGGCCCGACTTGTTCAGGCCGGCCGCACCGAAGTTGCTCAGCAGCCGTTCCACGTTGGAGAGCGGGTCGATCATCAGCCGCAGCACGTCCGGCCCGACGCTGCTGGGGTCGGTCGAGAATTTCTGGGCCAGCTGCCGGGCGGTCACCTTGGCGGTGCCGGCATCGCCGACCGCCTTCTGCACCGCGGCATCGCCCGACCCGGCCGAGGCCGATCCGGCCTGTTCCAGCGAGGCCTGGAGCGCCACCAGGTTGCTCATGAAGCCCTGGTTGGCTTCGCCGATGAGCTTGTCGGCGCCCGCCGGAGTCAGTACCTGAACCGGCTGGAACGCCGTGGCCGCGAAGGTCGAATCCACCGCCGTGTTCTTGGCGACGACCTGGAAGATCTGCAGCAGGGGCGACTGGTTGCCGCTCAGCGCCGCCAGCTTCTGGGCGCCGTCCTGCGTGCTCGTGAAGCCCGCCACTCGGGCCCCGGCCAGGAAGGCACGCCAGTGCTTCGTATAGTCGGCGCGGTACTGGGCGCGCAGCTCCTCGACGACCTTCGCCTTGTCGGCCGCGCTCGGGCCCTTGTCGCCGAGCACCCAGCTCTCGCCCTCGAAATAGCGGTCGACGTTCTTGAAGGCCTCCTGCATGAAATCCCAGCCGCCCTTCGTGAAGGCGCCCGGCACCTCATAGGTCGAGGTCAGGACCGCCGCCGAGCCGGGGAAGGCCTTGTTGAACTGGAAGGCGGGGTTCCTCTTGGCGGCCTCCGCCAGCATGAACTGGTAGATGCGCTGGCTGCCGGTGAACTGGCGCAGGAAGCCGCGGGCATGGTCCACCGTCGCGGCATTCGCCTCGATCGTGTACGGGTTGCCGAACTTGAGCTCCTGGGCATAGAAGGCGAATTGCTGCTGGGCGAGCTGCAGGCGCGCATCGTCGACCTGGCGATTGTCCTGCCAGTTCCTGAGCAGCACCGGGGTGACGAACTCGGGCGTGCTCTGCTCCGGGTAGGCCGTGGTGATCAGGTACGTCTTGAGCAGATCGTAGGTCCCCTGATACTCGCTGCCCTCGTTCGGCGTCGCGGGCAGGTTGGCCATGTTGCGGAGCATGGCCTCGCGGGTCGCCCCGAACATGAGGTTCTCGAACGCCTTGAAGTAGAGCGTGCGGGCCTCGGGGAAGAGATTCGAGCCCGAGTACAGTCCCCAGCGGAGCCGCAGCGGCGCCCCCTCGCGCTCATACTCGGCGAGGGTCGCCACCTCCATGCGCAGCGAGTCGAGGCGCCGCAGCACCTCGATCGTCGGGAGGTCGGGGGCGTTGGAGGTCGCGCCCGTCAGGCTCCGGGCGGCGCCGATCAGCCGGCTCTCCAGGTGCCGGTTCGCGACGAACGAGACCACGAATCCGAGCGTGAATACCAGCGCGACGGCGGCCGCGGAGACCAGCAGCACGCGCCGCAGCAGGTTCACCCGTGCGCCGCCCGCCGTCGCCCCCATCGCGACCCGATCCCGCAGGATCACTTCGCGGAAGAGATGTTCGAGGAACAGCCATTGCGGCACCTTGCGCTGCCCCCCCCCGGCCGGCCTCGGCGCCACCGGCGCCTGTGGGGCCAGGCTGGGCACGAAGGCCTGGGTCGCCTCCATGCGGCGCGGGTCGACCGCGCGCGCCTCGGGGGCCGGCGCCGCGCCGGCGTCGTTCACGATGACCGCGCGCACGCCCGAGAAGTAGAACCCGCGCAGCATGGGGCTCACCTCGAGCTGGCTCGGCTTGCACAGGTCGGTCATGAACTGGGTGGCCAGCTGCGAGATCTTCCGGAACTCCCGGGGGAACTCGTAGGCCGCGGCGACGGTCTCCGGCTGGGTCTCGCGGGGCAAGTACAGCAGGCGGCGAGTCGCCAGCGAGCCGTAGATCCGGCCCATCGCATGGGTCAGGCGCTGGAAGATCCGGTCCGCGTACGACCCGGCCGGCCCGTTATCCCACGGCAGCGTGACGCCGAGTACGTCGCGCGCTTCCTCGCTGGAGAAGTTCCGCACGTAGTCCGGGAAATACGGGATCCGGTCCGCCTTGGTGAACACCACGTACACCGGCAGCCGGATGCCCAGTTTCTGCGACACCTCCGACAGGCGCGCCCGGAGGTCGCGGGCAGCCGCCATGACCGCTTCGCCGCCGCCCGGCTTGAGCATCTCCTCGCAGCTGAAGCAGACGATGGCCATGCGGGGAGCCTGCGCCCGCCCGCGCAGTGCCGCCGACCACCGGCTCGGCGTCAGGTGGCGGACCAGCCGGCTCCAGCGCGCCGGATCGGCCACGACCTTGCCGCCCGCCTCGAGCAGCACGGTCTTGCTGCTGTACCACAGGTTGATGGCCCGGGTCGCGGCCACCGCCTCGCCGCGGAACACCTCGCCCGCCAGCAGCTCGGGTTCGAGCCCGGAGCGCACGATGGTCGTCGTCTTGGCGCTGCCGACCGGTCCGAGGCAGAGGATGAGAGGGAGGTCGCCGAGCCGCGCCTTCTCGGCGTAGCGCGAGGAATGCAGCCGGGCACGGGCGGTCGCAATCGCGACGTCGATCTCGTCGCCGCCGGCGGGCGGAGCTTCCGGCTCGGCCTTCTCCTTGAGGAAGAACCACACCAGCACGCCGGCAGCCACGATCCCGAGCACGCACAGGCCGAGTCGCAGAACCCAGAGCGAGCTCCCCTTCAGGTCGAGCAGGCTCCCCAGGAACCAGGCGAGCACCAGATAGACGAAGAGCGACACGCCCGCGATGAGCCAGATTCGGGTCTTTCGTGTCATGACGATCTCAGACCTCCGCGTGGAACGCGGACAGGGAACGGCGGCCGCCGGCCCCGGCGTTGGCGGCCGGGGGGCGGCGAGGGAGCGGCGTGATCACTGGAAGAGCTGCCGCGCGAGGCTGTGCAGATCGTCCACCCCGGATCCGAGCGCCAGGCGGAACACCAGGAAGAGCAGGAGCGCGAAGCCGCAGGTTCCGCCCGCCACGATCAGCAGGCGGCGGAGCCAGGGGTCGCGCGCCACCGGAATCTGTTCGCCGCTCGGGAGCCCCCAGGAGGGTGCCAGGGGGCCGAATCCGCCCCGAATCCGCTGGATCTTGTCGGCCACCGCCGAGACCAGCCCTCGCAGCTCGCCGCTGTCGCTCTGGCTGTAGCGGCCCTTGAAGCCGAGCAGCAGGCAGAGCTGGTGCACTTCGAGCAGATCGGCCAGGTCCTCGGAATCCTGCCGTGACAGCATCTCGCGCAGGTTGTTGAAGAAGACCTCGCCCCCCATGTGGCCGCCGAACAGCTCCTCCTGCAGCGGCTTTCGCGGCCAGTCGGCGAACATCGGCTGCGAGGAATTGAGCACCGACTCGTCGACGAACACGGTGACCGCGTAGATCGCGCGCTTGATGTCGCCGGTGGTGTATCCCGCCCGGCGGGCCTCTTCGTCGGCGACGGCCATCAGATTGCGCAGGTGGGTGCGGAAGGATTCGGCGTCGGCGGCCACCTGGCGATTGGCGCGAAGCCGGACCGTGGCCGTGAGAGCTTCCTGGAGGAAGAGCGCAAGGCTTCCGCGTCCGCGGCCGGTGTCCGCGTGCGGGTCCTGGGTCCTTCCTGACGCTGCGCTGGTCATGTCTGCCAACCTCGCTCGGCCAAGGTCGTACGGCAGTGCTGGCGGGAGTCCCGGCCGCCGGGAGTGGTCGCGGGCGGCCCGGTCGGAATGCGGAAAGCGGCCCCTACCGGGTCGCCAGCCGGACAAGTTACCAATGGAATGTGCATCACGCCACACTCGGGCGGCGGCTACTGCTGGAGGAGCACCCGGAGGTCCAGCTCGAGGTCGCGGAAGACGTCGGGGACGTAGATGCCGATTTCGCCGGTCTTGGCGATCAGGTCCCAGCAGGGGCCGTGCGGGTCGATATAGAAGTACTGGGTGTCGAGCCTCGGCGAAATGCCGGATGGCGGCGATGGAAGGTGCTGCAGCGTGAGCCCCGGGAACGCCTTCTGGACCAGACGAAGAATGTGCTGCTGCGAGCACACCTTCATGAGCACCGGTACCTTGCTGATGATCTCGGCGGCCCCGAGGCTCGAGCGCACGCCCAGGATCCAGCGCGACGGCCCGAAGCACCGCTTGTCCGGTACGGGGGCCACGTGCAGGAAGTTCGCGGACGGCTGCAGCGGAATCGCCACGTAGCTCGTCGGGACGATGACCTCGAGGTGCTGGCGGATGTGGCGCTCCAGTGCCGCGAAGCACTCCCCCAACCGGTCGTGATCATAGAGGGGCAGGCTCCGCGGGTGCGACTCCAGCGCGAAGGTGCAGAGGGCCCCCGCCAGCCGGGCCAGCTCGGCGTATAGTTCCTCGGGGTGCGAGCGCCGTGACAGCAGGTGCTGGCGCAGGGGGCCCAGCGACGAGTGGATCGTGTGGGACAGCCAGAAGTTCGCGACCTCGTGCGAGGCATATTCGGCGAGGCTCTTCTGCTCGGCATGCCGCGCCTGGATCATCGATTCGCTCTTGCCGTCGAGGATCTCGACCAGGCGGCGGAGGATGTCCATGAGCTGCTGGCTGGCGCCGATCTGCAGACAGGGCGGGATGTAGTCCGGATCGTAGATGAAATGGCCGGCACCGTCCCGCCGCACCCTGGCCAGCGGCAGGGTGACTGCTCCCTCCGCCACGCTGCCGTCGAGCGCCAGGTGGAAGTTCTTTCGGGCGATCGTCACCGGACGCTCGTCGAATCCCGTGGTATCATCCACCAGCGAGAGCGTCTCCGCGAGATATCGGCGGTCGTTCCCCTCCAGGCCGGATTGGAGCGCGCTGTTGGCCTGCCCCGGGCGGTAGGGGGGGACCGATAGCAGGACGAGGTGGCTGTCGTGGGTCGGCGAGAAGAGCTCGCGGATGTCGAGCGGCGCCGGCGGGTTGTCGCCCTCGGGAAAATGGAAGGCCAGGCCGTCAGGCATCACGCCGCGAGCGTGGACCACCGACACGGTGCCGTTGCGCAGCGCTTCGGCGTCCAGCTCGACACCGATGAGGCCGTACGGACGGTCGAACAGGTGCGAGAGCGCGAACCTGATCGAATCCTCGAAATACCGGCTCTGGACCTGGAAGTGATGCTGGGAGAGATGCATTCCCTCATGCCAGACCACCCGGGACAAAGGCTTCATATGATCCCTAATCCATCCAGTCGTTGGAAGAGGACAGGTCCACCAAGGCCGGGGCGGGGAAGGCCGATTTGCCCGTGATCAGTCCAGGCAGTACTATCATAGCAGGGAGAGTTCCGGGCAATCAACCTGGACGTCCCACGCCAATCGCGCGTTCCCGCGCACAATCCCCGCCGCCATGACCAAAGACGAATTCGCAGCCAAGTACTTCGTGCTCAAGCAGCTCACGGCGGACAGCATCCGCTCGTATGTGGCGATGAAGGTCGCCACGAAGAGCATGATAATGGTGCACTACTTCGATGACGGCATGACGGAGGCGAACCGCGCCCTCATCTCGTTGTTCGACCTGCTCGGTCCCGAAGACCGGAATCGCGTGATCGAGCAGACCGAGGTAGATGGCACCCCGGTGCTCGTGACCCGCTTCCTCCGGGAATTTCACGATCTGCCGGACTGGATCGCGGCGCACGTGCAGCCTCCCGAGCCAGGGAAGGTCGCGGATGAGGCCACCCTGCTGCTGGTGCCCCGCCTCGGAGCCCGGCCGCCGATGGCCCCCGTCACTCCGCCGGCAACTGCTCCGGCCGCCCCGCCCCCGCCCCCGGCACCGGTCGTGACGCCCGCGCCTGAGCCGCTGCTTGCCGCCGCTCCCGGCGAGTTCACCCAGCTGTTCACCCCGGCCATGAAGCCGCCCGCGCCCGCTCCGGCACCGAAGGCGGCCCCGGCGCCGCCGCCCGCCGCGACGGTCGCACCTCCGGCCCCGGTCGTGCCGCCCGCCCCGCCACCCACCGCCGAGGCTCCCGGCGAGTTCACCCAGCTATTCACCCCGGCCATGAAACCGCCCGCGCCCACTCCGGCACCGAAGGCGGCCCCGGCGCCGCCGCCCGCTGCGCCCGTCGTTTCGGCCGACAGCGCAACCGGGATCTTCGGCGAGCGGGCCGCTCCCCCGGCTCCGACTCCCTCCGCGGTTCCGCGGACCGTGGCGAGCACCCCGGCCATGCAGCCGCCGGCGGCGCCGGCAGCTCCGGCTCCCATGCCACCGAAGGCCGCTACGCCGCCGCCGGCCGCCATGAAGCCGCCGGAACCGCCCGGCGATTTCACCCAGCTCTTCACGCCGGCAATCAAGTCCCCGACACCGCCTCCGGCATCGAAAGCGCCGCCCCCGAAGCCGGCGCCCCCGGCCCCGCCGGCCCCGAAGGCGGCTCCCGCCCCACAATCGGCCGGCTCGCCGTTCGGCGCGAGTGGCGTCTTCTCGGCGGCGCCCCCACCGGTGGCGCCGGCACGCCCTGCGGCCCCGAAACCACCCGAGCAACCCGGCGAGTTCACCCAGCTGTTCACGCCGGCACTGAATCCGTCGTCACCGCCACCTGCCCGGCCGGCGGCACCTAGGCCCCCGGATCAACCCGGCGAGTTCACGCAGCTCTTCACGCCGGCGCTGGATCCGTCGGCACCGCCGTCCGACCTCTCCCAGCGTCTGGCCAGGACTCCCGAGCCGCCACCTGCCAGACCGGCGGCGACTACTCCGGCGATGCCGGCCCAGCGTCCGCCGCAGCCACCGGCCCAGGCCGGTCCCGGCGAGTTCACCCGGATGTTCTCGGCGCCAAAGGTGCCAGCGTCGCCGCCTTCGGGTGGAACGCCCGCGTACGGCTCGCCGCCTTCGTACTCGAGCCCGGCGTCGCCGCGGGGCCCCGAATTCCAGCAACCGCCGGCCGCGCTCGGCCCGAGCGAATTCACCCGCTCGCTGCAGCGGGTGGATTTTTCGGAGGCCCGTCCGCCGGAGCCGGCAGCTCCTCCGAAGGCCGAACCGCCGGCGGCGCCGAAGTCCTCGCGCCTGACGGTCGTGCTCGTCGTGCTGGGAGTCGTCGTCGTGATAGCCGTCGCGCTGGTGCTCTTCCTCGCGCTCTCGAACAAGACCCCCGCACCCGCGCCGGGCGGCACCGCGGCTCCGGCGGTCGGGGTCGATGGGAAGAAGGCCGTTCCGGCCGCGCCCGCCGCGGGGACCACGGGGGCAGGGAACACCGTGCCGACGCCGCGCGCGGGAGCTACTGCGCCCTAGGCGGCAGGACGATGACCAGTTCCAGCTCGGGATTCGGAAAATCGGACGGCACGTACGCCGCGAGGTTGCGGGCGCGCACGATGGCGTCCCACTCCTGCCCTGACCGGGACAGCATGAAGTAGTGGTACTTGAGTTTGACCGGGATGGCGCTCGGGGGGTTGGGAACATGGGTGAGCGATACGCCCGGCAGCGCCTGCTTGATCAGCCGGTCGAGCCGGTCGGCGGAGCTCACTTTCAGCAGCTGAGGCACCTTGCGCAGCAGCTCGGCCGGGTTGAGGTCTGCGCTCAGCGCGAGGTACACCTGCGGGGCCTGGAAGTACCGGTCCTGATCGATGGCGGTCGCGTGGATCGAAGCCTGGACCACCTTGAGCGGGAGCGAGACACAGTTGCTCGGCACGACGGTCTCGAGCAGCGTGCGCAGCTTCTCGTCCAGATCCGTGAAGCAGGCGGACAGATCGGCGTGGTCGTACGCCGGCAGCACCCGCGGGTGGATGGTCGTCGAGAAGGTCGTAAGCGCGCCGGCGAGCGTCGACATCGCCTCGTAGAGCTCGGCGGGATGCCCGCGCCGGGTCTCGAAGAGGTGCCGGAGCCGAGGCATGTGGGTGTTGATCGTATAGAGCAGCCAGAAACTCGCGACATCCGCGATGCTGAACTCGGCCAGGCTCTGATTCTTCTGCCGGCGGGTACCGGACAGCGCGCTGCTCTTGGCGGACAGGATTTCAACCAGCCGGCGGCTGATCGAGAGCAGGTAGTCGCTGGCCGAGATGTCGATGAGCGGAGGCACGAACTGGGGGTCGATCTGGTAATCGCCGGTGGGCGACCGCCGGATCCGCGCCGCGCGCAGCACCGAGTTCCCTTCCAGCGCTTCTCCCTCGACGAGCAGGCGGAAACTCTTCCGGGCCACCTGGATCGGCTTCTCGGCGAGGCCGGTGTTCTCGTCGCGACGCATCAGCACTTCGGAGACATAGCGGGTATTGCGATCCCGGCTGGAGCCTGACACGTTCAGTCCCCCCGGGCGATGCTCCGGGATGGCCAGATAGACGTCCAGCGTCTGCTGATCCGGCTCCCAGCACCCTTCCAGCGGCTTCGGTGGCGGGGCCGCGTCCGAATCGGGAATGTCGAAGAGGAGCCCATCGGGGAAGATGCCCGAGGCCCTGGAGACGGCGAACTGACCGCCGGCGAGCGCCTCCCGGTCGATCTCCAGGAGATGAAAACCCCAGGGACAGAAGGTCAGCGCCGAGAGCTGGAACTGGAGAAGGTCTTCGAGGAATCGGTCTTGCGTCTGGAGGTGCTGGGGGCTGAGCAGTACCCCCTTGGTCCAGAGCACCGGTTGCATTTGCCTCATGGGTCATAAGGTAGCATGCCGTCGCGCTAAATCCAGCAGTCGCGAGGCGTCCGACAGTATCGTCGCGCGCGCGTGGGGCGCGACCACGACCACTCCCGCCGCCGTGGAGGAGGCCTGATGTCCGATCACCGAGACCCGAACCGGGTGGGACTCGACGTCAATGCCGGCCGCGAGACCGCGGAGGCCGTGCCGCTCCCGGAAACCCCCTTTCGCATCGCGATCCTCGGCGATTTCAGCGGGCGTGGCAATCGCGGGGTCGTCGAAACCGGCGCCGCGCTCGCGGTGCGGCGGGCGCGGCAGGTGGATCGCGATGACCTCGACGAGGTGCTCGCCGCCACGGCGCCGGTCCTGCACCTGCCGGCCGGCGACGACCCGGCGACCCGCATGCAGATCCGCTTCGGAGAGTTGGACGACTTTCACCCGGACCGGCTCTACGAGCGACTCCCGGTCTTCCAGTCGTTGCGCGAGGTGCGGAACCGCCTGGCCGACCCGGCGACCTTCGCGGCGACCGCGCGCCGGCTGGGCGGTGGCGATGCGGTCCCGCCGCCGGCAGCATCAACCAAGGGCGCCGACATCCTGGAACAGATTCTCGACGAGGCGACCCCTGCCGCCGAGCTGTTCGACAGCTCGGGCGGCGACCTCTACGGGTTCATCCAGCGGGTGCTGCGGCCCCACCTGGTACCGAATCCGGATCCGCGCCAGCCGCAGATGCTCGGGGAGGTCGACGCCGGGGTGAGCGCGACCATGCGGGCCATCCTCCACCATCCGGACTTTCAGGCGCTCGAGGCGCTCTGGCGCTCGATCTTCCTTCTGGTCCGGCGGCTCGACACCGGCGCCGAGCTGCAGCTGCACCTGATCGATCTCTCCGCCGCCGAACTCGCCGCCGACCTGGACCCGGCGCGCGATCCGCGAGGGAGCGGCGTCTATCAGCTGCTGGCGAAGACCGCCGCCGAGCAGCCGTGGAGCCTGCTGATCGGGGCCTACAGCTTCGGGGCGGACGGTGGGGACCTGGCCCGGCTCGGCCATGTCGCGGCGATCGGCCGGCTGCTCGGTGCGCCGTGGATCAGCGGTGCCGCACCCTCGCTGTTCGGCTCGGCGTCGCTCGCGGACACCCCTGATCCGGCCGAGTGGTCCACCGACGAGATCGCGGGCTGGGCCACGCTGCGAGCGCTGCCGCAGGCGCCGTCACTGGGTCTCGTGGCGCCGCGGTTCCTGGTCCGCCTCCCCTACGGGAAGGACACGGAGGCCTGCGACCGCTTCGCCTTCGAGGAGTGCTCGTCCCCCCCGGCGCACGATGAATACCTCTGGGGCAACCCGGCGCTCCTGTGCGCGCTGCTGCTCGGCGAAGCCTTCGCCGAGGCGGCCTGGGACCTGAAGCAAGCGGTGCGGGGGGAAGTCGCGGGCTTGCCGCTGCATCTCTACCGAGTCGATGGCGAAACCCGTGCGACGCCCTGCGCCGAGACCCTGCTCACCGAGCGGGCCGGGGCGCGCCTCCTCGAGCGGGGCATCATGCCGCTCGCCACCATGAAGGACAGCGACACCGTCCGCATTCTCCGCCTGCAGTCCGTGGCCGAACCGCTGCGCGCCCTGGCCGGTCGCTGGGCCGCGGCGGCTTCCTGACCCCCGCCGGAGACGAAATGCTGCCCCACGTCCTTGGTACGCCCGAGCAGTTCACCGCCCTGCGCGAAGCGCTGGTCCACCTCGGCTACACCGCGCAAGCCGTCGCCGAGCGGACCGGCGTCCCCTCCGTTTGCAACTTCAGGGCGATCCGGGAGGGCCGAACGGTCGGTCTCGACCTTGCTGACCCCCTCGACGTCCTGATCCGGGTGTTCATGGACGCCGAGATGGTCGAGTGGGCGGTCGTACGCCGCCGGATTCCGCCGGCTGCCCTTGCCGCGATGGAGGCACTGGGGCTGGTGCAGACCGCGCGCTCCTCCCCGGCTCACTGCCATGCGACGGTGCTCCTCTACCCGACCGAATGGCTGTACATCACGTCCGACCTCAACGCCGACCCCGACCGTGCGGCGCCTGAGGCGTCGCCGCTCGACGTGGTTTATCCGGCCATCACGATGAACACCGTGCGGTTCATGTCGTACCAGCCATGGACCCCTTGTGAAAACTTTCTCGAACTGTGCAGCGGAACGGGAATCGCCGCGCTTGCCGCCGCCCGCCTGGCCCGGCACGCGTGGGCGGTGGATATCACGGCGCGGGCGACCCACTTTGCCGAATTCAACGCGCGGCTGAACGGCCTGACCAACGTCACGGCCGTCCAGGGGGATCTCTACGCCCCCGTCGAGGGGATCAAGTTCGACCGGATCGCCGTCCACCCGCCCTACGTACCGGCCCGCGAGAACAAGTACATCTTCCGCGACGGGGGCGAGGACGGGGAGCAGATCACCCGGGCGGCGATCGCGGGGCTGGCCAACCATCTGGCCCCGGGCGGCCGCTTCTACTGCACCTGCCTGGCGACCGATCGAAAGGGGATGCCGCTGGAGGGTAGGGTTCGGGAAATGCTCGGCGAGCGGCGCGATGAATTCGACGTGCTGCTCATCACGATGCAGGAGTTCCCGCCCCTCGAGTACTACGCCCGGGCCGCAGCCCAGGGCCGCGGCACCTTCGCGGAGGTCGGAGAATGGCACAAGCTGTTCACGCGTCTGCAGATCGAACGTCTGGTGTACGGCACCATCGTGGTGCAGCGTCATACATCGACGAGGCCGGCCTACACCGGCCGCCGCCAGGTCTGCCCCGTGATCAGTCCGGCCGAAGCCGACTGGCTGCTGAGCTGGGAGGTCGCGGCGCTCGACCCTGACATGTGGAGGCGACTGCTCGATTTTCGGCCCCGGGCAGCGTCGAGAGCAAACCTCAACCTGGTGCTGCGTCAGCGCGACGCAGTGTGGACCCCGGAGGAGTGTTCGGTTGCTGTCCATTCGCCCTTCGTGCTCGCGGTCGAGTGCCCCGTCTGGGTTGCCGCGCTTCTGGCCGCATGCGACGGCGCCACGACGGTCCGGGAGCATCTCGCGTTCTTCCGCGGCAACGGGGCGTTGCCTCCCGGGGCGCCCGACCAGGATTTCCTGGGCATCGTCAAGGCACTCATTTCCGGTGGAATCCTCGAGATCCCCGAGTTTCCGCTGCCGCCGGCGGCTCCGGTGGCCGGACAGTGAGGAGCCGAGTTGCTTGACACCATGTTCGGCGACCCGTAGCTTCGGAAAGTCCAGTCTTGATTCCAACTCTGCATGCGGTACCCTGGCGGAGCCTGCGCTTGCGCGGCCGCGCCGGGGTCTTTGTTCCTGCACCCCACCACACTTCGCGACGAGGTCCCCCTATGGCCAAGGAAAGCACCCAGAAGAGGCTGGAGCGGGTCCGGCCCCCCCGGGTGAACATCAGCTACGACGTCGAGACCGGCGGTGCCATCGAAATGAAGGCGTTGCCGTTCGTCATGGGCGTCCTGGGTGACTTCTCGGGTCAGCCGGTCGAGCCCCTGGCCAAGCTGAAGGATCGGAAGTTCGTCGATGTCACCCTCGACAACTTCGACGACGTGCTGGCGAGCATGAAGCCCCATCTGGCGTTCTCGGTGGAGAACAAGCTGAGCGACGAGCCGGACGCGGGGAAGCTGGGCGTCGACCTCACGTTCAAGAGCATGGATGACTTCTCGCCCGACGCGGTGGCGCGCCAGGTGAAGCCGCTCAAGGAGCTGCTCGACCTGCGCTCCAAGCTGGCCGATCTGCGCGGCACGCTGCAGGGCAACGAGAAGCTGGAAGAGATGCTCCAGTCGACGCTGAGCGACGAAGAAAAAATGAAGAAGCTCAAGGCCGAGCTGGGAACTGAAGGAGGGAGCAATGGCTGAAGCGAAAGCCGGCCAGGCGGCGCCTGCCGCGCAGACCACCGAGCTCGGGCTGCTCGATCAGATCGTCGAGGAGGGGCGGTTCGGCAAGGACACCGCGGCCAAGGAACGCGGCAAGGACATGGTCAAGCAGTTCGTATCCGAGGTCCTGGCCGGTTCCATCACGATGGCCCGCGACACGGAGGCCATGCTCAACGCCCGGATCGCCCAGATCGACCATCTCGTCTCGCTGCAGCTGAACGAGATCATGCACGCCCCCGAGCTGCAGAAGCTGGAGGGCACCTGGCGCGGGCTCAAGTACACGCTGTCGCAGTCGGAAACCAGCGAGATGCTCAAGATCAAGGTCCTGAACGTCTCCAAGAAGGAGCTGCTCCGGGACCTGCAGCGCGCCCCCGAGTTCGATCAGAGCATGCTATTCAAGAAGGTATACGAGGAAGAGTTCGGAGTCTTCGGCGGCTCGCCGTTCGGGGCGCTGGTGGGTGATTACGAATTCGGCAAGTCGGGCCAGGACATCGAGTTGCTCGAGAAGATCGCACAGGTGGCGGCGGCCTCCCACGCGCCCTTCCTGACGGCGGCCTCGCCCGAGATGATGAACCTCGAGAGCTTCACCCAGATCGACGCGCCGCGCGACCTGGCCAAGGTCTTCGACACGACCGAATTCGCGCGCTGGAAGGCGTTCCGGCAGAGCGAGGACTCGCGCTACGTCGCGCTCACCATGCCCCGCATGCTGTTGCGCGAGCCCTACGGCGAGGCCACGGTCCCGGTGGAGGCCTTCCGCTACGAGGAGCACGTCGACGGCACCGACCACAGCAAGTACCTGTGGGGCAACGCCGCCTGGGCGCTCGCCGCGCGGGTCACCCAGGCGTTCGCGACCTACGGCTGGTGCGCCTGCATCCGCGGCGTCGAGAGCGGCGGCTTGGTGGAGGGTCTCCCGACGCACAACTTCCGCACCGACTCGGGCGACGTCGCCATGAAGTGCCCGACCGAGTCGCCCATCACCGACCGGCGCGAGAAGGAACTGGCGGATCTCGGCTTCGTGCCCCTGGTGCACCAGAAGGGCACCTCGAACGCCTGCTTCTTCAGTGTGCAGTCGGCCCAGAAGCCGAAGATCTACAGCACCGACGCCGCGACCGCCAACGCCCGGATCTCCGCGCAGCTCCCCTACCTCTTCGCGGTGTCGCGCTTCGCGCACTACCTCAAGGCGATGATGCGCGACAAGATCGGCGGGTACATGTCGCGTGACGAGGCGGAGAAGTTCCTGACCAACTGGATCATGAATTACGTGGTCAGCAACGACGATGCGCCGGCCGTGCTCAAGGCTCAACGCCCGCTGAAGGAAGCCCGGGTGGAGGTCGTCGAGATCCCCGGCAAGCCTGGCGCGTATCGTGCGGTGGCCTTCCTCCGGCCCCATTTCCAGCTCGACGAACTCACGATGTCCATGCGGCTGGTGGCGGACCTGCCGGCACCAGCGAAGTAATTGGGTACCGGGGCCAGCCCGGACGATTCCAAACCCTTCTCACGGGAGCGACCCAGCAATGGCATTCGACGCATTTCTCAAGCTGGAAGGGCAGAAGATCACCGGCGAGTCGACCGACAAGGTGCACAAGGGTGAAATCGAGATCTACAGCTTCAGCTGGGGCGCGAGCAACCCCGTCACGATGGGCAGCGCCCAGGCCGGCATGGGGAGCGGCAAGGTTTCGGTGTCGGCCTTCAACGTCATGAAGAAGACCGACGCGGCGAGCCCGACCCTGTTCCAGATGTGCTGCACCGGTCAGCACTTCCCCAACGCGACGGTGGTGCTGCGCAAGTCAGGCGGCAGCGCCCTCGAGTATCTGGTCTACAAGTTCTGGGAAGTGTTCGTCGAGTCCATCCAGTGGTCCGGCTCCTCGGGCGGCGACGACACCCCGACCGAATCGCTCTCGCTCGCATTCGGCAAGGTGACGATCGAATACAAGCAGCAGGACGAAAAGGGCGCGGCCAAGGGCACGGTCGCCGGTGGCTGGGACATCAAGTCGAACGCGAAGGCGTAGCCGTGACCGCAGCCATCACCCGCGAAGCCGCCCGCGGATGACCGCCAAGGAGCTGTTCCAGGCGGGAGAAATCGACAAGGCCATCGAGGCGCTGGGCGCGGAGCTCCGGAGCAATCCGACCGACGTCCAGCGCCGTACCTTCCTGTTCGAGTTGCTCTGCATCGCCGGCAACTACGCCCGCGCCGAGAAGCAGCTCGATGTGCTCGGCCAGGGGAGCCAGGAAGCGGCCATGGGGATGCTCTTGTACCGCAGCGCCCTGCATGCCGAGCAGACCCGGCAACAGATGTTCGTGTCGGGCCAGTTCCCGCTCAGTCCGCGGGAGCCGGCCCCGGTGGCAGGGCTGCTCAACGGCAGGCCGTTCTCCTCGCTGGTCGATGCCGACCCCCGCATCGGAGCACGGCTCGAGGTGTTCGCGGCGGGACAGTACATGTGGATCCCGTTCGAGCACATCGCCACGGTGAACATCACTCCGCCAAAGCGGCTGCGTGACCTCATCTGGAGTCCCGTGGTGGTGCGGCCCAACTCGGCCTTCAAGGGTGGCGAGCTCGGCGAGCTGCTGTTGCCGGTGCTCACGCCGCTGGCCTGGCAGCAGCCCGACAACGCTGTCCGGCTTGGCCGGGTGACCGAGTGGCAGGAGCTCGACGACGGGCGGCAGGTGCCCGCCGGCCAGAAGCTCCTCTTGGTCGACGACGAGGAGTTCCCGCTGCTCGAAGTGCGTCAACTCACGATTTCGACTCCGGCGGGTGACACCGCGTGAGAACCGAATGCCCCTGCCAGACGACATCCTGAAGCCGATCCCCGGCGACAATCCCGCTGGCGCCGACCTCCGGTACGACCCCCTCTACGACAAGATCAAGGAAGCCCGCCGCGAGGACGACGACGCGCCGCAGGGCGACTGGCAGCGCGAGCGCAAGGTGGCCGATTTCGGGATGGTCACCAAGCTCGGGACCGAGGCGCTGTCCAAGCGGTCCAAGGATCTCCAGATCGCGGCGTGGCTCACCGAGGCGCTGGTCCGGCGCGAGGGATTTCCCGGGCTGCGCAGCGGGCTCGGATTGCTCCGGGGCCTGATCACCGGCTTCTGGGAGCAGGTCTACCCCGAACTCGAGGACGGGGACGTCGAGCTGCGCGCGGCGCCCCTGGAGTGGGTCGGGCTGAAGCTGGATATCCCGGTCCGCTCGGTGCCGCTCGACCGGGCCGGCCACGATTTCTTCAAGTACAAGGAATCGCGCCAGGTCGGCAGCGAGGCCGACGCTGGCGAGGACGAGAGCAGGATCGAAAAGCGGAACCAGCTCATCGCCGAAGGCAAGATGCCGGCGGAGGAGTTCGACCAGAGCTTCGATCAAACGCCCAAGCCGTTCTACAAGCAGCTCGTGGCCGACCTGCAGGGCTGCCTTGACGAACTCAGGCAGCTCGACGACTTGTGCAACGAGAAGTTCGCCGATGCGGCGCCGAGCTACGTGCCGCTCCGGACCGCCATCGAAGAGGTGGGCCTGACCGCCCAGCAGCTTCTCAAGCGGAAGCTGGAGAAGGATCCCGATCCCGTGGAATCTGGGGCGGTTGCGGGGGACGCCGGAGTCGGCATCGGTGGAGTAACCGGGGCGGGGCCTGCGGCGGGAGGAGCACCCAGGGCTCTCACCGCCGAGCCGACCGATCCCGCGGACGCGGCGGCCCGGGTGGTCGGCGCGGCGCGCTTCCTCCGCAAGGCGGACCCGACCGGCCCGGCGCCCTACCTTCTGCTCCGCGCGCTCCGCTGGGGCGAGGTTCGGGCGCGCGGCTCCGAGGTGGATCCCCGGTTGCTGGAGGCGCCCACCAGCCAGGCGCGCACCCAGCTCAAGACCCTGATGCTCGACGCGGACTGGTCCGCCCTGCTCGAGGCCGCCGAGAACGTCATGGCCACGCCGGCGGGACGGGGCTGGCTCGACCTGCAGCGCTACGTGCTCCAGGCCTGCGCCCAGCTCGGCAGCGAATTCGAGTTCGTGGCGCGTACCATCCGGGCCGAGTTGCGCACGCTCCTCACCGACCTCCCCGGGCTTCCCGAAATGACCCTGATGGACGACCTGCCGACCGCCGGGCCGTCCACGCTCAGCTGGCTGCGCGCCGAGGGACTCCTGGGCGGGGAGCCGTTGGAGGGAGCCGCGGCGGATGGGCAGGAATCGCCGGCTCCCGCCCCCGCGCCCACGCCGCCGGCCACCGGCGCCCCGGACCGCCTGTTCGAGCGCGCCATGGCGGAGGTGCAGGCCGGGCGGGCCCCCAGGGCCATCGACATGCTGAAGCGCGAACTCGACCGCGAGACCAGCCGGCGCGGCCGTTTCCTTCGACAGGCCCAGCTTGGCAGGGTCATGGTCGAGGCCGGCCTGGAGCCCGTGGCGACGCCGCTCCTGGAGGAGCTGATGGCCCAGATCGAGGAGCACAAGCTGGAGACCTGGGAGCCGGGTCGGGTCGTGGCGGAACCGATGGCGCTACTCTGGCGCTGCCTCGACAAGGTCGGCGGAGACGAGGCCGTCAAGCAGGCGCTCTACCTGCGGGTCTGCCGCCTCGATCCGATGCAGGCGATCACCTTCGGCCAGTCGTAGGACGATGGCCAGAGGTGACGTCGAGCGGACCGTCGAGCCCGCGGTCCTGGACCGGTTGATCGACACGGATCCGGCCACGACCGCCGAGCGGGCCATGTCGCGCGCCGAATCGGTGCAGCGGCTGAAGGACGCAGTGCGCCGGGACCTCGAATGGCTGCTGAACACCCGCCGGATCGCAGAGCCCGCGCCCCCGGAGCTCGAGCAGGTCACCGCCTCGCTCTACCACTACGGCCTGCCGGATATCTCTTCCATGAGCCGGGATTCCTCGGAAACGCAGGGCCGGCTGGCGCGCCTCGTCGAAGAGGCGATCGCCACCTTCGAGCCCCGCTTGAGCGGCGTGAAGGTGGCCCTCGTGACGAACGAGACCAACCGCTTCGGTGAGCTCCGATTCGTCATCGAGGGGCTGCTCCGCATGGACCCCAGCCCCGAGCGGATCAGCTTCGACACTCTCTTGCAGACGAGCAGCGGGCAGGTGAAGCTCGGCGGAGAAGGCAATGCGTGACGACCTGCTCGAATACTACGAGCGCGAGCTGACCTTCCTCCGCCGAATGGGGGCCGAGTTCGCGCAGAAGTATCCCAAGGTCGCCTCCCGGCTGCAGCTCGAACCCGGCAAGTGCGAGGATCCGCATGTCGAGCGGATGCTGGAGGGTTTCGCGTTCCTCGCGGCCCGCGTCCACCTGAAGCTGGACGACGATTTCTCCGAGATCAGCGAAGCGCTGCTCAACATCGTCGCGCCGAACTACGTCCGTCCCCTCCCCAGCATGTCGCTGGTGGAATTCGAGCTGGACCTGGAGCAGGGCAAGCTGAGTACCGGCCTGCCGATCCCACGGGACACCCTGCTTCTCTCGCGGCCGGTCGGCGGCACACCGTGCAAGTTCCGGACGTGCTACGACACGACGCTCTGGCCGGTCACGGTCGCGGACGCGCAGTGGACTACCCCGGACCGTCTCAAGCCCGCCGTCAAGTCCGCCGAAGCGGTCGCCGCGGTCAGGATCGAGCTGCAGTGCCTCCCCGACGTGAGTTTCGACAAGCTCGAGCTCGGGACCCTCCGGTTCTTCCTCAGCGGCGAGGGCACCCTCGCGGCCAGCCTGTACGAGATGCTCTGCAACAACTGCGTGGAGATCCTCATCCGCGACCCGACCCCGGGATCCAAGCGCAAACCGGTGCGGTTGCCCGGGTCGGCGCTGCGGCCGGCCGGATTCGGCGAGGACGAGGGCATGCTGCCGTTCGAGAAGCGGTCCCTGCTCGCCTACCGGCTGGTGCAGGAGTACCTCGCCTTCCCCGAGAAGTTCCTGTTCCTGGACCTGGCGGGCTTCGACCGGGTGCGCGAGGCGGGGTTCGGCGCGGGCGCCGAGGTCGTGTTCCTCATCTCGCCATTCGAGCGGATGGAACGCCGGTCCATGCTCGAGAGCGGGGTGTCGGCCCGGACCTTCCGGCTCGGCTGCACCCCGATCGTCAACCTGTTCCCGCAGACGTCCGAGCCGATCCTGCTGTCGGAGCGGCGGCCGGAATACCTGGTCGTCCCCGACGCCCGCCGGCGTGCCACGACGGAGGTCTTCTCGGTGGACGAGGTGGTCGGCATCACCCCCGGCGCCTCGGAACCGCTCCGGTTCGAGCCGCTCTACAGCTACCGCCACGGCCGCGACGGCACGCCCGCCGGCATCTTCTGGCATGCCGTGCGGAAGCCCATCGGCTGGCGGCTGGACGAGGGCACCGACGTCTATCTGTCATTCGCGGATCTCTCCGGTCGTCGGCGATACCCCGACCTCGACGCGGTCACGGTCCGGCTGACCTGCTTCAACGCCGACCTGCCGAGCCGCCTGCCGTTCGGTTCCGAGACCGGCGACTTCGAGATGCCCGGAGGCGGCCCCATCCGCCGGATCACGGCGCTGGTGAAGCCGACGGCGGTGGTCCAGCCGCCGCTGGGCAAGCCCCAACTCTGGCGTCTGATCTCCCAGCTGTCGCTCAACTACATGTCCCTGGTCGAGGGCGGACCGGAGGGCCTCCAGGAGCTGCTCCGGCTCTACAACTTCGCCGAGAGTGCCGCCGCGGAACGGCAGATCCAGGGCATCACCGCCCTGAGGAGCTCCGCGGTGCATTCCCGGATCGAGAGCGAGAACGGCATCACCTTCGCCCGGGGCCACCGGGTCGAGATCGAATTCGACGAGGAACAGTTCACGGGCGGCGGCGTCTATCTCTTCGCGAGCGTGCTGGAGCGGTTTCTGGGGCTGTACGCCTCGCTCAACAGTTTCTCGATCCTCGCCGTGCGCACCAGGCAGCGAAAGGCCCCGCTGCACGAATGGGCGCCAAGGGCCGGCTGGAAGCCGTTGCTATGAGACAGCCCGAGCTCGAGGCCCAGCTTTCCCGCGATCCGACCTCCTTCGGGTTCTTCCAGGCCGTCCGCCTGCTGGAGCGGCTGCATCCCGATCGTGAGCCGGTCGGCATGTTCGGCGATCCGGCAAACGAAGTGGCGCGATTCGTGGTGCACAACTCGCTGGCCTTCCCCGCCAGCGAGATCCAGGCGCTTGACGTGGCGGAAGACGATCCGTCCACCATGACCGTGAATTTCATGGGGCTCACCGGACCGCTGGGCGTCCTGCCCCATCACTACACCCTGCTGGTGAACGACCGAATCCGGGCCCGCGACCGTGCCCTGCGCGACTTTCTCGACCTGTTCCATCACCGGATGATCTCGCTGTTCTACCGGGGCTGGGAAAAGCACCATCTGACGGTCGGCTACGAGCGCAATCGGCAGGACCGCCTCACGGGCCACGTCGCCGATCTGATCGGCCTGCCGCCCAGCGTCAGCGAGGCGACCCTCGGACTTCCTCCCGAAACGCTGCTTTTCTACGCCGGCCTCTTCGGGCCCCAGCAACGCTCGGCGCTCGCGCTGCAGGAGCTGCTGCAGGACCATTTCGACGTCCCGGTTGGCATCGAGCAGTTCGTCGGGGCCTGGTTTCCGGTTGTCCGGAGCGACCGGCGCGGCCTGACGGAGGACGAGAGCGAGGACCCCGCCGGCCGGCTCGGCATCGGCACGCTGGTCGGTGACGAGGTCTGGGACCAGCAGTCCCGGATCCGGATCCGGCTCGGACCGCTGACGCGGACGCGGTACGACCAGTTCCTGCCGGGTGGGGCCGACCACGAGACGCTTAGGCGCCTGGCCCGCTTCTTCGGGGGCGACGGCTTCGAGTTCGAGGCCCAGCTGGTGCTGGCGCACGAGGACGTCCCTGCCTGTGTGCTCGGCGGGGATGATCCGACTCCGCTGGCATGGTCGACCTGGGTCCGCACCGCGCCGCTCGAGCGCGACGTCGACGACACGATCTTCACTCTATGAGGGAAGGCACTCCATGAGCGTGAACCTCAAGTCCCTGATCGGAAAGCTGAACCCGCGTGCCCGGGGGGCCGTCGAAGCCGCCGCCGGGTTGTGCCTTTCCCGGACCCACTACGACGTCGAGATCGAACACTTCCTGATGAAGCTGCTCGACAGCACCGACGCCGATCTGGCATTCATCCTCCGGCATTTCGGGGTGGAGCGTTCCCGCCTGGCCGCGGAACTCACCCGCAGCCTCGACAAGCTCAAATCGGGCAACGCCCGGACCCCGTCGCTCAGTCCGAGCATTACCCGCATGCTGACCGAGGCCTGGGTCATCGGGTCCGTGGACTTCGGCGACACCCAGATCCGGACGGGCTACTGCATCCTTGCCCTGGTGAGCGACGAAGAGCTCCGCCGGCTGGTGAGCGACGTGAGCAAGGAGCTGCAGAAGATTCCGGCCGACAGCCTCAAGAAGGATTTTGCGGCGATCGTCGCCGAGTCGGCCGAGGAGACGATGACCGCTCCGGCCGGCGGCGGTGGTGAGGGGCCGGCCCGCGGGGCGGGAGGCAAGACGCCCAACCTCGACTCCTACACGGTCAACGTCACCCAGCGCGCCCGCGAAGGGAAACTCGACCAGGTGCTGGGCCGCGACTTCGAGATCCGTCAGGTGGTCGACATCCTGACTCGCCGGCGGCAGAACAATCCGATCCTGGTCGGCGAGGCGGGGGTCGGCAAGACGGCGGTAGTGGAGGGCTTCGCGCTCCGCATCGTGCAGGGCGAGGTGCCGACGCCGCTCAAGAACGTCGAAGTGCGGTCGCTCGACCTGGCGCTGCTCCAGGCCGGTGCCGGCGTCAAGGGCGAGTTCGAGAACCGGCTCAAGGGACTCATCGAGGAGGTCAAGAACTCGGCGACGCCGATCATCCTGTTCATCGATGAGGCGCACACGATGATCGGCGCCGGCGGTGCCGCCGGCCAGGGCGACGCCGCCAACCTGCTCAAGCCCGCCCTCGCCCGTGGCGAGCTCCGTACCCTCGCGGCCACCACCTGGTCCGAGTACAAGAAGTACTTCGAGAAGGACCCGGCGCTGGCCCGGCGGTTCCAGCTGGTCAAGGTCGAGGAGCCGACTGAGGACGTCTGCTGCCTGATGCTCCGGAGCCTGGTCCCGACCCTCGAAAAGCACCACAACGTCCGCATCCTCGACGACGGACTCGAGGCGGCGGTGCGGCTCTCGCACCGCTACCTCGCCGACCGCCAGCTGCCCGACAAGGCCGTGAGCGTATTGGATACCGCCTGCGCCCGGCTCGCGCTGGGCCAGGCCGCGACACCCGCCGCCGTCGAGGACGCCATGCGGCGGATCGATGACCTGACGGTGCAGGAACGCGTGCTGAGCCGGGAGCAGGCGGTGGGCGCCGATCACGCCAAGCGGCTGGCCAAGATCGCCGAGGACCGGAAGGCCACCGAGGCGCAACTGGCCGAGCTCAAGGCGCGCTGGGAGAAGGAGCGCGAGCTGGTGAACCGCATCCGTGCCGCGCGGGAGCATCTCGAGGACACGCTGGTCAGCAAGGGCCCCGGCCGGCCCTCCAAGGCCCAGCGGAATCCCGAGGACGTGCGCGCCGAGCTGGAGAAGCTGAACCGGGAGCTGGAAGAGCTGCAGGGCGACGCCCCGCTCGTGCGGGTCTGCGTCGACGCCGGCATCGTGGGCGAGGTGATCTCGGGCTGGACCGGCATCCCGGCCGGAAAAATGATGCGCGACGACATGGCCGCGGCCCTGGCACTGGAATCGCAGCTCGGCAGCCGGGTCATCGGCCAGGCCTACGCCCTCGAGCAGATCAGCCGGCGGGTCCGGACCTCCAAGGCCGGCATCACCGACCCGAACAAGCCGATCGGCGTGTTCATGCTCGTCGGTCCCTCCGGCGTCGGCAAGACCGAGACTGCCCTCGCGATGTCGGACCTGCTCTACGGCGGAGAGCGGAACCTGATCTCCATCAACATGTCCGAGTTCCAGGAGGCGCACCCCGTTTCGCCCCTGAAAGGCTCCCCGCCGGGCTATGTCGGCTACGGGGAGGGCGGCGTGCTAACCGAAGCGGTGCGGCGGCGACCCTACTCGGTCGTCCTGCTCGACGAGGTCGAGAAGGCCCACCCCGACGTGCTGGAGCTGTTCTTCCAGGTATTCGACAAGGGCGTCATGGAGGATGGCGAGGGCCGCCAGATCGATTTCAAGAACACGATCATCATCCTGACGACCAACGCCGGGACCGACACCATCATGAAGCTCACGGCCGATCCGGAAACCGCACCGGACCACGAGGCCCTGGCCAAGGCGCTCAAGCCCGAGCTGGACAAGACGTTCAAGCCGGCGTTCCTCGGGCGGATGGTCATCATCCCGTATTTCCCCGTGCGCGACGAGAACCTCAAGCAGATCGTCCGACTGAAGCTGGGCAAGATCCAGCGTCGCCTCCGGGAGGTGCACGAGATCGAGCTGGTGTCCGACCAGGTCCTGGTCGACGCGGTCGCCGAGCGTTGCACCGAGGTCGAGAGCGGCGCGCGGAACGTGGATAACATCCTGACCAACACGCTGCTGCCGGAGGTGTCGCGGATGCTGCTGGAGTCGCTGGCGGAAGGACGGAAGCCGGCGCGGATCTCGGTGGAAGTAGGCGAGGGCGGGAGCTTCCGCTATGTCTCGGCCTGAACCGGGAGCCTGGGCGCGGTGACCCTGAACGTCTGGGCCGCTTCCTCCGCCGCCCCGCTCAACGTCTGCGAGGACGCGGCCCTGCCCGGATTCGCCTTCGCGGGGGGCTCCCCCTCGTCGGCGGGCAACCTGGATGGGCAGGCGGGCTGGGATGTCGGCATCGGTTTCACCAGCGCGGAGAGCCTGCGGGACCGGCTGCTGGGCCACGACAAGATCAAGGGGAGGCTGATCGACGTCCTGGCCATCAACGCGCACGGATCGCCCGGGAGGTTCGACATCAACAGCAAGTCCGTCGTCAATCCGCCCGCCAACTACAATATCGACAGCCTGCTGCTGTCGGTCGAGAAGATCGCCAATGATGCCGGGCTGAAGCAGGTCATGAAGCAGATCGGCGACCGGACCACCGCGAACGGAATGATCTACCTGATGGGCTGCAACTGTGGCCAGGCGGAGGCGGGATCGAACCTGCTGATCGAACTTTCGAAACTCTGGCCCGGACGCCAGGTGGTCGGCTTCAAGACCATCGGAATGTCGATCCAGCCCGCCCGCTCCGCCCAGGGGTGCCAGACTCCGGGCATGCGCGACACCTTCTTCCCGCGCGAGGCCTATGACTCGGACAACCTCGTCAAACGGGAAAAGGAGGTTGTGGATAATCTCCGCGCTCCTCCCGCGGATGAGCAGCAGAGGGTCACCTGGGCCTGGTCGAGATCGGTACACGCCAAGATCGCCAAGGACGGTGCGATCACGTACGGCGACGAACCGAATCCTGCGCAGGATGTGCAGTTCATGGTGGGGAAGTGGCAGTGGAGGCTGGCCCAGGACAACGTCGTGATCTTCACCTTCTCGGCCGACAGCAAGGTCCGGTGGGAGCGATTCAAGGAGGATCCCGACAACGCCTTCGCCCTCCTCAAGACCCGGGAGCAGGATCCCAATGGCAGATGGTGGATCGACGGCACCCAGGTGAAGTTCGAGTTCGCGGGTGATCCGCCAGGTTGGAAGCGGCTGTTCACCGTGACCAAGCGGGGCCAGGAATCGAGGGGTGACGTCACGATCGGCGGAGTACCCCACGGTTTCTTCGTGATGAGCAAGCAGACCTGATCAGGGACACGACAGAGGAAGCCCCCATGCCAAAGATCACCCAGGACGGACGGCCGATGAAGGTGCACACCCCGCTGCCTGAGGACGACCTGCTGCTGGCGGGCTTCAATGGCGAGGAGGTCGTGTCCAGCCCGGGCGGGTTCACCCTCGAGCTGGTCTCGGAAAAGCCGGACATCGCGGCCAAGGACCTCCTCCGCAAGCCGATGTCCGTGGAGATCCTGTTGCCGGGCGGAGGCAGCCGCTACCTCCATGGGGTGGTGCGACGCTTCGCCCTGCTCGACCGGGGCAGCGTCCTCGCCAGCTACCGCGCCGAGATCGTCCCCTGGCTCTGGTTCCTCTCGCTCGCCAGCGACAACCGCATCTTCCAGAACCTCACGGTCCTCGAAATCGTGGAGCAGGTGTTCAAGGATTCCAGCTACACCGACTTCGACAACCGCTGCCTGAAGAGCTATCCCAAACGCGAGTACTGCGTCCAGTACCACGAGTCCTCCTACAACTTCGTTTCCCGGCTGCTGGAGGACGAGGGGATCTTCTACTTCTTCGAGCACGAGAAGAGCAAGCACACGCTCGTGTTGGCCGATGATCCCAGCAAGTTCCGGCCCTGCCCCGGACAGGACAAGGCCAAGATGGCGACCAGTGCGGCCGTCGCGGTCAAGGAGGACGCGGTGACCGGCCTGCAGCAGGAGGAGCAGATCACCACCGGAAAGGTGACCTACAGCGACTTCAACCCGCTCGACGTCCGGGCCAACCTGAAGCGCACCGTCGGCAACCGCCCCCACGAGTTCTACGAATATCCGGGCGGCTACGAGAAGGGCGACGAAGGCGAGCGCTACGCCGGTCTGACGATGGAGGAGTTCGAGGCCGCGCACCGGATCCTGTACGGCACCAGCGTCTGCCGGGCGTTCACGGCGGGGGCGCGCTTCACGCTGAGCGAGCATTTCCGCAAGGATCTGAATGCCACGTACTCGCTCCTGCGGGTCGTCCACTCGGCGAGCTGTGCGAGCTACCTGGGGGGCGGCGACGGGTCCGAACTGGACTACCACAACAGCTTCGTCGCCATCCCGCATTCCGTGAAGTTCCGCCCGCCCGCGGACACGCCCCGGCCCAGGGTGCGCGGAACCCAGACGGCCATCGTCGTCGGGAAGGCGGGCGAGGAGATCTGGACCGACAAGTACGGCCGCGTGAAGGTCCAGTTTCACTGGGACCGGCACGGCAAGAAGGACGAGAACAGCGGCTGCTGGATCCGGGTATCGCATCCGCTGGCCGGAAAGAACTGGGGCATGATTCACCTGCCCCGGATCGGCCAGGAGGTGATCGTCGACTTTCTCGAGGGCGATCCCGACCAGCCGATCATCACGGGACGGGTCTACAACTCCGAGCAGATGCCGCCATACGACCTGCCGGCCAACCAGACCCAGAGCGGCATCAAGACCCGGAGCAGCAAGCAGGGGGGGGCTGCCGACTTCAACGAGCTGCGGTTCGAGGACAAGAAGGGCGCGGAGGAGGTTTTGCTCCACGCCCAGAAAGTGCTGAAGACCGAGGTCGAAGCCGATGAGTTCCGCACCGTCGGGAATGACCGGACGACGGTCATCCAGCACGACGAGACCAAGACCGTCAAGGAAGGCGACGAGAAGATCACCATCGAGAAGGGCAACCAGTCGCTCGAGATCAACAAGGGCGACCAGAACGTGGTCATTCACGGGAGCCAGGACAGCATCCTCGAGACCGGGGACTACGGCCTCAAGGTCCAGCAGGGTGACCACAAGACCAGGATCCAGCAGGGCTCGCAGGAGCTGGTGATCGATATGGGCGATCAGACGACCAAGGTCCAGATGGGAAATGTCCAGACCAAGGTGGACATGGGCAACGTCGACCTGAAGCTCGGGATGGGGAACCACACGACGAAACTGGACCTCGGCAAGATCTCGATGGACGCCCTGCAGGGCATCGAATTGAAGGTAGGCCAGAGCAGCATCGTGATCGACATGATGGGCGTGACCATCAAGGGCATGATGGTGAAGGTCGAAGGGCAGATTCAGACCGACGTCAAGGGGCTGATGGTGCAGGTGAGCGGCGACGCCATGCTGCAGGCCAAGGGCGCCATCACCATGATCGGCTGACCATGACCGCACCCTCTCAGGGCCAGCGCCCCGCGCGTACCCCGGCGCAACTGGCCGAAGCCGCCGAGCTCGGCGAGGAGGGCCGGGCGCTCCTCACGCCCGAACTCGCCCACCGGCATTTCCTCGCAAAACTGGTCGAGGCCGGCCGGTTGACGGACGCGATCCGCTTCCTGGCCCATGCGCTGCCGCGCCGGGAGGGGGTCTGGTGGGCATGGGTCACCGCCAAGCGGGCCTCGGGCGCGGAACCGGCGCCGAAACTCAAGGCGGCGCTCGAGGCAACCGAACGCTGGATCGCCCAGCCCAGCGAGGACAACCGGCGGGCTGCCATGGCGCAGGCCGAGGCCGCGGGGTTCGATGTGGCCGCGGGCTGTGCCGGCCTGGCCGCGTTCCTCTCGGGCCCGACCCTGGCGCCGCCAAACGTCGAGCAGGCGGTGCCACCCCCCGAATTCGCCTACGCAAAGGCCATCACCGGCACCATCATCATGGCCGGCCTCGCGACCGAGCCGGAAAAGGCACCGGAGAAGTTCCAGACCTCGATCCAGCAGGGCCTCGAGGTCGTCAACAAGATCCGGCTCTGGCCGGAGTAGGAGGCGCCATGGGCTTTCCCGCCGCGCGGGTCGGCGATATGCACGTCTGCCCGATGGTCACACCGGGAGTCCCGCCCATTCCTCATGTGGGGGGGCCGATCCTCCCCCCCGGCGGCATTCCGGTGCTGATCGGCGGCATGCCCGCCGCCCGGGTCGGCGACATGTGCGTCTGCGTCGGACCGCCCGACGTCATCGCCATGGGATCGTTCACCGTGCTGATCGGCGGGATGCCCGCTGCAAGAATGACTTCCCTCACCGCCCACGGTGGCACGGTCGTCCTGGGCTGCCCGACGGTGCTGATCGGGCCCTGAGGCAGGCAGGAACCGCAACCCTCGCCCCGTGGCAACCCTTCAACCCGGTTCCAGTGCTCCATGCTGCTAAAGCCAGGCGCCAGGGCCCCTGCCTTCTCGCTGCCCGCGCACGACGGTTCCACGGTGTCCCTCAAGGATTTCCGCGGAAAGAAGGTCGTGCTCTATTTCTATCCGAAGGACATGACCAGCGGCTGCACCGTCGAGGCCTGCGAATTCCGGGACAACTGGAATGCGGTGCAGAATTCCGGTGCCGTTGTCCTGGGCGTCTCGCCCGACGGCCCGGGTTCCCACGAGAAATTCCGGACGAAGTATGATCTGCCGTTTCCGCTCCTCGCCGACGAGGATCACGCCGTCGCCGCCGCCTACGGCGCCTGGGGCGAGAAATCGATGTACGGGAGGAAGTACATG
>Ga0153915_10000193_pt1 | contig 54759 bp, 46 predicted proteins | sample Opewatmetagenome_2_FD_107003 | JGI IMG/M metagenome (GOLD analysis project Ga0153915, IMG submission 107003) | Freshwater wetland microbial communities from Ohio, USA - Open water 3 Core 3 Depth 3 metaG | ecosystem: Environmental > Aquatic > Freshwater > Wetlands | place: USA: Ohio, Lake Erie...
CGCTTGATTCCTGTGCTATTCTTGTTCACGACCGCCTCCTTCGCATGTAGCTCTGCGCTACTTTCCACCGATCGCAGCGCAACCTACGATACTACGATCGGGGCGGTCACTTCATTATGACTAGAAATAAGATTATTAAGCTGTTTGGAAAAATCAGTTACTTCTGATGGTATAACAACCCTTAGCGCATTCTTAAGCGGTTGTTCCACATTGCTAGCAAACCAGGACAAAAGATCATCGATACAATACCGTAAGTACATACGGTTTGTGTCAGAAAAAGGATCAGTTGTTTTCGCATCTAAATTATCTGACATCGTGTATTCTCCAAAATAGCCAGCAGATGATAGTCCCCAAATACTACACGTTTTACACTACTTGGCGCAATGACCCATAGCGGCTTGCGCGTATGTGACGTGGTCCGAAGCCGTCCAGGTTTCGGACCATGTGGCGGAGCGGCGCGCTTTAGCGCCGCGGAGCCCGAGCCGCCCTACCCGGCGGCGATGCACATATGCGCTGTAAAATGAAGGCGCCCACGGGATGCTGAGAGTACTTCGCGAAATGAACAACCATCAGCTTTCTGGTATCGAAAGCCAACAAAGCTTTCCGGCCACGACTAATTCGGCCTGCGGTCTGCAACGACTTATTTCAGGTAACATCCCAGGTTTCCATGAACCACAGGTCTACAAGATGCATATGTTAGCAGGCCGGCATACAATCAAATAAAGCAAAAACGCTTCCAGACCATCCCAGTCTTTCGGGACACGATCTTCATAACCTCAATTTTTTCCTGCTTCCACCCAGAGCGGCGCTTTCATTTTACGTTCTGCACGTATGTGACGTGGCCCCGAGCCCAACCAGGGCGAGGGGCCATGTGGCGTAGCGGCGCGCCGCAGCGCCGCGGAGCCCGAGGCGCCCTACCGGACGCCGATGCACATACGTGCTGTTATACGCCGTTGCGTCATTGGATTGAGTACATCGTAATTTCCATAGACCACATATCAAAGAGTTGAGCTGCGTGACCGCACCGGACGATGGCCACAGTAGCGTTGCCCAGGCACCTCGACACTCCCTTGACGAGGCTCACGAAAGCTCCAATTTCTTTTTGGACGGTTCGTATCCTTCAAGGTATCCGCCCTTTCGGGTCCTGCCGGTCCTCAGTATCTCGTCCAGGTCCTGGGGCCAAAGCATAGCGGGTCGCCCGTCACGACCCCGAAAGCTGGAGCCAAGTGCGAATCCAAACCCGAGGATGTTGTAGAGCTTGACAGCCTGAGCACCAGTCTCCCGATCGTCGATGTGAAGCATGGCGTAGTAGAGGGCCATCTTCGCGGCGTTATGGCCTGCCTCAGCAGGACTCATTTCGGGCCATGGTGACGGCCGGTCACCATAAATACGTTCACCGAGTCTCCCCAAACACCACAATACGATCTCATATGCGGCTGCCGCGAGTGCTTCACCTGACCATCGGAGCTCGATTGTCCATCCTCCGGGGTTCTCTGGGACAGTGGTTGAAGTCGCCCCCGGCTTCGGAGGCTGGACGACGAGAAGGTGGCGATTCCTGAATGACCGAAAGCTGAAGTGCCGCGAAAGGCGCCATCGTGCCGGGAAGACGAATACTTTGAGTGGCAGATCCGCTACTCGCACGTCACACCGAACCTGCTTACAGCCGGGTACGCTAATCACCAAGCCTTCTTCGGCCCTTGCGAGATGGTGGTCGAGTTGAGCCATCACCTTGTTCCGCGAACAACGGTACGACTTCACCTCGGCCACTCCAGAGAGAGTGGCTCTCTCTCGACCAAGTATGCTGCTCAGGAAGTGGGCATCGGCCGCGCTCGAGATCGCTCTGCTGCTGTGAGACGGCGCGACGACAGAATTCCCGACCCAGATTCGCGTCGTAAATGTTATTCTCCGCGCTGCCTTCAGTTCAGCGATGAGTTGCGTTAGCGGTCCCTACGCCAGCATCTCGGCGAGCGAACCCTGGATCGCGGTAACAGCCCGAAACACCGCGAACCGAATCGCCCAGTATTGGTCCTCTGCCCTCGCCGGCTCGGGACCTTGCGGGCCGTTGGCCCCGCAATCGTCCACTAGCTTCGCTATCCGAGTCGAGTGCCGTTCCACGGCAATAGACACCGCGCTCCTGAAGATCTGCAGCGGAGTCGCTGGACATGGGAATACCGAGCCTGCGGCAATCGCAACACGGAGCGAGCGGCTGATGTCTTGGCGAAGATGGACGTCCAAAGGCCCCATGGTCAGCGTGCGGGTCAACTTGTCTGTCGCGTAGATCGACATGCGCATCACCTTGCTTTAATCCACCTATCGACCAAGCTATCCGGCAGCAATGAAGCGCAGCGGAATTGCTATCCGGTGTAGCGCCTAGTTGGTCACTCTATTCCTTTCTCCAGCGGCTGATCACGTCCGCAAACGTGACATCTCGCCACGGCTCCTTCCATTCCTTGTGAACACAAACGCTCTGTGAATGCGGTTCAGGCTTCGGCAATGGCATCTGGACAACGGCCGGAAGCAAGACCGCATCGCCCACCAAGACGCATTCGCCGGGGGCAAGGTTCGGAAGAATATCCGTGATCCCGCTTGAATTGTCCGGGAACAACCTCCTGACGTAGTTCTGATCGGCGTTGTTTGTGAGCCGGAGCGCCAGAAAGTTGTTGCACTGCGCAAAGATAGTCTCGGAGACTTCTGACGGACGTTGGCTCACGACCATTAGGCTTAGTCCGTACTTTCTGCCCTCTTTCGCGACACGCTCCAGTGACTTGCGTGATGACCGGTATGCGGCATCATCTTTCTGCGGGATGTAGTTGTGGGCTTCCTCGCAGACGATCATGACAGGCACATCGTTCAAAGCGTCTTTTTCGTGCCGAAGCTTTGAGTAGTGGAAGCAGAAATCGAATATCAAACGGGAGACGAGACTCACAGTGATGCTCAGAACCTCAAACGGAATTCCACTGAGATCCACGATCGTGATATTCGCCTTGTTCAGATAGCCGACGAACTGCTTCATGATCTGCTCGAAATCTCCGGTCTTAAAAGGCGTCCCGTCAGGCTTGGCCGAGTGAAGCAAGAACCGAAGACGCTTATCTGCGAGCTTGGTTTCCAAACGCGACACGAATCGGTTGAATTCACCGTTAAATGGCCCATTTGTCGCCTTGTCGGCCTTGGCAGTGGAAGAGGTAACGAAGGACTTAGCCGCATCGAAGTAGATGCTACGGTCAGGTACTAGGATACCATCCGCTAGTTTCGGTAGGTTTTCGCTCTCAAGGCGACCGATCACCTCTCGGTTCATGTTTTCGATGTACTGATAGACTTCAGTAATCGAGAAGTAGACCGGGGTATCGTAGGTCATCTCCTTGATCCCCGGATTGTGTCTTTCCTTGTTCAGAATGACTGCTTGCTTGAACTGGCTGACCTGGTTGTACGAATTCTGCTCATTGCTCTCAATGAACATGCTCTCCAATTCCTCGGAGTTCATAAGCCAGTAGGGGAGCTGAAGACTATCAATGTCCAGACGATTCAGCGTGAAGTTCTGCTCCTTCTGCAAAGTGAACGCGGCTGTGTATTCATCATGGATGTCGAAGATGACGACATGTGAGTTATTCTGCTTCCCGATGCTCGTGTTCTTCTCATCGGCGATTCCCACCACGTCATGGAGAATCCGAGCGACCGTGCACGATTTTCCAGAGCCAGTGGACCCTACAATTGCGACGTGCTTGCTGAAGAAGCGGTCGCCATGGATTTTCATGGCTATCGCCTTGTTCAGCGACAACTGACCGAGGGGAAACTGATAGTCGGCATCATCGGCAAAAAGCTTGTCGAGCATGTCCTTGTCTGCCGGAAACACTGGCTCAGTAGGCACGGGCAGGAGGACACTTGCACGCTCAAATGTCTTACCATCAACAAGGGTGCCGATCGCCTGGCATTCAATGTGAAACTGCCATTTCGACTTGTCCTCAGCATCCTGGTCGAGAACGCCACGGACATTTCGGATAACAGCAACGGTGAAATCGTTGTTTCCCTGAGCAATCCGTAGGTAGCGCCCCACTTGTAAGGCCGACTTGTGCTCTTCGAACAACTTCAAATCGTCAATGAGCACGATGATTGCCTCAGGGGAACAGGAGAGAACCTGACCGATGCTATTCGTAGACATTGCTTACCCCCATGACGTACTTAACTTCCTTCATTGTCACGCCCGCCAACGACTCGACATTCACGTCTACTGTATCGAGTGATTCACAGTCTGACTCGCCGATGATGAAAAGATCATCGCATTTCCTGTTGTTCAGCACTTCGCCATGATCTTCCCAGCTCAGTAGGCGAAGGGCAAACTCCCTTTGAATCTTAGCTCCTGGCTTCTTGGAGGACATCGGCTCTCTGAAGAAGCGGGACTCTTGGAACTCCCCACCGATATAACCGTCTTCTGCGACGATTTCCTTTGCGAACAAGCGCCGCTGAATGCCCTGAACCTGATCCTGGGTGGCGCAGAGGCATAGGATTGGCGTGCTGATGTGAGCAGGTTTGAAGTGGTACCTGCCGATATAGTCGGTGATGAAAAGGACGATTTCACTTTCGTAGTCCTCAATACTGCTCGGATCGATGACGAAGTAGCGGAGTCGAGCATTCTTATCCAGATGAACCTTGAGTTGGTTGCGCCGCGCTTCGAGCAGCTTCTTCCGTGTCTTGAGTGCCAGCGTCCAACGGGAGATAGCCGTGGTGCGAATAGCCTTGAGATCAGAAAGGAATTTCTTCTTCGTGATCCGCCGGTCGGCTGGGTCGTGCTTCACGCTATGCGTCGCGATTATTTGGATCGCGTTCGGATATGCGAGAGTCTCGATGTCACCCCCCGGAATTCCGTTCGCCTCCAAAGCCTTGCCGACCTGTTCTATTATGTCCTGGTAGCTGGGTCCGAATTCCATAACGAACCGCCTCACGAAGCCGTCGAGGTCAACGCCTGATGGTATTACCTTGATATGTTTCTGAAGCTCCCTGTCTTTGGATAACAGGGCGGCCTGCATGGTGGCCTTGTCCACGGTGGAGGGCGATGTTACGACCCCCGGAAAATGGGCAAAAAGGACGTATCGGATGTTCGCTGTCGGATTGTCAGAGAAATGCTTGAGCATCTGGATCAACGGCTTGTAGACCTCGCTCGCAGTGAAAGATGTACTCGCCTCATGGTACTTGCACTGGATTGCCGTCAGCGACGCAGGGGACGCTACCTCGATGTCCTCGACAATGCCCTCGACAGTGATAGTGTCATCATCCTGGGCTTTCAGTACTTCCAAAGCAGTCTTGTTGAACTGGTACAAGAAGCCTTGAATCGTGTAGTCAGCAGTACGCGGCATATTGCCATTCCTTCATCATGGAACCTAACATTATACTATACAGCAAATGCCCGATGACGCAATGGCGTATAACGTGCCGCGCATATGTGACGTGGCCCGAGGCCAACCGGGCCGAGGGCCATGTGGCGGAGCGGCGCGCTGTAGCGCCGCGCAGCCCGAGGCGTCCTACTGGACGCCGATGCACATACGCGCTGTTAAGTGACGGCGCCTACAGGCCACCAAACACATAGTAAACGACAGACAACCACTGCCCCCCAGGTCTGGACAACAGACGGAACTCCATCTATACAAAACGATCTGCGGCCTGCGGGCTGGCAGCGCTTATCATCAGGTCATACCACGCATTCGACTGTCAGCGCGCGATGAGTACTCTCTCACAGCAGGCCGTAGCTGTCGACCGTAGAAGATCAAGAATTTTCAAATGACCACACAGCGTCATGTTTCTTTCCCAACCAAAGATCCAATTCTTCTTGCCTAATCGAACCGAGGTGCGCTGTCACTTAACGTGCCGCGCGTATGTGACGTGGCCTGAGCCCAACAAGGGCGAAGGCCATGTGGCGGAGCGGCGCGCTGTAGCGCCGCGGAGCCCGAGCCGCCCTACAGGGCGGCGATGCACATACGCGCTGTAAAATGAAGGCGCCCAGGGGATACTGAGAATCCTCCGCCCAGCGAACAACCACTTTCTTTCTGTAATTGAAAACAAACAACGGTTTCTGAACACAGCCAGATCCGACCTGCGGTCTGCAACGACTTACGGCAGGTATCATCCCAGATCATCATGAACCACGAGCCTTCAGGATGCAGATGTTAGCAGGCCGGCATGCAATCGAGAAAATCAAAATAAGCTACCAGACCATCCCAGTCTCGCGGGACACGATCTTCATAACCCCAAAATACATTCCCGCCCTCACCCCAAGCGGCGCTTTCATTTTACTCGTTGTGCGGGAATTTCGTGTCCTGCGCCATATTATCCTGTCTCCACTACAAGCGGCGAGAATGCCCCGCGCTTCATTGAGGTAGGGGAGTGCACTTTCCATGAACCGTTATCTAGAGGCCTTCGTCAGGGAGGTTCGTAACCGCGGCTACGCTGGGAACACCGTCCGGGCCTATCGGAACGGAGTGGACCGTTTCCTGGAGTTCTGTGGGAAGACCAGCTTCGAGCCGGGGGAACGGATCTCGCGGTTTCTCGCCACCTACGGTTCCCAGGAGGCGCGGCGCATCGCCTGGAACGCCGTCAAGCTCTTCTATTCATTGGTCGTGAAGAAGCCGTGCCCGTATCAACTGGAGCGGGTCCGCCCGCGCGCCAGGCTTCCCTCCTTCCTGGAACGGTCGGACATCATGCTCCTCCTCTCGAAGATCAGGAACCCCAAGCATCGGCTCATGGTGTCCATGCTGTTCGGCTCGGGGCTCAGGGTCGGGGAGATCGTACGGATCAGGGTCCGGGACCTGGATTTCCCGTCGCTTACGGTGCGGATCGTGAACGGCAAGCAGAACAAGGACAGGATCACCGTCTTTTCTGAGGCGCTGTCAGTAGAACTGAAGGCACTCGTGGGGAACCGGGAAGGAAGGGAGTACTTGTTCCTCAACCAGAGCGGGAAGCAGTACACCAAGCGCACCGTGCAGACCATCTTCTCCCGCGCTTACCGGGAGAGCGGTATCCAGAAACGTGCGTCCTGCCACACCCTGCGGCACTCCTTCGCCACGGAGCTCCTGTCCAATGGCATCGACATCCGGTCCATCAAGGACCTTCTCGGTCACAAGAGCGTGAAGACGACGATGATCTACCTCCACGTGACGGAGAGGACTGCAGCCAGGATCAGGAGTCCGTTATAGAGGAGATGAATTTCCTGATCATGCCGGAAGGAGGAGGGCGTCGGGAATTTCACCTTTGCGGCACGGCGGGTGTCGGCCGCACGATGGGCTCGAAGGCGCCGGAGCGGAGCGCGGCGAGGAGGGCGGGCATGGACGGCGTGTCTTCGCGGAAGCGGTTGAAGAAGGCCCCGACGCTGGAGGCGCGGTGGGCGTCGGAGCTGCTCAGGAGCATCGCCCCGGTCCTTCCCGCGATCGCGCGGATCCGTTTCTCCTCCTTGTCGGGCGTGTTGCGTGAATGCACCTCGATGGCGTCCGGAGGGAAACGGTCCACGTCGACGGTGAGCTCGGGACGGTAGCGGAACGGATGGCAGAGGATGAGGTATCCGCCGCGCTCACGCATGAAGCGGTGCAGGTCGGGATACGCCCAGCGCTAGGGCGGCACGGTGCGGGAGCCGATCTCGAGGGCCGTGTCGTGGATCCCCAGGACGATGACGTGCTCTGACTCGAGGGAGACCTCGATCCCGCCGAAGACCCGAAGAGGCGCATGGCGCGCGGTGAGCTCCTCCAGGTGGGCGGGGGCCATCAGGCGGTCATGGTTCGTGAAGACCACGGCATCCAGCCCGGCCTCCCGGGCTGCGCGGACAAGCTCCTCCTCGGAGGATACGGCGCAGCGGGAAAGCTCGCTTGCGTGGACGTGCCGGTCGATGTCCATGTCCGCGCCGGCATGGCAGAGCCGGACGCCTGAGGGGGCCCGCGCCGCGGCCGGCCTCATTCGAGGGGAGGCAGGCCGACGAACAGGCGCGTTTCTGTGTCCGTTAGGGGGTCGGTTTCGCCGGCCGCCGCGGCGCGGGCGAAGACGATGCCGGGATAGCGGGAGCGCATGGCGCGGGCGAGGACGCCGTGGCCCTCCGGCCCTTCGGCGTGCGGCTCCTGCGTCCAAAAGGCCGCGTTCCGCGCGATCCTCTGGTGGTCCGCGGCGGCGAGGGCCTCGTAGGCCGCGAAGTCGAGGCCGTGGAGGAGCCCGCGGCCGGAGGCCAGGGAGAGAAGCTGCCGCTCGTCGCCCCGGGCGCCGCTGTGGACCGCCAGGAGCTGCGCGCCGAGCGCCGGATTCCCGTAGTCGCGCCGGGAGGCCAGAGCCTGGATGCAGTGTTCGGCGTGCCGGTCAAGCGCATCGGGATCCCGTCCGGCGGGCGCCTCGGGAAGGGTGACGCGCGCCAGGGCGAACGGGTCCAGCGTGGCGCCGGAGCGCTCCGCCTCGCGGAAGCCGAGGTCCCAGAGCGCGACGGCCTTTGCCGCGGCGGCCTCGGCGCCCTCACGCCGGAAGGCACGCCGTAGGCCGTCCCGTAGGCCCTCCCGCTCAAGGCGATCGCAGGTCGTCCCAAGGTCGGGAAGCGCGTCCAGTACCGTCCGCCGGCCGTCGGCGGAGAGCCATAGCCGGGCCAGGCCCCAGAGCGCCTCCTGGTCGGGAGCCAGCGTGTCCAGGACTGCTGGATCCGCGCGCAGGTGGCCCGGCACGCTGAGCAGGCGCCCGGCCTCCTCCTGCGTCCCGGCGGACCCCGGGACCAGCACCGCCACCTGGTCGCCGTCGAAGTCCGCGTCCATCCAGCGGCAGACGTAGGGGTTCAGGCGCACGGCGTCCCCGTCCACGACCACGGGACGGAAGGCGATGATTGCGGTGGGCTCAAGCGTGGGCGCGCGGTTGATCACCACCCACTCCGGCGCTATACCGCCGAACAGGGCATCCGCCATCCTGCGGGGGATGCCGGCCTGTTCGACGGAGAGGCCCTCTCCCACGGCGAGCATGCCGCGGCCGCTCCGCAGCACCCGGTTCCCGAGCCGCAGGTCCAGGTCTCCGAGCAGGGAGTCGAAGAGGCGGTCGAGGAGCGCCTGGAGACGCTGCGTCCTTGCCTGCCGCAGCGATCCCGGAAGGTCCGCGCACCGCACGGTTTCCGCGTTGGCCTTCCGCAGCTCCGTGAAGCCTTCCGCGTCCTCCAACCTCCCGAGCGAGCGGATCGCGTGGCCTGGGAGCCAGGGATGCGCGAGGGGTGTGGCCAGGGGCAGCGCGTCCCCTTCCGGCTCCGCCAGGCGGAAGGAGAGGCCGCGCGCGCCCGGCTCCGCACGGATCCCGGCGGCGTACAGCTTCCGTTCCAGGTTCCCGAAAGGCGCGCAGAAGCCGGGGTCGCGCGCTGGCTCCGAGGCCAGGGAGGTGAAGCGCTCCAGTATGGTGAGGTACGCCCCCCGCCTGATGAGTGCCCTGGTCTCCATCTCGCCCTGTCTCTGGTAGGCGGCGCCTCCCGCGCCGCCGATCGCCAGACGGTTGGAGGCGTGCGGGGTGCAGACGCCCCAGTAGACCGGCCCAGCGAGGCATGCCGCGTCCGTCAAACGGTCCCCGTCCATGCGGAGACGCTGCCTGTGGGGCGCCTCCGAGAGCTCATGTTCCAGGCGGGCAAGGTCTCCTTCCGCGAAGGGCGGGGCGACGTACGGCCTTCCCGTGCTCCGGGCGATCCAGCCCGCCGCGGCCTCCAGGAGCTGGCCCGCGTTCCTGCGCGTGTGCAGGCCGATGAAGCTCACCATCAGCTCCACCGGCGTCCCGTCTTCGAGGCGCGGCATCCGCCCGTCGGGAAGCACCCGGCCCACGACGCCCTTCTGCCCGTGGCGGTTGGACAGGAGCGCGCCGGTTTCCGTGGCCGCCTCGAGGCCCAGACGATCCGCGGCGCTCCGGCTGAGGAGCAGGCTGTCCCCAAAGGTGTCCTTGCCGTGCGACGCGAAGGCGGTGAGCAGGTTGCAGCCCAGCCAGAGCCCCGGGATTTCCGGCTCGAGGCCCGTGCGGACGAGCGCGGGTTCCGCTCCCGCGGCGGCGCGCCACTGCCGCATGTGGTTCACCCCGATCTGCGCCCTGACGGGGTCCGTGTGGTGGAGGAAGGGGATCATGGCGGCCACGGGCCCCAGGCGGTCCTCGGGAACCGTGGATCGGACGACGATCCTCTGCCCCTCGATGCGCGCGCCGCGGCTGACGGTGAGCACTTTGCCGAGCCGCTCCGGCTTCTCCGGCATGTCCACGGGGCACACGCGGCCCGGCTGGGAGCCCGGGAGGATCCTCCGGCCGTCCGGATTGAGAAGGCGCCGCAGATGCGTGATCCTGGAATACACATTGGTTTCGTCGAGCGTCTGGCCGGTGGTCTCCAGGAAGGAGCGGATCAGCCCGTCCAGGGGAAGCAGCCCGCGCAGGAGCTCCTCGTCCGCGTCCTCGGGGACCGAGCAGCCGACCCTCTCGGAAAGGAAGCCGAGGAGCTGCTCCCCGGCGCAGAGTACGCGGCTCCCGTCCAGGTCCTCCGACTCGGCCACCGGGACCACCACGATCCGCCGGTCCCCGAGGAGGAAGACCCCGTCCTTGTCCGGGAGCGGCAGGCCGGCGTAGGTTGCCTGCAGGGTCCTGCCCGCGGGCTCCAGGCCGATCGTGACGTCCACGGAAGTCGGTCCCGACTCCGCGCAGATGTGGATCGTGGCCCCGATCCTGCGTCGCAGGAGGTCCCGCAGCCCGTCCCCGTAGAATCGGACCATGGATGCGCGGTGCCAGTCCGTGCCCTGAATTCCTTCCATAGTAAACCTCCTATTCAGAAAACCCGTCCAGCAGCTCCCGAAGCTCCCGCACCGCGTAGTGAAAACGGGATTTCACCGTGCCCACCGGCAGGCCGAGACGCCGGGCGATCTGCGCGAGCGTCACGTCCCCATCCAGGTACAGGTCCATGACCTGCCGCTTACCTTCCGGAAGGCTTTCCACGGACTCCCGGATGAGCCGCCTCGTGTCGGCCCGCTCGAGGCTCTCAAGCGGCCCTGTCCCGGCCGAGTCGGCGATCCGGGAGAGGATGTCCTCCGCGTCCTCCTCATCGGAGGCGGGGCGGACAAGGCGGCCCGTCCTGCGGCGGGAGTCCAGCAGGTTCAGCGACAGGTTTGCCGCGATGCGCAGGATCCAACCGCGGGCGCTGCCGCGGCGCTCCCATTGGCAGGCCTTCCTCCAGACCCTGAGGAAGGTCTCCTGGGTCACGTCCTCCGCGGCGTCCCCGTCGGCGACGATCCTCAGCGCGTGGCGCAGGACCTGGTCCCTGAGGCGCGCGTGGAGCCTGTCGAAGGCCTCCGCGTCGCCTCCGGCGATCCTGCCGAGAAGCTCCTCATCGGTTTCCATGGACAATCCTAAGGACCGGCGGGAACGGGAAAAGGTTCACCCGCGGATTATAGCGCATCCGGCTCCCGACGCGCCGCTTGCCGGAGGGAATCGGCGGGTGTATGGTCGTCCCGGAGGCACACGGCATGAATGTTCTTGTCACCGGAGGGGCGGGCTACATCGGCAGCCATACCTGCGTGGAGCTGCTGCAGGCGGGCCATGAGGTCACCGTCTTGGACAACCTCTGCAACTCGAAGGAGGAGTCCCTTCGTCGTGTCCAGGAAATTTCCGGCAGGAAACTGCGTTTCGTGAAGGCGGACCTCCTGGACGCCGAGGCCGTGTGCGCGACGCTGCGGGAGGGATGCTTTGACGCCGTGATCCACTTCGCCGCCCTGAAGGCCGTCGGAGAGTCGGTGGCCCGACCCCTGCGCTACTACAGGAACAACGTCACGGGCACGATCGTCCTTCTGGAGTCCATGAAGGAAGCCGGAGTGAAGAACCTGGTCTTCAGCTCCTCGGCCACCGTCTATGGGGAGACGAACAAGCCGCCCATGACCGAGGACATGCCGATCTCCGCCATCAATCCGTACGGCCGCACCAAGGTGATGATGGAGGAGATCATGCGCGATCTCTGCCGCGCCGACGGGGCGTGGAACTTGGTCATCCTGCGCTACTTCAATCCCGTGGGCGCGCACCCGAGCGGCCTCATCGGGGAGGATCCCCAGGGGGTGCCCGCCAACCTGCTGCCCTTCGTCACCCAGGTGGCGGTGGGGAAGCGGCCCGAACTGCACGTGTTCGGCGACGACTATCCGACGCCCGACGGGACCTGCATCCGCGACTACATCCACGTCGTGGACCTGGCCCGGGGGCACCTGGCGGCCCTCGACAAGCTCGTCGCCAAACAGGGCCTTCTCACCTACAACCTGGGCACGGGCCGGGGCAACAGCGTCTTCGAGGTGATCCACGCCTTCCAGAAGGCCACCGGCCTGAAGATCCCCTGCAAGGTGGTGTCGCGGCGGCCCGGCGACGCGCCGGAAAGCTACGCCGATCCCTCACTCGCCGAGAAGGAGCTGGGCTGGAAGGCGCGCCTCGGCATCGAGGATGCCTGTGCGGACGCCTGGCGCTGGCAGTCGCAGAACCCGGCCGGATTCTAGGAAGGAAACAGATGTTCATCGACATTCACGTACACGCCCTGTCCCGGCCGGCGGCCCTGCGCGGCGGCAAGATCACCCTGGCGAGCCCCGAATACCTCCTGCGCCGCTACGATCCCCTCGGCGTCGAGAAGGCCGTGATCCTGCCGGAGATCAACCCCGAGTGCACCCCCCAGATCCAGTCCAATGAAGAGGCCCTCGACATCGCGGAGCGCCATCCGGGCCGCTTCATCCCCTTCTGCAACGTGGATCCGCGCCAGGAATCCAACGACGGGAAGGCGCAGCTCCAGCCCATTTTGGAGTACTACAGGAGCCAGGGCGCCAGGGGCTGCGGGGAGGTCTGCGCGAACATGCCGTTCGACGATCCGCGCATGCAGAACCTGTTCGCCTGCTGCCAGGCCGCCGGGATGCCCCTCACGTTCCACATTGCGGACCGCATCGGCGGCTACTACGGCATCTACGACGAGCCCGGCCTGCCGGGCCTGGAGCGCGCCCTCGCCCGGTTCCCCCGCCTGACCTTCCTGGGGCATTCCCAGGCCTTCTGGGCGGAGATCGGGCCGATGGACGGGGTGGAGAACAGGCAGAGCTATCCCAAGGGCCCCGTGAAGAAGCCGGGCAGGGTGGTGGAGCTCATGCGCCGGTATCCCAACCTCCACGGGGACCTTTCGGCCAACAGCGGCTGCAATGCCTTGAGCCGCGACGAGGAGTTCGGCCTGCGCTTCATGGAGGAGTTCGGGGACCGGCTGTACTTCGGCACGGACATCTGCCATCCGGACACGGAGACGCCCCTGGCCTTCTACCTTTTAAAGCTGCGCTCCGAGGGGAAGCTGGCGGAAGGCCTGTTCCGCCGCATCGCGCGGGAGAACGCGGCCCGTCTGCTCGGTCTGTCCTAGGCGCGGATCCGATGGGGAAGGAGTTGAGCTTTTTCGAGGCCGCGAGCATCGTGGCCGGCTATGGGATCGGCGCGGGCATCATGGCCGTGCCGTACCTGGCCTCCCGCAATGGGGTCGTTTCGGCCCTGATCATCACGGCCGCGGCCTACGGCTTCAGCGTGCTCCTGCACCTCATGATCGCGGAACTGGCCCTGGGAGCCTCCTGCGCGCGGGGCGGCGGGACGCAGATCGTGGAGATCTTCCGCGTCTACCTGTTCCGCGGGCGCCTGCGCGAGGCCCTCACCTGGATCTTCTTCGCCCTGATGTGCCTGATCCTCACCCTGAACCTTTCCGCCTACGTGGCGGGCGCCTCGGAGATCCTCACGGCCCTCACCGGGCTTCCGGGCCTCCCGGCCGGGCTCCTGTTCTCCGTGGCCGCCGCCGGAGTGGTGGTCCTGGGCCTGAAGGCCCTTGGGGTGAGCGAGAAGGTGGCCGTGGTGTCCATGCTCGTCCTGTTCGCGGCCCTGGCCGCCGGAACGTTCGGTGCGCCGCTTCACATGCCGCAACTCGGCGCCTCCTGGGACAAGGGCGCGCTCGCGTTGTTCGGCGCCGTGATGTTCTGCTTCGCCTCCTTCTTCTCCATCCCCCAGGTGGTGGAGGGCATGCGCGGCCGTCCCAGGGCCATCCGCGGCGCCGTGCTCCTGGGCATCGCGATCAACCTGGGCATCGTGCTCCTGGTGACCTCCCTGGCCCTCCTCGCCTCCAGGGAGGTCACCGAGGTGGCCATCATCGGCTGGGCCGCGGCCATCGGCCCCTGGGCCTCCGTCCTGGGCTCCGTGTTCTTCCTCCTGGCCCTGCTCACCACCTACTGGTCCATCTGCTACGCCCTGCTCTCCATCCTGCGGGAGCGTCTTCAATGGTCCCTTCTGCCATGCTGGCTCCTGGCCACGCTGCCCAACATTGCCCTTGCGCTCTCGGGCCTCACGGGGTTCCTCGGCTTCGTGCGCCTGGCCGGCGGCGCCATCGCCCTGTTGGTGGCCCTGCTCCTGGTGCCGGCGTACCGCAACTACAGGCGCGGCCTGGCCGGCGGGGCCCTCGCCGTCCTTCCCGCCCCCTTCTCAGCGCCCGCCTGGGAATGGGTGGCCTTCGCGGGCTACCTGGCCATGGCCGTCGGTTCCTTCCTGGGCGCCTGAGGGACGTCGATGAAACGCTGCGATCTCCTCTTGGTCAATGCCCGCATCCATACCATGGAGCGCGAGGGCGAACGCGCCGCGGCCATGGCCGTCCATGACGGAAGGATCGAGGCCCTGTATCCGCAAGACCCGGCACCCGGGACCGTCCGGCGCGCGCGGGAGGTCCTGGACCTTGGAGGCCGTGCGGTGCTTCCCGGCCTGATCGACGGCCACATGCATTTCCTGCCCGCTTCCGTGCTGCGCGAGACGGCCGTCATCGTGGCCGAGTTCGGTCCCGATGGCCTGAAGACGGACCTGGCCGCCGTGCGGGAGAAGGTCCGCCGGGAGGCGGTGCGCTTCCGCGGCCGGAAGCCCGTTTTCTGTTTCGGCTACCACATCGAGGCGTCCGCCGAAAAGCGCATGCCCGACCGCCGGGAGCTTGACGAATGGCTTTCCGGCAGGGAACTGATCGTGCTCAGCCTGGACGGCCACTCCTCCGCGTATTCCACGGCCGCGCTTTCCCGGCTCGGTCTTCGGCAAAAGGCGCCCGACGGCGTTCTTACGGGCACGGCGCACGAGCTTTCCATGGGCAAGGTCAATGCCCTGATGGCCTCCGTGGTGGATCTTTCCATGCTCGCCCATGGGATCCAGGGCACGGTGAACGAGGCCCTGGAGCAGGGACTGGTCTGCCTCCACTGCCTGGAGGGGTTCGAGGATTCCCGCACGGATCCCTCCCTGTGGCTGCTTTCCCGCTGCGGCGGCACCCTTCCCGTGGACCTGCGCCTCTACGTGCAGTACCGGGACCCGGCGCGCCTGGACCGCTACCGCCGCTTCCTGAAAAATCCCCGCATCGGCGGCTGCTACGGCTGGGCCATGGACGGTTCGGTCTCCTCGGGCACGGCGGCTTTCGACGATCCCTACCTGTACGATCCTCAAAACCGCGGCCGCCTGTACTTCGACGCGGAGCAGGCGCGGACCCTGGTGGGCCGGGCCGACGCGGCGGGGTTCCAGGCCACCTCCCACGCCATAGGCACCCGGGCCATCGAGACGCTCCTTTCCGCATACGAACAGGTGCTTGACGGAAAAGGCAACCCCCTGCGCCACAGGATCGACCATTTCGAGTTCCCCACCCGGGACCAGGTGCGCCGCGCCGTGGCCCTGGGCCTTCCCATCGTGGCGCAGCCCGGCTTCTCCTGGCTTGACGAGAAGTACATCGGGGGCTACCGGCGCAAGCTCACCCTGGAGCAGTTTGGGAGGCAGATCCCCCTGAGAAACATCGTGGAGTCCGGAGGCCTGATCGTGGGCTCCTCCGACTATCCGGCCGGCCTTCTTTCCCCGTGGGTCGGGATCCAGGGGATGCTGGAGTATCCCCTGGAACGGGAGCGCCTGGGGCTCCACCAGGCCCTCCGCACCTATACGTGGAACGCGGCCTGGGCCACCGGGGAGGAGGGTCGGAGGGGAAGCCTTGCGGCCGGCAAGAAGGCGGACTTCCTCGTGATGGAGGAGGATCCTTTCACGATGCCACCGTCGGAAATCAGGAACGCCAGGGTGCGGGAGACGTGGATCGACGGGCGCAGGGCGCCTCCAATGGCGGTTCCGGCGGCGGCCTTCTGGGCACGCGCTCTGCTCGGGCCGCGCAAGAAGATCTAGATTCACCGCCGACCCCGTGACGGTCACGTTGACGTGGTCCCGCGCCGATCATTGGCATGTGGTCCGGTTGATCCGGCACCCATGGGTGGATTTCGAAAAGCCCATCAGACCATCTTCCAGGAGGTACTCTTGATGTTGAAGAGAGCTGTGTCACTGGCCGTATCCGCGCTTCTCCTGCTCGCCGCCACGTGCGTTTTCGCCGGCGGCGGCAAGGAGGGACCCGCCGCGGGAACCAAGGGTTTCGTTTCCGACAAGAACCTCAATGCCCCCGGCGTCCTGCCGATCTGCAAACAGACGGTCAAGCTCAAGATCGGGATCGCCAAGTCGGCCACGGTGCTTGATTACAACACCAACTACATGACCCAGTGCCTCAAGAAGGACGGGAACTTCGAGTTCACCTTCGTGGAGATGGGGGCCAATGACAAGGAAGTGAAGCAGAAGGCGGAGCTTCAGATCATGGCCGGCGGGGCCGACCTGCCCGACATCCTGATGTATTCGCTGGACGACAGCAGCGTCGCCTATTACGGGCAGATGGGCGCCTTCGTGAACCTGAACGAATACCGCAAGAACAGCTCCCACTTCATCAATCTCGCCGTCGCCGACATGCAGAAGGGAATGGGCTTCGATCCGTTCCTTTACGCCACGTCCGCCGACGGGAACCTGTACGGACTGTTCTACATGTCCACGGCGATCGAGACCGCCATCTACCTGCGGCTGTACACGAACATGGACTGGCTGGACAAGCTCGGCCTCAAGAAACCGACGTCGGTCTCCGAGTTCGAGAACATGCTGCGGGCCTTCAAGACCAAGGACCCCAACGGCAATGGCAAGGCGGACGAGTACGGATTCGTCACCTCCAAGGACAGGATCTTCAACCATTTCGCCATGCCCTTGATGACCCCCTTCGTCTACGCCGTGGGCCAGGGCGGCAACAACTACCTGGTTTTCGGCAAGGACGGCAAGATCGGGGCCGCCTATGCGACCGAGGGATGGCGCGAGGGGCTGCGGTGGCTGCGCAAGATGACCAAGGAGGGCCTCATCTCCCCGCTTTCCTTCACGCAGGACCCCGAACAGCTCAAGACGATCGCGAATGCCCAGAAGGAATCCGTCATCGGTTGCAGCACCAGCTATCCGGTGGGATGGTACTCGAAGGGCGATCCGCGGGCCGTCAATTGGGCGTGCCTGGAATGCCTTACCGGCCCTGACGGCGTCCGCACCGCCCCCTATGCCCCGGAAATGCCGACGATGAGCTTCTTCATCACGAAGAACTGCAAGACCCCGGAAGCGGCCTACCGCCTTGGGGACCTGATGATGAGCGAGAAGTACACCCTCATGACCCGCTTCGGCCAGGAGGACGTGGACTGGGTGAAGGCGGCTTCCACCGACAAGAGCTACGTCGAGGGGTATCAGGCCATGTACATTCCCGTCCTTGCCTGGGCCATTCCGCAGAACAAGCGCTGGGACAACCTGGGCGCCTGGATCCGCACCCCCACCATCTCCAACGGCGCTGCCGTGCGGGGAAAGCTTTCCGGCCTGGACGCCTGGGCCAATGAGATGGCGGCGGCCTGCCTGCCGTTCAAGGACCCGAGCAAGCTGGTCGGCAAGATCATCTACAACGCCAAGGAGGAGGAGGCCATCACGGAGGTCCGGGCCAACATCACGACCTACTTCCAGGAATGCTTCAGCCGCTTCATCGTGGGGGACATGGACCTGGACAAGGATTGGGACGCCTACCTGAACGAGCTGAAGAAGATGGGCCTTCCGACCTATCTCGACGCGGCGCAGAAGGCGTACGCCAGGATGCACAAGTAGGAAAGCGGTCTTCCGTGGTGGGGCGCCGCCCGGCAGGGCGGCGCCCCATCCCCAAATCGTTCCATAGAGGATACCCGACATGAGAGCAGAGGGCGCGGCCGCGCACGGCATAGGGAAGGATTTCCGCAAATACTGGCAGATCTACGCCTTCCTTCTGCTCCCCGTCATCTATCTCGCGATCTTCGCCTACGTGCCCATGGGCGGCGTGTTGATCGCGTTCAAGAAGTACAATCCCAATGACGGGATCCTGGGAAGCCCCTGGGTGGGATTCAACTACTTCAAGAAATTCTTCAGCTCCTATCAGTTCGAGCGGGTGATCACGAACACCCTCCGAGTCTCGATCTATTCCCTTCTGGCCAGCTTCCCGCTGCCCATCCTGTTCGCCCTCGTGCTGAACACCCTGCGGGACGGCTGGTTCAAGAAGACGGTGCAGACCGTCACCTACATGCCCCACTTCATCTCCATGGTGGTCCTTGTGGGCATGGTGATCCGCTTTTTCAACCCCGTGAACGGCCTGTACGCGAAGATCTACGCCCTTCTCGGCTTCGCGGGCCAGCCTCCGGACCTCCTCGCCTCCCCGGCGGCGTTCATCCACATGTACGTCTGGTCCGGAGTCTGGCAGAACTTCGGCTGGGATTCCATCATCTACCTGGCCGCGTTGACGGCGGTCAGCACGGAGCTCCACGAAGCCGCCCAGATCGACGGGGCGACGCGCCTGCGCAGGATGATCCACGTGGATTTCCCGGCGATCCTTCCGACAGTGACCATCATGCTCATCCTGCGCTTCGGACAGATCATGGGGGTCGGGTTCGAGAAGGTCTACCTGATGCAGAACAGCCTGAACCTCCGCACCAGCGAGGTCATTTCCACGTACGTCTACAAGGTCGGCATCGGGGCGGAGGCGGGCGCCAGGACGGACTACTCCTATGCCACCGCCATCGGCCTGTTCAACTCGGCCATCAACCTGGTCCTGGTCGCGGGAGTGAACAAGTTGACGAGCAAATACGGGGAGACGAGCCTGTGGTAGGGAAATTGGTGCGCAGAAGCGGCGGCGAAGGCCGGAAGGCCGGGATCAGGCACAGCAGGCAGGACACGGTATTCTATACCGTCGTCTATGCCGTCATCTTCTTCCTGCTGCTCGTCGTCTCCTATCCCCTCATCCTCATCCTGTCGTCCTCCTTCTCGGACCGCATGGCGGTCCTGGCGGGCAAGGTGGTCCTCTTTCCGGTTGGCTTCAGCCTGGAAGGCTACCGCAAGGTGTTCGAGGAACCCGACGTGCTCACCGGCTACGCGAATACCGCCTTCTATACGGTGGTCGGCACGGCCATGAACGTGGCCATCACCATGATGGCCGCCTATCCCTTCGCGCGCAAGGGCTGGCCGCTGAAGAGGTTCGTCACGTTCCTCTTCACCTTCACCATGTTCTTCAGCGGCGGCATGATCCCCAGCTATCTGCTCATGAGCAACCTCAAGCTGCTCAACACGCGGTGGGCCATCCTCCTTCCCGGGATGCTCTCCGTGTACAACATGGTCATCGCCCGCACCTTCATCCAGAGCAACATCCCCGCGGAACTCCTGGAGGCGGCGCAGCTGGACGGCTGCGACGAGTTCCGCTATTTCGCCCAGATCGTGCTGCCCCTCTGCAAGGCGGTGATCGCCGTGATCACACTGTTCTGCGCCGTCGGGCACTGGAACGCCTACTTCAATGCGTTCATTTATCTGTCCAACCGAAGCCTGTATCCGCTCCAGATCATCCTGCGGGAGATCCTGATCGTGAACTCCATCGACGCCAGCCAGTTGATGGACGACCAGCAGTTCGCCCAGAGGCAGGGAGTGGCGGATCTCCTGAAGTATTCGCTGATCGTGGTCTCCACCGCGCCCATCCTGTGCGTCTATCCCTTCGCGCAGAGATACTTCATGAAGGGCGTGATGATCGGATCCGTGAAAGGATGAACGGCATGATCGATCGGGACCTGGAAGCGAGGCGTCTTCCGCCCCTGCCCGGGGCCGGGGAGATGGCCCGGCAGTGGCCGCGGCTGCGCGCGGAGTGGATCCGCCTTCTCGCGCGCGAGGAATACGGCTTCTCCCCCCCGCCGCCCGCATGGGTCAGAGCGGAGACGAAGGCCGAGGAACCGCGCGCCTGGGCCGGCAAGGCGGTGCACCGCACGGTCTCCCTGGGCTTTCCCACCCCGAAAGGGGATTTCTCCTTTCCCGTGGACTATGTCCTTCCCATCACGGACAAAAGAACGCCCCTCATCGTCTATCTGTCGTTCGAGAAGTACCCCGTCGGCAGGTACGGACCCATCGAGGAGATCGTGGACCACGGCTACGCGATGGCCGTCTTCTGCTACAACGACGTCACCGCGGACCTGGATGACGGCTTCTCGTCCGGCCTGGCGGGCCGATACGACAGGACGGGCGACGACGGCACGAGCTGGGGCAAGATCTCCATGTGGGCCTGGGCGGCAAGCCGCGTCCTGGACCATGCGCTGACGCTGGACGGCGTCGACGGGAAGCGCGTCTTCTGCGTGGGCCATTCACGCCTCGGGAAGACCTCCCTATGGTGCGGCGTCCAGGACGAACGGTTCGCGGCCGCGGTGTCCAACGACTCCGGGTGCAGCGGGGCGGCCATCACGCGCGACAAGCAGGGCGAGACGGTGAAGGACATCGTCACGCGGTTTCCCCATTGGTTCTGCGGGAACTACCGCCGCTACGCGGGCCGGGAGCACGAGATGCCCTTCGACCAGCACATGCTCCTGGCCGCCATGGCGCCCAGACCGCTCTATGTGGCCAGCGCCGACGAGGACACATGGTGCGATCCCTACAGCGAGTTCCTTTCCTGCCTGGAGGCGGGCAAGGCATGGCGGGCGCTGGGCGCCAAAGGGTTGGTGCACGGAGGCCGCATGATCCGGCCCGGTGAGTTCCTCCATGAAGGGGACATCGGCTACCATCTGCGTTCCGGAACCCATTTCCTGAGCCGTTACGACTGGCAGATGTTCCTGCGCTTCATGGACGGTCATCTGGGCCGTCAGCGGCTTGCGTCGCCGGACATCGCCGGGTGACTCCATAACAAGGAATCCCATGGGGGACAGGTCCTCGGCGTCCGCGTCGATCCGGAGGGGACTCTCCGCATTCTGGCGGAGGATCTCCCTGCATCCGCCGCTCGCCTACTTCGTGTTCGCCTGCTCGGCCGTAGGGACCGCGCTTGCCTACTTCTACCCGGAGGGATCCTCCTTCACGGCGGTCCGCGACTGCGCGCTGCTGGCCGCACTCGCCTGCTCCCTATGCTTCCTGGTGGGCCGCTCGGCGGCCGCGTTCCGCATCCTTCTGGCCCTGAAGGTCCTGGCCGCCATCGTGCTCCTGGCGGGAGGATGGTACCGGGGGGGGATCGAGGCGGTTCTCCTGATGCCCCTGCTCCTGGAGATCGCGGTCTATGAGGCGTTCTTCCTGAACCTCCTGGTCTCCATCTGCGTGGCTGCTCTCTCCGTGCCCGTCCGGGCTGTCGCCCTTGGCCAGCCCGGGGACGGGACCGCGGCCTGGATGCCCTCCTCGCTCGCCTTCCTCCTCTACCTGCTCTGCTTCTCCGCGGCGGCCTGTCTCCTGATCCACTACCGGGAACGGTGCATCGAGCAGCAGGAGCGGATCTCCCGGCTGGAGGGGGCCGTGGAGAGGCTTACCGAGACGAACCTCGGATACCAGAACTACGCGAATGAGGCCTCCGCCCTTTCCCAGAAGGAGGAGCGCCTGCGCATCACCCGCGAGCTGCACGACGTGATCGGCTACACGTTCACCAACAACATCATGATGCTCGAGGCCGCGGTGTCGAAGATCCACAAGGACCCGCAGAAGGTGCGGGAGCTCATCACCATGGCGCGGGCGGGCACGGAAACGGGGCTTGCCAGCGTGCGTAAAACGCTGTATCTGTTGCGTTCCCAGGAGCCGGTCCGCGTGCCGAGCGCCCGCAAGATCGCGGAGCTGGTGCGCATCTTCCGTCTCGCCACGGGGGTGGAGGTTGGGGTGGACTTCTCGAACTTCCCCAACGACCTGGATCCGGACCGGGAAGGGGTGTTCTACGCCTTCGTGCAGCAGTCGCTCATCAATGCGTTCCGCCACGGGTCGGCCACGGCCATCGCGGTTCAGCTCCTGCGGACCGACCGTTCCCTGATCGCCATGGTGAGCGACAATGGGCGCGGCGCGGAGTCCATCACGGAGGGCATCGGCATCCACGGCATGCGGGAGAGGCTGGCCCAATGGGGCGGGGAGCTGCGGCTCTCCCTGATGCGCGGCGGCTTCCGGATCGTCGCGGAGATGCCCTATGCGGAGGGGGACGAGGGTGGTTCCTGAGGAACGGCAGAGGGTGCTTCTCGTCGACGACCAGATCCTCTTCGTGGAGAGCCTCAAGTGCGTCCTTGAGGAGCACGCCCCGGACATCGAGGTGGTGGGCGTGGCCCACGACGGCGAGGAGGCCGTGGCCCTCTGCCGCACGGCCCGTCCGCACATCGTGCTGATGGACGTGCGGATGCCGAAGATGGACGGGGTGCAGGCCACGCGCGCCATCCATGCGGCCCATCCCGACGTGAAGATCGTGATGCTCACCACATTCGCGGACGACGACTACTACAAGGTGGCCCTGAAGTGCGGGGCCGTGGGATACCTGTTGAAGAACATCCCGCCGGACGAGCTCATCCGCTCCATCCGCGCCGTGAAGAACTCCATCACCCAGATCTCCCCGGAGATCGTGGACAAGCTCATCGAGCGCGGCGCCGGCGGGGCGGAGGACGTGGAGGGGCCCGACGCGTTCTGCGAGTCCCTTACCGGGCGGGAGAGGGAGATCCTGGAACTCGTCCTCACGGCCCGGGACAACCGCGAGATCGCCTCGCACCTGGGGGTCTCCGAGCAGACGGTGAAGAACCACGTCCACAACCTCTACGAGAAGCTCGGGGTCTCCAACCGGCTCCAGCTGATCAAGGTGATGGGCCGGATGACGAAGGATTGATACGGCGAACACCGCGACGGCGATGCAGGGGCCGTCGGCCCGCTTCCCCGTCCGCGGGGATTGCGCTATGATGGCCGGGTCCGGACGATCCCGAATCTCGATTCCGTGACGGAAAGGGAACCATGTTCATCGACATTCACGTGCACACCCTGGCCAAGCCCGCGCCGCTACGCGGCGGCAAGGCGGCCATGTCCTGCCCCGAGTACCTGCTGCGCCGCTACGACATGATCGGCGTCGAGAAGGCCGTGGTCCTGCCGATCTGCAACCCGGAATGCGGCCTCCAGATCCAGTCCAATGAGGAGGCCCTCGACATCGCGGAGCGCCATCCGGGCCGCTTCATCCCCTTCTGCAACGTGGATCCGCGCCAGGAATCCAACGACGAGAAGGCGCGGCTCCAGCCCATCCTGGAGTACTACAGGAGCCAGGGCGCCAGGGGATGCGGGGAGGTCTGCGCGAACATGCCGTTCGACGATCCACGCATGCAGAACCTGTTCGCCTGCTGCCAGGCCGCCGGGATGCCCCTCACGTTCCACATCGCGGACCGCATCGGCGGCTACTACGGCATCTACGACGATGCCGGCCTGCCGGGCCTGGAGCGCGCGCTGGCCCGGTTCCCCCGCCTGACCTTCCTGGGCCATTCCCAGGCTTTCTGGGCGGAGATCGGGCCGATGGACGGTGTGGAGAGCAGGCAGAGCTATCCCAAGGGTCCCGTGAAGAAGCCGGGCCGTGTGGTGGAGCTTATGCGCCGCTATCCCAACCTCCACGGGGACCTTTCGGCCAACAGCGGCTGCAATGCCTTGAGCCGCGACGAGGAGTTCGGGCTGCGTTTCATGGAGGAGTTCGGGGACCGGCTGTACTTCGGCACGGACATCTGCCATCCGGACACGGAGACGCCCCTGGCCTTCTACCTCCTGAAGCTGCGCTCCGAGGGGAAGCTGGCGGAAGGCCTGTTCCAGCGCATCGCGCGGGAGAACGCGGTACGTCTGCTGGGCCTGGCCTGAGGGGTCCCGCGCCACGATGTCCCTGCGCGCCGGATGATGGCACGAAAAGGGCCGGCCTCGCGGCCGGCCCTCCCTGAAGCTCGCGTCCACGCCGCTCAGTACTTCACGATGCCCTTGCGCAGCTCGTCGTACAGCGGTGCCTTGGCGGATTCGTTCAGGGATTCCTGACCGCCGTTCTTCAGCCACTCGGCCACGTAGCCGTCCCATTCCTTGTCGATGTCCAGGGCGCCCGTCATGGCCTTGAACATGAACTCGTCGCGGATCGTGTCCATCGTGGCGCCGTACTTCTTGCGCACGTCGGTAAGCTTCGTCTCGTTCATGAGGTCCAGGCGGTAGGGCACGATCTCGTACTTCCTGCCGTTGCCGTGAAGGATGTAGTCCTTGAACCTGTTGTTCCACTCCGGATAGATGAACTGGAAGCGGTCCTGGGTGCGGTAGACAGGGTAGACGGATCCGAAGTCCCCGATCTTTGTGTTCCCGGCGGGGATGTCCTTCTGGTCCACGGGAAGCGCCGCTGACTTCCAGGCTTCGCCCTGCCACTTGAAGTGCACGTTCTCCTGACCGTAGAGGGAGCTGACCCAGGTCTCATTGCTTCCGGCGCGCATCCAGTCGATCATGGAGAGGATGCGGGCCAGCTTCGCGTCGTCCACCTTTTTGCTCACCGCCCAGCCGTAGACGCCGATGGGCAGCGTGGAGTAGATGGGACCGCCCTGCTTGCCTCCGGGGCCGACCAGCGGCGGGATGACCACGGCCTTGGCGCCGGCCTTCACGTCCTCGTCGTTGAGGAAGCTGTTGGGCGGCCGGCTTTTCGTGGCCTCCGTGTCCGCGTAGTCCACGTTCACGCCGGCGAAGGCACCCACGATGTGCTTCTCGATCTTCTGCCAGGCCGGAGTGACGTCGAGGTTGGCGAACTCCCTGTCCACCAGGCCCGCCTTGTACCACCTCTGGACCAGCTTCAGGAACTCCTTGTAGCCGTTGGAGACGTTCCACTCCGTGAGCTTCCCGTTTTCCATGAGGTTGTAGCCCTGCCCGACCCCGAAGGCGCCGAGGAGCGTGGTCCAGGAGTGCGCGAACAGCTTGTTCGCGCCCAGCGGGATGGTGTCGTTCTTCCCATTGCCGTCCGGGTCCTTGTCTCGGAAGGCGAAGAGCAGCTTCTCGAACCACTCGAGGCTCATGTTCTCCTCGACGTAGTACGCGCGGCCCCAACGGTCCATCGGTACCTTCTTGGCGTCGAAGTTGGGCACTCCGAGGCCCACCTTCTCCGCCCAGTCCTGCCGCAGCTCGACATACCAGAGGTTGGCGAAGCTGGACTCGGAGATGCCCGTGACGGCCACGTACTCGTCCTGTTTGCCCTGGATGCGGAAGGTGAGCCATCCGGACGGGTAGTCCCTGTTCAGCCTCCCGGTCAGCCCGGGCATGTTCTTCTCGATGGCGGCGCGGCTGATGGCACGGGTGAGGCCGTCCTTGTAGAGCTGGTAGTTGTCCTGCTGTACGACCACGTCGGGCAGGTCCCCGGTGGCGAGCATCGTGGCCACCTTTTCCCTGTCGTTCGCGTCGATGCCGTTGGGCTTGATCCGCACTCCGGTGGCCTTTTCCACCTCCTGGAGGAACCAGGTGGTGTCCTCGCCCGACTTGATGCGGATCATGTAGCTGACCTCGATGGGCTTCTCTGCAGCCCCATTGTCTTTCTCCGCCTTCCCCTTGGCCCAGACGCCCAGCGGCAGTGCCGCGGCCAGAAGGAGGAGGAGCAGCGGAACCGTTTTCCGACTCATGAAATCCCCCCGTTTCCCATGGAATGCGTGCGGACGCCCATGCGGGCGCCGCTCCGATGCCTCAACCCTTGAGGGAGCCCATGAAGACCCCCTTGATGAAGTACTTCTGGAGGAAGGGGTACAGGGCCACGATCGGCCCGATGGTCAGGATCACGATGGCCGATTTCACCCCTTCCGAGGGAATGCGGGTGTTCTCGCTCGCCATGAACGAGTTCATCGGATCCGAAAGCAGCGTCATCTCCTGGATCAGCCGGCGCAGGAGGAGCTGCAGCACCAGTTTCTTCTCGCTGTTGATGTAGATCAGCGCGTCGAACCAGGCGTTCCAATGGCCCACGGCCACCCAGAGGGCCACGGTGGCGATGACCGGCTTGGAGAGGGGCACGATGATCCTGAGGAGGATCTGCAGGTAGTTGGCCCCGTCCATGAAGGCGGACTCCTCGCATGCCTTGTCCACCGTCATGAAGAAGTTGCGCATGATGATGATGTGGAATCCCGCCGCGAGGCTGGGGAGGATGAGGGCCCAGCGGGAGTCGATGAGCCCCAGGCTGCGGATCAGGAGGTAGCTCGGGATGAGGCCGCCGGAGAAGAACATTGTGATCAGGATGAAGACGGTCACGGCATTGCGGCCGGGCAGGTCCCTTTTGGACAGCGGGAAGGCGCCCAGGATGGTGACGATCACGGCCAGGACGGTGCCGACCGCGGTCCGGAAGATGGAGTTCAGGTAGGCGCGGCCGACGTTCCCGTAGCCCGACAGGGCGAAGCGGTACGAGTTCAGGGTCCAGTCCCGGATCCAGATGCGCAGGCCCATCTCCGTGGCCTCCTTCTCCGTGGATAAGGAGGTCACGATGGTGGTCCAGAACGGGTAGACCACCGACAGGGCGAACAGGACAAGGAAGGCCGCGTTGCAGACGTCGAAGACCACGTCCCCGCGCGTCTTGCGCCTCATCCAGGGTGGCTTGCGGGGTCCGGCCGACGCCGCGGGGATTCTACCAGATTCCATTTTCGCTGAACCTCTTCACTACGGCGTTGGTGAGAAGCAGGAGGAGGACGCCGAAAACGTTCTTGAACAGGCCCACCGCGGTGGAAAAATCGTAGCGCCTGTCGATCAGGCCCACACGGTAGACGTACGTGTCGATGATGTCGGATACCTCATAGACGATGGGGTTATACAGGTTGAAGATCTGGTCGAAGCCGGCGTTGAGGATCCCGCCGGTCTGCAGGATGAACAGGATCGTGATCATGGGGTACAGGGCCGGGATCGTGATGTAGACGGCCCGCTGCAGCCTTCCCGCCCCGTCGATGGACGCCGACTCGTAGAGCTCCAGGTCGATGGAGGAGATGGCGGCCAGATAGACCACGGTCCCCCAGCCGACGCCCTGCCAGATGCCGGTCAGGATGAGGAGGGGCTGGAACAGGGCCGCTTCCATCAGCAGGTTGGGCGGCTGCTTCCCGAGCAGCGTGTAGAAGTAGGCCACGATCCCTCGCTGGGGGGAGAGCACCTCGGTGAGGATGGCGGCCAGGACGACCCAGGACATGAAGTGCGGCAGGTACGAGATGGTCTGGACGACGCGCTTGAAGTGGATGCTGCCCACCTCGTTCAGCAGGAGCGCCAGGATGATGGGCGCCGGAAAGCCGAAGAGGAGGCGCTGGAAGCTGATGAGCAGCGTGTTGCGCATGATCCGGCCGAAATACGGGGTGCCGAAGAAGTCCTTGAAGTGCTGGAAGTTGTTCCACTGGCTTCCCCAGATCCCGACTCCGATCCTGTAGTCCTTGAAGGCGATCTGGATCCCGTAGAGGGGCACGTAGTGGAACAGGGCGAGGAGGACGACCGGGACGGCGAGGAAGATGTAGAGCATCCAGTACTTGTTGAGCCTGCGGCGCAAGTCCCTACGGCGCATGTCGTCGATCACGACGACCGCTTCGCCGCCTCCGGCGTGCGCGGAGGCGCCCCTGCGGCCGCCGATCATTCGGTCGAGTTTCCTGTGGAGCTTACTATCCTTGACGGTTGACGTCACGGGATGGACGATGGCACTAATGCCCGTATTCTCGCAAGCTACCGAAGTACCGGAAAAACCTGCCGTCATCCGGTACCGTCGTACCGGGTGACGGCCGCGGCCGGGCTAAGGCAGCCGGACCCTGTAGCGGTACGCGGGGGATGAAAGGTCTTTCTCCCCGCGCTCCTGCACGCGCGCCAGGTACACCAGGATCTCCCCGCTCTCCCTGTCCTCGAGGACCCGGAAGTTGGAAAGCTGCACCAGGGGGTGGTCTTCGGGCCGCTTTTCGTCGATCACGACGAGGCTTTCCCTCCTCAGGGTCCACCGGCCCTCGTCCACCTCCACCATCTGCAGGGGATAACGCGGCCGGTTGCCGTCCGGATTGCCCGGTACGATGTTGCCGATCCAGTGAAGCCTGCCTGTGCGGGAATGACGGATCAGCCGCGATCCGGTGGCCGGGGAGAAGACGGGAGTACCGTCCCCATACGAAAGGGGGAAGGGCTCCGACCAGGCCTTGGCGCCCGTGGCGAGAAGGGAGCACCATTTGAAGCCCTGGATCGGGGATTCCGCGGAGTTGCTGGCGCGGCAGACCATGAACAGGGTGCCGTCGGGCAGCTCCGCGAGGGTCGGCTCGCAGAGGCCCCGCGTGGACCTGTCCGGCCCGACCGCGAGGAACGGGCCTGCCTCCCATTCCAGGTCCTCGCCGCGCCAGGAGCCGAGGAGGAACCCGGCTTCCCAGGAGATGGAGAAGGGCCTCTGGAAATCCGAGCCGCGGGGCACCTTCTGGCAGGGAAGCAGGATCCGGCCGTCCCGCAGGCGGATGGGCGCACAGAAGGAGATGCCCGCCCCGTTCTCGCCATAACGGACCCCTGCCATCCAATCCTCCGCGTCGCCCCCTTGGCATACGAGCGGCCGTGGCTCCGGGAAGCTTCGGCCTCCGTCACGCGAGACGCGGTATGCAATCCGCGTGTAGCGCCACATGTCCCCTGAGAACATGCCCTTCGGATAGATGCTCTCATTGAGCGCTTGCAGGATGCGGTCGCGGCTCTCGTCCAGGAACAGGCAGCTTTCCCCCCAGCGCAGCACGCCCTGTGGGACTTCCCGGGGGGTGAAGAGGGTCTCCGCGGCGGACCAGGAGATCCCGTTGTCGGCGCTCCTCCTGGCAAAGACCTCGCTCGAAGTGTCCGAGCCGATGAGGGGCGAATAGGTCTGCACCATGTCGCGTCCCGCGGGATGCGCGTAGCAGGTGTTGATCGACATGATGGCCACGCCCGCGGGAAAACCCGCGAGCGGCACGAGCACGCTCCGGCCGATCCGTGCCCCGTTCGAGGTCCTGATGTCTTCCGTCATGCGGCGGAATATATCCCCGCGGGCCGTGCGTGGGAAGCCCGCCGTCAAACGGGCCGCAGGCCGCCGCCCAGCGTTCGATTATTGCTGTGAATCTTCCGTGATAAGGTTCGACAGATCCTCATTGTAGTCGATGACCTCGATTTCCTTGAAGTACTCCTGATACAGGGAAACAAACGGCAGGACGTATTCTCCGTAGGCCACAATGAAGTTGCCCGCGACGATCTCGCTTGCGTTCTTTGATGGATCCGACCAGTGATCGATCTGTCCTTGCAGGGTGAGTGCTGCCGGTACGATCCACGGGAAGCCGAGAAGAGTCGTGATTCCCTGGATGGTATCCACTTCGGTTCCCGCGAGCTCTTTCAGCACTTTTGCGCTGTTGACTGCGGCGATGACGGGGTTGATGATGCTTTCGGTGGTCAGGCGGCACTCCCGTTCCGATGATCTGCCAGCACGTGGTTCCTTGATGCGAACACGAAGATCCAACTCACCGTCAGAGACCATGGCTTGAATGACGTTGAACCGCAGGTGGTCGACAGCCGGGTTCAGCGGCAGATGCCAGAATGTACCTGTCGTGCCGACGCTGAAGTGCCCGCAAACGCCAGCATCGTAGTGGGATACGAGCTGGTTCTCGATATCGACGTCGATCCTCAGAAAGCCGGACAATCCATCGAGATCGTAGACGAAGTAATCACCGTCTTCCATGTCGATACGTTTGCAGGTCGGTGCCATGTCCGCGGTCAGAGTGAATATGGTCTGCGAGGTCATTGCCAGAACGATATTCGTGCAAATGAGGAAGCCGTCGACGATCAGGGGACTGAAAACGGAGAGACGCAATGAGCCGAAGGAAAATGCGGAAAGATCCGAAAGGTCGATGTTCTCAAAGGATAGGACGCACCACAATGGCGTGGAGGTCTCGGCATCCTTTCCGAGCATGAAAGGAAAGCTCCCGGACGCAATGCTTCCCACGATGGAAATCGTCGGAAGAGGAGGGGGAACGGAAACCACCGAGATGTTGCCCGGGAGTGACAATGAGATTCCAGAAAGGCCATAGCTGTCCAGAAGATTCCCCACGTACGCTGCAATGTCTTCCGCGAGGTCCTTCTTGCTTGAAGAGGCGGAACCTGCGGACTTCACGAACATGGACTGGAACCGCACAGGCTCCGCGGGATCGGTCATGAGACCCTGCATCGTGATCGGCGTCGCCGAGACTTCGTATAGGGAAAGATCCGAATCAAGCCGGATTCTGCCTATTTCCGTGCCCCCATTCGCCATGTCATTTCCCACTAGGATCGAGTAGGTCCTCATGGTCTGGGGTGATATCACGGAAGTCCCGCCGGTCCATTCCGTGGTCGTGCGCGGGAGAATGCATGGGGCCAAAGTCGAGTCCTTCACCGAGGATGTGATGGATGTCTTGAAGTCGGACATGCGTTGTTCTGCGTCCTGAAGATCGATGGTATCCTGGGCGTCGTCAGGATCGGAGAAGGAGACCGCTTCCTTGGTGGACAGATTGCATCCCAGGCACACGACCGTGGCCAATGACAGGATGAGGAGACGATTCCTTCTCACTTCGATCCCCACCTGAGAACCATGTAATCACAGAGACCAAGGGAACGGGAAATGATGGAATTGCTGCCGAAATAGGCTTGATAGCTCATCGACCCCACACCGGAGCTGCTGTTGTGGTAGAATTCGTACTCTTCCTGCCCGGTGAAGGAAACGGTGATGGCTCCCGCCTCGATCTGGGCAGAGCTGACCGGGTACGAGAAGTCGGTATAGCGGTTGGCCCTTGCCTGGCCGGTGATGGGAGCGCAGTTCTTTGCGATCCAGGCGACCATGTCTTCATCGACTACATTGGTTTTCAGGCGTATTTTGCAGTCGTACATGAGGTAATAAATCGGGTACGAGCCTCCGCTATGCTGGCTCCACCCTATGGTGGCATGGTCGACCGCGTCGAATGAATACGTTGGCGGTGATATGGTGAACGGACCGATGGAAGCCGTTGCTGTTTCGAAGGAATCGTTGACCGACACCGTGATCGTGTTGTTCTTGGAAGCCGGCGCGGCCGTTTTGGTAATGACTTCGCAGCCGCTTTTGGATCCGTCCTCAGACGCAAGCAGAATCATCGAGCACCAGGACGGGCATGTGCCCGTGCATGTGAGTCCCTGTCCCAGGAGAAGGTCGGTATCGTCGAACCGGAATTTGGCGATGACCGTGCCTGCGGGAATGTCGGAAAAGTTCACGTAGGTGCTTGGCGGAGCGATGAGGGTGACGATGGATGGCGGGGTGTTTTTCACGAGAACCGTGGAGAATGTGGCGGTGATCACCGTGCTCTGATACGTGGTAAGGCCAGTCACCTGCACCTGGTTCTTGCCGGTCTGGAGAGGAACCGTCAGGACGTTCCCGGTCACGGATGCGTCGGAGGGTCCGGAAACCACCTGGTAGGTGACAGGGTTTTCCAGCATGACGGGAACGAGGCCGTTGTTACCCTGGATGAAAAGAGTCGCCGTGAGCAGGTACTCCACGGAACCGGAGTTGGTGATGCCGCCCGTGCCGAAGACAGCGGGGTCCTTTGCCGATCCGGTGATGAGCAGGATCCCGTTCGCGGAGTTGGTGACTTCTTCGGTCAAAAACGGAGCTGACATCGGAGTGATGACAGCATCCTGAATGACGAGTTGATAGTCGCCGCTGGTAGCGATGATGTCAACCTTCGTGATCGTGACCAACTCAGGGAAGTTCACCTTTGCGATCAGGTAGATGGATTCGATACCTTTCGCGTTGTCGGTGTTGTTCGAGGGTGTGGAGAGATCCACGAATTTTTCCGTGACCTTCTCGCCTGTCTCCGCGTCGGTGCTGTAGAAGATGATACGTATGGTATTGCTGGAATAATTCGTGAGGCTGGTGGCCGCTACGTGAAAGCTGAGTTGAGCTCCCGATGGAGAGTCCCAGGCAACGGAAGACTCGATCGTTGTTGTTTGATGAGTTCCGTTTTCTGTTGTCAATATGATGGGATCGAGAAGGAACAATGTCTTGTTGGCGGCAGGTACGGTGGGTGTCGATATCTCTATGGTGACCGTTGGAGATCCTGGATCATCGGGAAGCGTCACTTGCGTACAGCTGCAGAGAAGCAGGGTGGAAAAACAGACACAGAAGAAGATTCTTGAGATCTTTTCCATATCGCCCTCCGTTGAAGAAGCAGGAGCTGGAACGTGACGACCATGCCGATCTCATCATCCCTTATTATCGATATAATGGATTATACAGCATTTCTCCTGGAATTCCTGATTGCACGGTCAGGAAAATGCGAGGGCGGAGGATGTCACGATGGTGAGAATGCATCCGGAAGGGGGTGGGCAGGATGCGGAGATGGACGCATCCCAGCCCGCCGTCAAACGGGCCGCAGGCCGCCGCCCAGCCTTACCTCCCGGCCGGAATCCAGCCGCAGGGAAACCGTCGCCTCTCCATAGCGTACCGTGGGCCTGCCGCCCCGATCCGAACGGATCGTCGCCCACTCGAGCCGGCCGTCCTTCCATCCGATTCCGACTTCGTAGGCCCCGCGTGCGCGCAGTCCCGTGACATTCCCGGATTTCCAGGCCGGGGGGAGCGCTGGCAGGAGGTGGATCTCCCCCCCGTGGCTCTGCAGGAGGGCCTCCGCGATGCCCGCCGTGCCGCCGAAGTTCCCGTCGATCTGGAAGGGCGGGTGGTTGTCCAGCAGGTTGGGCAGCGTGGAGCTGGCGAGGAGTGCGTTCACGTTTTCCCCCACGAGCCTTCCGTCCTCCAGGCGCGCCCAGAGGTTGATGATCCAGGCACGGCTCCAGCCCGTGTGCCCTCCCCCGTGGGCCAGACGGCGTTCCAGGCTCGTGCGGGCCGCCCGGGCCAGCTCCGGCGTGCCGCGCACCGTGATTTCCCGTCCGGGGTAGAGCGCGAAGAGGTGGGAGACGTGCCTGTGTCCCGGTTCCGCCTCCTCGTAGTCCTCGGACCACTCCATGAGCTGGCCGTGCTTCCCGATCTCATGGCGAGGCAGGCGCGCGGCGGTCCGGCGGAAGACCTCCCTGGCTTCCGCGTCGACGTCGAGGATTTTCGAAGCGCGGACGCAGTTCTCCATGAGCTCCCGGATGATCTGGCTGTCCATCGAGGCGCCCATGCACATGGAGCCGCGCTCCCCATTGGGAAGAATGTAGGTGTTCTCAGGGGACACGGAGGGGTTGGTCACCAGGCGTCCCTTGGGGTCCTCCTCCAGGAAGTCCAGGAAGAACTCCGCGGCCTCCTTCATGGTCCCGTATTTGGCGGCCAGGAACTCCCGGTCCAGGCTCATCTCGTAGCGGTGCCACAGGTGCAGGCACAGCCAGGCTGCGCCCATGGGCCAGAACGAACCCGGGATCCAGACGTCCTGCGGTGCCGTGTCGCCCCAGAGGTCCGTGTTGTGGTGCGCCGTGAAGCCGCGGCACCCGTACATCACGCGCGCCGTCTCCCGTCCGTGGGGCCGCATGCGTTCGATGTGTTCGAAGAGCGGCTCGTGGAGCTCCGGGAGGTTCGTGACCTCCGCGGGCCAATAGTTCATCTCCGTGTTGATGTTGATCGTGTACTTGGAATCCCAGGGAGGGACCCATTCCCTGTTCCAGATGCCCTGGAGCGTCGCGGGGAGGCATCCGGGACGGCTCGAGGAGATGAGAAGGTAGCGGCCGAATTGGAAGTAGGTGGCGGCCAGGTCCGGATCCTCGGCCCCCGCCTTCAGGCGCTGCAGGCGCTCGGCCGTTGTCACGTCGTCCGGATCCTGCGGGCCGTCGCCGGAGAGCTCCAGGCCGACCCTGGCGTAGAGCCTCCCGTAGTCCGCCACGTGGTCATGGAGGATCTCCGGCCAGCTCCGTAGGGAGGCCCGTTCCACCCAGTCCGCGCACTCCCGCTCGTACTCCGGCGTACGGAACGACGTGGAGGCGGAAAGGAACAACGTGGCGGACCGGGCGCCACGGACTTCAATGGTCTCGCCGATCGTGCGGACCGCGCCTCCTTCCGCGACCGCCCGCAGGCGGGTGCAGAAGCGGATGCCCCCATCCCCGCCGGAAGAGCCGCGCAGGACCAGGGAATCCCCGCCTTCCTTCTCCGTCCTTTCCAGATATCGGCCGCGGCGCAGGACGGCGCGGAAGGAAAGGGCCGCCTCCCCGTCGGCCTCCAGGCGGACGACGATGCATTGGTCCACCGCGCTCGCGATGTAGGTGCGCGCGTAGGCGATGCCGTTCTGGCCGTAGCGCGCCGCGGCCGTGGCCGTCGCGATGTCGAGCGTCCGCCGGTAGCCGCTAACGTCCTTCTCCCCCGCGTCGAAGGTGACAAACAGGTCGCCGAGCGGCTGATAGTGGCGCTGGCTCTCCGGCGTGCCGGCGAGGGCCATGGCGGACAGGCGCTCCGCCTCCGCGATGCGGCCTTCGCGGATGAGGCCGCGGATCTCCCCGAGATGGGCCAGGGCGTCCGGATTGTTCCTGTCCCGAAAGCCCCCGTACCAGAGGCTCTCCTCGTTGAGCTGGATCTGCTCCCGGCCCACGGTGGAGAACACCATGCCGCCCAGCCGGCCGTTGCCGATGGGCAGCGCCTCGTTCCAGTCCGCTGCCGGCCTGTCGAAACGGATCACAGGATCCCTGGCTTGCGCGTGTCCTTCCATGAGGAACGCATTGTAGCCCGGCCGGTCGACGGGGCCAAGGTCCCGCTCAACGGCCCTTCCGCTCCCGTGCGGCTTCCCGCGCCAGGACGGCGATGGGGGCCAGAAGCAGGAGCTGGGAGCACAGGATGGCGGTGCCCGGACCGGACGCGTCGGCCAGGAGCCCGAGGAGCGGCGCATACAGGGCCATGAGAACGGCGCCTCCCATGGAGCCGATGGAGCCCATGGTGGCCCGTTCCCCGTCGGAGAACTCCTTCTGGAGCAGATTCTCCGCGGAGACGGTGGATACGCCGAAAAACAGGGACGAGGAGGCCATGATCACGGGCGAGGCCGGGGAAGGCATCGCTGTGGCGAGGATGTGGGTCACCCGGCCGTAGAGCCGCGAGGCGATCAGGAGCGGCAGCTCCCGAAACCTGTCGATCAGGCGGCCCGACAGGCGGAAGCTCAGCGCGGCGCCCAGGTTGGAGAGCACCTGGGAGATCCCGATGGCCCAGACGGGCCACAGGGTGGCGATGAAGGCGCCGGAAAACTGGAAGCAGGACTCCGACACGGCGTAAGAGACCATGTTCGCGCCGCCGACGACCAGGATGCGCCGGTTGCCGAAGAAGCGCCGCACGGCTTCCCGGAAGAGGCGCACGGGGTCCCCCTCTCTGCGTCCCGACGCGGCGCGGGGTTCGCGGACCAGAAGGCTCAAGACCAGCGCCGCAGCCTGGGGCAGGACGGACAATGCCATGACCAGGCGGAAGGAACGGTCCGCGAGGATGCCGCCAAGCAGGGCGCTCGCGGCGAGGGCCATCTGGAACCACGCGCCGAGCCGGCCCAGGAACTCGTGGAACCGGTCCTGCATCCCCCCCTCGCGGAGGCAGTCGAAGAGCAGCGCATTGTTGTTCCCGGAGAATAGCGCGCTGGCGGCTCCCTCCAACGCCGCGCCGATCCAGAGGACCGCGAGGCCCGGCGCCGCCGCGTAGCATGCCACCGACAGGGTGCTGCAGGCCGCCCCCAACACGAGGGTCTTCTTCCTTCCGATCCAGTCGGAGAGCACGCCCGTGGGGAGCTCCAGGACCGCGGAGGACAGCTGCGCCGCGGCGAATACGGACATGCCCGAGGCGAAGGAACCGGAGATCCGCGTATAGTACAGGATGGCCACGGGCGCATAGAGCCGGAAGTCCTGGAGGAAGTTGAACCAGGACAGGAGGCGGATGGTGCGCGCGGTTCCCTTATCCATTCTTCACCAGCGGCCGCAGAAGGCCTTCCAAGCCGTTTTCCTTGATCGCATAGATGGAAGCCAGCTGCTCCCCAAGCTCCCCCGGCGGATAACCCTTGCGGGCGAACCAGATCAGGTACGGCTCCGGCAGATCGAGCAGGAGGAAGCCCGCGTACCTGCCGAAGGGCATGCGCGCATTGGCCAGACGCGGGAGGGCGGAGGGATCGAGGAAGGGCGTTTCGCTCATGAGGCCTTCCCGCGGCCGCCGAAGACGTGCAGCAGAAGCCCGGCGAGGATCAGGAAGGCCCCGACCGCATCGAAAGCGCCGAAGCGCTCCCCAAGGACGAGGGACGCGGAGGCCACGCCGAAGACGGGCACCATGAGGGAGAAGGGCGCGATCCGTCCCGCTCCGTGGCGCATGATGAGGGAGTTCCAGATTCCGTAGCCGAGAAGCGTCGAGAGGAGGACCAGATAGGCTATGGCGCCGATCGTGAGGAGGCTGATCGAGGATAAAGCGGCGCCGACGGCCGCGGGACCCTCGAAGAGGAGGGAAAGGACCGCAAGGGGCAGCGGGGAGAACAGGCTGGACCAGACCATGAGGCCGAGGCCGTCCGTGCCCGGCATCCGGCGCGCCACGACATTGGCTCCCGCCCATCCCAGGGCGGCCGCGAGGATCATGAGAAGGGGGAGGAGCGGCATGCTCCCGTCGGAACCGCCCGAGCGGAAGGCGAAGACGGCGAGTCCCGCCGCGGCGACGGCCATGCCCGCCACATTGTGGGCAGCGAGGCGTTCCTTCAGGAGCAGGGCGGCGAGGAGGGCGGTGAAGAATGCCTGGGACTGGAGGAGGATGGATGACAGGCCCGAGGGGGCGCCCAGCTTGACCGCCGTGAACAGGAAGCCGAACTCGCCGACGCCGAGGAGGAGACCGTAGGCCGCAAGGGATTTCCAGGGCACGGACGGCCGCTTGACGAAAAAAACGGCGGGCAGGGCGCTGAAAAGGAAGCGCAGGGCGGCCAGCATCAGGGGCGGTATGGCCGAGGTCCCGGTTTTGATGACGACGAAGTTGAAGCCCCAGACCGCCGCGATGAGCACCGCGGCGCCGATGGCTGATGCGGGGAGGGACTGGAGGCGTGCCTGATCCACTGTGCGCTGCCTACAGCTGGAATCGGCTGGCCATCGCGTGCAGCTTCTCCGCCGCCTCGCGGGTGCCGTCCGTGAGCTTCCGGATGGAGGCATAGGCGGTGCGGATCTCCCCGGTGTCCCGTTCGATGGCTTCCGCCTTCTCCTGGCTCCTCTGCGTCGCCAGGGAGAGCTCCTCCATGCGGGACAGGATCTGCCTGCCGGAGAAGGCGATGGCGTCCGCCTCCGTCCGCACCTCGCCCGTCGTGGTCCTCATGGTGGAGAGGGCCTCCGTGATCACGCGGCCGCCCTCGGCCTGCTCGGAGAGGGAGCCCTTGATCTCCGCCTGGAAGTCATTGACCTCCGCCACGATCGCCTGCGTCCTGTCGAAACCCTCCTTGGCCGAGGCCGCGGCCGTCACGATGTCCCCAATGGCCTTGCCCATCTCGGAAAGGTTCTTCTTCACCTCTTTGGACTGGACCGTGGAACCCTCGGCCAGGGACCGGATCTCCGAGGCGACCACGGCGAAGCCCCGCCCCGCCTGGCCCGCATGGGCCGCCTCGATGGCCGCGTTCATGGCGAGCAGGTTGGTCCGCACGGCGATCTCCGAGATGATGCGGTTGGTGTCCGAAAGGATCCGGCTTTTCTCCGCGACTCCCTGGATCAGTCCCTGCACCTCCCCCAGGCGGCGCAGCCCCTCCTCGGCGGATTCCAGGAGCGCCGTATAGCGGCCGTCCACGCGCTCCACGGAGGAGGCCACGGAGGAGATGGAGGAGACCATCTGCTCCACGCTGGCGGCCGACTCCCCGACGCTGGCCGCCTGCCTGCCGATGCGCGCCTCCAGGTTCCGGATGCCCTGCTCGATGGTGCGCACGGAAGAGGTGGACTGCGCCACGTGCGCGGACTCCGCGGCGATCTGGGACTTCATCTGCGAGACGGCGTCCGCGATCCCGGACAGTCCGGACTCCATGCGTTCGGAACCGCCGGCCAGCTCCTTGCTGGACCCCTGCAGGCCCGCCGCCGCGTCCCGTACTTCGCGGATCATCGTGCGGAGGCCGGAGGTGAAGCGGTTGAAGTGCCCCGTGGCCCTGCCAATCTCGTCGAAGTTGAGCAGTTCCAGGGAGACCGAGAGGTCCACCCCGTTGCCGTCCGCCAGCTCCGCGAGGCGGACGGCGAGGAGGGAAAGCTGCGCGCGCCGCTCCCTGCGGGAGAGGGAGAGCAGGTAGAGGCAGAGACCGCCGATGAGGGCGGCCACGGAGAGCGAGGAGAGCACGAGATGTGCGGGACCGCCCGCGTCCTCCTGCCGGAGGAGGAAATAGCGCCCAACGTAGGGCAGCTTGGTGCCCAGGAGGAAAAGGGCGGAGATGAGGATCAGGACGTCCTCCAGGTCGATGAACCGGTCTTTCTCCCCGGGCTTCAGGCGATCCATCCTCAGGCCGCGCTTGGGCGCGAGCAGGATGATGTTGAGGATCATGGCGGAAAGCAGGGCGGAGGCCAGGCCGTCCCCCAATTTGAAGGCCAGGGCCCAGCCGATCGGAGTGCCGGCTGGCGCCTTCCAGCCGTTCAGCGCGTAGAATCCCAGGGTGCCGAGGCCCCAGAACCCGACGTTGGCCACGATCAGGAACCAGGGCACGCTCACGGCGGCCCTGCGGGCGCGGTCCTCCAGACCTTGCATGCCGTCCAGGTGGGCGAACAGCGGGGAGAGCATGCGGCGGACCACCACCAGATACGCGACGATCAGGACCAGGGACATGAGGAACGTGGACGGCTTGAAGGCCACGGCCAGCCTGCCGGCGAATCCCGCGGTCAGGACCGGATTGAACAGGGACGTGAACACCTCCCCGAGCGCGAGGACGGCCAGCGGCACGGGAACGAGGGCGACGAACATCAGCGGGATGAGCGGTTTTTCACTCCGGTGGAACATGGGGGAGAGTATACTTTTTTGGCCCGGAGGCGCATAGGCCGGCCGCCGCGCGAGCCCCCTCAGGAGTTGATCTTCATGTAGTACAGGAGGAAGTACAGCCTCAGGGAGACGAGGAGGATGTCCCGCAGCCGCGGGAGTAGCTCCGCGCCCTCGGCCTGCGTGACGGTGCCGTCCGTGGCCGCGGCCTTGTAGCCCTCCAGGAACGCCTTGAGGGGCGGAGAGAACTCCATGCGGTAGAAGTCCGGAAAGGTTCCCTGGAAGGAGGCGAGGCGCAGGGGCAGGTTGCCCTGCATGTTCCATCCGTCGGAATCGAGGTCCAGGACGAACCGCGGCCCGGGCTCGTCCGTGGGGAAGAGGTCCACGAGGCCGTCGTCCGTGTGCCTGCGGATGAGGAGCACGGTGGTCATGATCACCGCGTCCACCTGGCCGAGTAGGCGGGACCGTTCCACGCCCACGATCTGGCCGTCCCCCGCGGTGAACTTCTGGTGCAGTCCCTGGATTTCCCGGAACAGCTCAAGGAGCCGCCGGATGGCGGGCCGGGGGTCCTTGGGATCCTCGCCTTCGAGGCCCTTGGGGTAGCGGCCGTTGGCCTGGAAGGAATGGTCTTTGCTCAGGGTGTAGGTGGTCGAGGCCATCAGGGAAGATCATACTCCGGGGCGGCCGGAGCGCAAGCCCCCCGGATCCTGAAAGGTTTGGCGAACGGAGGGCCGCGGCGCTATATTGGAGCGGTGGAAAAGACACGCATCGTGATCACGGGGTCCACCCGCGGCCTCGGCCTGCGGATGGCGCGGGAGTTCCTTTCCCGCGGCTGCAGCGTCGTGGTCTCCGGGAGGACGCGGGAGGCCGTCCAGGCCGCGGTCCGGGACCTGCAGGCCGACCATCCGGGAGCCTCGGTGCAGGGGTTCCCCTGCGACATGGGATCCCCCGGGCAGGTCCAGGCGCTCTGGGACTTCGCGGCCGGGACAATGGGCGGGGTGGACCACTGGATCAACAACGCGGGCATCGGCCAGGCCACGCTCCCGATCTGGGAGGTGGAGCCGGCCGCCATGGAAGCCATCGTCCGCACCGACGTGCTCGGCGTACTTTATGGGGCGCGCTCCGCCATGCGCGGGATGCTGCGGCAGGGCGGCGGGACGATCTGGTTCATGGAGGGCCACGGGTCCGACGGCCGCATCATGAAGGGGCTTTCCGTCTACGGCACGGCCAAGCGCGCGCTGCGCTACGCGGCACGCGCCCTGGCGGTGGAGGCCGAGGGTACCGGCGTCCGCGTCGGAACCCTGAGCCCCGGGATCATGGTGACGGACTTCACTATGAAGCAGGAGCACGGGGACGCGGCGGCTTGGGAGCGGACGAAGAAGGCCTACAATATCCTTGCCGATCGGCCGGAGACCGTGGCCGCCTTCCTGGTGCCACGCATCCTGGCCGCGCGGAAGAACGGCCGGCACATCGCCTGGCTGACGGGCGGGAAGGCCGCGTTCCGCTTCCTCACTTCCGGCATCGTGAAACGGAGGGTGGTGGACCAGGCTCCGTCGGGGGCGGATTGATCCAGGCGCCTGGCCTTCGTGCCGGTCTTCCCCGCGTTCAGGGCATTGTCCGGGTCACCTCACCGTTGGCGGGCACGGCCCTCTCCATTCGGCGCCACGCGCCTCCCAGGAGGGGATGGCGTTTTTCGACCCTGGGGTGTACTATGCGCCGTGCGGCGCTACGGCGGCCTGTTTGTACTGGCGGCTCTCCTTCTCCCGCTCGGCTCATGCGACGTCGCGGACGCGTGGCGCGTCCTCATGCGCCCCACGGCGGGGGTGGGGGTGGAGGTCTCCACGCTCGCCTCCGCGAAGACGGGCACGGAATACTCCCTCTATGTGAGCCTGCCGGATTCCTACGCCGGGGGCTCCTCCACCTATCCGCTCCTCCTCCTCCTCGACGCGGACTCGTACTTCACGGAGACCTGCGCCCGGGCCCGGGCCCTGGCCGCGGAGGGCTCCATGGAGGAGGCGGTCATCGTCGGGATCGGCTACGGGGCGGGGGAGGACATGCGCAACCGGGACTACACCCCCACCGCGGTTTCCGGGGTCTCCACAGACAGCGGGGCGGCCTCCGGAGGGGCGGCGGCATTCCTGGCCTTCATCACGGATGAGCTCCTCCCCTGGGCCGGGACAAACTACCGCGTTTCCACGGACCGCGCGGCGCGCGGGATCCTGGGGCATTCCTACGGCGGTCTGTTCGTCTTCTACGCGCTGTTCAACGCATCGGACAGCCTCGGTGCTTTCATCGCCTCCAGCCCCTCCCTGGGCTGGGACAGCCTCGTGAGCTTCTCCTACGTGGATGCCTGGGCCTCATCCGGCCGCTCCAAGTCCGTGTCCCTCTTCGCGAGCACGGGCGCCGGGGACGGCTTCCCCGTGGACGCGCTTGTCTCCGAGATGGCGGCGCGCGTGCAGACGGTGTGCGGCATGGCTCCCACGGTCCGCTATTACCCGAACACGGTCCACGCCGACGCCTGGGAATCCGCCTTCCCGGATGGCATGGCGGTGCTGTTTACCGACCGGAGCGGCCAGTGAAGAAGGCGCTGCTCCTGGCCTGCATCCTTCCTGCCGCCGCTGCGGCATACGCCCAGTCCGGCGACTGGCGGATCGGAGGCAGGTCCTCCCTGGACTTCGGTTCCTTCGTCATCGAGCAGGACGTCCAGGTGACCTGGCGTGACAGGTTCTTCCTGGGGCTGGACCTGGTGACCAGCATGAAGACCCCCTTCATGTTCTACCCGGGAGCGCTCGAGAGCCAGGGACTGGTGCGGGCGTGGACGTACAACATAGACCTGGAAACGCGGCTGGAGGCGGGCACCCTGTGGGCGCCGTGGAGCTGGCTCACGTTCCGAGGCGGCCTGGACGCCAGCCTCCTGATGAACTTCTCCAAGTACAACATCTCCAATGACACCTATTCGATCGATATGGACTGGACGGGCTTCTATTGGATCCTGGAACCCGCCGTCTTCCTCACCGCGGACCTGGACTACGGCACGTGGTTCCACGTCGAGGCATTGCAGGGCTGGGACCTGCGGCTGGGCGTCCGATTCCCCTTGAGGGACATCTACTACGACTACGAGCGCTTGAGGTTGATCCTCGCGCTGGGATGGGAATACTGAGCGCTCTGCCCACGCCCTTCCACATGGGGTTTCAGGTTGGATGCAGGATGTTGGGCTAGGACCCGTCGCGTGCGGATGGATCCGCTCGCGAGGCCTTCATGCCGGTTCCCCTTCAGGGTTTCCATGATTCCTCCCGCGCCGGCCTAGAGCGTGGAGGTCTCATGGATGGCCCCCGCGGGAATCGCCACGGAAATTTCGAAGCCATGCTCGTCGCTGCGAACGTCCACCCGGCCGCCGATGGATTGGACGGTCTCCTCGATCGCGGTGATGCCGATGCCCTTGCGGATCGGTATCACCGCGCCGCGGCCATTGTCGCCGATGCGTATCAGGATCTCGCTCGACGTGTCCCAGCAGAGGACCCGGATGGAAGTGGCGCTGCCGTGCTTGAGCGCGTTGGTCAGGCCCTCTTGAAGAAAGGAGATGAGGAAGGTGTCCAGCCAGGTGGAGAAGGTACGCGGCCAGTTGCCGTACTCCACGGACAGTCTCACGCCCGTGACCTTGCGGAAGGACTCGGCCACCTCGAACAGCTCGTTCTGCAGGCTCGGGGGGGTCGGGTTGTAGCCGCGGATCTCCCGGAGGATGTAGCGGATCTCGTTGATGCCCTTCTCCGCGTAGTCCCTGGCCTCCCGGATCAGCGCCTCGGCGCGCGGGACGTCCTTGCGCAGCACGGCGGAGGCCGCCTGCAGCATCATGATGAGGTTCATGAACACGTATCCGGCCGTGTCGTGGACCTCCTTGCTGATGCGCCGCCGCTCCTCCAGCGTCGACTCATGGCGGAGACGGAACATCTTCTGGCTGATCTCCCTGTAGATCGCGTCCACCTGGGACCGCAGGGCTTCCAGGCGATCCGCCCGGCGGCGGGCCTCGACATAGCGCATGCGTTGCATCACGAACGCGACGACGCCAAGGGTTACCGGACCGTAGTAGAAGAGGGAGATCCAGCTGAGACGGTAGACCGCGTCTCCGAATGCCACAGGCACCGAGTCGTAGCAGATGCGGCTCAGGAACACGCTTCCCGGCACGCCCAGGACCGCGATCAGGACGCAGGCGAGGGTCGGTGGGAAGACCAGCGCCGTCTCCACGAGCTGGAACGGGACGAAGAGGAACTCGAAGTACAGGTCTGCGGGCGCGAAGTAGCCGCGCAGAAGGACTGCGAAGTAGTCCATCACGGCGAGGGCGCGCAGGTCGAAGCCCTTGCCCCGGAAGGCGAGGCGCGCCAGGGTCCCGACGGCGAAGTAGAGAAGGAACAGGAGAGAGGGAAGGTCCGCGAAGATCCCGATGGCGTCCTCGGGGTCCGCTCCCGTGTCTCCCCGGGAGAGGGCGAGGCACGGAAGGAGGAGGAGGAAGCGGAAGGCCCACAGGGCCAGGAGGATCGTCTCCCTGCGGCTCCTATCCCTCCTCTTCAATGTGCACCTTCTGCGCGATGGAGATCACTTCGAGCCGGTCCTTGGTGCCGACCTTGGCGTAGATGGAGCTGATGTAGTTGCGCACCGTGGGCTCCGAGAGGAAGAGAGCCTCGGCGATGCGCTTGTTGCTGTAGCCGCGGGCCACGAGGCGCAGGACCTCCTTCTCCCTGTTGCCGAGCCGCTTCACGATCTCGCGCGCCTCGCGGTCCTTCGCGTCTTCGGTGGCGCGGGCGTCAATGTTCCGCGCCAGGCTGGAAAGGAGGTCCGGGGAGAAGAGCACCGACCCGCGGTGGACGGCGCGCAGGGAGGCGATGAGGTCGTCGGGCCGGATGTTCTTCACCAGGTAGCCGTAGGCCCCGTAGAACAGGGCGTCCTGGACGTAGGTGTCGTCGATGAACGTGGTGAGCATGACGATCTTCTGCTCCGGATGCCGGGCATGGATGGCCTGCGTGGCCTGCACGCCGTCCAGCTCCGGCATCCGGACGTCCATGAGCACGATGTCCGGGGCCAGGGCGTCGACCATGTCCACGGCCTGCCTGCCGTTGTAGGCGATGCCGGCCACGCGGATGTCCTCCGTGAGGGTCTCCAGCATCAGCTTGAGGTTGTCCGCGAACAGGATCTGGTCGTCCGCGATGAGGACCCGGATGGCCGTGCTCATCGGCATGGAGGCATGATACGTGCGCCTGGGTCCTTGGTCACTAGCCCTTCACGCCGCTTCCGATGAACGCCTCGATGATGCTGCGCTGGATGAACAGGTACACGATGACGATGGGAAGCGAGGCGAGCGTCGCGGTGGCCATGAAGGGGCCCCAGCGGTTTCCCATCTCGAAGTCCAGGAACTGCTGCAGGCCGATGGTGAGCGTCCGCATCTCGTTTTTCGTGAGCACCAGCAGGGGCCAGAAGTACTGGTTCCAACCGTCGATGACGCAGAGGATCAGCATGGCCGCGATGGAGCCCTTGCAGAGGCCTACGACGACGTTGCGAAGCACCCACGGGGAGCGGGCCCCCTCCACCCGCGCGGCCTCGAAGTAGGCCATGGGCACGCCGCGGAAGTGCTGGCGCATGAAGAAGAAGGTCGAGGCGCTGGCGAAGGCGGGAAGGACCACGGCCGTCCGGGTGTTCAGCAGCCCCAGGTTGCTCATCAGGATGTAGTTGGGGATCATGGTGACCTGGAACGGCACGACCATCGTGGCGATCAGGATGTAGAAGACCAGCTCGTTGTAGCGGGTCTTGTAGTAGGTGATGCCGAAGGCCGCGAGCACCGCGACGATGATCTGGCCGATCGAGATGCCGGCCGTGGTGATCACGCTGTTGAGGAACCACGTGGTGAACCCGTACTCGAAGATCGCGATGCGGAAGTTGTCCAAAGTCGGGCGGTCCGGAATCAGGTGGATCTTCTTGGTGAACAGTTCGTCCGGGTTCTTGAAGGCGGAGGAGATCATCCAGAAGAGCGGGAAGATGTTGACCACCACCACCGCCGTCATGACGAGCAGTAACAGGAGGGAGCCCAGAGGGAAACGCCTAGTTCTCATAGTAGCTGAACCCTCCCGAGGCCTGCATCATGGCCTTCGTGATGAAAAAGAAGAAGGCCGAGGTGAAGATGGCCGTGGCGCTGGCCAGCCCGATGTTGAAGTAGGTGAAGCCGAACACGTAGATCACGTGGGAGAGGTTGGTCGAGGCCTCAGCCGGCCCCCCCTTGGTGAGGATGTTGATGGGCGTGAAGGCCTTCTCCGCCGCGTAGTTGATCGCCGTGACCATGACGAAGAGGGTGGTCGGCGTGAGCAGGGGCCACTTGATGCGCCAGAACACGTGCCAGGAGGAGGCCCCGTCGATGGTGGCCGCCTCGACGTATTCCCGGGAGATGGCCACGAGGCCCGCCATGTAGAGGATCATGTTGGAACCCATGATCTTCCAGCCGGTGACCAGGATGATGGAGAACAGCGCCGTGTTCGGGTCGGAGAGCCATGCGACGCGGGGCAGGCCGAACCATGAGGTGACGTTGTTGAGCAGGCCGAAGTTGGGGTTGAACATCCACATCCAGACCATGCAGACGATGGCGAAGGCGAGGATCGTCGGGATGAACAGCAGCGACTTGAAGGCCGTCTGGATTCCGCGCGGCGCGATCTTCTCCAGCAGGACGGCGAACAGGAGGGGGAAGACGACGAAGAAGGGGAACAGGCCGACGATGTAGATCAGCGTGTTGCGGGCGCCGAGCAGGAAGGCGGCCTTGTGGAACATGGAAGCGTAGTTCTTCAGGCCGACCCACTTCATGGAACCCACGAAGTTCCACTGGAAGAAGCTGAGGATCGCGCTGAAGACGATGGGCCAGTACTTGAACAGGAGGAACACGATCAGCGCGGGGGCGACGTACAGGAGGAAGCCCAGGTTGTTCCTCGCCTGCAGCCGTCTGCGGTCAGCGGAAAGGGAAGTGCGCTTCATGGCCGGAACCCTCCTCAGGTAAACAGGGACGCCATCGTGCGCATCCTCTCGAACGGGGTCTTGCGGCCGTAGACCTCGAGTACGAACTGGCCTTTGTAGCCGCCCCCGCGCAGGGTGTCGTACCAGCGCGGCCAGTCGATCACGCCCCGGTCCGGGGTCTCGTGGGAATCGCTCGATCCGTCGTTGTTGTGGACGTGCAGCGTCACGAGGCGGTCGAGGCACGCATCGATCTCGCCCTTCATGTCATTGCTGGTGAGGGTCACGTGCCCGATGTCCAGGCACCAGCGCAGGCCCTCGATGTCCCCGAACAGACGCTTCTGCTCCGCGAGCGTGCAGAGGATCTCCTCTCCGGGCCGGTCCCCGGAGGCAATGTTCTCCAGCGCGAGGGCCACGCCCCGGGAGCGCGCGTGGGCGCAGAGCTCCGCGAGGGTGTCGTGCACGAAGCCGACGCGGTCCATGCCGTAGTTGTACTCATGGCGGTTCATGGCGTGGACGACGGCAATGGGTGCCCCGAGGGCCGCGCAGTCGTCGATGGACTGGAGCCACAGCTTCCGCCGCCATGACTCACCCTCCGCGGCTTCCGCGAATCGGGGGAAGTTGCGGAACGGGGTATGGAGGGAGTGCACCGACAGATGGTAGCGCTTCAGCCAGGAGGCGACGTCGCGTCGCGGGAGTTGGAAGCGCGGATCGAGATGCGTCGTGTCCCCCCAGAGCTCCACATTGCGGAATCCCGACTCCGCGATGGTCTTGAGCGCCACCTCCAGATCCACGTCCTCGAAGGTCCAGCTTGAGATGGCGTATTCGTCCCTGTCGCCGTAGCAAGAAACCATGATGGGTGCTCCTTGTAATCCAGGAAGGGACGGCGCGGAAGGGACCGCGCCGCCCGGGAAGGCCTTCCTATTTCAGGAGGGCGTTGCAGTCGTCGGTCAGCTTCTTGAGGGCCGGACCGGCGGGCAGGTTCTCCATGATGATCTTGGTCCTCGTGTTGAGGTACAGCCTGTCGATCTCCAGGCCCGCGGATCCGCCCGGCCAGCTGGGCCAGGTGAAGGCGTAGGGCTTCTGGGCGATGCACGGCTTCTGGAACTCGCTTACGGCCACGTCGGCCTTGGTGACGCACAGGTAGCCGGTCTTCGTGAAGATGTCCATGCCGTCCTTGGAGAGCGCGTAGTCCATGAAGCGCCACACGCCGTCCTTGTTGGCCTTGGTCTTGGAGAAGGACACGATGGCGGCTCCTCCGGCGGCGAGCTTCCTGGGCTTCGTGCCGAAGGAAGGGAACTGCGTGGTCCGCAGGTCGAACTTGGACTGGGACTTCAGGCCGCCGATCTTCATGATCGTCGTGCAGTAGGTTGCGATGTTTCCGGCGCTGAAGTCGGCCTGCAACTCCGTGTCCGTGCACACGGGGATCAGCTTCTCGTTGTAGAGCCTCTGCCACATGGTCAGGGCCTCCGCGATGCCCGCATTGGTGAAGTCCACGTACTTGCCGTCGGCGCTCTTCAGCGTCCCGCCGGCGGAGTAGACCAGGGAGCAGTCCGCCCAGTTGTCCGGCAGCTGGATCGCGGTCACGTACTTGCCGGTCTTCTGCTTGATGACCTTGCCGATGGCGAACATGTCGTCCCAGGTCTTGGGGAAGTCGGCCTCGCTGAGGCCGGCCGCCTTGAAGATGTCCATGTTGATGTACATGCAGATGTTGCTCAGGGCGAACGGCGCGCCGATCTGCTTGCCGCCCAGATTGGTGATGTTCCACACGGCCGGCTCGAAGCGGGAGGCCAGTTCGTCGTAGGCCTGCTTGCTGGGGGCCATCTGGTCCAGCGGATTGGGCTTCAGCTCCGTGGCGATGTACTCGAGCATGTTGTAGCCGCCGACGAACATGTCGGGCGGTTTATTGCCCGCCGCCATGTCGGCGATCATGGACTGCAGGAGTTCGATGTATTCGCCCGGCTTCGCGACGACCTCGACCTTCACGGTCTGGTTCTTCGCCTTGAAGGCATCCACCACTTCCTGAAGGTACTGTGCGTTCGCCCCGGACCAACGGTGCCAGAGCGTGAGACTTGCCCCCTCGGCGGCCTTCTCCCCCTGCCCTTTGGCGAAGAGGGAGAGCGGCAGCAGGGCGGCCAGAACCATGAGGAGAACGAGGGTCCTTTTCATGTGTGACCTCCTTATGACGATGTGTTTCGGATTCGGACGGATCAGTGTATCATCGTAGTCGGAGGCGGCGGTATCATAATCAGGCTTCCCCTAGTCACGATTTCTAGTGACAATTGTCATTTTTGTATATCTCTCGGAAAGGATGAAAGCCTGCCATCGAAGTCGGCATCGTCGCTTTCCGCCGCGAGCGGGAAACGGACCGGTCCCCGGTCCCTGCGGGACCTGTAGATTGCCGTGAACAGTTCCACGGTCCGGCGGCCTTCGATCCCCGTCACGACGGGCTCCCTGTCCTCGAGCACGGCCCGCAGGAAGTCCTTCACCTGCAGCCCGTGATAATGCGTCGTGGCGTCGATGGAACCGAAGAAGGCCGCATCCTCCTCTTTCCAACGTTCCAGGAGACCCTCTTCGCCGGGAATCGTCCATAGGTCGTTCACTGGCGGCTCGTTGATTTTCGACATGCCCGCCACGAACATGGCTCCCCCGTCGGTCTGCACCCCTACGGAGGCCCCATTGGAGCCGTGCACCTGTACCTTGCCGTATAGGCCCGGCTTCTGCGAATTGGAGACCAGGATGTTGCCCAGCGCCCCATTGCGGAAGCGCAGCACGGCCACGGCCGTGTCCTCCACCTCGATGTAGGGATGGTTGAGGTTGGCCCAATAGCCGCTGAGCTCCGCGATGGGGCCCATGAGCCATTGGAAGATGTCCAGCTGGTGGACGGCCTGGTTGACGAGCACGCCCCCGCCTTCCTCCTTCCAACGCCCCCGCCAGGGATCGCTCGCATAATACTTCTCGTCCCTCCAACCCAGCATGGCGACCGTGCCCAGGATGGGCCTGCCGATCCTTCCCTCGTCGATCGCCCGCCTCACCCGGAGCACGGGCTCGTACCAGCGCCTCTGGCAGACCGTCCCCAGCCTCACGCCGGCGGTCCTGCAGGCCTCGATCATCGCGTCGCAGTCGGAGAGGCTTGAGGCCAGGGGTTTTTCCACGAGCACGTGCGCGCCCGCGCGGGCCGCGCGGATGGCCGGCTCCGCATGGGAGGGATGGGGCGTGCAGACGATTACCGCCTCCGGCTTCTCCCGTTCCAGCATGAGGTCCAGGTCGGTGTAGGCGGCCACGCCGTATGCGCGTGCGAAGGCCTCCGTCTTTCCCGGGGTCCGGCCGTACACCGCGCGGAAATCGGATTCCGGGAGTTCCGCCAGGAACCGCGCGTGGAAGTGGCTCACCTTGCCGCAGCCGATGACGGCCGTCCGCAGTCTGGCCGGTTTCATGGCGCGAGCACCACCTTCATCAGGCCGGGCTCCCTGTCGTGGAGCCGGCGGAACCATGAGGCGCCTTCCGTCAGGGGGGCCACGGCGCTCAGCAGCGGCCTGACCCGGACGGTCCCCCGGGCCATGAGGTCCAGGCACGCCGGATACTCTCCGCTGGAGGCGCAGCTTCCGAACAGGGTGATCTCCCGCGTGACCACCGACTGCAGCGGCAGGCTCACCTCCGGGGCCACATTGCCGATGAGCGCGAGGGAACCGCCCTTCCTGGCGCAGTCCACGGCCATCCTCACTGTCGCCGGAAGGCCCACGGCTTCCACGACGACGTCGGCGCCGCGCCCGCCGGTCCGCTTTCTCATCTCCGCGGCGGCGTCCAGCGAACGGGTGTCGATGGTGAAGTCCGCGCCCATGTTCCGTGCGAGCTCCAGCCGTTCCGGCGCCACGTCCGCCGAGGCCACAATGGCGCAGCCGCGCGCCTTCAGGACCTGGACCGCCAGAAGGCCGATCATGCCGGCCCCGACGACGAGGGCCGCGTCTCCCAGGCGAACCGGCGGCCGTCCCGTACCGTGCACGGCGACGGAAAGGGCTTCCACCATGGCCGCCTCCTCGAAGGGCAGGTTGTCCGGCAGCCGGAAGAGGATGCGGGCCGGCACGGCCACGAACTCCGCGAAGGCGCCGTCCCGCCTGTATTCCGCGCAGGATACGCCCAGGACCCGCCGGTTGTCGCAGAGGTTGACCTCCCCGCGGCGGCAGTGGAAGCAGGATCCGCAGTACACCGTGGAATCGAAGGTGACCCGGTCCCCCCGCTTCCATCCCGCGGCGAGCTGGGCCGTCTCCTCGACGACTCCCGCGGCCTCGTGGCCCATGATCACGGGCGGGATCCTGCGCCCCGTGGAGCCGTCCATGCCGTGCACGTCGCTGCCGCAGATGCCGCAGGCCTTCACGCGCACGAGGACCTCGTCGGCTCCGACGGCGGGCAGCGGGACGTCCCGCAGCGCGAAACGGTTGTATTCCTCAAGGACCAGAGCCTTCATGGTTCTTCTCCCCCCCTTCATCATGGCCCAACGGGCCGTTTTTTTGGATCCGGCCTCGTGGAGGACCTCAACGGGGTCACGGAAGCCCTGAAGGCGAAGCCCGGGCCGCCCGGCTCCCGTCCCTATCGGTAGTCGTCGATGCCGGGGCAGCCGCCCGTCGAGCGCACGTAACTCCTGTAGAAGGCGGTGTTCGCGTACCGCTTTGCGAAGCTCTTGCGGCTCTGTTCCACCCTGGATTCCTTTTCCTCGGACCAGTTCTGCATGTACTGGCCATTGTACATCTCCGCCCCCCAGCAGGGGATGGCGGTCAATGCGTGGCGCGCCGCCTTTTCCCTGTTGGTCTCCAGGGACGCCGCCTCCTCGAAATAACCGGCCGCGACCGCCAGGTGATCGTATTCGCCGCGGAAGCGCGCGTAGGCTTCGCGGGCCCCGTCCCCCACGCCGCGGATCAGGAAGGGCCACTTGTCGAGGTCCAGGAATTCCATCGAGTACACGAGGCCCCCATCCCAGAGCAGGTCGGCGTAGCCGAGGAACGGCGTGGAAAGGAAGGCGCATCCCAGCGCCGCGGCCGCTTCCGCGGCCGCCTGCCTGTCCTTGGAGGACTTGCTGCCGCGAAGGCCCTCCAGGCTGTCCTTGAGATCCGCCAGTTTTTCCGCGGCCTCCCTGCGGCTCAACTCCTGCAGCCCCTTGCCCGGATTCAGGTAGGTGTTGTCGAAGCTCACCTGCACGTGAAGCAGGGGCGCCTCTCCCGTGGGACCCATTTCGCTGCGGTCCCAGTAGGAGTCCGGAAGCTCCTCCCAGGAGGCCAGCGCCGCGGTGAAATCCCCGCGCCGCATCAAACGGACGCCGGCCAGGTAGCGCATGTCCTCCGCCTTGTAGGGGAACCTTGCCGACAGGATCCGGTCCTCATCCGTCCCGGGAGACATCAGGAGCGCCTCGAGGGCCTCGAGATCCTCCGGTTCCCCGTAGATGTCAAGCAGGAAGGAGGCCGTGAAGGGGCTTCCCGCGGCTTCGAATCCCATGGCTGCCCTGCCGATGTCCCCAGCGGCCAGGTGCCGGTTGGCCAGGAGGGAGAAGAAGGTCTTGCGCGGCCGACTCTCATGGCGGTCCGCCGCCAGCTGGTCCAGGAACTTCGCGTCCTCGGCGAGGCGTGCCTGCCAGTCGGATCCCGTGGCGGAGGACAGGGCGAGGACGGTGGATTCCATGTGAAGCAGGCCCTGCTCCAGGGCGTTCAGCTTCGCGCTTCCGGTCCCCTGGTCCAAGGCGGCGCGCGCTGCCTTGAGATCCCCGGAAAGGAACCGTACATGCGCCTCCGCCGCCAGCCAGAGGCCGGGGTAGGATACGGCGCCGCCCGCCCGCGCCTGGCGGATCGTCTGCAGGAGGCGGGCGACGCGTGCATCGTCGAACGACGGTGCGCTGCGCCATTCGGGCACGTAGACGCCGGCGCCTTCCTGAAGCGGCTGCCTGGGGGCCGCCAGGGAGGAAAGCGTGCGGGGCAGGGATTCCGCCTCGATGGAACGGACCATGCTCATGAGAAGCTTCGCGGCATGGGGGGAGGCGGGTTCCCACCGGAGGATGGATTCGATGTAGCGCAGGAGGTCCCTGTGCGGGTCGATCAGGGCATGGGCGTAGGCCGCCACGGCGCGCCTGTGGGGGGAATCCAGGGCTTCCGTCCAGCGGTCGAAGGTCTCGTCCGAGATGGAGATGGACTGCAGGGACCGGAGCGTCTCCGCGGAAAGGGTGGGGCACTGGTCGAAGACCGCGATGTAGTATCCGAACGCCGACTGGGTCTGTCCCTTCTGGTAAAGGGAGCGCGCCGCGTATCCCATGGCCCGGTAGCGCAGCAGGTCCGTGCCGCCGCCCGAGGCGAAATGGGTGTTGTAGAGTTCCACGGCCTGGTCGTGGGCATCGGCCATCGATGCCGCGCGCACCGCCTGGAAGGCGTACCGCTCCTTCAGGAACGCGTCCTTCGTCCCGCCGATCGCCTGGAGGGACCGGTTCAGGATCCCCTTCCAATCGGGGTCCTCAGCCGACGCTTCGCCGTACCAGCCCGCGGACTGCGCGATTCCCACGGCCTTGTTCGCGTCTCCCATGAGCTTCAGGTAGTTCAAGGTCCCCGTCCTGCGGTCCGCGGGGGTTCCCTTGGGGAGCAGGGGCACGATTTTTTTCTGGAACTCGGAGGACGGATCCTCGGCATCCAGGATTTCGGCGAGTACCTCCCCGGGGCCTCCGCCCTGGCTCCATCCCAGATAAACGAGCCATTCCTCCGTATGGATCCTGGAGTATTCCCCCAGATGGTCCGTCCCGCCCTCATTCCAGTCGAGCAGGCCGTCCGCCTCGTCGAGGAGGTCGATGAAGAGGGAATCCGGAACGTACCAGGGGGAGAAGAGTGCGAGGACGCCCTCCCCGCCGAAGCCCGGTTCGTCGTCCGGCGGGAAGGGGCCGCAGGCGGGCAGATCAGGGGCCGCGAGCAGCGCCAGCGCCAAGAGCGGAATAAATGCCTGCAAACGCTTCATACGATCCTCCTGAAAACTCGTTCAGATCGTCCATGTCCAGGGAAAAGAAGGCGACATGGCGGGAAACACGGGGAAGCCGCGCCGACAGGGCCCTGGCCGCTTCCAATACCAGGGCCGGATCCACGCGTTCGATCCGCAGGCGGTCCCCCGGCTCCACCGACCGGCCCGCCACATAGGTCCTGACCCCGGCTTCCAGCCAGTTCGGCCCATCCCGTTTGAAATCCCCGTCCGGATCGAGGCTCCGGACCGCGGAAGCGTACGGGATCAGTCCCAGCACCCTCCGGCCCTCGAAGTGGACGATCCAGGAAAAGCAGGGAAGCGCCACGTCCAGGACCAGGGGATATTTCTCCAGCCCCCGCAGGTACGGTTCCAGGACCTCCATGTCCAGGATGGAATTCCTGACCGCCGGGTCCGCGGGGGTGGAAAGATTGTACGCCATAAGCAGGCCTCGGTCCACGGGGGGTACGCCCGTGCTCTCCCTGTCCTTCACCTGATGGAGACGGATCGTGGCGCTCAATGCGATCTTCCCGCCGCCGATCAGGCCCTTGCGGACGCCTTCGAGGAAGCGGAAGTAGTTCTCCCGCGTGCCCGCGGTCCAGTCGTAGTCCACCTGGACCTCCGCCGGAGCCAGGCCCGAGGCACGGCAGCGCGCGAGCATCTCCCGGGCCGTCCTTTCCCCGAGGGCCCGCAGCGCGTTTTCACCGAGCTTCTTCAGCGCTTCCGGGACGGCGTAAACCACCGGGACGATTTCCCTGCTACCGCCGGCCGTGAGTGCGGCGGGGAGCTCCCCCGGCAATGCGAGGATGGATTGGGGTTGCCCCGCCGCGTCCAGGTCGAACAGGCGTACATAGAGCCGGTCGACGTGCAGGCGGTCCAGGAGGGCCGTCTCCGCTTCGGAGGGAAGGCCTTCGGACTTCCAGTAGTAGAAGGCCCTGCGGGACGGTGAGGCGCAGCCCGCGCAGAGCAGGAGGAAAAACAGAAGGGACAGGGAGCGCAGGCGGACGCGCCGCGGGATCGGCACCATGAGTCCGAGGGTAGCGGAACGTGGGATGGGGGGCAACGGGGCATCGGACGGCGCCCGGGAGGAAGCGGGAACGCGTTTCCCCTAATTCATGGAAGGCTTGAAGCCGGTCTCGAGGATGATCCGGTGGAGCGGCCCCTTCCTGGCAAAGGCCTCCTCCCAGGTTCCTTCCGCGTCCGGCCGGAACACGATCTCCCGGGTCGCCTTGATGACCACCCAGGACTCCATCCGCAGCTCGTTCTCCAGCTGTCCGGGGCCCCATCCGGAGTAGCCGGCGTACAGGCGGACCGCGGGACGCTCGTCCTCGGGGAGCGCGCTCCATTCGCTTTTCAGGTAGTCGATCAGCGCCAAGGTAGCCGGCTCCGTCATCACGCCTTCGACGGGCTGTCCGATGACCGCGTCGGGGGGATGCCCTGCGAACTGTCCGTGCAGGAGGAAGAGGACCTCCTGCTGCACGGGGCCTCCGATGAAGACGGGAATTGTCGCGGCGGGTGAATCCTCCATCTCCTCCACCAGATCGGCGAGGGTGAAGCGGGAGGGACGGTTCACGACCAGACCGAAGGCGCCCTGTTCGTCGTGCGTGATCATGAGCACGACCGTCCGGCGGAAATTCGGATCCTTGAGGTCGATCTCCGAGATGAGGAAGTGACCGGATAGGAACCGGGGCGTTTCGCCGTCCTGCATGTCTCTGCCGCTCCGTCTTCAGGGTACCCCCGGCCGTGCGGACCCGTCAAGGACAGCCGCTTAAGACGGCTATGGAAGGGTGGGCATTGGTAGAGTAGGTAGATTATAGGAAGAAAGGACCCTCCCAAGC